>JAESFK010000779.1_pt1 | contig 12604 bp, 12 predicted proteins | sample 9269391 | NCBI WGS metagenome assembly JAESFK01 (sample SAMN14506231, study PRJNA617097) | algae metagenome | isolation source: Drouetiella hepatica UHER 2000/2452 and co-occurring heterotrophs from... | place: Slovakia: Slovak Paradise National Park, Hrabusice, Kosice Region | collected 2000-01-01
CGAGATACTCGGCAAGGACCTGCTCGACACGGTGATCCCCAGCTACTACCGCAAGGGCTACAACAACGGTGCCGAATACCTGGCCGGGCGTGGCTCGCCGATGGTCGGCCACCGGCTGGAGACCGTGACCCAGAACGCGACCGGTGAGATCATCCCGATCGAGCTCACCGCCAACGAGATGCGGCTCGCCGACAGACGCCTCGTCCTCGGCTCGATCCGCGACCTGAGGGAAAAGCACCGCGCCGAAGAAGAGATCAATCGCCAGCGCGAAAAGCTGCACCAGAACGAGAAGATGGCGGCGATGGGCTCCCTGCTCGCTGGCGTCTCGCATGAGCTCAACAACCCGCTCGCCGTGGTCGTTGCCCAGTCGACGCTGCTGCACGAATTCGCCCCCGATCCCCAGACCAAGATCCGCGCCGAAAAGGTGCGCGCCGCCGCTGAGCGCTGCGGCCGTATCGTCAAGAGTTTCCTCGGCATGGTCCGTCTGCACCCGACTTCACGGGCCGAGACCGACCTCAACCAGGTCATTCGTGCAGCGCTTGAGGTCACCGCCTATGGCGCCCGTTCAAGCGGCATCAGCATCGACACCGATTTCGCCTCGGGCACGCTGAGTGTGATGGCCGACGCCGATCACATGACCCAGGTGGCGGCCAACTTCCTGGTCAACAGCCAGCATGCGCTGGCCGCGGCACCCGCCGACCGCAGCATTCGCGTCAGGACCTTCCGCAATGCCGACGGCAGCGCCGGCTTTTCGGTAGAGGATTCCGGTCCCGGCATCCCGCAGGCGATCCGCGATCGCATCTTCGAATCCTATTTCACCACCAAGCCCGTCGGCGTCGGCACCGGCATCGGCCTGTCGATCTCGAAGGCCATCGTCGACCGCCACAATGGCAAGGTCTGGTTCGAGCCGGTGGAGCCGACGGGTGCGCGCTTCATCGTCGAATTGCCGCCGATGGGCGCCGGCCACAGTGCGGTGCTGGAAGCCACGCCGAAGTCGAGCGGGCTGCGCCATGCCGTCATCATCGACGACGAGCCTGACGTCGCGGCATCGCTGGCCGACATCCTCGAACTGATGGGCGTCAAGTCGCGTATCGTTTCGACCTGGGATTCGGTCGCCGAAGCGCTTGCCGGCCAGCCCGACATCATCTTTTCCGACCTGCGCATGCCCGACCGCAGCGGCATCACCATCTTCCGAGAAATCGTCGCGACACAGCCCGACATGGCCCCACGCTTCGTGCTCGTCACCGGCGACCTGATCGGCGCCAAGGCCGAGCTCGAGCAGCTGCCGCCGAACCTCAAGCCGCATATACTGGAAAAGCCGTTCAGCACCTTCGATGTGCGCAGCGCCTTGAGCGCGGTCAGCGACCAGGTCGCCGATGGCGCATGACCCCGTCATGGATCGACAGCGTCACTGCGCGGTATAGCCACCGTCGATGACCAGTTCGGTCCCGGTGACGAAGCCCGACTCGTCCGAGGCGAGATAAAGCACGCCATAGGCGACGTCATCGGGTTCGCCGACCCGGCCGAGCGGGGTCAGCTCGACGGCCTTATTGCCCACGCCGCCTTCGGCCAGCTTGTCGAGTGCATCAGACGACATCGGCGTGCGGATCCAGCCTGGGCAGATCGAGTTGACGCGGATGCCGTAACGCTCCTTGGCGCAATGCAACGCCGCCGATTTGCTGAACAGCTTGACCCCGCCCTTGCTCGCGACATAGGCGGCGGTCGAGGGGCTGCCGACGATGCCCATCGTCGACGAGAAGTTGACGATCGAGCCGCCCTTGCCGGTCGCCCGAATCGCCTCGATACCGAATTTGGTGCCGAGGAACACGCCCTCCATGTTGACGGCCATGACCTTGCGCCAGTCGTCGAGGCTGAGATCCTCGACGCTGCCGAAAGGCGCGCCAACACCCGCATTGTTGACAAGGATGTGGAGCCCGCCGAACGCTTCAAGCGTCCTTGCCATCACGCCCTGCCAGCCGGTCTCGGAGGTCACGTCATGTTCGGCATAGAGGCTGCGCCCGCCCGCTATCCGGATGGCTTCGGCCACCTGGCGGCCTTTGTCGGCCTGCAGGTCGCTGACGACGACGGCCGCACCCTGGCGCGCCAAAAGCCTGGCGCTCGCTTCCCCCATGCCCGACGCGGCACCGGTAACGATCGCAACTTTTCCTTCGACGCGGCCCATCGCTGATCCCCTTGCATGAGGAGTTCATGGTCGGGCAACGACGGTCGCCACTGCATCGTCCTGAGGGACTAACAGCACGCTTGCGTCGGAACAAAAAAAGCCCCCGCAGCCGAAGCCGCGGGGGAGGTACGCGCTGGAGGATCTGTGTGCAGGCGCGGGGATTGGTGGCAGCGCGCGGAGCGCTAGAAGATGTTGGGTGTGGTGCGGACCAGTTCGGCGCTGGCGATCAGCCTGACTTTGCGCGCTTCGCGCATGCCGGTTTCCTTGGCGATGGTCTCGACACAGACCTTGCTTTCCGCGCCCCAGGCCTGCCCACGGCAGGCGATCTCGGTCTCGGACAGCGGCAACCTGTCGGTCTTGGCCGTCGTGTGCGCACCGTCGATGACCCGTGGCGTCGAGCCCATCGAGGCAAAGGCCGGACCGCTGGTCGGGGCGAGCACCATCGACGAAAGGGAGGCGATCACGAAAACCGAAAACATGGCCATCGGGTGCTCGTTGGCACGCTGGCGGATGGCAAGGCGCGGACGGCGATAGATGTGCGAACGCGGCTGGAACTTGTGGTCGAACTCGGAAAGCTGGGTGGAACCGGACATTGGGCAGCTCTTTTCGTTAAATTTCATTCCCCTGTTGATATGAATGTAACCGCGCTTTGTAACGCGCCGATGCTGATCAGCGACACCTAATGCAACAACCGGTAAACGTCATAAACAGTCAGTATTTCTGTCTAATCGGGCACATTCAGTCGATATATCAGTCATTTCGACCAGCAAGCTGTACCATTCCGAGAAAGCGACGAAATCGGCTTTGTAACAGTCTGCCTGAAATTCAGGCAGATACGAAAATAACGAAAGGCCGATGCAGTCGCCTGCACCGGCCTTTTAGATTGGGCCGGGCGATGCCCGGCGTCGGTGTTTGAGCCTAGCCGTTCAGCACGTCAGCCCATTCGGGATGGCGGCGGAATTGCGCCGCCGCAAACGGGCACAGCGGGATGATCTTCTTGCCCGCGGCGCGTGCGTCTTCGACCGCCCGCGTCACCAGCCGCAGGCCCGCACCCTGGCCCCGGAAGGCATCGGGCACTTCGGTGTGGTCGATGATGAACAGCTGCTCACTGACATTGCTGTAGGTCATCTCGGCCTCGGCGCCGCCGGCACCGCGGATGACATAGCGCCCCTTGCTGCCGCGGTCCTCGTGCTCGATCGCCGCCAGTTCTTCAGTCATTGTTACAGCTCCTTGGTTGCGGTGGTGAAAAGGCGCTTCACCGCATCGATTTCGTTTGGCCGCACCTCGTGGCCGCCCTCGTGCCACTCGAGACTGACATCGGCACCGGCTTGCCGCAAATAGGCATCGAGCCGGCTCGTCAGTTCGGGCGGGCAGATCGGATCGCGCCGACCGGCTGTAACAAGCACTTGCCGGCCAGCAAGGCTGCCCTTCACGTCTGGCGCAAACGGGATCAGCGGATGCATCAGCGCTACCGCATCGAACAATCCGGGTTCGGCAAACAGCACCGAGGCCAGGATGTTGGCACCATTGGAATAGCCGAGCGCCAGCACCTGCGAGGGTTTTGCCGCTTCGATGTGTGCCTTGACGAAGCCAGCCATCTTGCTGGTCGCCCGGGCGAGATCGTCCATATCGTAGACGCCCTCGCCGGTGCGGCGGAAAAACCGCGCCGCCCCCATTTCGGATACATCGCCGCGCGGCGACACAACGGTCGCCCCCGGCACCAGATCTCGGGCAAGACCCAAAAACTGGTTCTCGTCGCCGCCGGTACCGTGGAAGGCGAAAATCACGGGGCTGCCAGGTTCCCCGGACAACAGTTTGTGGATGTAGCTATCCTTGCTCATCAATCCCTCCTCAGTCGCCCAGCGGCTGCAGGTTGTTTTCGAGATAATCACGCAGATGCGCGTGCTGCGACGGCAGCTTCAGCGCCTCACCGAGATGGGCGGTGTCCTCGTCCCGGTCGAAGCCGGGCTCGTTGGTCGCCACCTCGAACAGCACGCCGCCTGGTGTACGGAAGTAGATCGCCCAGAAATAGTCGCGGTCGATAACAGGCGTCACCTGGTAACCCGTATCCATCAACGCCTTGCGCACTTCGAGCTGCTTGGCCCGGTTCTCCACCGCAAAGGCGATGTGGTGCACGGATCCTGCGCCCATGCCGGCAAACGATGCCCCCGGCAGCGTCTCGATGTCGATGAAGTCGGCACCGTTGCCGTCCTTCACCGCCAGCCGCTTGATGTTGCCGGACGTGTCGACCGCCTCATAGCCCATGAACTTCAGCAGTTCCTCGGTGGCACCACCGTCGCGCAGCCTGAGCGTCGCCGAATGGAAGCCGCGGATCGCCTCGTCATTGGCAACGCCACCCTTGACCCAGGGCGCACGGCTGTCGCCCTTGGCCTCGACCAGCGCAAAACCATCGCCATCGGGTCCGGCGAAGCTCAGGCGCTTCTCGCCAAACTGCTCGGCGCGGGCAAGCCCGCTCACGCCCTGGTCAGTGAAGCGCTTTTCCCAGAACGGCAAGGTGCCCTCGGGCACCGAGAACACCGTGGTGCCGACCTCGCCAACGCCGGGACGGCCCTGGCCGATGTTGGGGAACGGGAAATAGGTCATGACAGAACCCGGCGTGCCCAGTTCGTCGGCATAATAGAGGTGGTAGACATCAGGCGCGTCGAAATTGACTGTCTTCTTGACCCGGCGCAGGCCGAGCTTGTGGGTAAAGAACTGGTTATTCTGTGCCGCATCCTTGGCCATCGAGGTGACGTGATGCAGACCCTTGATCTGGTCGAGCATGATCTTGCTCCCTTTCTCGCTGCGGCCCCTGCCGCGCTGTTGCGATGAATATGGTCGCATTGGCGGAAGCGGCAAAGTGGGCGGGGACAGAATGGACTGTCGCCGATATGTGAACAACAAATGCGCCAGCGTTCACAGATTCTGGCATGAGCCGCGCAGGCACAATGGCGCTTGCACGCGTCGATGAATCCGGCTTCCTTGGCCCGCGATTTCAGATTTGGGGGCGAGCTTGGCAGGCACCGGCAGACGGCAGAACATTCTTCTCATCACCTGCGACCAGTGGCGCGGCGACTCCTTGTCCGCCGCAGGCCATCCCGTGGTGAAGACACCCAACAGCGACGCGCTTGCCCGCGAAGGCGTCCTGTTCAAGCGCCATTATGCCGGGGCAGCACCCTGCTCGCCGGCGCGGGCCTGCCTCTACACCGGCCTCTACCAGATGAACAACCGCGTCTGCCGCAATGGCACGCCGCTCGACGACAGGCACGACAACATCGCCCGTGCTGCCCGCCGTGTCGGCTACGACCCGACGCTGTTCGGCTACACCGATGTGTCGCCCGACCCGCGCAACCGTGCACCGGGCGATCCGTTCCTGCGCACCTATGAGGGCGTGCTTCCGGGGTTCACCACGAGGCAGCTGCTGCCCGAACACCAGAAGGGCTGGTTGTCCTGGCTCGTCGCTCGCGGCATCGATTCCAGCGCCGGCTTCCCCGACGTTCACCGGCCGGCAAACGCCGATGCTCCAGAAGTCAGCAACGCGATCCCCGTCTATTCGAAGGACGAAACGCCTGCCGCCTTCCTCACCGGCGAATTCCTGCGCTGGCTCGGCGAACAGGACGAAGGCGAACCATGGTTCGCCCATGTCTCGTTTCTCAGCCCGCATCCACCCTTCATCGTGCCCGAGCCGTTCAACACCATGTACGACCCGGCCGAAGGCCCGGCCTATGCGCGCGCAGCGACCCTTGAACATCACCAGAATAAGTCGAGCTTCATCCCCGGCGCCCCTGGCAATGTCGGCGACTGGAACGAGGACGAGTTCCGCAAGATCCGCGCGCTCTATTACGGCATGATCTCGGAGGTCGATTCCCAGCTCGGCCGCATCTGGCAAGGTATCCGCGACAAGGGCGACTGGGATAACACCATCGTCATCCTGACGTCCGACCACGCCGAGATGATGGGCGACCATTTCATGCTCGGCAAAGGCGGCTGGTTCGACGGCAGCTATCACATCCCGCTCATCGTCAAGGCGCCCGGCCACGAGCAGGCTGCCGGCAGCAGCGTCGACCATTTCACCGCCGCCGTTGACGTCATGCCGACCTTGCTCGACCTGATTGGCGGGGCAGCGCAACCGCATCTCGACGGCCAGTCGCTGAAGCCGTTCCTCGACGGCGGCGAGCCGGCAGGCTGGCGCGATGCCGCCTATTGGGAATACGACTTCCGCTCGGTCGCCGGCGGCACCACCGAAGCCCATTTCGGCACCGGCTCGCGACAGCTCAACCTGTCGGTCATTCGCAGCGAGACGGTCAAGTATGTCCACTTCGGCGGCGGCCTGCCGCCCTTGCTCTACGACCTCGTCAACGATCCCGGCGAAACGCGCAATCTCGCCAGTGATCCGGCCTGGCTGGCCGTGCGGCTCGAATTCGCGGAACGGCTTTTGGCCTGGCGTGCCAAGCATCTCGACCAGTCGCTGGCGCTGTCGGAGCTGGCCATGTCAGGTCCCACCGGCCATTTCCTGCGCCTGCCCTAGCACGTAAAAAAGCCCGCGCCGAAGCGCGGGCCTTTCTTGCTCAGTGCCGCCGCATCTACTGAACGATGATCAGGCGCTGCTCGTCGCGCTTGGCAGCCCAGCTGCCGGCGTCATAGGCCGGCTGGGCCTCGAGCTGTTCCTTGCTGAAGGTGGTGTAGAGATACTTCTTGCCTTCTGCATCGACCATGAAGGCGAGATTGTCGCTGCCCACGGCAACCTTCTTCTCGCCCATGCCAAGGAAGCCGCCGACGTCGATGACATAAGCATCGATCTTGCCGTCCGCCGTCATCAGGATATCGCCGATCTCGCCGATGTTGGCGTCGTCAGCGCCATAGACGGTGGTGCCCATCAGCTCCTCGGCGCGCAGATCAGCAGCCGGCAGCTCCTTGAGCGTCGACTTGTCGATGGCAGCCGTCTTGGTCTCGTCTGCCGTTGCCGCATCAGGCGTAGCCGGTACCTGGGCCGTCTCTTCCGTCGCCGGAGGCGTCGCCTCAGGTGCTACGGGAGCCTGTGCCGTCTGGTCGGTTGCCGGAGCAGCCGGGTCGGTCGCCGCTACCGGTGCCGGCGCCGGCTCATAGCCACGGCGGTCGAAATCGGGCAGCGCCTGCAGCTGCTCCTTGGTCGTGGCCATCACCAACCAGCGGTCGCCATTCTTCTCGGCCCAGTCGAATTTGTCGAAGCTGACGGCGACATTCTTTTCGCCGATGCCAAGGAAGCCGCCGACACCGATGACGAGCTGATCGGCCTTGCCGTCAGCGGTCAGGACGATGTCGTTGACGTTGCCGATATTCTCGGCGTCGTCGGCGGTGCCGTTGTAGACCTTCTCGCCAATGATGTTGGCGGCAAGAAAACCGTCGGCATGGGGGATCACTTCAGGCGTGGCCGGAGTGGCCTGGCTCGGTGCCGGTGCGGGAGCCGGTGCAGTGGTATCCTGGGCGTATGCGCCGGTTGCAACAAGCGTAGCAAAGGCGGTCGTGGCCAAAAGGTTGCGGATCATGATATTCTCTCCTCGTGCGTGTTTTCATGCATGCCGCGCCTCGACCAGTCTTTTGCGGGAAGGGTCCGGCGCGGCCCCTTTACGGGTTCACAACGTCGTGACCCGGTCATGGTTCCGAAATTGTGGCAGGCTTATTTTCGGTGAGTGCCGGGAACCGAAGCGTCACTCGCATTTCGCCAAGCATTTCAAATTCCTCATTCCCCAAGGGCACTTAGCCCGGGGCAGCGGTGGTCTGGTTGGCATTCTGGTCGATCATCTCGCCATAGAATTCTGCAGCGCCCCATGCCGCCATTGCCAGCATCAGCGCTGCCACTAGCATCACCAGGACGTGGCGACCGCGCGTTCCCTGGCGCGCATTTCGGGCTGGAATGATCCTGGTCATCTTTGCTCTCCCATGTGGTTCCAGGAGGGCTAACGACAGCATCACGGCATGGTTCCCAAGTTTCGACCTAGGCTTTTCAATCGTGCCGCGCACGTCTAGTTTCCCCAGGCCAAGAGGGGTGGCCGAGTGCAGGACGACACAACCAACCCAGTCTCCATCGCCGAGGACAGCGAAAACGCTGCGCACAAGCGTGGGCCGCATGACGCCGATTTCGACCGGCTGGCACGCCTTGCTGCCAAGCTGATGGCGGCACCCGCGGCCCTGCTGACCCTCGCCGACGCGGCAGGGCAGCAAGTCGTCCATGCACATGTCGGAACGTCTCCCGCGCAGGCTGCGGAGGCGCTCGGCCTGGCAGAACGGTTCCTGGCAAACGACCTTGCCGAAGCGCGTGATCGCGCATTTCTCCTGTATGCCGGCGCGCCGATCGTCGCATCCGGCCGCACCGTCGGTGCCTTGCTGGTTCTCGACGGCAGCGAACGCCCCGCCCCCGATCCGGACATGCTCGAGCAGTTGCAGGACGTCGCGGCACTTGCCGGAAGCCTGATTGTCCTGCGCGACCGCTCGCAGGCAGGCGCGCGCGCCGAGGCAGCCCTGGTCCATGCCGAAACCCGTCGTGCGATCGCGCTTGAAGCTGCTGCCCTTGCCAGCTGGGTCTGGGATCCGCGTACTGGCGTCGTCGAATGCGACACGCTCTTGCCCGAACTCTTCAACATGCCGCCGGCAACGAGAATGCGGGCGCGCGACATTGTCGTCGCCATCGATCGCCGCGACATCGGCAAGACGCGGAAAATCTTCCAGGAAGCGCTTGAAGGCAGCGACGACTATTCCGGCGAGTACCGCATCCGCGACTTCGATCCGCCGCGCTGGCTCGCCGCCCGCGGCCGCGTCGTCGAGCGTGACGCCGATGGCCGCCCGACGCTGGTCTTCGGCGTCAACTACGACATATCTGAGCGCCGCAGTGGCGAGGAGCGCCAGCGCCTTCTGCTGCGCGAGATCAACCATAGGGTCAAGAACACGCTCGCCACCGTTCAGGCGCTTGCCACCCAGACAGTGCGCCATGCGCGCGAGCCGCGCGAGTTCCTCGACGCTTTCAGCCAGCGCCTGCGCGCACTCGGCGTCGCTCACGGGCTTTTGTCGGAATATGAATGGCGCGGCATCGGCATCCGCGATCTCGCGCGGCTGGAGCTCTCGCCGTTCGACGACGCCGACACCCCGCGCATTGCGATATCAGGCCCCGACGCGCTGCTGACCCCGGACCAGACACTGGGCCTGGCGCTGATCCTTCACGAACTGGCCAGCAACGCGCTGAAATATGGCGCCCTTTCAGTGCCGGCCGGTCGGGTTTCCGTGTCGTGGACCGTGAGCGGCGACAAACAGCTGGAGCTGGAATGGGTCGAAAGCGGCGGGCCGAAAGTCACCCCGCCTGCCCATCATGGTTTCGGCTCGATCCTCATCCGCCGCAGCCTCGCCAAGGTCATCTCCAGCGAGGTGACCCACGAGTTTCCGGCTGACGGCGTGCGCGCTCACATCTCGATGCCGCTTGGCGAAATGGCTGAAGCCTGAAGGCCGCGGGCCTACTCGCCTGCCACGCCGTCGGTGCCGTCGGGCTTGTGATTTTCGCGATAGATCGCATAGGCAGCCAGCGCCACCACCGGCCCCAGCAGCGCGCCGATACCGCCCTTGCTGCGCAGCAATGTCGGCAGCACGGCCATCGCCGCCGTCGTGCCCAACGCCGCCATGTCGGCGCGCCGCCGCCTTTGGTCCTCGCGTGCCCGCGACCCAGCCATCAGCTTGTGCAGGAGCAGGATCAATCCCGCCAGCACCAGGAAGCCAAGGCCAAAGCCCAGCGCCGCTTCGAGATGGCCATATTTCTCGGCGGCCCAGATGAAGGCGGCACCGACGAGAAAGCCGGTGCCACACAGGCCAGCGATCGCAGCGGCCAGATAAGCCGCTGCCGCGCGGCGCGTCCGCCTCAGCGCCAGTGTCGTCTCGCCGGTGGCGAAACTCGCAATCAATGATGCCAGCATGTGTCCCCCGACCTGGTTACTAGCGCCGCGCCAGAAGCGCGATGAGGAACCCAACGCCGGCGGCGATGGCAAGCGACGTCACCGGCTTTTCGCGCACGGTCGTCATGAACTGCTCTTCGATGTCGTGCGCGTTGGCACGCAAGGCTTCAACCGCCGCATCGCTCTGTGCCTTCAAATGCTCGGCACCTTGAGACGCCGCGCGCCGCGCAGCACCGTAGCCATGCTCGCCGGTCGCGGCCAACTGCTTGGCGAGCGCTTCGATGTCGGCCTTCAACTGCTTGATGTCGGCCTCGAGGTCCGGCGTCGTCTTGGTACCGTTGCCGGTCTTGCCTGTCGCTGTCGCCATGTCATTGCTCCTTGCATTTCGATGGGGCCGAAACGCCTGATATCCCTGTCGGTTCCGTCGTCGCAGGAACCATCGCCGACCGCCGGACGTTTTGCCAGTCTCATTCAGCTGGAAAAATCATTGATGCCCTCCCGCACCCTCAAGAAGGCGCCGACCGTGCGCCTGCCGCCAAAATCCAATTTCGAGATCCTGCTTACGCGCGGTGCCCAGGTATCGATCATCTTCATCGGCATCGTCGTCACCGTCTTTGCCCTTCACGCCGGCGAATTCATCCTCACCCCCATCGGCCTCGGCGTCGTCATCGGCCTGATGCTCGGCCCGCTCGCCTCGCGGCTTGAACGCTTCAAGGTTACGCCGGCACTGTCGGCGGCGATTGTCGTGTTGCTGTTCATCGTCTCCGTTGGCATCTTTGCGCTTCTGATCAGCTCTCCGCTCAGCTTCTGGCTTCAGCGCCTGCCGCAGATCTGGGCGCAGCTCGCCACCCAGCTGTCCGACCTCAAGGGGCCACTCGAAACCTTCAAGAGCATGCGCGACCAGCTGCGCCAGGTCACCGGCGGCGAAGGTGTGTCGGTCTCTGTCGACGAGGGCATGGGCGTCGAGACCATGGCGACGCTGGCCCCGGCCGTCATTGCCCAGGTGCTGTTGTTCTTCGCCAGCCTCTATTTCTTTGTCGCGACGCGCTCACAGACCAGGACCGCAATCCTGCGAATGTGCTTCAACCGCCGCCTGCGCTGGCGCGTCGCCCATATCTTCCGCGACGTCGAAAGGCTCGTCTCGCAATACCTGCTGTCGATCACCGTCATCAACTTCGCCGAAGGCCTGACCGTCGGCATCGGCCTTTACCTGCTCGGCGTGCCCTCCGCGCCGCTATGGGGCGCGCTGGCGATCGTCACCAATTTCGTGCCCTTCGTCGGGCCGCTGGTCATGGTGGTGATCCTGTTTGCCGTCGGTCTGACCGAGTTCGACACTTTGGGCACGAGTCTGCTTCCGGTCGCACTCTATCTCGGCGTCAACACTGTCGAGGGCCAGTTCATCACCCCGCTGGTCATCGGCAGGACGATGACGCTCAATCCGTTCGTGGTGCTGCTCGCTCTGGCGTTCTGGATCTGGCTGTGGGGCGCCATCGGCGGCTTCATCGCCATTCCTGCCCTGCTTGTCGGCTACGCCATCATTCGCAACGTGCTGCCCGGTGTGAACTGGGGCGTCGACGACCTCGACCGGCAATACGAGCGCTAGCGCATGGTCCCGAAAAGTGGGAACCGGTTGTCAGTCACAGCAGCGGTCGCACACCCTCGTCGAGTCCGCTCCAGTTTGCCAGCGCCATCAGTCCCTCGATGTCGAGCACCTTGCAGCCGCCATCGCGCCACTGCACCAGCTTTCGGTCCATCAGCTTTCTGATCGTCTTGTTGGTGTGGACAACTGAAAGCCCGAGCGTGTCGGCGACGTGCTGCTGGGTGATCGGAATTTCGACGTCGCCCTTGCCACTGATGCCGACCTTGCGCGCCCGGCTGGCGATGAAGGCAAGAAGATAGGCCGCGCGTTCGAGTGCAGAGCGGCGCCCGACGCTCAACAGGATCTCGTCGAGCATGCGCTCTTCGCGCGCCGCGATCCAGGTGATGTCGTAAGCGAGTCCCGGATAGTTCGAGTAGAGATCCATCAGCCGGTCGCGCTCGAACATGCACAACAGCATCGGCGACAGCGCTTCCACCGAGTGCTGCATCTCGCCCATCAGGCTGCCCTGCAGGCCGATCATGTCGCCGGGTAGCACGTAGTTCAGTATCTGGCGGCGGCCATCCTCGAGCAGCTTGTAGCGAAAGCCCCACCCTGCCAGCACAGTAAACAGATGCGCGCTGTTGCTGCCCTCGGAAAGCAGCGTCGCACCCTTGTCGACCGCAAGTTCGCCGCGCTTGAAGCTGCTGACGAAAGCCAGTTCCGCCTTGTCGAATGGCCTGAAGGCCGGCAATGGCCTGAGCGGGCACTTCTCGCACGGAACCTGCCGCACCATGTCGGTTGGAATGCTCTGCGCCGTCATGAAATCCTCCAGGAATGTGACCGGCAACGCCCTGAGACCACCGAAGGTTCCTCCCCCGCGCGCCAATGCCTGCTACTCGACCGCAGCATGTCTTTTTTAAATGACAGCGG
>JAESFK010000780.1_pt1 | contig 12573 bp, 11 predicted proteins | sample 9269391 | NCBI WGS metagenome assembly JAESFK01 (sample SAMN14506231, study PRJNA617097) | algae metagenome | isolation source: Drouetiella hepatica UHER 2000/2452 and co-occurring heterotrophs from... | place: Slovakia: Slovak Paradise National Park, Hrabusice, Kosice Region | collected 2000-01-01
TTCGTCTTGCCAAGAATCGGTCGTGCTGATACAGCCCCACCCGTCGCCGCTTTAGCTCAGCTGGTAGAGCACCTCATTCGTAATGAGGGGGTCGGGGGTTCGAATCCCTCAAGCGGCACCACTTCTCCATTCACCTGCATTCGCTGACGTTCACGAGCTGGCCCGCAAAGGCCGGCCTTTTTGTGTTGTCGGCCCGCGGGGCGTTCGCCGACGGTCACGACAGCAACGATCAACCGATATGTCGTGCTCGGCACGATGCTCTACGACGACGAAGCTGACGAAGTTGAGAGCTTTGACTGAAGGCCCATCGGCGCAATCTTCCTTCCAGCATCCGATCACGCCAGGAACGAACCTCCCCCATCTCGCGCGAACTACGGAAACTCTCTCTCCCGGCTCTCGGCTAGAATCCTGACTGCGGCTTTGCAGCCGTGCATTCTGCGTCAGGAACTCCACGATGTCGGCTGCAACCGAGCGCCGTTCCTTCTTGGCGGCGCCCGCGCCGCTAACACTTCCGGCCGTTACGGCCGGCGCCGGTGGTTGTGCGCATGCCAACGCCGGTGACGTCGAGGAGCGGCTGCGCGAAGCCTGCGTGGCGATTCCCGGCAGGATCGTGTTCACGACCAGCTTTGGCCTGGAAGATCAGGTCCTGACGCATGTCATCGCGCGCAGCGGTCTTGGCGACAGGGTCTCCTTCGTGACGCTGGATACCGGGCGGCTCTTTCCGGAGGTCCACGATCTCTGGGCGCAGACGGAAGAGCGCTACGGCATTTCCATCCAGGCTCGCGTGCCACGGGCCGACGATGTCGAGCGCCTGGTGCGCGAGCAGGGCATCAACGGTTTCAGGGCCTCGCCGGAGGCGCGGAAAGCTTGCTGCGCGGTACGCAAGCTCGTTCCACTGGACCAGGCGTTGCAGGGAGCATCCGGCTGGATCACCGGCCTGCGGGCGGATCAGTCGCAGGCGCGTGCCGAGACGTCGTTCATGCAAGAGGATGCGCAGCGCGGTCTGGTCAAGATCAGCCCGCTGCATGACTGGTCGCGCGAGCGGGCACTGGAGTTCGCGCTGGGCCATGACGTCCCGCTGAACCCATTGCACGAGCGCGGCTTCGTCTCGATCGGCTGCGCGCCGTGCACGCGGGCGATCGCGCCCGGTGAGCCGGAGCGCGCCGGCCGCTGGTGGTGGGAGCAGGATGCCGCGAAGGAATGCGGGCTGCATGTCGGCAGCGACGGCCGGCTCGTCCGTTCGCGTACCGCGGAGGTCGCGCCATGATCGCTCCGGGCCATCTCCAGAAGCTCGAAGCCGAGGCGATCTTTATCCTGCGCGAGGTCGCGGCGACCTGCGACAATCCGGTGCTGCTCTATTCGATCGGCAAGGATTCGGCCGTGCTGCTGCACCTTGCGATGAAGGCGTTCGCGCCCGGCAAGCCGCCTTTCCCGCTGCTGCATGTCGACACGACCTGGAAATTCCGCGAGATGATCGCCTTCCGCGACGAGACCGCACGCCGGCTTGGGCTGGAGCTGATCGTCCACATCAACCAGGATGGCGTGAAGGCCGGCATCGATCCGATCACCTCGGGCTCGCGCATCCACACCGATGTCATGAAGACTCAAGGGTTGAAGCAGGCGCTCGACAAATTTGGCTTCGATGCTGCCTTCGGTGGAGCCCGGCGCGACGAGGAAAAGACCCGCGCCAAGGAGCGCGTCTTCTCGCTGCGCAGCGCCGATCATCGCTGGGACCCGAAGAACCAGCGGCCCGAGCCCTGGTCGCTGTTCAACACGGCCAAGCGGAAGGGCGAGAGCTTCCGCGTCTTCCCGCTCTCGAACTGGACCGAGCGCGACGTCTGGGACTACATCGCACTCGAAAGCATCCCCGTCGTACCGCTGTATTTCGCCGCCCCGCGCCCGGTCCTGCGCCGCGGCGATGCATGGATCATGCGTGACGACGACCGCCTGCCGCTGCTGCCGGGCGAGGTCGTCGAGACCCGCATGGTCCGCTTCCGCACGCTCGGCTGCTACCCGCTGACCGGCGCGATCGAGAGCGAGGCGACCAATCTGACCGACATCATCGCCGAGATGCGCGCATCGCAGAGTTCCGAGCGGCAGGGGCGGATCATCGACCATGACGGAACCGGCTCGATGGAGCAGAAGAAGCAGGAAGGCTATTTCTGATGAGTGCCCTTACGGCCCGGCAGCGCGCCAGCGAGACGGCGCTGCCAGGAGATGGTCCTGCCAATGACGACGGGCTGCAGCCACGCTCCCTGTTGCGTTTCATCACCTGCGGATCGGTCGACGACGGCAAGTCGACGCTGATCGGTCGCATCCTGTTCGAGACCGGAGCGGTCTTCGACGACCAGCTCGGCGCGCTGCAGCGGGATTCCCGCAAGTTCGGCACGCAGGGCGACAAGGTCGATTTCGCTCTGCTCGTCGACGGGCTTTCGGCCGAGCGCGAGCAGGGCATCACCATCGACGTCGCCTATCGCTATTTCTCGACGCCGCGTCGCGCCTTCATCGTGGCGGATACGCCAGGCCATGAGCAGTACACCCGCAACATGGCGACCGGGGCCTCGACGGCCGATCTCGCCGTCATCCTGGTCGATGCGCGGCTGGGCCTGCTCAGGCAGACGCTGCGGCACTCCTTCATCGTCTCGCTCGTCGGCGTCCGCCATGTCGTCGTCGCGGTCAACAAGATGGATCTGGTCGACTACGATCAGGCCGTCTTCGAGCGCATCTGCGCCGACTACCGGCGCGCCGTCTCAGGCCTTGGCTTCACCCAGATCAGCTTCATCCCGATCTCGGCGCGCGACGGGGACAACGTCACCAGCGCCTCGGCGTCCATGGGCTGGTATCAGGGCGAGCCGTTGCTCGACCATCTCGAGACGGTCGCAGTCGAGCGCGAAAGCGCGGCCCACTCGGGCGCGGTGCTGCCGGTGCAATGGGTCAACCGGCCCAATTCCGGCTTTCGTGGCTATTCCGGCAATCTCACCCTCGGCCATCTGGCAACGGGCGACGCCATCGCCGTCCTGCCGTCGGGCCGCACCAGCCGTATCGCGCGTATCCTGACGCCCGCGGGCGACGCGGGACACGCCTCCGCCGGCCAGGCCCTCACGGTCACGCTCGAGGACGAGATCGACATTTCGCGCGGCGACCTGATCGTCGCCGCAGCCCAGCGCCCGGCCGTGCGGCGTCAGCTGACCGCGCGGCTGCTCTGGACCAGCGAGGCGCCGCTCGCGCTCGGCAACGGCTATGCCCTGAAGCTCGCCAGCAGCCATGCCCATGCGGTGGTCCAGACGCTCCATCACGGCATCGACATCGAGACGCTTGCCCAGATGCCAGCGGCGACGCTGGCGATGAACGATATCGGCATGGTGACGATCGATCTCGACAGGCTGATCGGCGCCCTGCCTTTCTCGGAAAGCACCGAACTCGGCGGGTTCATCCTGGTCGACCGCATCAGCCATGAGACGGTCGCCTTCGGCTTCGTTGCCGAGGATGTTCCGCAGCAGGTGGGCAGCGGCTCCGAAAACCGGGCTGCAACCCTGCTCGCAAGGCTCCGCGGCCGGATCGGTCCGGCCGGCTCGCTCAGGCGGGCAGGGTTTGCGGGGCTGAGCCTGGGCCATGCGGCTGCGAGCCTTCTGACAGGCGGCGTCGTCTATGGCTTGACGGGCAGCCTCTCGATGGCGTTGCCTGTCGCAGCGGCCGATCTCCTGCTGCGACCTTTCCTGCTCGGCGCAGGGTGGGCATCTGCGCATGCCCTGTGGCGGCGACATCAGAGCCGGAACCAACCGGCCCCGGAGAATGTTCTAGGCGACGGGATCTGAAGACCCGAAAAGAGGGAAAGCATGTGGTTCGAGGCGAAGAAAATCAGCCTTCCTTAAGAGGGCCGAGCTTCAGCAGCCTGTTCTCCGGAACCGGCCAACTTTGAAACACAGTGCTGCCTCAAACAGTTGTCGGTCGATCTGGTTCAGCATACGCTTCGTTCTGTAAAAAGAACACTCGACCCATCCGTCGGGTTGTTCCCAACAACGGAGAGCACGATGCCCCGCCCCGCATTTCGCCGCCTGGTTCAAGCCGGCCTCGTTCTGGGAGCCTTCTCGTTGTGCTTTGGCGTCGTCGCCGGTGCACGGGCGCAGACGGAGCTCCTGAACGTTTCCTATGATCCGACGCGTGAGCTCTACCGCGAGATCAACGCCGCCTTCATCGCGGAGTGGAACGCGAAGAACGCCAAGAAGATCACCACCATCCGCCAGTCGCATGGCGGCTCCGGTGCCCAGGCGCGTACCGTCATCGACGGCCTGAATGCCGATGTGCTGACGCTGGCGCTCGCCGGTGACATCGATGCGGTCGCCGAGCGCTCGAAGAAGCTGCCGTTGAACTGGCAGTCGCGCCTGCCGCAGAATTCGTCGCCCTATACCTCGACGATCGTGTTCCTCGTCCGCAAGGGCAATCCGAAGGCGGTCAAGGATTGGGGCGATCTGGTGAAGCCCGGCGTGCAGATCATTACGCCGAACCCCAAGACCTCCGGGGGCGCGCGCTGGAACTACCTCGCCGCCTGGGCGTATGCCGAGAAGGCCTTCAACAAGGACGAGGCCAAGGTCCGCGACTACATCGGCAAGCTGCTCGCCAACGTCCCGGTCCTCGACACCGGCGCGCGCGGCGCCACCACCACCTTCACCCAGCGTGGCATCGGCGACGTCTTCCTGTCCTGGGAGAACGAGGCCTTTCTCGCGCTCAAGGAGTTCGGAGCCGACAAGTTCGACATCGTCGTGCCGAGCCTCTCGATCCTGGCCGAGCCCCCGGTCACGGTCGTCGACGCCAATGCCGATGCCAAGGGCACGCGGGCCGAGGCGCAGGCCTATCTCGAATTCCTCTACACCCCGAAGGCTCAGGCGATCATCGCCAAGAATTTCTACCGTCCGCGTAACCCCGAAGCGGCCGATCCGAAGGATGTCGCCAATTTTCCCAAGGTCGAACTCGTCACCATCGACGCCGTCTTCGGCGGCTGGGCCAAGGCACAGCCGACCCATTTCGGCGATGGCGGTACTTTCGACCAGCTCTACAAGCCGGCGCGCTGAGCGATGGCCGCCAGCGTAGCCTCGTCGGGTTGGCGTCAGCCGAGCGTTCTGCCGGGTCTCGGCCTGACGCTCGGCATCACGCTCACCGCGCTGTCGCTGGTGGTGCTGATCCCGCTCGCAGCGCTGTTCATCAAGGCTGCGAGTGCCGGCCCCGCCGAAATCTGGGCGATCGCCACTTCGCCGCGGACGCTGGCGGCATTGCGCCTGTCCTTCCTCGGCGCGCTCTTCGCAGCGTCGGTCAACGCCGTCTTTGGCCTGATCCTGGCCTGGGTCCTGGTGCGTTACGACTTTCCCGGCCGGCGTCTCGTCGATGCCGCGGTTGATCTGCCCTTCGCCCTTCCGACCGCTGTTGCCGGCATCGCGCTCGCGGCGATCTACGCCCCGAATGGCTGGGTCGGCAGCCTCCTCGCGCCGCTCGGCATCAAGATCGCCTATACGCCGCTCGGCGTGATGGTGGCGCTGATCTTCGTCGGCCTGCCCTTCGTCGTGCGGATGGTGCAGCCCGTCCTGGAGGAAACCCAGGGTGACATCGAGGAAGCCGCCGCCCTGCTCGGCGCCAGCCGCTTGCGGACGATCTTTCGGGTCGTGCTGCCGCCCGTTCTTCCGGCGCTGTTGACCGGCTTCGTCCTCGCCTTCGCGCGCGCCGTCGGCGAGTACGGCTCGGTCATCTTCATCGCCGGCAATGTGCCGATGGTCTCAGAAATCGCGCCGCTGCTGATCGTGATCAAGCTCGAACAGTTCGACTATGCCGGAGCAGCCGTCGTCGCGACGCTGATGCTGCTGATCTCCTTTGCGCTGATCCTGCTGGGCAACCTGATCCAGGCGCGTGCTCGACGGAGGATCGGCGATGTCTGATGCCACCTTGCCCCAACGGGACGCGGCCCTGTCCACGCTCACAACGAAGCCGCGTGCTGATCGCCGCGTCAGTGGCGAGAGCCCCACCGTGCAGCTCCTGCTGATCGCGGTCTCGCTCGCTTTCCTGCTGCTGTTCCTGCTGCTGCCGCTGATCACCGTCTTCGTCGAGGCGGGCGCGCGCGGCTGGGCAGCCTATCGCGAGGCCATCACCGAGCCGGATGCGGTCTCCGCGATCCGCCTGACATTGCTGGTCGCAGCCATCGCCGTGCCCTTCAATGTCGTGGTCGGTATCGCGGCCGCCTGGGCTATCGCCAAGTTCGAGTTCCGCGGCAAGAACCTGCTGATCAGCCTGATCGACCTGCCATTCTCAGTCTCGCCGGTGATCTCGGGGCTGGTCTATGTGCTGCTCTTCGGCGCGCAGGGCTATCTCGGTCCGTTTCTCAAGGCCCATGGCATTGAGATCATCTTCGCGCTGCCCGGCCTCGTGCTGGCCACCGTCTTCGTCACCTTCCCCTTCGTGGCGCGCGAGCTCATCCCGCATATGCAGGCCCTCGGCTCGACCGACGAGGAGGCGGCGCTGACGCTCGGCGCCTCGCCCTGGCGGGTCTTCTTCGCCATCACGCTGCCCAATGTGAAATGGAGCCTGTTCTACGGTGTGCTGCTCTGCAACGCACGCGCGATGGGCGAGTTCGGCGCGGTGGCGGTGGTTTCCGGCAAGATCCGTGGCCTGACCAACACCATGCCGCTCCATGTCGAGATCCTCTATAATGAATACATGAGTGCCGCAGCCTTCGCGGTCGCCTCGCTGCTGGCGGGACTTGCGCTCGTGACGCTTGCTCTCAAGTCCCTTCTGGAATGGCGCTATGGCGACGCGATCGCCGCGGCGCGCCACCACTGATCGCGGGAACCGCTCATGTCCGTCGCCGTCACGATCGAATCCATCGAAAAGCGGTTCCTGGCGTTCCAGGCGCTCCGGAACGTCTCGCTCGACATTCAGCCCGGCGAACTCGTCGCGCTGCTCGGCCCCTCGGGCTCCGGCAAGACCACGCTGCTGAGGCTGATCGCCGGCCTTGAGCAGGCGGAAGCAGGCCGTGTCCTGTTCGGCGATGTCGACACGCGCGACCTGTCGCTGCGCGACCGGCGCATCGGCTTCGTGTTCCAGCACTATGCGCTGTTCAAGACCATGACGGTGGCCGAGAACATTGCGTTCGGCCTGCGCTCGCGGCCGCGCGCGGAGCGGCCCGACACGGCCGAGATCAAGCGGCGCGTCGAGGCGCTGCTCGAGCTCGTCCAGCTCCCCGGTCTGGAGCGACGCTATCCGAGCCAGCTCTCCGGCGGGCAGCGTCAGCGCGTCGCCTTGGCCCGGGCGCTCGCCATCGAGCCGCAGGTGCTTTTGCTCGACGAGCCCTTCGGCGCGCTCGACGCCAAGATCCGCAAGGATTTGCGCGCCTGGCTGCGCGACCTGCACAGCCGGACCGGCCACACGACCGTCTTCGTGACCCATGATCAGGAGGAGGCGCTCGAGTTGGCCGACCGGGTCGCGATCCTGCATGAGGGCCGGCTGGAGCAGGTCGGCACGCCCGACGACGTCTATGACCACCCGGCGACGCCGTTCGTCTGCGAGTTTCTCGGTGAGGCCAACCGCTTGCCGGTCAGGATCGTCGGCAGCCAGGCCTTCCTCGACGACAGGCCCGTGCTGGGCGGGCTGACGCAGAACCAGGGCGGGCCAGCCGCTCTCTATGTCCGCCCGCATCACCTCAAGATCGTCGACGAGGCTCCGCTCTCCATCCCCGGCGTCGTCGAGCAGGTCCGCCGGACCGGCGCGCTGCGGCGCGCTGAGATCGCGGTCTCCGGCTTGACCAAGCGGCTCGACCTCGACCTGACCAGCCAGGTCGCCCCCGCGCTTGGCGAGCGGGTTCGGGTCAAGATCACCCATGCCACGGCGTTCGCGACGGCCTGATCCTCGGCGACGGAGATCGTGCCCATCTGCGACCACCGGGACGCAGTCCGGCCAGCAGCATTAGAACGTCAGGCTGAGAAATTCCTTCCGTAACGGCAAAGCACAGGCCGGGGGCGGGGTTTATTCCACTCCGTCTGATGGGTAATATAGAAAAAACATCCATTAGATGTGAATTGATCCGCGAGGGCCATTCGCCTAGATTCTGTTCGGAATACAGAACAGGAGCGCGACGGCTTGGCTATGCTTGATGTCATCCACAGACAGGGCCCAATCCGTGCATCGGCGGCCGTTTTGGATCGTTTCGGGCGCCGACCGTTCGGAGGCTTCTGATGGCTGTTGCCGCCAAGCGCCCGCCGCTGCCCGCGATCCTTCTCGCCAACGATTTGCTCGACGGCGATGTCGTCTTCGCGATCGCCGAGGCTGATGGCCTCGTCGGCTGGACACGGGATCCAGGCCTTGCGCTCGTGGCAGTGGACGACGCTGCCGCTGAACGCCTTGAAGGCTTCGCCGTCGCCGAGCTGGCAGCCCAGCATGTGGTCGATGCCTATCTCGTCGATGTCGAGCTGACCGCCGGCGGCCCCGTGCCCCGGCATTTCCGCGAGCGTTTCAAGACGCTGGGGCCAAGCAACCGCCCTGATCTGGGCAAGCAGGCCGGCGAAGGCATCGCCACCGGCCGGAGCGCGTGAGCAATGTATCGTTATGACGAGTTCGACGAGCGTTTCGTGCGCGAGCGGGTCGCGCAGTTCCGCGACCAGGTCGCCCGGCGTCTGGACGGCTCCCTGACCGAGGACGAGTTCAAGCCGCTGCGCCTGAAGAATGGCGTCTACCTGCAACTGCACGCCTATATGCTGCGCATCGCCGTTCCCTATGGCACGCTCTCATCGCGGCAGCTTCGGCAGCTCGCCTTGATCGGCGAACGCTACGACCGTGGCTATGGCCACTTCACCACGCGCCAGAACCTGCAGTTCAACTGGCCGAAGCTGCGTGACGTGCCCGCCATCCTGGAGCTGCTCGCCGATGTCGAGATGCACTGCATCCAGACCTCGGGAAACTGCATCCGCAACGTCACGGCCGATCATTTCGCCGGCGTCGCACAGGACGAGATCGAGGATCCGCGTCCGGTCTGCGAGCTGATCCGGCAATGGTCGACGGCCCATCCCGAATTCAGCTACCTGCCGCGCAAGTTCAAGATCGCCATCACCGGCGCGCAGCACGATCGCGCCGTGATCAAGGCGCACGACATTGGCATCCGCATCCTGAAGCACGCGGACAGCGGCGAGATCGGCTACGAGATCAGCGTCGGCGGCGGCCTCGGCCGCACCCCCATGATCGGCAAGGTCGTGCGCGACTTCCTGCCCAAGGCCGATCTGCTTGCCTATCTCGAGGCGGTGATGCGGGTCTACAATTTGGAGGGCCGGCGCGACAACAAGTACAAGGCCCGGGTCAAGATCCTCGTCCACGAGATCGGGACGGAGGAGTTCCGCCGCAGGGTCGAGGCCGAGTTCGCCTTGCTCGACGGTCCCTCGGTGAATGCCGATCCCGAGGAACTCGCCCGCATCACCAGCTACTTCACCCCGCCCGCCTACGAGACGCTGCCGCAGGATAGCGTGGCGCTGGCTGCGGCGAAGGTGGTCAACCCTGACTTCGCCCGCTGGGTCGACACCAACCTCACCCCGCATCGCGTTCCCGGCTACACCGCAGTCACGATCTCGCTGAAGCCGGTCGGCTTGGCGCCTGGCGACGCGACGTCCGAACAGATGCGGCTCGTCGCCGATCTCGCCGAGCGCTACTCCTTCGACGAGCTGCGCGTCACCCATGCGCAGAACCTTGTCCTGCCGAATGTCCGCAAGGACGATCTCCTGGCAATCTGGCAGGCGCTGGTTCCGGCCGGGCTCGCCACCGCCAATCTCGGCCTGATCACCGACATCATCGCCTGCCCGGGTCTCGATTATTGCGCGCTGGCCACGGCCCGTTCGATCCCGATCGCGCAGGCGATCGCCCAGCGTTTCGCCGACACGCAGCGGCAGGCGGCGATCGGCGAGCTCAACATCAAGATCTCCGGCTGCATCAACGCCTGCGGCCATCACCATGTCGGCCATATCGGCATTCTCGGCCTGGAGAAGCGCGGTATCGAATCCTACCAGATCACGCTCGGCGGCGACGCGACCGAGAACGCCGCGATCGGCGAGATTCTCGGGCCGGGCCTTCCCGCCGAGGCGGTGCCCGACGCGATCGAGGCGATCGTCGGCGTCTACGAGAGTGAGCGCGATGTCGGCGAGCGCTTCATCGAGACGGTGAAACGCGTCGGGCTCGTGCCGTTCAAGGCCGCGTTCAGGGAGCTGGCCGATGCTGCTGCTTGATCGCAAGGGCGCCATCACCGACAGCTGGACGCGCACCGAGGGCGCCGCGATCGACAACCTGTCGCAGGCGTTGGTCGGTTTCGATGCGCTGCCGGAGGCATTGGCCCAACTGGCCCCGGGGCAGCAGGTCGGCGTGCTGATCTCCAACGCGCTCGCCGTGTCGACGCTGGAGCCCTTCCTGCAGAGGCTGTCGCTCGTCGCCATCGCCTTTCCGGCCTTTGCCGATGGCCGCGGCTTCAGCCTGGCGAAGGCGATCCGGCGTGCCGGTTATGACGGCCCGCTGCGGGCGTCCGGCCCGCTGATCCCAGACCAGTTCGACTATGCGCTGGCCTGCGGCTTCGACGAGATCGAGCTGCCTGAAGCCAGTGCCGGCCGGCAGACGGTCCAGCAGTGGCAGCAGGCGATCGGCCGGTTGAGCCAGACCTACCAGCGCGGCTACCGCCGCGAGGGCAACATCCTCGACCGCCGCCGGCTTGCCCGGCTCGCGTCAGGCAGTGCGGCTACCTGACGCGATGAGCCAGGGCGCCGACGACAGGGAGGCTGCGGAGATGGCCAAAACGACAATCTGGGACGAGGACACCTCGGCGAGCCAGATCGCCGATTTCCTGCCGCGCAAGCCCTATGAACGCTGGCTCGATCTCAGCTTCGGGCTGCTTGTCGCGGCGCTGCTCGGTGGCTGGCTGCTCCTGCCGCAGCCGGCGAGTGAAACGCGTCCCGCAGCGCCCCAGGCGACGCTGCGGTGAATGGGGCACGGCGCGGCCGTATCGGCCTTCCCCTTTTCCGTCTGTAAAACGATCGCGGCGGGGGCGTGACGATCGCCAGCGCGATTCGCATCCTATCGGCGTGAACCGGCGATCGAACCGATCCGTGCCGGCCGCCAGTGCTCGAGCACAGTGCTCCGTCCAGGCCTCGCCAATGCGGCCGCGCCCTCGGCCCTGATCGCAGTGCGAGCCTGTGGACCGGACCGGAATTGCTGCGCTGCGGCGCATTGCCCGGAGAATTTATTGATGCAATGAATTGGTTCTTGGAGGAACTAATTCTATGCCGAGCCTGCCTAAAGCGGATCTCATTCTTCAGAACGGTCCTGTCTATCTCGGGTTGAAGGAGGGCTACGCGAGCGCGGTTGCGCTCTGGTCCGGCAAGGTGCTGGCGACCGGAACCCCCGCCGAGATGGAACCGCTGATCGGTCCTGATACCAAGATCATCGATCTCGCCGGCCGCATGGCGACGCCCGGTCTCTACGAGGCGCATCTGCACCTGCTGCCGCTAGGCTTGACGATGAAGGAACTCGATATCCGGCCGCGCTTCGTTCGCACGCTGGATGGCCTGCTCGAGATGATCGCCAAGGCGGCTGCGGCGGCAAAGCCTGGCGAATGGGTGTTGGCGCGCGGCTACGATCATTTCGAGCTCGACGTGAAGCGCCACCCGCACCGCACCGAACTCGACAAGGCTGCACCGAACAACCCGGTCTACATCGTGCGCGCCTGCGGCCATCTCTCGGTTGCCAATTCTCTGGCGCTGAAGCTGGCGGGCGTCGATGAGAAGACGCCGGTGCCACCCGGCGGCGCGATCGAGCAGGTCAATGGCTCGCTGACCGGGTTGATGGCCGAGAATGGCCGCGATGCCATCAAGAAGGTCATTCCCGATCCGACCGACGAGGAACTCGTCGCGGCGATCGAGCGGGCAGGGCGCTACTGCAACTCCTTCGGCATCACCAGCGTGATGGACGCCGCCGTCGGCATGCGCTCGCAATACCGCGAGGTCGCGGCCTATCGCACGGCGCAGCGCACGGGCCGCCTGCCGGTGCGCACCAACATGTGCCTGCTCGGCGGGAACAACGGCATCGTCGAGCAGTGCCATGCCGACGGGCTGGTCACGGGCGCAGGCGACGAGTGGCTCAGCGTCGGCCCGGTCAAGATCTTCACGGATGGTTCGGCCGGCGGCAAGACCGCGGCGATGAGCCTGCCTTATCTCGGCGAGCCCGAGACCAAGGGCATCTTCTGCCTGACCGATGCCGAGATGGATGCGCTGACACGCGACTATCACGCCAAGGGCTATCAGCTTGCCGTCCACGCCATTGGCGACGCTGCGATCGAGCAGACGCTGAACGCGATGGAAAACGGGCTGAACGATCATCCCGATCCGGACCGCCGCCACCGCATCGAGCATTGCGGCTTCAATTCACCCGAGCAGATCGCGCGCATGGTCCGGCTCGGCATCGAGCCGGTGCCGCAGCCGCTCTTCATCTATGATTTCGGCGATCTCTATCTCTCGGTTCTGGAGCAGGAGCGCGTCGATGCCTGCTATCCGATGCGTGACTGGATCGCGG
>JAESFK010000781.1_pt1 | contig 12558 bp, 11 predicted proteins | sample 9269391 | NCBI WGS metagenome assembly JAESFK01 (sample SAMN14506231, study PRJNA617097) | algae metagenome | isolation source: Drouetiella hepatica UHER 2000/2452 and co-occurring heterotrophs from... | place: Slovakia: Slovak Paradise National Park, Hrabusice, Kosice Region | collected 2000-01-01
CGGCGCCGAGGAACATCCCGGCCTTGAAGAAGCCGTGGGTCAGCAGGTGGAAGATCGCGAAGGCGTAGCCGACCGGGCCGAGGCCCGCCGCGAGCATCATGTAGCCGATCTGGCTCATCGTCGAGGCCGCGAGGGCCTTCTTGATGTCGTCCTTCGCGCAGCCGACGATCGCCCCGAACACCAGGGTGATCGCGCCGACGATGGCCACGGCGAGCGCGGCGTCGGGGGCGGCGTCGAAGATGACGTGCGAGCGGACGACGAGGTAGACGCCCGCGGTCACCATCGTCGCCGCGTGGATGAGCGCCGAGACCGGAGTCGGGCCGGCCATGGCGTCGCCGAGCCAGGACTGGAGCGGGAACTGGGCCGACTTGCCGCACGCGCCGACGAGCAGGAGCAGCCCGATCGCGGTGAGCGTGGCCTGGTTCGCGCCGCCGACGCCCTCGTTGACCGTCGCGTAGTCGACGCCGCCGAAGGTGACGAACATCAGCATGATCGCGATGGACAGGCCGAGGTCGCCGACGCGGTTGACGAAGAACGCCTTGTTCGCCGCGGTGGCGTACGCCGGGTTGTGGTTCCAGAAGCCGATGAGCAGGTAGGACGCGAGGCCGACGCCCTCCCAGCCGACGAACAGCAGGAGGTAGCTGTCGGCGAGGACGAGCAGGAGCATCGCCGCGACGAACAGGTTGAGGTAGGCGAAGAAGCGCCGCTTGTCGGGGTCGTGCTCCATGTACCCGAGCGAGTACACGTGGATGAGCGAGCCGACGAACGTGATGAGCAGGACGAAGGCGACCGACAGCGGGTCGACGAGCAGCCCGAGGTCGAGCTGGAAGGTCCCGGCCGGCACCCAGTTCCACAGCGTCAGGTGGTGCCCGCGCTCCTCGGCGCCCTGCCCGAGCAGCTGGACGATGATGGCGGCGCCCACGACGAAGCTGCCCCAGGACAGCCCGGTGGCCAGCAGCGGGCCCCACCTGTCGGTGCGCCGGCCGCCGAGGAGGAGGACGGCGGCACCGAGGAGGGGCAGCGCGACGAGGAGCCACGCGAGCGAGGCCATGCCGCTCGCGGCGCCAGCGGTCATCGCCTCGCCCTCGGCGGCGATCAGAGAGTGCACGTCAGCTCCTTACAGCTTCAGCAGGTTCGCGTCGTCGACCGAGGCCGACCGGCGGGACCGGAAGATCGCCATGATGATCGCGAGGCCGACGACGACCTCGGCGGCGGCCACGACCATGACGAAGAGGGCGAGGACCTGGCCGTCGAGCGTGCCCTGCATCCGCGCGAACGTCACGAAGACGAGGTTCGCGGCGTTGAGCATCAGCTCGACCCCCATGAACACGATGATCGCGTTGCGCCGGGTGAGGACGACCGCGCCACCGATGACGAAGAGGATCGTCGCCAGGTAGACGTAGTTGATCGGGTTCATCGCTCGCTGCCCTCCTGGACGTCGCGCTCGATCTCGAGCTCGCCCTCGGTGTAGAGGTCGGGCGAGAGGTTCTGGTCGCGGGCGGTGAGCACGCGCGAGACCGACAGCTCGGACGGCGTGCCGTCGGGCAGCAGCGCCGGGGTGTCGACGGCGTTGTGCCGGGCGTAGACACCGGGGGCCGGGAGGCCGGCGAGGTGCTGGCCCTCCTTGAACCGCCGCTTGCTCCACTCCTTCTGGTCCGGGCCCTTGCCGAGGCGCTCGCGGTGGGCGAGGACCATGGCGCCGAGGGCGGCGGTGATGAGGAGGGCGCTCGTGGTCTCGAAGACCCACACGTAGCGGCCGAAGATCAGCTGGGCGACACCGGAGACGTTGCCGGGGTCGGTGTTGACGGCGTCGAGCCCGGCCGCCGGGCCGAAGGTGGCGCCCCCGACCGAGAAGCCGAGCAGCCCGCCGAGGCCGATGACGAGGACGACGGTGGCCCAGCGCTGGCCGGTGAGGGTCTCGACGAGGCTGTCGCTGGAGTCGACCCCGACGAGCATCAGCACGAAGAGGAAGAGCATCATCACGGCGCCGGTGTAGACGAAGATCTGGATGACCCCGAGGAAGTCGGCGTCCTGGGCGATGTAGAACACGCCGAGGATGATCATCGTCAGGGCCATGCCCAGCGCGGCGTGGACGGCCTTGCGGGCGAAGACCAGCCCGAGCGAGCCGAGCACGGCCAGCGGCCCGAGGATCCAGAACATCACCTCTTCGCCGGTGCCGGTCACGAGGTCACCTCCGCGTCGTCGCCGTGGGCCCGGGCCGAGACGACCTCACGCTGGGAGTCGCTCGCCTCGGTGACCTTCCCGAGGTAGTAGTCGCGCTCCTCCATCCCGTCGGCCATGGGGAACGGCGGGCGGAGCATCCCCGGCTGGAGCGGGGCGAGCAGCTGGTCCTTGGTGAAGATGAGGTCGGCCCGGTTGTTGTCGGCGAGCTCGTACTCGTTGGTCATCGTCAGCGCGCGGGTCGGGCAGGCCTCGATGCACAGCCCGCAGAAGATGCAGCGCAGGTAGTTGATCTGGTAGACGCGGCCGTACCGCTCCCCCGGGCTGAACCGGCCCTCGCCGCCCTCGCTGTCGTCGTTGTCCGCGCCCTCGACGAGGATCGCGTCGGCCGGGCAGGCCCACGCGCACAGCTCGCAGCCGACGCACTTCTCGAGCCCGTCGGGGTGCCGGTTCAGCTGGTGGCGACCGTGGAAGCGCGGCTGGGTCGGGCGCTTCTCCTCCGGGTACTCCTCGGTGATGACCTTGCGGAACATCGTCGAGAAGGTGACGCCGAAGCCGGCGACGGGGGCGAACAGGTCGGAGAAGAAGCCGGACTTCTTCTGCTCGTCAGCCACGAGTGGCCTCCTTGGTCTCGGGCTCGGAGGTCAGGGCGGGCGCGGTGAGCGAGGGTTCGCGCAGCCGCTGCCCGGGCATCGGCGGGACGGGGTGCCCGCCGGCGTAGGGGTCGATCTCCTCGGGGACGCGCGGGTGCGCGGCCGCCTCGCGGCGCTCGACCCGGCTGTCCCACAGCCACCCGCCGACGAGCGCGGCGACGGCGATGACGCCGACCAGCGCGAGCGAGAGGATCGGGAAGCTGCGGCCCGCGACGACGACGTCGTCACCGAGCCAGCCGTTCTGGCCGGCGCGGAAGAACGCGACGAGCACGACCCAGCCGAGCGTGGCGGGGATGAGGAACTTCCAGCCGAAGCGCATGAACTGGTCGTACCGGACGCGCGGCAGCGAGCCGCGCAGCCAGACGAAGACGAACATGAACGCCCAGAGCTTGGCGGTGAACCACAGCAGGCCCCACCAGCCCTCGTTGAACATGCCGCCGTTGATCGCCGCGATGCCGGGGGGCGCCTGGTAGCCGCCGAGGAACATCGTCGTGGCCAGCGCGGCGACGGTGAACATGTTGATGTACTCGCCGAGGAAGAACATCGCGAAGCGCATCGAGCCGTACTCGGTGTGGAAGCCACCGGTCAGCTCGCCCTCGCCCTCGGCGAGGTCGAAGGGCAGGCGGTTGGTCTCGCCGACCATCGTGATGACGTAGACGAAGAAGCTGAAGAACGCCGGCACGACGAACCAGAGGTCGCTCTGGGCGTTGACGATCTGCGACGTGGACATCGAGCCCGCGTAGAGGAAGACGGCGACGAGCGAGAGGCCCATCGCGATCTCGTAGGAGATCATCTGCGCCGTGGCGCGCAGCCCACCCATGAGCGGGTAGGGCGAGCCGGAGGACCAGCCCGCGAGGACGACGCCGTAGATGCCGACACCGGCGACCGCGAGCACGAGGAGCACGGCGACGGGGGTGTCGGTGAGCTGGAACGGTGTCGTGTGCCCGAACATCGAGACCTCGCCGGCCAGCGGCATGATCGAGAACGAGACGAAGCACATCGTCGCCGTGATGAGCGGGGCCAGGGTGAAGACGAAGGCGTCGGCGGCCTTGGGGCGCACGTCCTCCTTGAGCATCGACTTCATGCCGTCGGCGAGGGTCTGGAGCAGGCCGAAGGGACCGTTGCGGTTCGGGCCCGGGCGCTGCTGCATCCGGCCGATGACCCGGCGCTCGAACCAGATGACGAGCAGCGTGGAGATGAGCAGGTAGACGAAGACGATGAGCGCCTTGACCAGGCTCAGCCACAGCGGGGTGTCGCTGAAGTCGGCCCGCGGGTTGTCGGTGGCCGTGGCCAGCGCGACGAGGTCGGGCAGCGCGGTGACGGTGCTGCTCATTTGGGGTCCTCGCGAAGTACCTGGGGGAGCGAAGCGGCGGAAGAACTTCGTGGGGCGCCTCTCATGCCGACTCCTCCTTGGTGACGGTGACGAGCGCGCCGGGGGCGCCCGCGAGGGTCGCCCTCAGGTCGCAGCCCGCCGAGTTCGTGGGGAGCCAGACGACGTGGTCGGCCATCTCGCGGACGAGCACCGGGGCGATGACCGTGGTGCCGGCCGCCGAGACCCGCAGGTGGTCGCCGTCGACGACGCCGAGGGCGGCGGCGGTGGCGGCCGAGACCCCGGCCTGGGGCCTGGGCGCGGTGCCGGCCAGGTGCGGCTCGCCGTCCTGGAGCGAGCCCTTGTCGAGCAGGTGGCGCCACGTGGCCAGCACGAGGGTGCCCGGCTCGAGGCTCGGGACCTCGCCGGCCTCGACCTGCGGGGCGGCCGGACGCTCGCCGGCCCACGGGCCGAGCTGCTGCATCTCGGCGCGGACCTCGCGCAGCGTGCGGGTGCCGAGGAACTCGCCCATCTCGTCGGCGAGCATCTCCAGGGCGCGGTAGTCGCTGACGAAGGAGGTGTCGAGCGCGGCCTCGAAGGCGCGGGTGCGGCCCTCCCAGTCGACGAACGTGCCGCCCTTCTCGGCGTGTGCCGCGACGGGCAGGACGACGTCGGCGACCTCGGTGACCGCCGAGGGGCGGATCTCGAGGGAGACGACGAACGCGGCGGCCAGGGCGGCGGTGGCCTCGGCGGTGCCGATGTCGGCGGGGTCGACCCCACCGACCACGAGCGCGCCGAGCTCACCGGACGCGGCCGCGGCGAGGATGCCGGCGGTGTCGCGGCCGGGGGCCTCGGGGAGCTCCTGGACGCCCCAGGCCGCGGCGACCTCGGAGCGGGCGGCGGCGTCGGCGACCGGGCGGCCACCGGGCAGCAGGGTCGGGAGGGCGCCGGCCTCGAGGGCCCCACGCTCTCCGGCCCGGCGGGGCACCCACGCGAGGCGGGCGCCGGTGGCCTCGGCCGCGGCGACCGCGGCGCTCAGCGCGCCGGGGACCATCGCGAGCCGCTCGCCGACGAGGAGGATGCCGCCCTCGGCCAGCGCGGCCGACGCGGCGGCGACGGCCTCCGGGCCCTTGCCGCCGGCGAGGGCGCGCAGCACCTCGGGCTCGGTGCCCGGGGCGGTGGGGATGAGGGTGCCACCCATCTTCGCGAGGCCGCGGGTGGCCGCCGGCGAGATGCTGAACACGCGGGTCTTGTTGCGGCGGAAGGCCTTGCGCAGGCGGAGGAAGACGATCGGGCTCTCGTCCTCGGGCTCGAAGCCCACGTGGACGACGGTCTTGGCGGCCTCGAGGTCGGCGTAGGTGACGGCGCCACCGGCGGGACCGGTGCCCACGACCGCGGCCGCGAGGAACTCGGCCTCCTCCGCGGAGTGCGGACGGGCGCGGAAGTCGACGTCGTTGGTGCCGAGCACCGTGCGGGCGAACTTGCCGTAGGCGTAGGCGTCCTCGGCGCTGACCCGGCCACCGACGAGCACGCCGGCGGAGGTGCCGCGCAGGCCGGCGGCGGCCCGCTCGAGGGCCTCGCGCCACGAGGCGACGCGCAGCTCGCCGTCCTCACCGCGGACCTGCGGGAGGGTGAGGCGGTCGCCGACACCGGTGTACGCGAAGGCCCAGCGACCCTTGTCGCAGTTCCACTCGTCGTTGACGGCGGGGTCGGCCTGGGCCATCCGGCGCAGGACGGTTCCGCGGCGGTGGTCGGTGCGCTGGGAGCAGCCGCTCGCGCAGTGCTCGCAGACGCTCGGGGTCGACACGAGGTCGAACGGGCGGGACCGGAAGCGGTAGGCCGCCCCGGTGAGCGCCCCGACCGGGCAGATCTGGACGGTGTTGCCCGAGAAGTAGGACTCGAACGGCTGCTCCTCGTAGATGCCGACCTGCTGGAGCGCGCCGCGCTCGACGAGGGCGATGAACGGGTCACCGGCGACCTGGTCGGAGAAGCGGGTGCAGCGGGCGCAGAGCACGCAGCGCTCGCGGTCGAGGAGCACCTGCGAGGAGATCTTGATCGGCTTGGGGTAGGTGCGCTTGACGTCCTCGAAGCGCGAGGTGCCCCGGCCGTTGCTCATCGCCTGGTTCTGGAGGGGGCACTCGCCACCCTTGTCGCAGACCGGGCAGTCGAGCGGGTGGTTGATGAGCAGCAGCTCCATGACGCCCTTCTGCGCCTTGTCGGCGCCCTCGGACGTGTACTGCGTCTTGACGACCATGCCCGGGGCGACGGTCATCGTGCACGAGGCCTGCGGCTTCATCCGGCCGGGCGGGCCCTGCATCTGGGTCGGCTCGCCGGGCGTGCCGTCGGGGCCGGGGCGACCGGGCATCCAGACCTCGACGAGGCACTGGCGGCAGGCGCCGACCGGGTCCAGGCCCGGGTGGTCGCAGAACCGCGGGATGTCGATCCCGGCCGTCTCGGCGGCGCGGATGATGAGGGTGCCCTTGGGCACCGCCACCTCGACGTCGTCGATGGTCAGCGTGACGAGCTCGACCGGGGCCTGGGTCTCGGGCGTGGCAGTCATGCGGAGACGGTCTCCTTCGCGCCGCCGTCCTTGGCCCACACGGTGGCGGCGCTCCGGTCGAAGGGGCACCTCCCGAGGGTCAGGTGGGCGACGTACTCGTCGCGGAAGTACTGGATCGAGCTCGTGATCGGGCTCGTCGCGCCGTCACCGAGGGCGCAGAAGCTGCGCCCGAGGATGTTGTCGCAGATGTCGAGCAGCTTGTCGAGGTCCTCCTCGGACCCCTGCCCGTGCTCGAGCCGGCCGAGGATCTGCTTGAGCCACCACGTGCCCTCGCGGCACGGGGTGCACTTGCCGCAGGACTCGTGCCGGTAGAAGTCGGTCCAGCGGTCGACGGCGCGCACGACGCAGACCGTCTCGTCGAAGACCTGGAGGGCGCGGGTGCCGAGCATCGAGCCCGCCGCGGCGACCGACTCGAAGTCGAGCGGCACGTCGAGGTGCTCGGCGGTGAAGAGCGGCGTCGAGGACCCGCCGGGGGTCCAGAACTTCAGCTCCTTGTCGGGGTCGCGCATCCCGCCGGCGAGGTCGATGAGCTCGCGCATCGTGATGCCGAGCGGGGCCTCGAACTGGCCGGGGTTCTTCACGTGCCCGGAGAGGGAGAAGATGCCGAAGCCGGTGGACTTCTCGGTGCCCATCCCGGTGAACCAGTCGACGCCCTCGAGGATGATGCCGGGGACCGAGGCGATCGACTCGACGTTGTTGACCGAGGTCGGCCGGGCGTAGAGGCCGGCGGCACCCGGGAACGGCGGCTTGCTGCGCGGCTGGCCGCGGCGGCCCTCGAGGGAGTCGAGGAGCGCGGTCTCCTCGCCGCAGATGTAGGCACCGGCGCCGGCGTGGACCGTGATGTCGACGTTGATGCCCGTGCCGTTGATGTTCTTGCCGAGCAGCCCTGCCGCGTAGGCCTCCTCGACCGCGCGCAGCAGGCGGCGGTAGACGTGGACGACCTCGCCGCGCAGGTAGATGAACGCGTGCTCGCAGCCGATGGCGTACGAGGAGATGGCCACGCCCTCGACGAGCACGTGCGGGTTGGCCATCATCAGCGGGATGTCCTTGCAGGTGCCCGGCTCGGACTCGTCGGCGTTGACGACGAGGTAGCGGGGACCGCCGTCCGGCGGGGCCATGAACGACCACTTCATGCCGGTGGGGAACCCGGCGCCGCCGCGGCCGCGCAGCGAGGAGTCCTTGACCATCCCGAGGATGTCGGCGGGCTCCATGCCGAACGCCTTGTCGAGCGCCTTGTACCCACCGCCCTCGCGGTAGGTCTTGAGGGTCCAGGACGTGGGGTGGTCCCAGTCCTTGCTGAGGATGGGGGTCAGCGTGCTGGCCATCACTCGCCCTTCCCGTCGGTGGTCTCGTCGGTGTCGGCAGCCGGCGCGGTGCCGGCGTCGGTGTCCGTGTCGAAGAGCGTGGCCGCCGGGGTGGCGTCCTCGCCCACGGGCACCGAGGCGCTCTGGGCGGAGACGTTGGCGGCCTTGTCCTGCGCGTCCTGCGGGTCCGCTCCCTGGACGGGGGCGATGTCGACGCGGTCGGCGACGGCCTCGGCCTGGCGGGCCACGCCGCTCACGCCGTCGCCGGTCGAGACGACGGCCGGGCCCTCGGCGGCCTCGGCGGCCTTCTTCGGGCCCCCGGACGCCTTCCTGGCTGTCTTCCTCGCCGGCTTCTGCGCCGCGGGCTTCTCGCCCGGGGTGTCGTCGGACTCGTCGCGCTCGGTGGCGGGCTCGACCTTGTCGGCCTTCGCGTCGTCGGAGGCGAGGGTGGTCTCGGTGCTGCCGGCCGACTTGTCGGCCGCCCTGCCGCCGCCGCCGCTGCCGTTCGCCGAGGCCTTCGCCGAGCCGCCCTCGGGCGCGCTCCAGCCGTTGCGCTTGGCGAGCTCGAGGCCGACGAGCGAGGCCGGGCCGGCGCCCACGCCCTCGTCGGCGAGGCCGTCGGAGAAGCCGGCCAGCGTGCGGCTGACCTCCTTGAAGGTGCAGACGCGGTTCGGGCCGCGGGTGGGCCGGACGTCCTTGCCCTCGCGCAGGTCGTCGACCAGCTGGTTCGTCGAGGCGGGGGTCTGGTTGTCGAAGAACTCCCAGTTGGCCATGACCACCGGCGCGTAGTCGCACGCGGCGTTGCACTCGACGCGCTCGAGGGTGATCTTGCCGTCCTCCGTCGTCTCGTCGTGGCCGATGCCGAGGTGCTCGGAGACCGACTCCCAGATCTCGTCACCGCCCATGACGGCGCACAGGGTGTTGGTGCAGACACCGACCGTGTACTCGCCGTTGGGGTGGCGCTTGTACTGCGTGTAGAACGTCGCGACCCCGCTGACCTCGGCGGTGCTCAGGTCGAGCAGCTCGGCGCACAGGTCGATGCCGCGACCCGTGACGTAGCCGTCGACCGACTGGACGAGGTGGAGCAGCGGGAGGAGCGCGGACCGCTTCTGCGGGTAGCGCGCGATGACCTGCGCGGCGTCGGCGCGGAACTGCGCCTCGACGTCGGCGGGGTAGGCCTCCTTGGACTCCCCGGGCACCGTGAGGTGCCCGGAAGCGGACTGCAGACCGAAGTCACCGGCCATCAGCGGTCGACACCTCCCATGACGGGGTCGATGGAGGCCACGGCGACGATGACGTCGGCGACCTGCGACCCCTCGCACATCGCCGCCACGGCCTGCAGGTTGTTGAAGCTCGGGTCGCGGAAGTGCGCCCGGTAGGGACGGGTGCCGCCGTCGGAGACGGTGTGGCAGCCCAGCTCGCCCTTCGCGGACTCGACGGCGGCGTAGGCCTGGCCCGGCGGCACGCGGAAGCCCTCGGTGACGAGCTTGAAGTGGTGGATCAGGGCCTCCATCGAGGAGCCCATGATCTCGCGGATGTGGTCGAGGCTGTTGCCCTGGCCGTCGCTGCCGATGGCCAGCTGGGCCGGCCAGGCGATCTTCTTGTCCTCGACCATGACCGGCTGGCCCTCGGTGCGCTGGAGCCGCTCGAGGCACTGCTCGACGATCTTCAGCGACTCGTACATCTCGTCGATGCGGATGCGGAGGCGGTCGTAGGAGTCGCAGCCGGTGCGCGTCTTGACCTCGAAGTCGTAGGTCTCGTACCCGCAGTACGGGTCGGACTTGCGCAGGTCGTGCGGGAGACCCGTGGAGCGCAGGACCGGGCCGGTGACCCCGAGCGCGATGCAGCCGGTGAGGTTGAGGTAGCCGACGCCGACCGTGCGTCCCTTGAGCAGCGGGTTCTCGTTGAGGAGCGCCTCGAGCTCGCCGAGGCCGCGGCGCAGCTCGGTGATGACGCCGCGGATCATCGCGACCGCGCCGTGCGGGACGTCCTGGGCCACGCCGCCGGGGCGGATGTAGGCGTTGTTCATCCGCAGGCCCGTGATGGCCTCGAAGACCCGCAGGATGCGCTCGCGCTCGCGGAAGCCGACGGTCATCACCGTCGTCGCGCCCATCTCCATGCCGCCGGTGCCGAGGGCCACGAGGTGGGAGTTGACGCGGGTGAGCTCCATCATCATCACGCGGATGACCGAGGCGCGCTCGGGGATGCGGTCGGTGATGCCGAGGAGCTTCTCGATGGAGAGGCAGTAGGCCGTCTCCTGGAACATCGGCGTCAGGTAGTCCATCCGGGTGCAGAACGTGACGCCCTGCGTCCAGGTGCGGAACTCCATGTTCTTCTCGATGCCGGTGTGCAGGTAGCCGATCCCCGCCCGGGCCTCGGTGACGGTCTCGCCGTCGAGCTCGAGGATGAGCCGGAGCACGCCGTGGGTCGACGGGTGCTGCGGGCCCATGTTGACGACGATGCGCTCCTCGTGGAGGGCCGTCGCCTCGTCGACGAGGTCGTTCCAGTCGCCACCGGAGACGTTGAAGACGTGGGCGCCGGCGCTGTCGTCGTCGACCGATGCGCCGTACGGGTCGGCGCCGGGGAGCGACGGGTCGAGACCGGGGCTGGTCTCGGCGTCGTCGCGGGTCTGGGTGTCGTCGTGGGTCGTCATCAGCTGTACGCCCTCCGCTGGTCCGGCGGCGGGACGGTGCCGCCCTTGTACTCGACGGGGATGCCGCCGAGCGGGTAGTCCTTGCGCTGCGGGTGGCCCGGCCAGTCGTCGGGCATGAGGATGCGGGTCAGTGCGGGGTGGCCGTCGAACTCGATGCCGAACATGTCCCACGTCTCGCGCTCGTGCCAGTCGTTGCCCGGCCAGACCTCGACGACCGACGGGATGTGCGGGTCGGCGTCGGGGCAGGTGACCTCGAGGCGGATCCGGCGGCTGCCGTGGGTGATCGAGAGCAGCGGGTAGACGGCGTGCAGCTCGCGGCCGGCCTCGCCCGGGTAGTGGACGCCCGAGACACCCATGCACATCTCGAAGCGCAGCGCCGGGTGGTCGCGCAGCGTGCGGGCGACGCCCAGCAGGTGCTCGCGCCGGACGAAGACCGTCATCTCGCCCCGGTCGACGACGACCTTCTCGACGGCGGCGCCGAAGCCGGCGCCCTCCTCGAGGGCCGTGGCCAGCACGTCGGCGACCTCGTCGTAGTACCCGCCGAAGGGGCGCTGGCTGGCGCCGGGCAGGAGGGTCGGGGTGACCAGGCCGCCGTAGCCGGAGGTGTCCTGGCCGCGGGTGGCGCCGAACATGCCGCGCCGCTCGCCGATCTGCGTCGGCTCGGAGTCGGCCCCGGCGAGCTCGACGACGCGCCCGCCGCCGGTGTGCTGCGCGGTGTCGGACGAGCGCGGGTCGTCGTCGGTGCGGGTGGCCGGGGAGTCGACCGCCTTGTCGGGGACCGGGGCCCCCTCGCCGGCGTCGAGGTGCTTGGGGTCCTTGCTCTCGTCGCTCATCCGAGGAGGTTCTTCCCGGCCGGCGCCGCGAGGTGCGCGAGGTGGTCGTGGGTGGCGGGCATCTGCGCGGTGGGCGTGGCCCGCAGCGCGGCGGCCTCGGCGGCGCGCGCCGCGGCGACCCGGTTGACGCCGAGCTTGCTGCCCTGGATCTGCTCGTGCAGCTCGATGATCGCGTTGAGGAGCATCTCGGGGCGGGGCGGACACCCGGGCAGGTAGATGTCGACCGGGATGACGTGGTCGACGCCCTGGACGATCGCGTAGTTGTTGAACATGCCGCCCGAGGAGGCGCAGACGCCCATCGAGATGACCCACTTGGGGTTGGGCATCTGGTCGTAGACCTGGCGGACGACCGGCGCCATCTTCTGGCTGACCCGGCCGGCGACGATCATCAGGTCGGCCTGGCGCGGGGTGGCGGAGAACCGCTCCATGCCGAAGCGGGCGATGTCGTAGTCGGGGGTGCCGACGGCCATCATCTCGATGGCGCAGCAGGCGAGCCCGAAGGTGGCCGGCCAGATCGAGGCCTTGCGCATGTAGCCGACGACGCCCTCCAGCGTCGTGAGGACGAACCCTGCGGGCAGCTTCTCCTCGAGTCCCATCACGCCTCCTTGGCGATCGTGGCTGGTGTGCGTGCGGTGGTCAGTCCCACTCGAGGCCGCCCCGCTTCCACACGTAGGCGTAGGCGACGAACACGGTGATGATGAAGAGGACCATCTCGACGAGCGCGAACAGGCCCAGCTGGTCGAAGGCGACGGCGAACGGGTAGAGGAACACCGACTCGATGTCGAAGATGATGAAGAGCATCGCGGTGAGGAAGTACTTGACCGGGACACGCCCGCCGCCGGCGGCTCGGGGCGTCGGCTGGATCCCGCACTCGTAGGCCTCGAGCTTCGCGCGGTTGTAGCGCTTGGGGCCGACGACGAGGCTCGTCCCCACCGACAGCGCCGCGAAGCCGAAGCCGAGCGCCAGGAGGATGAGGAGGGGGACGTAGGGGTTGCTCATCGCGGGCGAACTCCCCTTTCGCTGCTCGGTGTCGTCGTCGGGTGGTCGACGGGCGCCGGGGCCGCG
>JAESFK010000782.1_pt1 | contig 12557 bp, 11 predicted proteins | sample 9269391 | NCBI WGS metagenome assembly JAESFK01 (sample SAMN14506231, study PRJNA617097) | algae metagenome | isolation source: Drouetiella hepatica UHER 2000/2452 and co-occurring heterotrophs from... | place: Slovakia: Slovak Paradise National Park, Hrabusice, Kosice Region | collected 2000-01-01
GCGACCAAAGACGACGTCGAGCCGATCACCTGGGCGATCATCGAGCGCGGCCGCAACACCAGCGGCATCCGCCATATCTCCGACGTGGAAGCGGTGCGCCAGCTGGGTCGCTCCGTTGCCGTCGACCTCGACGCCTTCGACATCTACCTGACGCCGACGCTGACCCAGCTTCCCCGGCCCGTCGGCTACTACGACATGTCGATGACCGACCTCGACGCCTACAATGCCCTGTGGTCGGACGGCGTCTTCACCTTCCCGTTCAACATGTCGGGACAGCCCGCGATGTCGATCCCGCTCGGCATGTCGGAGAGCGGCGTGCCAATCGGCGTCCAGGCGGTCGGTCGCTATGGCGACGAAGCCACCGTGCTGTCGCTTGCCGCGGTGCTCGAAGCGGAGATGCCGTGGAAGCACCGGCGCCCGCCGATCTTTGCCTGAGCGCCGGGTCCGGCCCTCAGCAGATCTCGAAGCTTCAGGATACCGCGATGTCCAACATCACTCCCATACCCGACTCCCTCGGAAGCGAGGCGATGCTCGACGACTTCATGTCCTCGCCCTCACCCGAACTCGTCCGCGACCTCGAGGGCGTGCCGGGCGACATCATGATTCTCGGCGTCGGCGGAAAGATGGGGCCGACGCTCGCGCGCATGGCCAAGCGCGCCGCGCCGTCGAAGCGGATCGTGGCCGTGGCCCGCTTCACCTCCCCCGGTTTGCGCGAGGAACTGGCGGAGAACGGCATCGAAACGATCGCCTGCGATCTCCTCGACGCCGAAGCGGTGAAAGAGCTGCCCCGCGCCGAGAACATCATCTTCATGGCAGGGTTCAAGTTCGGCGCGCAGGCCGATCCCGGGCAGACCTGGGCGATGAACGTCCAGGTGCCGGCCATCGTCGCCGAGACCTTCAAGGCGTCGCGCATCGTCGCCTTCTCCACCGGCTGCGTGTATCCGTTCGCGACCGTGCGCGAAGGCGGCAGCACCGAGGACGTGCAGCCGGACCCTCCCGGCGAATACGCCATCACCTGCCTCGGCCGCGAGCGGATGTTCCAGCACTATTCCGCCCTGCACGGCACGCCAGGCGTCCTGTTCAGGCTGAACTACGCCATCGACCTGCGCTATGGCGTGCTGCACGACATCGCCAGGAACATCCTGGATGGAAAGCCGATCGACGTCTCGATGGGGCATGTCAACGTCATCTGGCAGGGTGACGCCTGTTCGCAGGCCTTGCGCTGCCTGGCACACTGCTCGACGCCGCCGATGCCGATCAACGTCAGCGGGCCGGAGATCCTGCCGGTGCGGTGGCTGGCCCAGGAGTTCGGCAAGCGCCTCGGCAGGCAGCCGACGATCGTCGGCGAGGAGGCCGAACGTTCCTGGCTCACCAACACGGCGCGCGCATCGCGGCTCTTCGGCTATCCGCGGGTCCCCGTCCTGGCGATGGTCGACTGGGTTGCGGACTGGGTGTCGTCGGGACGGCGCAGCTTCGGCAAGCCGACGAAGTTCGAGGTGAGAAGTGGGTCCTACTGAGGAGCGCACGCAGGTTCTGCTCGGCCATTCCGACCTGGACGAAGCCCTGCTGCTCTCGGACGAGGCCCGATGGAACCAGACGGCGGCGGACTGGGCGATCTTCATGGACCGTGGGGAATGCCATGGCATCCGGGTCGACGGCCGCCTGGTGGCGTCAGCAGCGGTCCTGCCATTCGGCGGGGGGGTCGGCTGGATCTCGATGGTTCTGGTCACCGCCGAATGGCGACGGCGGGGCCTGGCCTCGGAACTGATGAACCGCTGCATCGACGCGATGCGGGCGCGAGGCAGCGCCTCGCTTCTCGACGCGACCCCCGAGGGGGCGCTGGTCTATAGCCGGCTCGGCTTCAGGAGCCGATGCGGGATGGCGCGATGGAGGGGCATGGGACGCGGCCGCACAAGCGCAAACCTGCGCAACACCCACACGACCGACGCCTTCGATGCGATGCTGGCTGGCGACCGGCAGGCTTTCGGCGTAGACCGAGGGTTCCTGCTGACGAATTTCCTGGGCCGCGAGGGCTCGACGCTGATCGGCGACAGGCATGACTTCGTGATCGTCCGGCAAGGCCGTCGCGCAGCCCAGATCGGCCCGCTGGTCGCGGGAAGCCAGACAATGGCGCGGGAGTTGCTGGAAGCGGCGCTCGCCGAAATTTCCGGGCCCGCGATCCTCGACGTCCTCGACGCCGGCGCCTGCCTGCGGCCCCTGCTCGAAGAGCGCGGCTTCGAGGCCTTCCGCAGCTTCGAACGCATGGTGCTCGACCGCGATGATCTGCCGGGCACGCCGGCACTGATGGTCGCGGCAGGTCCGGAATTCGGTTAGCGACTATTCCGCGGCGTGCAGCATGCCGGTGGCGGCGACCAGCAGCGCGTGCTCGTCCAGCCCGGCATTGTCCATGACGGCGGAAATGCGTCCGTGACGCACGATGGCGATGCGGTGGCTCAGCGCCAGAACCTCGTTCAGCTCCGATGAGATCAGGATGATGGCAACGCCCTCACCCGCCAGGCGCCGCAGCACCGCGTAGATCTCTTCCTTGGCGCCGACGTCGACGCCGCGTGTCGGCTCGTCGCAGATCAGGACTTTCGGTCTGGCAAGCAGTGCGCGGGCGAACAGCACCTTCTGCTGGTTGCCGCCCGACAACGATCCGATCGCGGTGTCGAGGGAGGCTGCGACGAGCCTGAGACCGCGCAGCACCTCGCTCGCGCTGGCACGTTCCCGGCGCAGGCGAAGGAGGCCGCCCACCGAAAAGCGGCCGAGCGAGGCCGCGGATGCGTTGGCGGTCACCGCGAGTGGAGCGAAGATGCCGTCGCGCTTGCGGTCTTCCGTCATGTAGACGACGCCGGCCTCCAACACCCTGGCCGGATCGTCAGGCAGAGGCACACCATCGGCCATGACCACGAAGCCGCCGCGGCGACGAAGGCCGGCGATGCGGTGCGCGATCGACGTTCGTCCCGCGCCGACCAAGCCGGCGAGGCCCAGGATCTCGCCCTTGCGCAGCGTGAGCGTCGATCCGTCTTCGGCAAGGCCCTCGAGCGACAACGCCACCTCTGGGGCTCCGGCCAGCGGGGCCGGGGCCGTGGCGGCGGCGACCTCGCGGCCCGTCATGAGGCGCACCAGTTCGGCCGAGGACATTTCCCGACTGGCGCGCGTCGCCACCAGCGCGCCGTCGCGCATCACAGACACCGTGTCCGCGATGGCGAATATCTCTTCGAGCCGGTGGGAGATGTAGAGGACCAGCAGGCCCTTGTCGCGCAGGGTCCGAATGACGGCAAACAGCTTCTCCTGCTCCGCTATCGACAGAACCGCGGTCGGCTCGTCGAGGATCAGGATGCGTGCGTCGGTGGCGAGTGCCCTGGCCAGTTCGACGAGCTGCCGATCGGCAACGCCGAGCGCCCCGACCGGTATGTCCGGCGACAGCGCGATCCCGTAGCGCTGGAGAAGCGAGGCCCCCGCCCTGGAGGCCGCGCGTCGGTCGACGGCACCGAGCCGGCCCCGGAACTCGCGGCCGAGATAGATGTTGTCGGCGACCGTGAGCTCCGGGATCGAGCTGAACTCCTGGTAGACGATGGCGACGCCGGCGTCGCGGGCGTCGGCGGGCGAGGCAAACGATACCGTCTCGCCCGCGATTTCCATCGTGCCCGAACTCGGGCGGATGGTGCCCGACAGGATGTTCATCAACGTCGACTTGCCCGCTCCGTTGGCGCCGCAGACCGCATGGACCTCGCCGCCGTCGGCGGCGAAATCCACATGGTCGAGCGCCAGCACGCCGGGAAACCGGCGTGTCAGCCCGTGGGTGCGGAGGAGCGGCACCGTCCTGTCGGCTACTGCGGCAGGAATTCGGTGGGCAGGTCCGTCTTGAACCAGTCGTCCGGCCGGTCCGCCTCGTTGAGCTTCGCGGCTTCCGCGGGTGCGAGATAGCGGGTCGGAACGACGACGGCCGTCGTGGTCGGCTTGCCGGTCAGGATGGCGACGGCCTGCTTCACCGCCTCGCGACCGACCTCGAGGCCGCTCGTCACCGAGCCCCACTTGCCTTCCTTGGCCACCAGCTTGGTCCAGCCATTGTAGTCGTCGCCGGGCGACAGGGTCAGTTCCTCGAGACGGCCCGCCTCGTCGAACGCCTCGTAGATGCCCATCGACATCTGGCCTGCCGGCGAGAAGGCGCCGTCGATCTCCGGGAAGCGCTGCAACAGGTTCTCGGTCAGCTGCTTGGCCTTTGCGCGGTCCCAGTCCCCGTATTCGGAGCTGATGAGTTCCATGTCGGGATAGGACTTCAGCACTTCCTCCAGCACGGCGAGCTGCACCACGGCAGCCGACGAGCCGGCGATCGGCAGCATGGCGAACACCTTGCCCTTGCCGTCCAGCGACTTCGCGAATTCAGTGGCGACCTGCTCGGAATAGCTCCACTGGTTGACATAGGCGTTGGAGGTCACGGCGGGGTCGCGCATGAAGTTGTAGCCGATGTTGATCGTCGCCACGCCCTGCTCGTGCGCCTTCTGCAGCGCCGGCAGGATGGCCTTCTCGTCGACCGGCCAGAACAGGATGGCGTCCACGCCGCTGGTCAGCAGGTCCTCGATGTCGGCGGCCTGCTTGGTGGGATTGAACGCGGCGTCGGTGATCTTGAGCTCGACGATCTCCGGGTGGAGCGATGCCTCGTACTTGATCGACTGCGCGGTGAAGTTGATCCAGGCATTGCTGAGATAGCCGGCCGAAACGCCGATCTTCAGGTCGCCGTCCTTCTTGAATTTCGACGTGTCCAGCGGCTCGTTCGCCCAGCTCATGATCTGGTCGTAGGTTTCCTTCTTGGTGAGATCCATTTCCTGCGCCACCGAAGATCCGGTGACGAAAGTGCCGATCACCACGGCGGCAACAGGCTTGAGATATCGACGCATGTTCTGACTCCCCTTTTGTGTTCATTCCTGGCTGCGACCACCGCCACGGCTGCCGATCCAGGAATGGGCGGCCGAAGCTGCGATTATGATGAGACCCTTGATCGTGAGCTGCGCGGCAAAAGGCAGCCCTGCGACATTGGCGAGATTGAGCGCGATCACGAGCACCATGACGCCCGCGAACGTGCCGCCAACGCTGCCGCGCCCGCCGGCGAACGTGGTGCCGCCGAGCACCACCGCGGCCAGCACGTCGAACTCCATGCCGGCACCGGGGTTGGTGCCCGAGACTCCGGTACGGGCCAGCAGCGCCAGGCCACCCAGTCCCGCGAACAGGCCGGAGACCGCGTAGGCGATGACGGTGACGCGGTTGACCGGCAGTCCGGCCAGGCGCGCGGCGTCCGGGTTGGCGCCCACGAGGTAGACGCTGCGCCCGAAGCGGGTGCGCGATTGCAGGAAGATGCCGATGGCGACGGCCGCCAGCAGGCAGATCACCAGCACCGGCAGGACGCCGCCTATGCGCCCGTTCAGCACCTCGCGGAAGCCCGGCGAGACGATGCCGCGCGCGGTGCCGCCGGTGCCCATCTGCACGAGGCCGTAGACGACGATCGACATGCCGAGGGTCATGATGAAGGCCGAGACCCGTGCATGGGCGATCAGGATGCCGTTGGCGAGACCGATCGCCGCGCCGCAGGCGCTTGCGGCCAGGACGCCGAGCCAGAGGTTTTCCGGCTTCCCATCCATGACCAGTGCACACACCACCGCACTCATGGAGACCACGGCGCCCACCGAGAGGTCGACCCCGCGCAGCAGCATGACGAAGGTGACGCCGACGGCCGTGATGCCGACGGGCGCTGCCTGCCGCACGAGATTGGTGAGGTAGTTCAGCTTGAAGAAGGCGTCGGAGGCGAGCCCCGCCAGAAGCAGGAGCGCGAACAGGACGATCCACACGGCGGCCTTTTCCAGCGACGGCAGGCGGCGCGAATGCCGGAACGTGTCGGACACGGCGCTCACGCCGGCTGCGCGACCCGACCGGGACGGTCGGCGAGGATGGCGACGATGACGATCAGGCCCTTGACGACGATCTGGGTGAAGGCGGGCACCTGCAGCAGATTGAGCAGGTTGTTGAGGACGCCGAGGAACAGCACGGCGCCGAGGATGCCGACCACGCTGACGCGTCCACCCTTGAGGGGCGTGCCGCCCAGAACCACAGCCACGATCGCGTCGAGTTCGAGGCCGTTGCCGGCGTTCGGGAAGCCGGTGCCGAGGCGCCCGGCGACGAGGAGGCCGGCGATACCGGCACACGCGCCGGACACGAGGAACGATATCCGCGTGAGCGCGAACAGGTTGAGGCCGGCCTTGCGCGCCGAATCCGCGCTGTTGCCCATGGCCAGCAGGTGCCAGCCGAAGATCGACCGCTGCAGCACGTAGTAGGCGGCGACCGCCACGCCAACGACGAGCAACAGCGAGACCGGAACGCCCAGAACCCGCCCATTGCTGAGGTAGGCGATGGCCGGGGCAACCTGGCCGACGCTGCGGTCCGTGAGCATGAAGATGAAGCCCTGGAGCACGCTCAGCATGCCGAAGGTCAGGATCAGCGGCGACATCTTCAGGCGGTTGATCAGTTCGCCGTTGATCAGGCCGATCAGCGAGGCCAGGCAGATGCAACCGACCACGACGAGGAGGCTCATCCCAGGGAACGCCTCGAACATCATGCAGGCGACGACGGTTATCAGGCCCACCAGTTGGCCGACCGAGAGATCGATCATGCCTCCCGCGATGACGAAGGCCTGGCCGATCGCCAGCAGGGCAAGGGTCGCGGACTGTTCGAGGATGTTCGCGAGGTTCGACAAGGTGCGGAACTGCGGGGCGGTGGCCACTCCGAACAGCGCCAGGGCCAGCAATGCCCAGTAGATTCGGGGCAGCCCCTGGTATCCCAAAGCGGCAGTGGCCCGAGGCCGCATTTGCATTCCACCCTGAAAGTAACTAAGTAGTTGGTTATCATGGGTGTGGATTGCCGGTCAACATGCAATACCCGCTCTGGACGAAGGCACCCCGATTGCGTTGTGATCGATGCGCGACATCGAAGGCGCACCGCGATCGTGGCGCGCCTCGGCGGCCGGCAAAGTGGAGACGACCGATGGCCAGACAGGCGACGCGGACGATGGCCGCGAACGGCGAAGGCCCGCGCCAGCCAAAGCCGCGGGACTCGGCCGCCACGCGCGCAGCCCTGCTGTCCACCGCGATCAGCGAGTTCGCCGACAAGGGGTTCGCGGGAGCACGGGTCGACGAGATCGCCAACCGCGCCGGCGTCAACAAGCAGTTGCTCTACCACCATTTCGGCAACAAGGACGATCTCTACCGGGTGGCGCTGGAGACCGTGTATTCCGAGATCCGCGAGAAGGAGAAGGCGCTGCACCTGAGCGACCTGACGCCGATGGACGCGATGCGAACGCTGGTCGGCTATTCGTTCGACTATCTCGTCGACCATCCCGAATTCATCAAGCTGGTCAGCGACGAGAATGCGCAGGGTGCCCCCCACGCAGCCAGGTCCGAAGAACTCACCGAGATGCACTGGCCGCTGGTCGAACTGCTCACCGAAACGCTGAAGCGCGGCGCCGCCGAAGGTACGTTCCGCGACGACATGGATCCGGTCAACGTCTACATCTCCATCGCGGGGATTTCCTACTTCTACTTCTCCAACAATCCGACGCTCTCGGCCATCTTCGGCAGGAAGCTCAGCGCGCCGGAGGCGGTCGCCCAGCGGCGGCGCCACGTGATCGAGTTCGCGCTGGCGGCGCTGCGAGCCTGAGGGGGCGTCTCCGGAGCGGGTCTGGGGTTCACGGCCGTCGGAAACCTCACATCAACAAACCAACCAGTTGGTTGACTGAGTTTCCGTCGGTGGCTACGATCCGCGGGACGGTGCTCCGGCTCGAATGCCGGCGACGCCGCGACGCACGGCACACTGTATTGGAGCGATCGGGCCGAGATGGGACTTCATCGCAGCGAACTGCCAGCCGACGTGACGAGGCTCCTGCGCGAAGGCAGCGTCATCCCGGCGCAACCGCTGGCGCTCACGGCGGAGCGACGCTTCGACCCGAGGCGCCAGCGCGCCCTGACGCGCTACTACATCGACGCCGGAGTCGGCGGGCTGGCGGTCGGCGTCCACACCACCCAGTTCGAAATCCGCGATGTCGGGCTCTACGAGCCGGTGCTGGAGCAGGCGATGGAGGCCGCACGGGACTGGACGGAGCGTCCGCTGGTGACGATCGCCGGCGTCGTCGGTCGAACCGGACAGGCGGTCGACGAGGCGCGCACCGCGGTTCGCCTCGGCTATCATGCGGGGCTGCTCAGCCTGGCGGCATTCAAGGGTGCCTCGCCGGACGAGATCATCGACCATTGCCGCCGTGTCGCGGACGAGATCCCGCTGGTCGGCTTCTATCTGCAGCCTGCCGTGGGCGGCCTGGCGCTGAACGCGGGTTTCTGGAAGCGCTTCTGCGAGATCGACAATGTCGTGGCGATCAAGGCAGCACCCTTCAATCGCTATCGCACCATCGACGTGATGCGCGGCCTGGTGGAGGCGCGGGCGGAGGACCGCATCACGCTCTATACCGGCAATGACGATCACATCGTGCTCGATCTCGCGGTTCCGTTCGCGATCATGCGTGATGGCGCTCCGGTGACGGTGCGGTTTCGTGGTGGCCTGCTCGGACACTGGTCGGTGTGGACGCGCGGCGCGGTGCATCTGCTCGACCGCATCAAGGCAGCCGTCGCGGCGGGAACGATCCCGGATGCTATACTGGCGCTCGACGCCCGCGTCACCGATTGCAACGCGGCCTTCTTCGACGTCGCCAACGATTTTCGCGGCTGCATCGCCGGCTGCCACGAGGTTCTGCGTCGGCAGGGACTGCTGGAGGGCATCTGGTGCCTCAACCCGGAAGAGACTCTCAGCGTGGGCCAATCCGCGGAAATCGACCGGGTCTACGGCGCTCACGCGGATCTGGCCGACGATGAATTCGTGAAGGCAAATCTGCAGCGCTGGCTTTCATAGCGGTGGAGCAGGCCCGACAGGGGCCCCGCGCGGACGGCCGCTCGCGGGGCGATTATCCGGCCTTGCGCGCTCTGCCGGCCGCAGCCCGGTGCACCCAGTCCAGGACGGCGTCGCTGTCGGCGACCCAGCCGAACTTCATGCCGAAATTCTTCAGCGTGGCTGCCTTCAACCCGGCATCGAAGGACGACACCCCGTCGGACACCATCACCGTCCGGTAGCCGTGATGGAAGGCTTCACGCGCGGTTTCCTCGACGCAGATCTGTGCGACCGTGCCGGTCACGACCAGCGATCGAACGCCGAGCGCCTTCAGCCCGGCGTCGAGGTCCGTGGCGTGAAACGACCCGTAGCCGTATTTGTCGATGACCAGATCGCCGGGCTCGGGCGCCAGTTCGTCGATGACGGCGACGCAGTCGAGCGCGTCGGGGCGGTCCTCGTAGCGGCGGGAGACGCCCTTCCAGCAGCACCTGGTCTCCGGGCCACATTGCGGCGACCACAGCCACATGAGGCCCGGAGACTGCTCCGCCAGGAAGCGGGTGTAGACGACCGGGCGTCCAAGCGCCCGGAAACAGTCGATCAGCTTTCGAGTGGGCGCGATTGTCGTCCGCGCCTCGGCCACTTCGAGCGGCGCCCCCTGCCGCACGAAGTCGTTCTGCATATCCACGATGAGCAGCGCCGCGTCCTCGACGCGCTCGAAATCCGGAACATCGGCGGCAGTCCGCATGGCTCACCCGCGAAAGGCAGATTCGACTCGTTGGGAGGATAGCACCGACACGGGCGATATCCAACCGGTTGGTTACCGTGCGTGACCACAGATACGGATGCTGCCCCTCCCCCACGTATCGAGCATGCATCTCGAACACGCCCTCGACGTTCGTCGGCGTTTCGATGCCTGGCCAGTGCGTCCGGCCTCTTGCAGGCGCACTTGCTCTGGCGGCGGATACCCGTCCGGCTGTAGGTCGTGGACAGCGGCCGCAGCGGGTTGCCGACCTCTTCACCGTACGGTCTGCGCCGTCTACGGTGGCCGCGCCCCACGAACAGCGCGGGAGCGACCCGGAACGGATCGGACATGTGGGAAAACATCGACGTGGTCTGGTACGCGGCCGAGTGGGTCATCCGCATCGGCGCGCTGCTGATCGTCCCGCAGCGTCGGACGCCCGCGGCGACGCGGGCGTGGCTGCTGCTGATCTTCTTCCTGCCGGTGCCGGGTCTGGTGCTCTTCCTGCTGATCGGCAGCCCCCGGTTCCCCGCCTGGCGCAAGACGCGGTTCCGTGCCCTCGAGCCATTCTACCGCGAGACCGCCGCGGCACTTGCGGCTCAGGCGCCGGATCTCGGCGGCCGGCAGCCGATCGCCGACCTGGCGGCGGATCTCGGGCACTTTCCGGCCACGGGCGGCAACGACGTCGTGTTCATCGACGACTACGACGCGGTGATCGACCGACTGGAGGCCGACATCGACGGCGCCAGCCGCTTCGTGCACCTGCTGGTCTACATCTTCGCCGACGACCAGGTCGGGCACAGGATCGCGGCCGCCCTGGGACGCGCCGCGCAGCGCGGGGTGGAGACCCGGGTCATGTTCGACCCCGTCGGATCGCATCGCTGGCGCAAGGGAACGCTGCGGCTGCTGGCCGACCACGGCATCGAGACGCGGGAGGCCCTGCCCTGGCGCTATCTGAGGGGGCGTTCGCGCCGCGACATGCGCAACCACCGCAAGCTGTTCGTCATCGACGGGCAGATCGGCTATGCGGGCTCGCAGAACCTCGTGGCGAAGGATTTCCGGCCCGGCGTGGTCAACCGCGAACTCGTCGTGCGGGTGACCGGACCGGTGGTGAGTGCGATCGAGGCCGTCGTCCAGGCGGACTGGTGCCTGGAGACAGGCGAGGTACCCAAGCGTCCGGTCACCGTGCCGGAGCCGGCCGGGACGGCGCAGGCGCAACTGCTGCCGAGCGGCGCCGACTACAGGAGCGAAGGCTTCGAGGCGCTGCTGGTCTGGCAGATCCACCAGGCGCGCGAGCGGATCGTGATCGTCACGCCCTATTTCATTCCGGACGAAGACCTTCTCGGCGCCCTGCACACGGCTACCGCGCGGGGGGTGCGCGTCGACATCGTCGTCTCGCAGGTGGTCGACCAGCGGCTGGTCAACCTGTCCCAGAGTTCCTACTACGACGACCTTCTCAGCACCGGCATCCGCATTCATCTCTATCGCGACTACCTTCTGCACGCGAAGAACATCGGCATCGACGGCCGTCTCGCGATCGTCGGCTCGAGCAATGTCGATCTCCGGTCGTTCCAGCTCAACCAGGAGGCCAGCCTGCTGCTCTACGATGCCGAGTCCATTGCCCGGGTGGACGCCATCCACCGCGGCTACATCGCCGCTTCTACGCCGGTCGACCTGAAGGAATGGCGGCGCCGGCCATGGCTGCGACGGCTCGCGGAGAACATCGCGCGCCTGTTCAATTCCCTGCTCTGAGCCGACCCGACGAGACGGCGGGTTGACCCGGAAGGGCGGCGCAGCCATCTGTCGGCCATTGTCCGCCAGCCAGCCGCGAAGGTTCCCCGTGACCGCACTGAAGACCCTCATCGAATCCCGCCGCTTCGAATATGCGATCACGGCGCTGATTCTCGTCAACGCGGTCACGCTCGGGCTGGAAACATCGCCGAGGGCGATGGCGGCGGCCGGCGACCTGCTGCTGACGCTCGACCGCATCATCCTCGGCGTGTTCGTGGTCGAGCTGGCGGCCCGCGCGCTCGTCTACCGCTCGGCCTTCTTCCGCGACCCGTGGCGTGTCTTCGACCTGATCGTCGTGGCGATTGCGCTTCTTCCCGCGACCGGCACCCTCTCCGTGCTCAGGGCGCTGCGCATCCTGCGGATTCTTCGGCTGGTCAGCATCGTTCCGTCGCTGCGACGCGTGGTCGGCGGCCTGGTGGCCGCACTGCCCGGCATGGGCTCGATCATGCTGCTGCTGTCGCTCGTCTTCTACGTGTTCGCCGTGATGGCCACGAAGCTGTTCGGGGGGGCCTTCCCGGACTGGTTCGGCAGCATCGGAGCCTCGACCTACACGCTGTTCCAGGTGATGACGCTGGAAAGCTGGTCGATGGGCATCGTGCGGCCGGTGATGGAAGCCTTCCCGCTGGCCTGGCTGTTCTTCATCCCGTTCATCGTGTGCACCACATTCACGGTGCTCAACCTCTTCATCGGCATCATCGTCTCGGCCATGCAGGCCGAGCATGACGAGACGGCCTCGGAGGAACGGTCCGAACTGAAGCTCGAACAGGAGACGATTCTCGCCGAACTTCGTGCACTGCGCGAGGAGGTGCGGGCGATGTCCCGGCAGGGCGGCTGACAGCCGGCGGGGCTATCGCGAACTGGCGGTCTTGCCGACGGTGTCCGCCATGACCGCACCGCGCTCGCCCAGTGGAAGCGGTTCGCCGGTCGTCGTGTCACGGGCGGTCTGGTGCTCCATCTCGGCATTCAGCTCGGCGCCGACGAGCAGGATGACCACGGATATCCAGGTCCACATCAAGAAGCCGATCACGGCACCCAACGAACCGTAGGTGGCGTTGTAGTCGGCAAAATTGCGCAGGTAGTGGGAGAAGCCCCAGGACGCCAGCAG
>JAESFK010000783.1_pt1 | contig 12522 bp, 11 predicted proteins | sample 9269391 | NCBI WGS metagenome assembly JAESFK01 (sample SAMN14506231, study PRJNA617097) | algae metagenome | isolation source: Drouetiella hepatica UHER 2000/2452 and co-occurring heterotrophs from... | place: Slovakia: Slovak Paradise National Park, Hrabusice, Kosice Region | collected 2000-01-01
GATCGTCTTCATCGACGAGAGCCACGTGACGGTGCCGCAGATCGGCGGCATGTATCGAGGCGACTTCCGCCGCAAGGCGACGCTGGCCGAATACGGCTTCCGCCTGCCGTCCTGCATGGACAACCGGCCGCTGCGCTTCGAGGAATGGGACGCCATGCGCCCGCTGTCGGTCGCGGTTTCCGCGACCCCCGGCGGCTGGGAGATGGAGCAGGCCGGCGGCGTGTTCGCCGAGCAGGTCATCCGGCCGACCGGCCTGATCGATCCGCCGGTCGAGGTGCGCCCCGCCAAGAGCCAGGTCGATGACGTGCTCGGCGAGATCCGCGAGACGACGGCCAAGGGCTACCGGACGCTGTGCACCGTGCTGACCAAGCGCATGGCCGAGGACCTGACGGAGTATCTCCACGAGCAGGGTGTGCGGGTGCGGTACATGCACTCCGACATCGATACGCTGGAGCGCATCGAGATCCTGCGCGACCTGCGCCTCGGCGCCTTCGACTGCCTCGTCGGCATCAACCTGCTGCGCGAGGGGCTCGACATCCCGGAATGCGGCTTCGTCGCGATCCTCGACGCCGACAAGGAAGGCTTCCTGCGCTCCGAGACCTCGCTGATCCAGACGATCGGCCGCGCCGCCCGCAACGTCGACGGCAAGGTCATCCTCTATGCCGACCAGATCACCGGTTCCATGGAACGCGCGATGGCCGAGACCAGTCGCCGCCGCGAGAAGCAGGTGGCCTGGAACGAGGCCAACGGCATCACGCCCGAGAGCGTGAAATCGCGGATCTCGGACATCCTGGACTCGGTCTACGAGAAGGACCATGTCCGCGCCGACATTTCCGGCCTGACCAAGGGCGGGTCCATGGTCGGCAGCAACCTGAAGACCCATCTGGAGCATCTCGAGAAGGAGATGCGGGACGCCGCCGCCGACCTCGACTTCGAGCGGGCGGCACGGCTGCGCGACGAGATCAAGCGGCTGCGCGAGACCGAGCTCGCCATTCTGGACGACCCGCTGGCGCGCGACACCGGCGTCGAGAACACGCAGAAGTCCCGCCGCGACGCAGCGCGCGGCAAGCCCGCGACGAAGGACACGTCGCTGTTCGCGAAGCCGAAGCTCGACGACATGGGCACCTCCGGGGACCATGCCACCCCGGCCGGTGCGATCGAGCGATCGCTGTTCCGCAAGAACACGCTGGACGAGATGACCGTGCGGCGGACCGAGAAGCCGGTCGAGGGCGCGAGGCCGGCGCGGGTGGACGACATCAAGCCGGTCAGGCGCGAGACGGTGGGGCGCGGTTCCTACGAGGACCCCGCGGATGAAAGCCGCCGCAAGCGGCGTGCCGGCAAGACGGGACGGCCGGGGCGGTAGGGTCCGACGCACGGCAGGCTCCGGCCTGTCCCGTAGAGACGGGCCGCTTCCGCGGATCTTCTTTCGCTCCGAATGATCCCGCGTCTCCCCCAAGAGCGTGCTTTGCCTGCCGGACGGTTCATGCGACAATCGTCATCGCCGGGAGAACGCCGTGATGACCGAAGCCGCCTGGTTCGCCCTTGCCGTCGTGATGCTCCTCGTCGCCCTCGCCATCGGCTTCGTCCGCTGGGGACGGCGCGACGCCGGCGCTTCCGGGAATGGTCTCCTCGCCAAGTTCGTTCTCGTCTCCACCACGGTGGGCGGCCTGCTCGGCGCGCCTTTCTGGTGGTTCGACCTGCCGCCGAGTTTTGCCTGGGACCTGCCGCCCGTGGCGTCGCGCATGCTCGCTGCCGCCGCCTTCGCGTTCGGCATTACCGGCGTGATCGCGCTCGAACGTCCGAGCAACGGCAGGACTCGGCTTTATCTCACCCTGATCGCGGTCTACCTCATTCCCCTCGCCCTGGCGGTCCTGGCACTGCACCTCGACCGCTTCGACTTCGCCGCGCCCGTCACCTACGGCTTCTTCGCAGTGGTGATCATCCTGTCGCTCGGCTCCGTGATGCTTCTCATGCGTGGCGCCACGGGACAGGCGGCCGTGGCGCCCTCCCCGCTGGTGTCGGCGTGGCTGCTCGTCGCCGGCATCGCGCTGGGGCTCTGGGGTCTGGCGCTGTTCGCGGCGCCCGCCACGCCGGACTACCCGCTGGTGTTCAACTGGGCGCAGGACCCGCTCTCATCCCGGCTGATCGCCGCGATGCTGGTCGGCGTGGCGACGGCCTTCCTGACCTCGCGCACCGACGACGGGAAGGCACGCCTCGCGCTGTGGTTCGCGGCCGTCTATGGCATCGGGGTGGTCGCGGCCTGCGGGATCAGCGCCGTCTACGCCAAGCCGGTTCCACCGCTGTACACCGCCGCGTTCGGCGTGGTCGCGATCATCTCGCTCGGGCTCCTGGCACTGCGATCCCCGGTGCGGGCTCACGGACGCGCGGCAGCGTGAGGAACAGGACCTGACCTAAAAGCGCGTCGCGATCTTTCAGGTTGGCTCCCTGCGCTTCAGGTGTCCGTCTTGGCCCATGTCTCCCGACACCGGTTCCCATTTTCGGGAGACATGCCCGATACGGCCGACGATCAGCGCCATCGGCCTGAGGCGACCGCCCGTCGTGGCGATCGCTGTCGGGAAGGACTACAGGCGAACCTGAGAGGCGGTCAGGAGAGAACCTGTTCCGCCTCGATCTTGCCCTTGCTCGAGCTGAAGGTCGATACGGCGTCGGCCTTGGTCTTTGCCCGGCTCTTGGCGGCCGCGTAGAGGCCCTCGTAGCGCTTGAGGCGCGCCACCGTGGCGCGGAGTTCCTCCATCTCCGCGCGCATCTGCTCGACCTGGCGACCCCGCATCTCCGGGTGGTCGTCGGACATGTCGTCATTGGCGGCGCGGGAGCGCCGCTCGCCGTCCATTTCGGCACGGAGATCGTTGCTTCTCTTCTCCAGGACCTGGCGCTCGGTTTCGAGATCGCCGATCCTCGTGCGCGCCGCGTCGAGTTCGGCGGCCTGCTCGCCACTGGTGGCTGCGGCACTCTGCAGCTTGAGCTTGAGCGATTGGACCTCCTGCCGCAATGCGTGCGCTTCGCTGGTGTGCCGCTTCTCGGTCTCCGCAAGGTCGGCGGCCAGCCGGCTGGCATTCTCGCTCACCTCGCTGAGCCGCGCGTCGAGGCTGTCCGCCAGCTTCTGGAGCCGCATGTTCTCGGCCTCTTCCGAGGTGACGCGCGACATCATGTCTGCAAGACGCGCGGCGTCCCCGGTGTGCAGCATCGACAGCTCGTCCGACTTGCGCCGCAGCTCGGCCATCTTGCGGTGGGCCATCTCCAGTTCGAGCGTAAGGCCGGAATTCTTCTCGCGCAGGCTCTCGTTGGCGCGCATGTGACGCTCGGCCTCGCCGCCCCGGGCGGCGAGGTCGGCCCTGAGCTCGCTGTGCACGGATTCGCCGCGAACGATCACGTTGTGCGCTTCAACGAGTTCAAGCTTGGACTCGTTGAGGGCTTCGCGCAGCTGCTCGACTTCGGCCGTCAACTTCATCTCGCGCCGCTTCAGCACGTCGACCAGCTGGTCGTAGCGGGCCCGCAGCTTCTCCAGCTTGCCCACCCGCTCCAGCAGACGGCGGTTCTCGATGGCATAGGCGATGTTGCCGGTTTCCAGATCATTGGCCCGGTGGATGTCCGCGAAGCTGTCCGCCGCGTACTCGCGCGACACATGAGCGGAGGCGACGATGGCCGCCAGCGCATCGCCGATCCGGCCCACCTCCTCGCTGATGCGGGCCTGGGACGCCTCGAAAGCGGAATGGTCCATCAGGCGCCGCCTGGCATGCGGCGTCATCCGGTCTTCCTGCGGCTCCTCCTGAAGCAAGGCGGGCAGGTCGGCATCTTCCGCCTCTGCCTCCATCTGCTCATCCTCGATCACGAGCAGTTCCCGGGTCTCGAAGGCCTCTGCCTCGATCTCCGGCTCAGGCACAAGGAACTCCTCCTTGAGCGCGTCCTCCATCGAGTCTTCAAGACTTACCAGCGCCTTCTTGAGCGGGTCCTTCCGCGACCAGATGCTACTGATGTTCATACGCCTTGCTCCCTATACGCCGGTACCTGAAAACGAACGCAGGCATTGTCGAATTGTCAATAAATCATACAGTGTTTCCAGCGGGATGGAATAGGGGGCACCCGGCAAAAACCAGTGTGCCTAACGCCCGACCGGAGGGGGTCGATGCGAGACAATGGAGTTTTCCAATTAACGGTTAGTTTTCCAATCTGTTCTTGAAATATCAAGTTTAAACACGAAATCGTATTTGCACTTACATGATGCGGCAGCGCGGCCGGCTACCGGCCGAGCGGCTCCGGGGCCATTTCCAGATGCAGCCGGTCTCCACCATAAGGATGCGCGTCGCATACCGCCTCGTCGAGTTCGACGCCGATGCCCGGTTCCGTGGAGGGGATGACGCGGCCGTCCTGCCAGGCGATGGGACGCTTCAGGAGGGTGGCGTGGAAACCGTCCCACTGCTTCAGCGACTCCAGGATGAGGAAGTTGGGAAGGGTGACCGCGAGCTGGATGTTCGCCGCGCCGACGATCGGGCCGCAATAGCAGTGCGGCGCGATCTGGATGTGGAAGGCTTCCGCCATCGCGGCGATCTTCCTGGTCTCGAGAATGCCGCCGGACCTGCCCAGGTCGGGCTGGAGGATGGCCGCGGCCCGGTTCTCGATCACCCGCGAAAATTCCCATTTGGTGGTGAGGCGCTCGCCCGTGGCGATCGGGATGGAGGTGCCGCGCGCGACCTGCGCCATCACCTCCGGCATGTCCGGCGGCACCGGCTCCTCGAACCAGAGCGGGTCATAGGGTTCGATGGCGCGGGCCATGCGCAGCGCCCCCGACGCGGTGAACTGCCCATGCGTGCCGAACAGGATGTCGGCGCGCGTGCCGACCGCCTCGCGGATCGCCTTCAGCATGCGCGCGGACAGGTCGATGTCGATGAGCCGCGGCTGGTGGCCGTCGTAGGCGGTGTAGGGACCCGCCGGGTCGAGCTTCACGGCATCGAAGCCCTGCTCGACATATTCGGCCGCGCAGGCGGCGGCCAGGTCGGGATCGTTGTAGACGTTGCGGCCGCTGGCGTCCTCGCTGTGGACGCTGCCGGAATGCGGATAGAGATAGGTGTAGGACCGCAGCGTCTCATGGACGCGCCCGCCGAGCAGCATGTAGACCGGCTTGCCCGCCTCCTTGCCGATGATGTCCCAGCAGGCGATCTCCAGCGCCGAGACGCAGCCCATCATCGAGACGTCCGGCCGCTGGGTGAAACCGGAGGAGTAGGCGCGGCGGAAGAAGGCCTCGACGTCATGCGGATCGCGGCCGACGAGATAGCGTTCGGCGCAGTCCTCGATCATCCTCGCCGTGACATGCGGGCCAAACGTGGCGTTGTAGGCCTCGCCGTAGCCGGTCACGCCGGAATCCGTCGTGAGCTTGACGAAGAGGAAGTATTTGCCGCCGATGCCGGGCGGCGGGTTGCCGACGACCCAGGTCTTAACGTCGGTGATTTTCATGAGAATCTCCGCAGTCTCTGAAGCAATCCCGCGCGCCGCCTCGAACGGCTCGGCATCCTGCCCTGCCCTGGGCAAGGTTCGTCACGGTCTCTACGACAAGGCATCCTGCATCACCATCTCCGCGCCCTTCCAGCCCACCATGATGGCCGGCGCATTGGTGTTGCCCGAGATGTTTTCAGGGAAGATGGAGGCGTCGACCACGCGCAGACCCGCGAGCCCGTGGACGCGCAGGCGGCTGTCGACCACCGCGCGCGTCGGGTCCGGACCCATGCGACAGGTCGACACGGGATGGTAGACGGTGCCGCTGCGCTTGCGGAAGTCGTGGATGAGGTCCTCGTCCGAAACCACGGCCGCTCCCGGCAGGATTTCCTCGACGATGACGCTGCGCATCGCCGGCTGCGCCGCGATGTGCCGCACGAACTTCACCGCCGCCAGCATCTCGGCCACGTCCCGCTCCGTCGAGAAGGCGTTCGCGACGATGCGCGGGGGAATGCGGGGATCGGCGCTGCGGACCAGGATCTCGCCCCGGCTGCTTGGCCGGCAGTTCGACAGCCCGATCGAGAAGCCCGGCCACGGGTCCGGCGTCAGGATCGGTCGTTCGCCCGACTTCGGGATGACGGTGGAGAACGCCTGGAAGTAGAGCTGCATGTTGGGTCGCGACAGCGACGGGTCGGTGCGGAAGAACCCGCCTGCATTGTTCATCGACAGCGACAGCGGGCCGTTGCGCAGCATGAGGTAGCGCATGCCGACCAGCATCTTGCCCCACCAGGGCCGGAGGATCTGGTTCAGCGTCGCACGGTTGCCCCGGTAGGTGTAGTTGATGCCGAGATGATCCTGCAGGTTGCGGCCGACATTGGGATTGTCCAGCAGAATGTCGATGCCCAGGCCCTTCAGCTGATCGGCAGGGCCGATGCCGGAGAGTTGCAGGAGTTGCGGTGTGTTCACCGAGCCGCCGCAGACGATGACCTCGCGCCCGGCGCGCGCGACCTCTCTGCGGCCGCCCTGCTCGTATTCGACGCCAACCGCGCGCCGCCCCTCGAAGACGATGCGGGTGGCCAGCGCAGCGGTCTCGACGCGGACGTTGGGACGCTTCATGGCTGGGCGCAGGAACGCCCGGGCCGCCGACATCCGCCGGCCACCCTTGGTGGAGATCTGGTAGACGCCGACGCCCTCCTGATCCCCACCGTTGAAGTCCGGATTGAGCGGCAGGCCCGCCTGCTGTCCGGCCTCCAGATAGATCGCCGTCAGCGGATGGGTGAACGGGCGGCAGTCGGTGACGTGGACGGGGCCGCCCGCGCCGCGCAGCGCGTCGGGGCCGGCCTGGTTGTCCTCGATCGCCTTGAAGGCGGGCAGCACGTCGGCCCACCCCCAGCCGGTGTTGCCCTGAGCAGCCCAGGACTCGTAGTCGCCGGGATGTCCCCGAATCCAGACCATGGCATTTATGGAACTGGAGCCCCCCAGCACCTTGCCGCGCGGCCAGTGATCGGCGTTGCCGGCCAGGCCGGGATCGGGCTCGGCCCGGTAGTTCCAGTTGACCGCCGGGTCGTAGAAGGTCTTGCCGTAACCCAGCGGCATCTGCACGAAGAAGCGGCGGTCACTGCCGCCTGCCTCCAGCACGAGCACGCTGAAGCGGCCGTTCGCCGAAAGCCGCTCGGCCATGACGCATCCCGCCGAACCGGCACCGACGATGATGAAGTCGTGGGTCTGCATGGCAATAGGGGAAGGCTCGATCCTGTGGCGTCGGCACACTAGCCCTGGCAGCCGCCGCGCGCATCCGGGCGATCCGGCATCTGATGTGGGAAATGCGACCGCCGCACAAGTGCATTGACCGCCGAGAGGGACGCGGCTTAGGCAGAGCGGGAACAAGGAGGCGATCGTGGTTCAGTACAGCGGCGGACAGCCCACCGGCGACCTCACGCTTCGCACCCTGGCGATGCCGGCCGACGCCAACGCGGCCGGGGACATCTTCGGCGGCTGGGTGATGGCGCAGATGGATCTGGCCTGCGGCATCCGCGCCGCCGAGCGCGCCAGGGGCCGCGTGGTCACGGCGGCGGTGAAGGAAATGTCCTTCGCCAAGCCGATGAAGGTCGGCGACACCCTCTGCATCTACACGCATGTCACGCGGGTGGGCAGGACGTCGATGACGCTGAAGGTGGAAGCCTGGGCCCAGCGCTATCTTTCGGACCTGATGGAACGGGTGACCGACGCTGATTTCGTGATGGTCGCGCTCGACGCGGAAGGCAGGCCGAAGGCGGTGCCGAACGACGAGAGGGGAGCGAGTAGCGAGTAGCGAGTAGCGAGTAGCGAGTAGCGAGTAGCGAGTAGCGAGTAGCGAGTAGCGAGTAGCGAGTAGCGAGTAGCGAGTAGCGAGGAAGGCCTGGACAGCGGTTCGGGCAGCCGTCAACCTATTCGCTATTCGCTATTCGCTATTCGCCATTCGCTCCCTTCCCCCCTACCCGCATTCCTCGTCGAACCGCGCCCGCGCCCGCACCACCCGCTCGCCATTCCGGCGCGCCCAGTCGGCGAGAGCGGTGACCGGCTGCAGCAGTTCGCGGCCGAGATCCGTCAACTCGTATTCCACGCGCGGCGGGATCGTGGGGAACTGTTCGCGCACCACGAAGCCGTCGCGCTCGAGCCCGCGCAGGGTCGTGGTCAGCATCTTCTGGGAGATGCCGCCGACCGCGTCCCGCAACTCGTTGAACCGCATCCGCCCGCCGCCGAGCTTGCTCACCACCAGCACCGTCCACTTGTCACCGACGCGCTGGAGCACCGCGCTGACGGCACGGCAGTCCTCGGTGAGATGCGGGTTACCAGGTTTCAAGAAGGTGCCTCCTTGCGCTTTCCGAGACGGTAACGAATATAGTGTCGGTATCCATCGTATACCAGAATTCGAAAGGTGCCTGAATATGTCTAGACCGAAAATCGCCATCGTCATAGGGTCTGTCCGTCCGAACCGTTTCGCCGACAAGCCGGCTACGTGGTTTGCCGAGCGGGCCGCCGCGCGCAGCGACCTGGAGTTCGAGACGGTCGACCTGCTCGACTATCCCCTTCCCCTGTTCGATGAGGTGACGTCCTCGCTGTACGCCCCGTCGAAGAGCGAAGTGGCACAGAAATGGCAGGCGAAGATGGACGGGTTCGACGGCTTCGTCTTCACCGCCGCCGAATATTCGCGCGGCCCGACCGGCGCCCTCAAGAACGCCCTCGACTACGCCTATACCGAATGGAACCGCAAGCCGGCGGCATTCCTGGGCTATGGCGGCGTCGGCGGTGCGCGGGCGGTCGAGCAACTGCGGCTGAACGCTATCGAACTCCAGATGGTGCCCCTGCGCAATGCCGTGCACATCGTCTGGGCCGACATGGCTCAGGTGATGAGCGGCGACAAAACGCTGGCCGACATGCCCCATCTTGCCCAGGCCGCTGATGCTCTTCTGGATGAACTCGCCTGGTGGGCGAAAGTGCTCAAGGCTGCGCGGGAGGATACGGTCAGGGCCAAGGCCGCCTGACCGCAAGAACTTGCCAGGCTTTGGAATACGCGAGGGAGCGTTACCGGACGCTCCCTCTCATGGGAACTCGATCCATCAGTTTGACCAGAGTTCGCAGCTTCGGTGCGCCGTCGGTTCGCTAGCCGACGATGTCCAGCCCGGCGCTGACGAGATGCAGCGGGAGCCTACGGCCCGCCTGCCAGGATGTCGCCATCCGGCTGAGCACCTGCCGCCTGCGCACATCCCGTCGATCGCACAGTCCGAGTTCCGAGAGCACCGCCTGCGCAGCGCCCTCGATGCCCGCGCGCGCCGTGCCGTCGAGCATCAACTCGCGTTCGAGGGCATCCATGTCGAATGCAATCTGGATCGTCTGCCGGTGGGTCATGGCCACTTCCTTCCGCTCTCTCCCCCGGCCGGTCTCGTCGCCAGCCTTTCAGTCACGAAACCGTATAATTGCGTGAAGGGTGAGGCGGAGTCGATCACAATTCGTTGAAGATCGATGCGCAGGCGTGAATAAGGTGAAGGCCGGCCCGTTCGCGCGGGCCGGCCTTCCGGCATCTGGCTTCGTGGGAACTCCGATCAGTGGCGTGGCGGCTCGACCATCGCGCGATAAAGATGCCAGGTGGCATGGCCGAGCACCGGCACGACCACCATCAGACCGGCGAAGACGGGGACCGAACCGATGGCGAGCAGGGCCGCGACCATGAGGCCCCAGCAGGCCATGGCAAGGGGGTTTGCCGTGACGGCGCGCACGGACGTCGCCACCGCCTCGTAGGCGCCGACGTCGCGGTCGAGCAGGATCGGGAAAGCGACCACCGTGGTGCAGAGCGCCACCGCAGCGAAAACCAGCCCCAACAGCATGCCGACGACGGCCATTCGCAACCCGGCAGCGCTGTAGAGAACGTCGTTCACGAAGGCGACCAGCGAAGTCGGCGGCGCATCGCCGAAGCTGGCGACGTAGAGAGCCTGCGCCGCCAGCAGCCAGACCACGAACAGGGCGACGAGGAAAAGACCGACGGCCGCGATGGACGGCAGTGCCGGCGAATGCCGGACGTCCAGCGCATGCCACCAGGATGTATCCAGTCCGGCCTCCCGCCGCCGACTTATCTCGTAGAGGCCGATCGCAGCGAACGGTCCGAGCAGCGCAAAACCCGACGCGAGCGGGAACAGCATCTGCAGCGACCCGTTGCCGGAGGTCCAGGCGGCCAGCACCACCCCGATGAGCGGGTAGAAGATGCACAGGAAGATGACGTGCGACGGCATCGCCATGAAATCTTCGAAGCCGCGCCGCAGGGCGTCGAACAGGTCGGAAATGCCGATGCGCCTGATGTTGGGATGGACGATACGATCGTCGGCGCCGGCGAGCACATGGAAGTTTGCCATGGCGGTCCTCCTCGGTGCGCGGCCGCATCTGCTTCGTCGTGACGATGGCCACGACGTACGCGGCCAGTCTCCGAAAGATAGCGCGGACTCCCTCCAAAGTCGTTACGACGCAGGCCTTTTGGAGCAAAACGTGAACGCGGTTAGCGCTCCGTGAACGCCGGGAGCCCGAGGCCCGGCGGGCCGACGGCGATCACCTTGAACAGGCTGCCCATCTGGTCCGGCCCCGCGAGACGCTCCACCTCGGACCGCAGTGCTTCCCGCCCGGGCTCGTCGCGGCCGGCGCCCAGCCGTCCTGCCCGTTCGAGCAGGCCGAGGCCCAGCAGGAACGCACCCTGCGTGGTCAGGGACGCATCGAGCCCTTCCATGCGCGCCGCTTCGGCGAGCGCGAAGAAGTCGACATGCGAGGTCAGATCCGCCTCGCCCGGACTGGCCAGGACGTCCTCCGGCCGATGCCGGCGCACGGCCTGGAACGTGTCGCCGAATCCCGGCCGGAGATGCCCGTAGTCGAAGAACAGTCCGCAGCCGCCGCTGACGGCAAGCCGCCGCGCGATCGCCTGCATCATCGCTGAGCGTGCGGGCGAGACCTCGAACAGGGCGCCCTCCTCCGGCTCGGCGCCGGCAGGCAACCACGCCGGATCGAGGGAACCCTCGCCCAGGACGAAGCCAAGCCCGCCATCGGGAGCGAGGCCGACCATGCGCTCGCGCCAGACGCCCCCGACGAACTGGTACTGCCTGACCGGCAGGGCGTCGAAGATCTCGTTGCCGGTGATGAAGAGCGGCCCGGACGGAAGGTCCTCGATGTCGGCATGCCAGCCGAAGTCTCCGGACCCGGCGAGCGTGGACGCCTGCACCTTCACCAGCCGCGGGCTTGTCTCGACGAGGTGGAACTTTGCCGCCTGACGGAAATCCGGAGCGACCTTGCCAAGCGTCCGCACCATGTCGCGCATCAGCGTCCCGCGACCCGGACCGATTTCCGCGACGATCGGCGAAGCGGGTCGACCCAGGGTCACCCAGACCGTCGCCACCCACGCCGCGACCAGTTCGCCGAACATCTGGCTGATCTCGGGAGCGGTGGTGAAATCGCCCCCGGCTCCGAACGGCTCGCGCGTCGTGTAGTAGCCGTCGCGGGGGTCGGAGAGGCAGAGCGCCATGTACTCCGAGACGGGGATCGGGCCGGCGGCGGCAATCAGGTCGGCGATCCGCCGGCCGAGAGGGGTCATGCTGGGACGGTGGGCGGCGCCCGCCTGGCCGTTGCCACCGCCCACGCCCCGGCGAGCACCATCGGCAGCGACAGCAGCATGCCCATGGTCAGCCAGCCACCGGCGAGATAGCCGAGTTGCGCATCCGGCTCGCGGAAGAACTCCACGATGATGCGCGACAGGCCGTAGCCGATGACGAACACGCCCGCGACGTAGCCGGGATGGTCGAGCTTGCGGAAGACGTGCGTGACCAGCCTGAGCACCCCGAACAGCACGATCCCCTCGAGGATCGCTTCGTAGAGCTGGCTGGGATGGCGCGTGAACGGCCCCCCACTCGGGAACTCGAAGGCCCAGGGAACGTCCGTCACCTTCCCCCAGAGTTCGCCGTTGATGAAGTTGGTGCAGCGGACGAGGCCGAGCGCCACGGGGGTGCCGGCGGCGATCACGTCGAACAGGCTCCAGACGCGGATGCCGCGCTTGCGGGCGAACAGGATCATGGCGAGCGTCGTGCCGAGGAAACCGCCGTGGAACGACATGCCGCCCTGCCAGACGGCGAGGATGTCGAGCGGATTGGCGAGATAGCGCTGCAGGTCGTAGAACAGGATGTAGCCGATGCGCCCCCCCAGCACGATGCCGAGCGCCGCCCAGACGAGAAAATCGTCGATGTCTTCGGGCTTCATCGAGGGACCGGCCGCCCCCCACAGGGCCGTGTTGACGATCAGCCGCTTGGCGTACCACCAGCCGAACAGGATCCCGACGATGTAGGCGACGCCGTACCAGTGGATTGCAAGCGGGCCGATCTGGATCAGCACGGGATCGATGTTCGGGAACGGCAGCGCCGCGAGCGGGAGCAGGAGGTCAGGCAAGCGGTCGCTCCGGATGGCAAATCGCGCGGACCATGGTCCAGCCGCGCAAAAGGGTCAAGGCGCGGAGCGCCGACCCCGCCACGGGGCGCCGCGCCCTCATGGAGATATGCGGGTTGGGGACTA
>JAESFK010000784.1_pt1 | contig 12509 bp, 12 predicted proteins | sample 9269391 | NCBI WGS metagenome assembly JAESFK01 (sample SAMN14506231, study PRJNA617097) | algae metagenome | isolation source: Drouetiella hepatica UHER 2000/2452 and co-occurring heterotrophs from... | place: Slovakia: Slovak Paradise National Park, Hrabusice, Kosice Region | collected 2000-01-01
CGGCGTGCCGCTGGAGATCGGCCGCGGCCGGATCGTTCGGGAGGGGTCGCGCGTCGCGCTGCTCTCGCTCGGGACGCGGCTGGCGGAATGCCTGACGGCGGCGGAACAGCTCGGCCAGCGCGGCCTTTCGACGACGGTCGCCGATGCGCGCTTCGCCAAGCCGCTCGACGAGGCCCTGATCCTGCGGCTCGCCCGCGAGCACGAGATCCTGGTCACGGTCGAGGAGGGCTCGGTCGGCGGCTTCGGCAGCCATGTCCTGCACCTGCTCGCCCGGAGCGGCCTGCTCGATGGCGGCCTGAAGGTCAGGACATTGACCCTGCCAGACATCTACCAGGACCAGGACAAGCCCGAGGCGATGTATGCCAGGGCCGGGCTCGACGCCGCCGGAATCGTACGCACGGTCGAGGGCGCGCTTGGAGTGCCCAGCGCGATCAAGCGAGCCTGAAAGCGCCCGGAACGGTGCCATGAAGAGCCGCGCCGACCAGATGCTCGTCGAACGGGGCCTGTGCGAGAGCCGCGCGCGTGCCCAGGCCGCTATCGCAGCCGGCCTCGTCACAGTCGATGGCCGCCCCGTCCGCAAGGCCTCCGAGATGCTGGCGAGGAATGCCGCCCTGACCGCGCAGGCACCACATCCTTACGTCTCGCGCGGCGGGCTCAAGCTGGCGCAAGCGCTCGATGTCTTCGGGTTCGATCCCGCCGGGCGCGTCTGCCTCGATGTCGGCGCCTCGACGGGCGGCTTCACCGATCTGCTGCTCAAGCGCGGCGCCCGCCACGTGATCGCGGTGGATGTCGGCCGCGACCAGCTCCATGCCTCGCTGCGCGGCGATCCACGTGTTTCGAGCCTCGAGGCGCGTGACATCCGGACGATGACCCAGGCCGAACTGCCGGAAGCCCCCTCGCTGGCGGCGATCGATGTCAGCTTCATCTCGCTGCGGCTGGTGCTGCCGGCAGTTGCCGCGTTGCTGGCGCCGGCCGCGCAGCTCGCGGCCTTGATCAAGCCCCAGTTCGAGGCGGGTCGCGCCGCGCTGAAGAAGGGCATCGTCCGGGACGAGGCGGTGCATGACAGCGTCTGCGCCAATATTGCGGAATTGCTGACGGGACTGGGCTTCAGCATCGATGGGCCGGTCCCCTCGCCGATCGAGGGCGGCGACGGCAACCGCGAGTTCCTGATCGGCGGCCGACGCGGCTAGGTCGACGCACTCTCCAACGAGCGCGACGTGTCGATCCATCTTATCGCATCAGCATCAGATTGAGCCGAAAAGTGCATTCCACTTTTCGGTCCGATGCTGTGATCAGCGCGCGAGCAAGGCGTCGATCTCGGCCTGGAGGGAGCGGCTTTCGACACTCCCGATGTCGACCTTGCCATTGGCGTTGATGAACTGCGTCGCCCGGCCGATCTGGCGGCGCAGCGCCTCACCGGCAACCTCGGCGATGGTCGTGCTCTCGAGCCCGTCCGGCATTTCGGCCAGCAGCGCGGTGGCCGTCGAGACGAGGCGGGCCATGGCCTTGCAGAGTTCCTCGAAGCCGGCCCGGCGCGCCGGCACGACACCGTCATAGGCCGCGAGGGCCGACGCGGCACAGCGCAGGGGCGAGGTTTCGAAATGCTGGCGATAGGTGACGCTGCGCCAGGCCTGCAGGTCCTGGACCGCGTCATCGTCGTCAGCCGCCATCTCGATCAGCATGAGGGCTTCGCTGTAGCGGTTGAGGAAGTCCGTGGAGAGGCGCGGCACCTTTGGCGTTTCCGCCCTGCCGTCCCCCTCATCAGCCAGCGATTTGATCGCGGAGACGGTCATCATGAACCCCAAACCGGCGCGACTATGCTTGGGCAAACCCAAATAAAGTGTTGATCGGAAAGGGACTCGTCGTCACATCTGCCGGGTCATGTGTGGTCGCTACGCCATTACCCTGCCGCCGGAAGCAATGCGGACGCTGTTTCGCTATCGCGAGCAGCCGAATTTCCCGCCGCGCTACAACATCGCGCCGACGCAGCCGGTGCCGGTGGTGCGGCTGCACGAGGGCGCACCACAGTTCATGCTGATGCGCTGGGGCTTCATCCCCGGCTGGGTCAAGGACCCGAAGGATTTTCCGCTCGTCGTCAACATCCGCGGCGAAAGCGCCGCGACGAAACCCTCGTTCCGCGCCGCGCTGGCGAGGCGGCGCTGCCTGATGCCCGCGGACGCGTTCTACGAGTGGCACCGGCTGGGCCAAGGGCGCCAGGCAGAGAGCCGCGCCTATCTGTTCCGACGCCCGGATCGCGGGTTGTTCGCCCTTGCCGCGCTGTGGGAGACTTGGCATTCACCCGACGGCTCGGAGATCGACACGGTCGCGCCGATCACCGGTGCGGCGAACGGGCTGATGGCTGCGATCCACGACCGCTGCCCGGTCATCATCGAACCCAAGGACTTCGACGGCTGGCTCGACCCGGCGGCCGAGGCCCGCCATGCTGAAAGCCTGCTCAGGCCGCCGCCGGACGATCTGCTGGAGATGATCCGGCTCGGCAACGCCGTGAACAAGGTCGCCAATGACGGGCCGGAGGTGCAGGCGCCATTCGATCCGGCGACCGCCGAGGCGGCCAAGGTCGCGTCCAGGTCCCCTGCCCGCACGGCGCGCCCGAAGGACGATCCCCAGGGCAGCCTGTTCTGAGCCAAAAATCCGGTTTCAACAGAACGGCCTGATTCCAGCCCGAACTGTTGGAACTCACATCGCCAGAACAGCGCCGGGGTTCAGGATGCCCTGTGGGTCGAGCGTCGCCTTCAGCGTCTTCATCAGCGCCAGTTCGACAGGGTCCTTGACGCCGGGCAGCAGGTCGCGCTTGAGCCGACCGATCCCGTGCTCGGCCGAGATCGAGCCGTGCATCTCGCTGACGATGGCGTGGACCGCCTCGTTCATCGCGCTCCAGCCGGCGAGGAAGGCGGCCTTGTCGCCGCCGACCGGCTGGCTGACGTTGAAGTGGATGTTGCCATCGCCCATGTGGCCGAAGGGTAGCGGCCGGCAGCCGGGCACCATCGCCGTGACGGCCTCCGACGCCCTGGCGATGAAGGCCGGCACCGCATGCAGTGGCACCGAGACATCGTGCTTGATCGAGCCGCCCTCATAGGTCTGCACCTCGGAGAGCATCTCGCGCAGCTTCCAGAAATCGGCGCGCTGGGTCAGCGACCCCGCCAGCGCCGCATCCGCCACGAGGCCCTGCTCCAGCGCCTCGCCCAGGAAGGCTTCGACCGCCTCGTCGAGCCCTGTCGCGGACTGGGCGGAGACCTCCATCAGCACATACCAGGGCGACGGGCCCGACAGCGGATCGCGCGTACCTGAGGCATGCTTCAGGACGAAATCGAGCCCGGTGCGCGACATGATCTCGAAGGTGGTGAGCGTGCCGCCCGCGCCGGCCTTGGCCGTATTCAGCAGCGCGAGCGCCTCTTCGGGGCCGGGCACGGCGAGGAAGGCCGTGGCACGTGCCGCCGGCTGCGGGAACAGCTTGAGCACGGCGGCCGTGATGATGCCGAGCGTGCCCTCGGCACCGATGAAGAGGTTCTTCAGGTCGTAGCCGGTGTTGTCCTTGCGCAGCTGGCGCAGGCCGTTCCAGACCCGGCCATCGGCGAGCACGACCTCCAGCCCCATGCAGAGTTCGCGGGCATTGCCATAGGCGAGGACGGCCGTGCCGCCGGCATTGGTCGAGAGATTGCCGCCGATGGTGCAGCTCCCCTCCGAGGCGAGCGAGAGCGGGAACAGGCGCCCGGCGCCTTCGGCCGCGTCCTGCGCCTTCTGCAGCGTCAGCCCGGCCTCGACGGTCATCGTGTCGCTTTGCGCGTCGATGGCGCGGATCTTGTCCATGCGCTGGAGCGACAGGATGATCTCGCGCCCCTCCGCGATCGGGATCTGGCCGCCGACGAGGCCGGTATTGCCGCCCTGTGGCACGAGCCGCGTGCCGGTCCGGGCGGCAAGCTTCACGAGTTCCGAGACCTCCGCGGTCGAGCCCGGCCGGACGATGGCCTGCGCCTTGCCGCGGAACAGGTCCCGCCACTCCTTGAGATAGGGCACCATCGCGTCGGCATCGGTGACGATGTTCTTCGCGCCGACGATCGCGGCCATGTCGTCCAGGATGGATGCGCTCAAGGATGCCTCCGGATCTTACTTCTTCTTCGACCGGCGGAAGACGCCGACGAGCTCGATATGAGCGGAATAGCGGAACTGGTCGACGGGCGTGACACCCTCCAGCGCATAACCGCCCGCGATCAGGATCGCAGCGTCGCGGGCAAAGCTGCCGACATCGCAGGAAACGTAGATGACCGTGCCGGTCTTCGCGGCGGCGAGCCGCCGCACCTGCGCCTCCGCTCCGGCGCGCGGCGGATCGAGCACGACGGCATCAAAAGCGTTCAGCTCATGCTCCAGCAGCGGGCGCCTGAACAGGTCGCGGACCTCGTTCGTGATCGGCTTCAACCCTTGCGTCGCACCGGCTGCACGCGTCAGCGCCAGCACCGCGGCCTTGTCGCTCTCGACCGCATGCACCTGCGCGCGCTCGGCCAGCCGGAAACTGAACGGACCGCAGCCGGCGAAGAGATCGGCCACGCGCTTGACCTTGGGCAGGCCCGCCAGGACGAGGTCGGCAATCGCATCCTCGCCCGCGCTGGTCGCCTGCAGGAAGCCACCGGGAGCCGGCGCGACCATCGCCTTGCCCATGCGCTGCTGCGGCGGGCGGCGCTCAACGACGATCTCGCCATGCATGGAGAGCCGCGCCAGATCAAGCCGCTCGGCCGCTTCGGTCAGGGACAGCCTGAGCTTGTCGCCGGCCGGGCCGTGGCCGCGAATGTCGATGTCGAGCCCCGCTTCCGAGGCCGTGATCTGGATGTCGAGCGGCTTGTTCGAGCCACCGAGCCGGTTGGCGACGAGCTGGGCTGCGGCCGGCGCGCGCGCCAGGCCCGGCGCCAGCACCGGGCAGGCCGGGACGGCGATCAGGTCATGGCTGCGGGCGACCATGAAGCCGACGAGCATGCCGAGGCCCTCGCGCCGCGCGTGGAAGGTGACGCGGCGGCGCCCAGTGCCGTGGCCGTCGACGATGTCGGCGACCGGCGCTGCGACACCGGCGCGCGACAGCGCCGTCTCGACCTGCCGGCGCTTCCATTCGCGATAGAGGCCGGGCGCCATGTGCTGGGCCGCACAGCCGCCGCAGCGGGTGAAGAGCGGGCAGATCGCGGCGATGCGCGAATCGGCCGGCGTGATGATCTCGATGAGCTGCGCGCGGTCGCCGTCGCGCACGGCCCGCACGGTCTCGCCCGGCAGGGTATAGGGCACGAAGACATCCCCGGCCTGCGTCTCCGCAATGCCGTCGCCGCGCTGGCCCAGGCGGACCACCGAAAGAATTTCGTTCATGGCGAGGGTCATCGTAGTCGAATTTTCTCCGTCCGGATCATCGTGAGCCGCATTCTTCCGAGCTTGCGCCGGATGCCGCGTTGGTGATGACCTGCTTACGGCTTTCGCCTATCAGGTTGGAGGCAAACAGGGAAATTTCGACATGACCACCCGCGACGGCGTCATCGAAGCCATCGGCAACACGCCCCTGATCAAACTGAAGCGCGCCTCGGCCGCGACCGGCTGCGCCATCCTCGGCAAGGCCGAGTTCATGAACCCCGGCCAATCGGTCAAGGACCGCGCCGCGCTCGCGATCATCCGCGATGCGGAAGCGCGCGGGCTGCTGCGGCCCGGCGGCGTCATCGTCGAGGGCACGGCCGGCAATACCGGCATCGGCATCGCGCTCGTCGGCAACGCCCTCGGCTATCGCTCAGTGATCGTGATCCCGGAGACGCAGAGCCAGGAGAAGAAGGACATGCTGCGGCTGGCCGGCGCGACGCTGGTCGAGGTTCCCGCCGTCGGCTACGTCAATCCCAACAACTATGTGAAGGTCTCCGGCCGGCTCGCCGAGGAACTGGCGAAATCCGAGCCGAACGGCGCGATCTGGGCCAACCAGTTCGACAATGTGGCGAACCGCCAGGGCCATATCGAGACGACCGGCCCGGAGATCTGGGAGCAGACGGACGGCAAGGTCGACGGCTTCATCTGCGCGGTCGGGACCGGCGGTACGCTCGCCGGCGTTGGCATCGCGCTCAAGGGCCTCAACCCGAAGGTCACGATCGGCCTCGCCGACCCGATGGGCGCGGCGCTGCATTCCTTCTACACCACCGGCGAGCTGAAAGCGGAGGGTACCTCGATCACCGAGGGCATCGGCCAGGGCCGCATCACCGCCAATCTGGTGGACGCGCCGATCGACGTCTCCTTCCAGATTCCCGACGAGGAAGCCGTGCCGCTCGTCTTCGACCTGCTCGAGCATGAGGGGCTTTGCCTCGGCGGCTCGTCGGGCATCAATGTCGCCGGCGCGATCCGGCTGGCAAAGCAGATGGGGCCCGGCCACACCATCGTGACCATCCTCTGCGACTACGGCACGCGCTATCAGTCGAAGCTGTTCAACCCGGAATTCCTGCGCTCGAAGGGCCTGCCGGTACCGGGCTGGCTGGAGCGGGACGGCTCAGAGTTGCAGGCGGTGGTGGCGCGGGTGTTGGCCTGACGGTCGTTGCCTAGATTTCTCGAACATCGGAAGGTGCGGAGGGCAAAGCGCTGCCCTCCGCACCTCATTGGTTATCAGTTCGGCGGGCTCCAGAAGCCGGCCTGGTAGTCGCGATCAGAGACCTTGTCGGCGTCGTCCTGCTCGATCGTCTCGGGTTTTTCCGGGTGGTCGCACTCGTCCTCGAGCACGCAATCCACATCACGCCGTTCCAGCATCGTCTCTCCTTTCGTGGGTTGGGAGGGTTGCGGTGGCAGATGCCAGATAGGCCGATATGCTGCAGTGCACAAGGCACGTGACCGTGATTGGTCGGTGAGGGGCAGCTTCCGACCCAATTCGGCGTTGCAAATGTCCGCTTTTGGCAGCGCCACAGCGCCCAGCGCCAAGCCCTGGATCAATTCATGACGGATAACGCCAAGCAGCGCTGGACACGCACCCGGCAGCATGAAACGCTGCGTCCCGCTGGGGAAATTGCCATGAAGATCTGCTTTGTCGCGGGCTCTGTTGTGTTGGGCATTTTGGGCATGGGGTCGAGTGCGCTGGCACAGTCAGGTGGAAGCAGGCCGGAATGCAGGGGTATGCAGGGTGTTCGAGCCTGCACATGTGCGCTGAACAATGGCGGCACGCTATACGCCGACCCACATCACCCCGGTAAAACGCGCTGGCGGGCAGCGCGCCGGGGGTCGCCTGCGCATATGGCCTTCATGAACTGCACAAATGGATCGGGAAGATAGCTCGAAGGTGTTCCTGGCGAACGGGACGTCGTGCTACCGCGGCGCAAAACCCTGCAGCTCGAGCGCCTTCGCAGCGCGAGCAGCTAACGTCCAGGGGCCCAGACGTTGGAGAATCTCGCATCTCACGACAGCGGGTAATGAGAAATAGCGGGTGTCTGACAATATCTCATGGCCCGAGTAGGTTCATGTCTGGGGCCAAGTCCGCAATCGCGACTTCGCAGTGAATCGATCGAACATAGCTCGCAATGGGAGCCAGGAAGATGGGAACGATGCAACGGGCATGTCTTCTGATCGCCGGCGGGATTCTGCTGTCGGGCTGCGCGGTGTCTCCATATAGGAGCGCGATGCTTGCACCTGTTTGCGCTGTTCCGGTCAATCGAACAGTACAGTCCATGTACATGCTTGAATGCCTGTCTGTGTATTCCTCCTCCGACCGTTATTCGAAGCACTATTAGCAGGTCGCCGATTAGACGGGGTTGTGCTTCTGGCGGGCATCAACTGCCTCATCCCCACTGGATAGGGCGCTTCAGATTTCGGGGCGCCACCGCTCGTCAAGGTTGGCCTGAGCGTCGGCCTTGTCGTTCGCGAACTGTCGCTGCTGTATACGGGCCTCGATCAGAGCTGTCTCGATGAAATGGGCCATGGTCTCGAAGCCTCCCTTTGCAGACCCTCCCCCCAATCTTGTCCGCACCGGTCAGACGATCAGGATCATCGCCAGCGCGAGCGGCCGGGCGTTGCCGTGGTGCCGGCCGAAGGTGCGGGCTGAATAAGCCTGTCTCGCCAGCCGCCGAGCCAATGCCTCCGGCCGCCCTGGCCGCGGAGAACCGCGACCTCACCCTACCGGTGATACATCTGCCAACGGGGCGCCGTAGCGCCAGGACCGGCCGAGGGCGCGAAGATCGAAATGGCCTTCGGGTGAACCTTGAAGTGGGCGGGGGTCGCGGTGACGATCTCGCCATCCGCATTGATCGGCATGGGCCTCTTCGTCTCGATGTCGAACTCGATGCACTTGGCGGTCCGCACTTCCTGCCACGCACCATGCGTCCCCGACCGGAAGGAACGCAGCATCAGGGCGAGCTTCCAGACATTCTTCAGTTCGAGGCTGTAGAGATCGAGATGCCCGTCATCGATCTCCGCATTCTGCTCGACGACGTTTCCGCCGCCGTAATGCCGTCCGTTGCCGATCGCAATCTGATAGGTGTCGACGTCGGTCGCACGCCCCTTCTCTGTAATTCTGGCACTGAACCGCGATGCGCGCGTCAGCACCTTCATCGCCGCCAGGGCGTATCCAAGCCTGCCGAAGCGCTTCTTCAGCGCCGGATCGAGGCCTTGGGCCAGCTCGCTGCTCAGCCCGATGCTGGCCACGTTGAAGAAGGCATGGCCGTTGACGGTTCCGACATCGATCGGGCGCGTCTCGCCCTGGGCGATGATGCCCACCGCGGCAACCAGATCCATCGGCAGATCGAGCGTCCTGGCGAGGTCGTTTGCGGTCCCCATCGGAATGATGCCGAGCGGCAGGCCGCTCTCCATCGCCGCCAAGGCCGCAGACGACACCGAGCCATCGCCGCCACAGACGATGACGAGATCGGCCCGGTCGCGAAGGCGGACGATGTCGCGGGCGATTTCGGGCAGCGCCTCGAAGGTTTCGATGGTGATGTCGATCCCGCCCTGTTCCAAACGCTGGAGAACGGGTTCGATCGGCTCACGGCCTCGGCGCGACTTTGGATTGCGCAGCAACAATGCGCGCCGGTTGGTCGATATGCTCATCATGTCTGCTTGCGGTGTCGGGCTACCGCAAGTGGGCAACGCGTCCTGACTTTTCAACCTCGAATGCCGGCAGGAGATTGGCGAGTTCCTCGGCAAACTCCGGTGACGGCGTGCATGTCGCGCAACGACAATCCGGCATCGGGCCGAGCTTCAGCAGCGAAAGCGCGAACTTGACTTCGCCTGGGTCGCTTTGGCCGCGCAACAGGTCGTGCAGAGGGATCAGGCGCCGCTGGAGCATCTGTGCCTGCTCGTAGGACGCGGTTCGTATGGCGGCCTGAATGCGTGACAGGAGATGCGGCGCCAGATTGCCGAGGCCGGTGATCGCCCCACAGCCGCCGGTCAGGAAATAGGCCGGCAGATTGTCGGATGAGCCGGTCAGCCGCATGAACTGACGGCTGCAGGCGCGGGCAATGCGGTCGCAACGCGCCAGATCGCCCCGCCGCTCCAGCACGCCGACGATATTGGCGGTGCGACACAGTTCGGCGAGCGTCGGGATCGACAGCTCGACGGCGCAGCGCTCCGGGTCATTGTCGAGCACGATGTCCAGGTGCGTCACGCCAGCAGCCGCGCGCGCGTGTTCGACAAGCCCGGCCTGGGTCGGCCGACTGTAATAGGGTGTGCGTAGCAGGATTGCATTCGCGCCCCACCGGGTCGCCTCCGCAACCTCTTCGACGGTGGTCGCCGTCGCGTTGGTGCCGGCGGCGACGAGAATGGGGACGGCCGGGCCCGCCTCCTCCCGAATGGTCGCGATGATGCCCGCCCGCTCCTGCCGCGACAGCGTCGAACCTTCTCCCGTCGCGGTTCCAACCGCGAAGCCATCGGCATGGTGGGCCATCTGCCAGCGGACCAGTTTCGCCAGCGCGGCACGATCGACAACACCGCCCTCGAACGGCGTCACCAACTCCGTGAAGATGCCATGAAGCCAGTGGTTCACGAGGCTGACCCAGACCAGATGAACCGGACAGGTCGGCGGCTCACGCGCACGGCGCGGGGGCGATGGCCGGTTTCGAACGTGGCATATCGCACCGCCGCATCCCTGCTGGCGAACAAGCCTCCGCCGCGTCCATGCGTCTCGACGGCGACCCAGTGACCTTCAGGATCCAGCCCCACCACGAAAGTGGATGGCGAACGATGACTGGAATGGTGGAGTTGGCCCATGACCGAGTTTTCCGAGCGGCCATGACGACCGCACTGCAAAATCTAGGAAGGGGGGCCGTAACGCCGCCATCAGGAAAAGGCGGCGTTCCCGTAATGCGAGCGTAACGAGCGCGCAGTCGAACCGAATCTGCCCGGTCCTCAACAACGAGGCCGCTTGTTCTTCAGGAATCAGCGGATGTTTCGCTTAAAAAGCGGCCTAAAGCCACTTCTTCCAGCGGAAGAACGTATAGGGCAGCACGGCGAAAAGGATCATCAGGCCGATCGCCATGGGGTAGCCCCACTGCCACTCCAGCTCCGGCATCGTCTTGAAGTTCATGCCGTAGATCGAGGCGATCAGCGTCGGCGGCATCAGCGCGACCGCGACGACCGAGAACAGCTTGATGATCTTGTTCTGCTCGATCGAGACCAGGCCCAGCGTGGCGTCGAGCATGAACTGCAGCTTGTTCGACAGGAAGGTCGCGTGTTCCTCGATCGCCTGGACGTCGCGGACCGCGGCGCGCCATTCCGCCGAGAAGCCGGTCTGTGCCTTCTTGGGGCGGGTGTAGTTCGCCGAGAGGAAGAGCAGCACGCGCTCGACCGAGACCATGCTCTCGCGGACATTCGAGATGATGTGCTCGTACTGGCCGATCTTCTGGATCACCGCCTGATAGGCGCTGCCCTGCTCGACGTCCTGGCCACGGCCGGCGAAGATGCGGCGGGACGCGATATCGACCTGATCGCCGACGCCGCGCAGCACCTCGGCGGCACGGTCGACGATCGCCTCGATCAGCCCGTCCAGCACGGCCTCGGGCTGGGTGCCGCAGCCGCCGGGCTTGGTGGCGCGGTTCAGGAAGATGGTGAAGGCGCCCGGTTCGTCATAGCGCACCGTCACCAGCGCTTTCTCGGTCAGGATGAAGGTGACGTCCGCGAGCTTGGGGACGATCGTTTCCGACTGGCAGATGATGCGCGCCGTCATGTAATGCGCGCCGTTCTCGGTGTAGATGATCTCGGACGGCTCGAGATCATGCATCTCCTCGCGCGTCGGGATCGAGATGCCGAGGTGCTTTTCGACCCTCGCATCCTCCTGCGGCGTCGGGTTCAGCAGATCGATCCAGATCGAGTCGGGCGGAAAACCGTCCTCGGCACCGCTCGCGCCAGGAAGCAGCTTGTCGCGCGAGGCGGGGCAGACGCCGTGAATCAAGAGCATGGCAGGCCTTTAGACGTCGCAAGCGCGTGGATCAGTAACGCCGCAGGAACTCCGATCCCGTGCCGATGTCAAACGCATGACGATGCCCTCGCCGCGCTTCAAAATGGGATCGTGAAGCGCTCCGGCCGGCTGCCGTCGCGGTCGGCGAAGCTATAGGTGCGGGCCAGATCGGCGACATGCAGCACCTGCCCGGCATGCCGGGCGACCTCGGCATCGGCCAGGAGGGCCGCGACCGCACGGCCGGCATAGAGCGGCGTCTCGGTGGTCTCGTCCGCCATGCCGGCATCGCGGACACGCTCGGTCAGGACATGGCCCGGCGAGAGGCCGAGCGCCGTGACGCCGAAGGGTTTCAGCTCGGCGGCCATCGCCAGCGTCAGCCGGTTCATCGCAGCCTTGGCGAGGTCGTAGAAGACGTCGCCGAGATAGCCGCCTTCCGTGTCGAAGCTCACCGTGACGATCAGGCCCTTGCGCGCCTGGATCATCGCCGGAGCGACCGCGCGCGCCAGCAGGAGCTGCGCATAGACGCCGCTCTCGAAGCTTGCGCCCAGCCGCGCCACGGGCCGGCGCCAGAACGGCGCGCCGAAGGCCGAGCCATCGGGGTAACGCACGCCGTCATAGCCCTCATTGCCGCCCCAGACGGCATCGACGACGCCGTCGAGCCGACCGAACCGGCGCAGCGCCCATGAGACGAGCGTGTCGACCTCGCGCTCATTGGTGTGGTCGCAGCGATAGGGATGGCCGCGCCCACCGGCAGCCTCGACCTCGCGCGCGGCATCCTCGAAGGTCTCAAGGCGCTGGTCGGTCCGCGGGCCAGCCTCGCTGGAGCGGCCGGTGACGATGACGGTCGCGCCGGCTTCCCCAAGTGCTCGGGCAATGCCGCGTCCGAGGCCGCGCGAGGCGCCCGCGACGAGGCAGATCCGGCCGGAGAGCGGGGCGGTTGCCTCGGTCACTGTGTCCGCCTCCGCAATCTGGATAGCCAAGCGCCGCCCGCTTCTCTATAGCCGCCCTCCCCTTGCAACGGAGCAGCACCATGGACAGTACGGATGTGGCCGCCTGTTGGGAGGGCAATGCCGAGACCTGGACCCGCCACGCGCGCGCCGGCTACGACCTCTAT
>JAESFK010000786.1_pt1 | contig 12461 bp, 10 predicted proteins | sample 9269391 | NCBI WGS metagenome assembly JAESFK01 (sample SAMN14506231, study PRJNA617097) | algae metagenome | isolation source: Drouetiella hepatica UHER 2000/2452 and co-occurring heterotrophs from... | place: Slovakia: Slovak Paradise National Park, Hrabusice, Kosice Region | collected 2000-01-01
AGCGTCATGACTACATGGGCACCCATAACCACCTGCTGCAGCTCGGAGGCGAGGTCTATCTGGAGATCGTCGCCCTCGATCCCGGTGGCCGCGCTCCCGGCCGCTCGCGTTGGTTCGGGCTGGACGACCAGAAGAGCCTGAGGGCGGCCTGGGACGATGGGCGGCGCCTGCGAAGCTGGGTTGCCCGCACCGACGCGATCGACTTGGTCCTGTCCGGACGCGAAGCTGTCTTCGGCAGGAAGGTCGCTCTCCCCGTTCTCAATCCAGCCTTCGACTTCTCGATCCCTGACGACGGCTCGCTTCCTCTCGACGGAGCCCTTCCCTCGATCATCGACCGGCGAGGCAAGCCGCGCTCGATGGCCACGATGGCCGACCTTGGCGCCAGGCTGAAATCGATCGTGCTCGAGCATCCCGAGCCGTCAGCCATCTCGCAGATCTACGAGGAGCTGACCATCGACCGTCCGCCCGACATCGTGGCGGGGGCCGGGCTGCGGTATCGGGCGCTGATCGAAACGACCGCAGGCGTCAAGGAGCTGACGTGAGCGGCGCGTTGTCTGCGGCGCCCTAAACGCGCTCGCCCTCGATCGCCCAGGCCCTCAGCAGCGTGTTGGCGATAGCGAGATGCTGCGGGCTGGTGAAGCCGTCCTGATGCGTGCCTTCCAGCATCTGCAACGCCTCTTCGCGCGAGAACCAGCGGCCGGCCTCGAGTTCGGTCATGTCGAGCACGATGTCTTCGTTGAGCGCGGCCGCGATACAGCCGATCATCAGCGATGAGGGGAACGGCCAGGGCTGCGAGGCGATGTAGCGGACGGTGCCGACGCGTAGGCCCGCCTCCTCCCAGCTTTCGCGGCGCACCGCATCCTCGAAGGTCTCGCCGGGCTCGATGAAGCCGGCGATGCAGGAATACATCCCAGGGGCGAAACGGGCCTGCCGCGCCAGCAGGCAGCTGTCGCCGCGCGTCACGAGCATGATCACGACCGGGTCGGTGCGCGGGAAATGCTGGGCGCCGCAGGCGCTGCACTCGCGCTTCCAGCCCGAGGCGCCGAGTGTGGTCGGCTGGCCGCATTGGGCGCAGAAGCGATGGCGCGCATGCCAGTCGAGCAGAGCCTTGCCTTCGCCGAGCGGCCCAAGTTCGTCCGCCGGGACGAGGCGCTTCAGCGCGACGGAGCGCAGATCGGTGACGAACAGTTCCGGCCGTTCCCGCAGGGGCTCGACCTGGGCCCGGTCGAGCAGCCTGGCGAAGCGCGGGGCGCCGTCGGGCGTCAGGCCGAGGAAGGCTTCCTCCAGCTCGTCACCCAGCAATTGCGTCTCGCCATGGCTGAACCAGACCGACAGCGCCTCGCCTTCGAGCCGCTTCAGGATCGGCGTTTCGCCGGCGATGACTGCGATCCGCGTGTCCGAGCGGTGGCGCAGGGCGGACACCGCATCGGGCTTGTTGCGGAGGTCCTCGCGGCGGTCGAGCTTGTTGACTGCAAAGCCAGTGAGGGCCGAGCGTTCGCGAGGGCGGGAGGCGTCGTTCATGCCATCCGTCCTAAACCGGCCCCACGTCGTCGCGCAAGCGCGCTTCACGAGGCCAGGGTTGCTTCACGAGGCGTTGCGGCCGCGCAGAAGATGGACGATGGCCGAGAAGTCCGCGCCGCCTTCGCCCCAGGCGTTGTGAAGGCCGTAGAGCTGGGTCGCGGCCGCTCCGAGCGGCGTCGAGGCGCCTGCCGCCTGTGCCGCCTCCTGCGACAGCTTGAGGTCCTTCAGCATCAGCGCCGAGGCGAATCCGGGCTTGTAATCGTTGTTGGCCGGCGAGGTCGGCACCGGGCCTGGCACCGGGCAATAGGTCGTCAGCGACCAGCACTGGCCCGACGAGGTCGAGGCGACGTCGAACAGCGCCTGATGCGAGAGGCCGAGCTTCTCGGCCAGCACGAAGGCTTCCGAGACGCCGATCATCGAGATGCCCAGGATCATGTTGTTGCAGATCTTGGCGGCCTGGCCGTTGCCGGCAGAACCGCAATGCACGATGCGCCGCCCCATCGCCTTCAGGATAGGCTCGCCGAGCGCGAATGCCTCCTCCGAGCCGCCGACCATGAAGGTCAGCGTGCCGCCTTTCGCCCCGCCGGTGCCGCCCGAGACGGGCGCATCCAGGGACAGGCAGCCCCGATCCGCTGCGAGCGCATGCGCCTTGCGGGCACTTTCGACGTCGATGGTCGAGCAATCGATTAACAGCGCGCCTTTCTTCACGCCGGGCAGGATGTCGGCCCAGACGGAAAGGACGTGCTTGCCGGCCGGCAGCATCGTGACCACGACATCGGCCTCTGCAACGGCGTCCTTCGCCGAGCCGGCAATGCCGACACCGAGCTCGGCGGCGGCATCCTTGGAAGCCTGCACGAGATCGAAGGCGCGGACCTCATGCTCGGCCTTGACGAGATTGCCGGCCATCGGGCCGCCCATATTGCCGAGGCCGATGAAGGCGATGCTGGTCATGGTCGTATCCTCTCGTTTTTTCTTCGGCCGTCAGCTTTTAGCCGACCATCCCTTGCCTGAGATACGCGGGTCTGCGCTGCGCTTCAGCCGCGAATGATAACCCTCAATTCCCCTTCGCCCGGCCGACCAGGCCGCGCGCCACGATCATCCGCATCACCTCGTTCGTGCCCTCCAGGATCTGGTGGACGCGCAGGTCGCGGACGATCTTCTCGATGCCGTAATCGGCCAGATAGCCGTAGCCGCCATGGATCTGCAGCGCCTCGTTGGCGACCTGGAAGCCGGTATCGGTGGCGACCCGCTTGGCCATCGCGCAGAGCTTCGTGGCGTCGGGCACCTTGGCGTCGAGCGCTGCCGCCGCCCGCCATAGCAAACTCCGGGCCGCCTCCAGTTCCGTCGCCATGTCGGCGAGCTTGAACTGCAGCGCCTGGAAATCGGCGATGCGCGCGCCGAACGCCTTGCGCTCCTGCGCATAGGCGATCGACTTGTCGAGCGCGCCCTGAGCTCCGCCGAGCGAGCAGGCACCGATATTGAGGCGTCCGCCATCAAGCCCGGCCATGGCAATCTTGAAGCCGATGCCTTCGGGCCCGAGCCGGTTGGCCACAGGCACGCGGCAGTTCTCGAAGATCACGGCGCGCGTCGGCTGGGCGTTCCAGCCCATCTTCTTCTCGTTCGCCCCGAAGGAAAGGCCGGGCGTGCCCTTCTCGACCACGAGCGTCGAGATGCCGGAGGGGCCGGCCTCACCGGTGCGCACCATCACGACATAGATGTCGGAGACGCCGGCGCCCGAGATGAACTGCTTCTGTCCGTCGAGAATGTAATGGTCGCCGTCCAGAACGGCCTTGGTCTTGAGCGCGGCAGCATCCGAGCCCGCGCCGGGTTCGGTCAGGCAGTAGCTCGCCAGATGCTCCATCGTGCAGAGCTTCGGCAGAAAGGCCGCGCGCTGCTCCTGCGAGCCGTAGCGGTCGATCATCCAGGCGCACATGTTGTGGATCGAGATATAGGCCGCGACCGTCGGGCAGCCGGTCGAGAGCGCCTCGAAGATCAGCGCGGCGTCGAGCCGCGTCAGTCCCGAGCCGCCGACATCGTCGGCGATGTAGATACCGCCCATGCCGAGCGCAGCCGCGGCGCGCATCTCCTCGACCGGGAAGTGCTTCTCCTCGTCCCAGCGCATGGCATTGGGCGCGAGCGTCTCGGCGGCGAAATCCTGGGCCATGTCGCGGATGGCGATCTGGTCTTCGGTGAGGGCGAAGGCATTCAAGGTTGGCGCTCCTGATGGTTCGGCATCAGCTGCTGCGACTTGGCGCGCCGGGCGCGTCGGGTTCGGCCATGAGAGCCGAGGCTCGCCGCGCCGGCAAGGTGCGGCCCGGCGCATGGCGCCGGAGCCGCTTGCGTGAGGCGGAAGGGATGCGGCGCGGCGGTCCTCCGCCGGCCGGCGCCTCTTAGCCCATCGTCGGGATGACGAAGCTCGCGCCGTCCTTGATGCCGCTCGGCCAGCGCGCCGTGACCGTCTTGGTCTTGGTGTAGAAGCGGATCGAGTCCGGACCATGCTGGTTCAGGTCGCCGAAGGAGGAGCGCTTCCAGCCGCCGAAGGTGTAGTAGGCCAGCGGCACCGGGATCGGTACGTTGATGCCGACCATGCCGACCTGGACCTTCGAGGCGAAGTCGCGGGCCGCGTCGCCGTCGCGGGTGTAGATCGCGGTGCCGTTGCCGTACTCGTGGTCGTTGGTCAGCTTCAGCGCCTCGTCATAGGTTTCGGCGCGCAGCACGGAGAGGACGGGTCCGAAGATCTCCTCCTTGTAGATGCGCATGTCCTTGGTGACGTTGTCGAACAGGCAGCCGCCGACATAGAAGCCGTTCTCATAGCCCTGCATCGTGAAGTCGCGGCCGTCGACGACGAGCGAGGCGCCCTCCTCGATGCCGACATCGACGTAAGCCTTGATCTTCTCCATCGCCGCCTTGGTGACGACCGGGCCGTAATCGGCAGCGGTGTCGGTCGAGGGGCCGATCTTCAGGCTCTCGACGCGCGGGATGAGGCGCTTCACCAGTTCGTCGGCGGTGGCCTTGCCGACGGGAACCGCGACCGAGATCGCCATGCAGCGTTCGCCGGCCGAGCCGTAGCCGGCGCCGATCAGCGCGTCGACCGCCTGGTCCATGTCGGCGTCGGGCATGATGACCATGTGGTTCTTGGCGCCGCCGAAGCACTGCACGCGCTTACCATTGGCGCAGCCACGAGCGTAGATGTACTCGGCGATCGGGGTCGAGCCGACGAAGCCGACCGCCTTGATGTCGGGATCGTCGAGGATCGCGTCGACTGCTTCCTTGTCGCCGTTGACGACGTTGAGGATGCCGGGGGGGCCGCCCGCCTCGACGAAGAGTTCGGCCAGGCGCATCGGTACGCCGGGGTCGCGCTCGGAGGGCTTCAGGATGAAGGCGTTGCCGCAGGCGATCGCGGGGCCGAGCTTCCAGAGCGGGATCATCGCCGGGAAGTTGAACGGGGTGATGCCGGCGCAGACGCCGAGCGGCTGGCGCAGCGAATAGATGTCGATGCCGGGTCCTGCACCGTCGGTGAATTCGCCCTTCATCAGGTTGGGAACGCCGAGCGAGAACTCGACCACCTCGACGCCGCGCTGGATATCGCCCTTGGCGTCGGGAATGGTCTTGCCATGCTCGCGGGCGAGCAGCTCGGCCAGTTCGTCGTTGTTCTGCGCGATCAGGTCGAGGAACTTCATCAGCACGCGGGCGCGGCGCTGCGGGTTCACGGCGGCCCATTTCGGCTGGGCTTCGGCTGCGTTCTCGACAGCGGCACGCAGTTCGGCGGCCGACGCCAGCGCGACCTTGCCGATCACCGTGCCGTCCATCGGCTGGTAGATGTCCGCCGTGCGGCCCGAGGTCCCCGCGACATGCTTGCCGCCGATGAAGTGCCCAACCTGACGCATCGCGCCCTCCCTACGAATGGTGATGTCTCGAAACTGCGCTCTCCACTACCATTCTCGTTTGCGCACGGCTATAGCGACGTTGGGCCTGGCGTCGTGCGAAAAAGCAAATATCGGAGAGGGTGACGGTGGAGCGGTTCGACTGGGACGACCTGCGATTCTTTCTCGCCGTGGCGCGCTCGGGGCGGCTGACGGCGGCGGCACGTCGGCTCGGCGCCGACCACGCCACGGTCTCGCGGCGCATCACCTCGCTGGAGGACTCGCTCAAGGCCAAGCTGTTCGAACGCCGGCCGCAGGGCTACACGCTGACGGCCCATGGCGAACGGCTGCTGACGAAAGCCGAGAACATGGAGACCGATGCGCTCGCCATCCAGAGCGACATCGGCGGCGCCGACATGGCGCTGGCCGGCACGGTCCGGATCGGCGCTCCCGATGGCTTCGGCACGACCTTCCTCGCGCCGCGTCTGGCAAAGCTGGCGAGCGCCTATCCGGGGTTGGAGCTCCAGCTCATCGCCATGCCGCGCCTGCTCTCGCTGTCGAAGCGCGAGGCCGATGTCGCGATCACGCTTGCCCCGCCAAAGGAAGGCAAGGTCGTGGCGCGCAAGCTCTCCGACTATCGCCTCGGTCTCTACGCGACCCAAGGCTATCTCGATTCGATGCCGCCCGTGACGAAGCCGGAAGATCTCTTCGCCCATCGCATCGTCGGCTACATCGACGACCTGATCTTCACGCCGGAGCTCGACTATCTCGACGAGGTCGCCAAGGGCCTGCGCGCACAGGTGCAGAGTTCGAGCGTGCTGGCGCAGATGAATGCGGTCGTCGGCGGTGCCGGTATCGGCGTGATCCACCATTTCATGGCGGAAGGGGAGGCGCGTCTCGTGCCCGTGCTGCCCGACACGGTCTCGATCACGCGCTCCTTCTGGCTGCTCGTGCATGCCGATCTGAAGGATGTCGCCCGCGTCCGCGCCATCGTCGATTTCGTGGTGCGCGAGGCCAAGGCGAGCCGCGCCCTGCTGATGGGAGAGCCGCTCGCTGCGCCGGGCCTTCAGGCCTGAATGCGGTTCCGCCCGGCCTGCTTGGCGGCGTAGAGCGCCCGGTCGGCCTTGCGCAGCGCCAGGTCGAGGCTGTCGCCCGCCATCATCTCCGCAAGTCCGATCGACACGGTCAGCCCGAGCGTCAGCTTGCCGATCGGCATGCTCCGGCCGGATACTCCGATCCGGATGTCTTCGGTCAGGGTGGCGGCCTCGCTCTCGCTCACGCCGGGGAGAAGCAGCGCGAATTCCTCGCCGCCGAGCCGGGCGAGGAGGTGAGCCCGCCCCTGGAGCGACTCGCCGAGGTGGCCAGCGAAGATGCGCAGCGCATCGTCGCCCGCATCATGGCCGTGCTCGTCGTTCAGCAGCTTGAAATGGTCGATGTCGAGGATCGCGACGGAGGACGGCCGGTTGGCCCGCCGGGCCTCGGCGACCATCTTCGGGCCCCGTTCGAAGAAGTAGCGCCGATTGAACAGCCCGGTCAGGTAGTCGCGCCAGGCGAGGTCATGGAGCTGGCGCATCCGCAGCAGCGTTTCCGCATTCGACGCGATCCGGCACTGCAGTTCCTCGAGCACGAAGGGCCGTGCGATGAAGTCATGCGCGCCGGCCTTCAGGAAGCCTGCCGACGTCGTGCGGTCGGTCGAGGACGAGACGCCGATGACCCGCACCTGCTCGGCTGGATAGCGCCGGCGGATGCGTCGGGCGAGTTCGAAGCCGTCCATGTCCGGCATGTTGTAGTCGGCGACGACGAGTCGGATTTCCGGATCGGCCTCCAGCATTGTGAGCGCGTCGGCGCCAGAACCGACCTCGACCACCGTGTATTGCTGGCTCGTCAGCATCTGGCCCAGCAACCTGCGGGTGGTCGTCATGTCGTCGACGACGAGAATGCGCGTCTCGCGATTGGTCAGCGCCCGCTTGACCGAATTGACCAGATTGCCGAGGGCGAATTCGGAATCCTTGAGCACATAGTCGAAGACCTCGCGCTCCATGATGCGGGCGCGGGTCGCAAGGTCGAACGTGCCGGTGAAGACGATGGACGGAATGCCGTGGCTCACCGTCCAGTCGAGGGCCTCGCCATCGGGCGCGTCGGGCAGGTTGAGATCGACGACGGCAATTGCATAGCCTTCCTGGTCGCGCAGGATGGCATTGCTGAGATCCTTGAGGCAGCTGCAGCTCGTGACCTTGAGCCCGGTTTCGGCCTCGATCATCTGGCGCAGCGCGATCGAAAAGGTCTTCGAATCCTCGACCACGAGGATCCTCCGCCTGTCCTGCGGGTGGAAAAGCGGCTGTCGTTCCGCGGTGCGTTGGTTCATGGGTCCGTCCTGCAAGGCGCGTCTGCGCCAGGGGCCAGCCGCGCCGGCCGCGTTCAGCCGCCGCTGCACTGTCACGTAACCCTGCTGTAACGTCAGGTCGTTAACGCTATCTTGTTCGGGTGGCGCCGGGGGCGCTGGCCCGGCATGCGTCAGATGCGCCAGGGCAGAACGTTCTGCGGCAACCTCTTCGACAGCAGATCCAGCGCCAGCATCGCCAGCAGGATCACCGCTGACGCGCTGATCGCGATGGCCGCCGCCTCGCCGGCGAGCCCGGCCTCCTTCAGCGAGAACAGGACGACGCCGAGCGTCTCGGTGCCCGACGACCAGAGCAGCGCCGAAACCGTCAGCTCGTTGAAGGCGACGAGGAACACCATCAGCGCGCTGACCATCGCCGCCGGGGCCAGGATCGGCGCCACGATGAAGCGCAGCATCTGCCAGAGCGTCACGCCGTCGAGTCGCGCGGCCTCCTCGTGATGCGCCTCGATCTGCGCCATCGCCGCCAGCGGCGCCTTCAGGGCCAACGGCAGGAAACGCGCGAGATAGGCGAAGAGGATGATGAAAGGCGTCGCATAGATGCTCACGCCGAGCAGCGGCAATGGCTTCAGGAACATCAGGATACAGGCGATGGCGAGGACCACGCCGGGCAGCGCATAGGGCAATTCGATCACCACCTCGACGACGCGCCGGAGCTTGCCCATGCGCCGCTCCAGCGCATAGGCGAAGGCGATCGAGACCAAAGCGAGGATCAGTGCGGCGCTGCCGGCGAACAGGAAGGAGTTGCGGAAGGCACGCATCGTCACGTCCTGACGGATCAGCACCTCGGCGAATTTGTCGAAGGTCAGGCTCTGCCAGCTCAGCGCGACCCCGAGCGCCGGCGTCAGCGCCTCGCCGAGCAGCGCGAGGAAGGGCAGGCCGAGCTTGATCGCGAGCAGGAGCCAGAGCCCGCCCGTGACGAAGGGCCGCGCCCGTCCGAGCTGCCAGAAAGGTTGCAGCGGCCGCTCGATCTCGACCTTGCCGCCCGCGCGCCGCGTTGCCAGCATGCCGGCCGCGATGCCGAGCCCCGCCACCAGTGCGACCAGGATCGACAGCGCCGCGGCATCGGGCAGGCCGGCCGGGCCGAAGCTCGACAGCCGCCGGTAGATGAGCGTCGGCAGCGTCAGGTAGTTCACCGGCAGGCCGAGCAGGGCCGGGATGCCGAAATTGCCGACGCCCGCGACGAAGGCGAGCAGCGCCGCCGCGACGAGCTGCGGGCGCAGCACGGGCAGCAGGATGCGCGCGACGATGGTGCCAGGGCCGGCGCCTTCCATCTGCGCGGCCTCGATCAGGGATTGCGGCACGCTGCGCAGGCCGCTCCAGAGCGTGATCGCGACCAGCGGCGCGTGGTGCAGCGCCATGACCAGCGCGATGCCGCCGCGCCCGAGCAGCGGATTCGGCGTGCCCGGAGCAGGCGACAGGCCGATGAGGGCGAGGATCGGGGAGTGCGGGGCGAAGAGGCTCAGGAACGCCAGCGCCGCCACCTGCGGTGCGATCATCATGGAGAAGACGAGCGCGAAGGCGATCGGCCGCTTGCCGCGCACATCCGTGACGCTGAGCATGATCGCGGCCGTGCCGCCGATCAGCAGCGCGCCGAGCGCGGACAGGCCGGCCGTCTCCAGCGTGTGCAGTGTCGCGTTGATGGCGGCCCGGCTGCCGATCTCGGCCAGGGCCGCGTCCGGCGCGAACTGCCAGCCGGGCGCGAAGGCGGCCGCGACCAATCGAAGGAAGGGCACCCCGCCGAGCAGGATCGCACAGGCCGCCACCAATACTGGCAGGCCGAGGCCGGCCGGAAGGCTCAGGCCCCGCCACGAGGGGCGGGGCCTGGTTTCCTGCCAGCCTGTATGGGCGGCGAGTGTCACTCGAAGATCGCGCTGAAGCGCTTGCGCGCCGCAGCCTCGTCCGCCAGCGCCTTGGCGGCGTCGAACGGCATCAGCTTGATCGCGGCGCGATCGGGATAGCCGGCGGGCATGGCGACGTCGGGATGGGCTGCGACATAGCCCTGCTTCAGGGCCAGCGCTTGGCCGTCCTTCGAGATCAGGAAGTCGACGAAGGCCTTGGCGGCCTCGGGGTTCTTGCTGGCCTTGAGGATCGCGACGGGCTCGCTGACGGCCGAAACGCCCTCGCTCGGGAAGACGAATTCGACGGGGGCGCCCTTGGCCTTCTCGCGGATCGGCATGAAGTCGACGATCATGCCGTAGAGCTTCTCGCCGGTGGCGACCTGGCGCAGGATGTCGCCATTGGCGCCGGCCGCGAGAGCGCCGTTGTTCTTGAGCGCCTCGTAGAAGGCCCAGCCGGTCGGCAGGTTGCCGGTCAGCGTGATCGTATGGATCATCGCGGCGCCGGAATTGAGCGGGCTCGGCATCGCCAGCAGGTTCTTGGCCTCGGCCTTGGTCAGGTCGAGCCAGCTCGTCGGCTTCATCGTCGCCTTGGTGTTGTAGACGATGCCGGTGGTGATCAGCTTGGTGGCGAACCAGAATTTCGCGGGATCGTGGATACCGGCCGGATAGGCGGATGTCTCGGCCTTGTCATGCGCCAGCAGCCGATCTTCCTTCTTCAGGCCTTCCATCGTCACCGCATCGGCGATCAGCAGCAGGTCGGCCTGCGGCGAACCGGCTTCGAATTCGGCGCGCAGCTTCGCCATCACGCGCGGCGTGCCGTCGCGCACGAAGCTGATCTCGACCTTCGGATACTTCGCCTTGAAGGCATCGATCGTCTGCTGCGCGTCGGTGTTGGGCTGGCTGGTGTAGAGCACGAGCTTGCCTTCGACCGCGAGGGCGGGAAGCGCACCCAGGGCGAGGGTGGCGGTGATGATTGCGATCGACGCCTTGTGACGCATGAAACTCTCCTTTGCGCGTGCCCCGACGGGCTTCGCGCTGGCGGTAGTCCCCGCATATGACATATCCATGAAGCTGGCGTCATGATCGTGAGGCGGTTCTGCTGCCATGACAATGTCGGAGCGCCGCCATATGCATGCAGGGCCGCTCTGCCGCTCGGCAGCTTGACCCTGCGCCGCCAGCGCCCCACGTTCCGCCCTATCCATGCATCCGATCGCGACGAGACAGCCATGACCGCCTCCAAGCTCGACCAGCTCCGCAAGATGACCACGGTCGTCGCCGATACCGGCGACATCGAAGCGGTTCGCCGGCTCAAGCCCGTCGACTGCACCACCAACCCGACGCTGATTCTGAAAGCCGTCGAGACGCCGGCCTATGCCGGCCTCGTCGATGAGGCGATCGCCTGGGGCCGCAAGGCCGGTGGTGGCGACAAGGCGGTGCATGCGGTCTGCGACCGGCTCGCCGTGACCTTCGGCGCCGAACTGACCAAGATCGTGCCCGGCCGCGTCTCGACCGAGGTTGACGCCGACCTCTCTTTCGACACCGAGGCGACGATCGACAAGGCGCGCGCCATCATCGCCGCCTACAAGGAGCGCAGCATCGAGAAGGATCGCATCCTGATCAAGGTCGCCTCGACCTGGGAGGGCATCCAGGCGGCCAAGGTGCTGCAGGCCGAGGGCATCGACTGCAACCTGACGCTGCTGTTCAGCCTGCCGCAGGCCGTCGCCTGCGCCGATGCTGGGGCGTTCCTGATATCGCCCTTCGTCGGCCGCATCCTCGACTGGCACGTCAAGGCCGGCGGCGGGCCGTACACGGCCGAGACCGATCCCGGCGTGGTCTCGGTCAAAAGCATCTACGCCTACTACAAGACGTTCGGCATCAAGACGGTCGTGATGGGCGCGTCCTTCCGCAACACCGGCGAGATCGAGGCGCTGGCCGGTTGCGATCGACTGACCATCGGGCCCGGCCTCCTCGACGAACTCGCTGCCGCGACCGGCGACCTGCCGCGTCGCCTGTCTCCGGCTTCGTCGCCGCAGGTGGCCTCGGGTTTCAACAAGCGTCTTGGATTCGACGAGAAGGCCTTCCGCTTCGCGATGAACGAGGACGCGATGGGCACCGAGAAGCTGGCTGAAGGCATCCGCGGCTTCGTCAAGGATCTGCGCGGACTGCGCAAGCTCGTCGCCGCCAAGCTCACCTGACGGCGGGGGCGGCGTTCCTGTCGCTCAGGGCTTCGGCGCGGTCTCGGCCTGCGCCGTCACGGCGGGTTTCGGCGGGGCGGAGGCCGGGTCGAAGAAGCTGCGGCCGCCGGCTGCTGCCGTCTCGAGTTGGTGCTTCCAGCCCTTGGCGTCCTTGCCGCCGAGCGAGGTGAAATCGGCGCGACGGTTCTCTTCGCTGCCGCGCCCACCCTGATAGACCATCACGCCATTGGCGGTGACGACGATGTCGCCGCGCCGCAGCGTCGGATCCTTGAGATACCAGCTCGAATCGGTGGCCGGATCGAGCTGCACGACCGGCGGCTTCGGTTTCGAGGACGCCTCAGGCGCCTTCTGCCGCGGCGCGCGCGGCTGCAGCGGCTCGTCATACTCGTAGATTGGCGTTGCCCGCAGGCGGGGGCCGCCGCCGAAGATGGCGCGCCCGAGTTCTTCGAACAGGTTCGCCGCCTGGGCCCCAGGCGCACCGGCGATGGCCATGGCCGCCACCATCCCGAACATCATCACGCGCCGCGGAGCCATCACCGTCGTCCTCTGCTTACTGACCTGCCGTCAGTTCAACGACTGATGGTCGCAAAAGGTTCAGTGCGGGTTCACCGACGCGGTTAATATATTTTAAGGAGGATATGCC
>JAESFK010000787.1_pt1 | contig 12460 bp, 11 predicted proteins | sample 9269391 | NCBI WGS metagenome assembly JAESFK01 (sample SAMN14506231, study PRJNA617097) | algae metagenome | isolation source: Drouetiella hepatica UHER 2000/2452 and co-occurring heterotrophs from... | place: Slovakia: Slovak Paradise National Park, Hrabusice, Kosice Region | collected 2000-01-01
GAAATCTTTTCCTGCGACCTGACCCCGCATGGCAAGGCGCGCAAGATATTCACGACGCGCGAACCCTTGAATGCCATTTCCGCCATCACCCCGTTCAATCACCCGCTGAATATGGTGGCACACAAGATCGCGCCTGCCATCGCGACCAACAACTGCGTTGTCCTGAAGCCGACCGAACTCACCCCGATGACGGCGCTGGTTCTGGCGGATATCCTCTACGAGGCAGGCCTGCCGCCGGAAATGTTGTCCGTGGTCACGGGCTGGCCTGCCGATATCGGCATGGAGATGATCACCAACCCCGATTTCGACCTGATCACCTTTACTGGCAGCGTGCCCGTCGGAAAGTTGATCGCCGCCAATGCACACTACAAGCGCCAGGTGTTGGAACTGGGCGGAAATGACCCTCTGATTATTCTGAACGACCTTTCCGACGACGATCTGGCACGCGCGGCGGACCTCGCGGTCGCCGGCGCGACGAAGAACTCCGGACAAAGATGCACGGCCGTCAAACGCATTCTCTGCCAAGAGAGTGTCGCCGACCGCTTTGTTCCCCTTGTTCTCGAACGGGCAAAGAAGCTTCGCTTCGGGGACCCGATGGATCGCGCGACGGACCTTGGAACGGTTGTCCATGCCAAAGCCGCCGAGATTTTCGAGAAGCGCGTTCACATGGCGGCCGAGCAGGGGGCGGACATTCTCTACAATCCCGGCCGTAACGGCGCTCTGCTGCCGCCGATCGTTCTGGACCGTGTCCCGCACGCGTCCGAGCTGATCATGGAGGAAACGTTTGCTCCGATCATCCCGATCGTACGGGCTCCCGACGACGACGATGCGCTGATTGACTTGTCGAACTCCACAGCATTTGGCCTGTCCTCGGGTGTCTGCACAAATGATTTCCGCCGTATGCAGAAGTATATAACGGGGCTGAGGGTCGGTACCGTCAACATCTGGGAAGTCCCCGGATACCGCATCGAAATGTCGCCGTTCGGCGGAATTAAAGACTCCGGCAATGGCTACAAGGAAGGCGTGAGCGAGGCGATGAAGAGCTTCACCAACGTCAAGACGTTTTCGCTTCCCTGGTAGAATTTCGGAAGCTGACTTGCATCTAAAGGGGCGCTTCGGCGCCCCTTTTTCGTTGTCGGGGAGAGCTGCCGATTTATCGAGCAGAAAGTATAAAACCGGCGGTTTGTTGAATTATATTTCACCATCGCAAATGTCACATGCCTGTAACATAGGCATGTATGCCATCGATTTAATTTTGGAAGTGATAAGAATAATAAATTTTACTAACAGATGAGACCGTGCAGAATGTGGTCAAGCGGATGGGCTACAGCGAAAAATGCAGTCGTCTCCTGCGATTGGAAAACTTTGAATTTCAACGAGGAACCCAAACATGAACAGGCGCACGCATTTTTATCTGGCCCTGACAGCGGCCACCATGTTCTCCTCCGTAGCATTGGCGCAAACAGAGCTGACGGTTTATACTTCGATCGAGGCTGTTGATCTTGATCGCTACAAGGAAACTTTTGAAAAGGCTCATCCCGACATTACGATAAACTGGGTTCGTGACTCCACGGGCGTCATGACAGCGAAGCTTCTTGCTGAAAAAGACAATCCGCAGGCCGACGTCGTCTGGGGCGTGGCCGCGACCTCGCTGTTGCTTCTGAAGTCGGAAGGCATGCTCGAAGCCTATCAGCCAAAGGGCGTCGAGGCGCTCGACAAGAAGTTTGTCGATGCCGACACGCCGCCTTCATGGGTGGGCATGGACGCCTATGTCGCGGCACTTTGTTACAACACCACCGAAGGCGAGAAGCTCGGCCTCAAGGCGCCCGCCAGCTGGGAAGACCTGACCAAGCCGGAATACAAGGGGCATGTGGTCATGCCGAACCCGAATTCCTCGGGCACCGGTTTTCTGGATGTTTCCGGCTGGATGCAGATGTTCGGCGAGGAAAAGGCCTGGGGTTACATGGACAAGCTCCATGAGAACATCTCTGCCTATACCCATTCCGGTTCAAAACCATGCAAGATGGCTGCGGCCGGCGAAACCGTCATCGGCGTGTCCTTCGAGTTCCCGGGCGCAAAGGCAAAAGCTGCCGGTGCTCCGATCGATATCATCTTCCCGGCGGAAGGCTCCGGCTGGGAGGCAGAGGCCACGGCGATCATCGCCGGCACGCCGAACCTCGAAGCCGCAAAGACCCTGGTCGACTGGTCGGTCACCAAGGAAGCCAATGAAATGTACAATGTTGGCTACGCCGTCGTCGCATATCCGGGTGTCGCCAAGCCCATCGAATTTCTGCCTGACGACATCCCGTCCAAGATGATCAAAAACGACTTCGAATGGGCGGCGAACAATCGCGCCGTCATCCTCAAGGAATGGCAAAAGCGCTACGACGCGAAGTCTGAGCCGAAGAGCTAAGCGGCGGTCCTGACCATCGGACCCGGACGGGCGGTGTGAGAGCCGCCTGTCTATCACCAGCCTTTCTTTCCTTGAGCGGAGCAATACGATGAGACATGCTTTGGCAGTCGAGCCGACATACACCAGCGTCGAGCGTTCCGTTCCGGAGGGTGAGAATGTGAAGCCGGAATATCTGGAAGTTTCCGGCGTCTGGAAACAGTATGGTGACTTCGTCGCACTCAGGGATATATCCTTGGTGATCAAAAAGGGCGAGTTTGTCTGTTTTCTCGGGCCGTCCGGCTGCGGAAAGACGACGCTGCTTCGGGCAATCGCAGGGCTCGATCTCCAATCCCGGGGCTCGATCGTTCAGGCTGGCAAGGATATTTCCACCCTCCCGGCATCAAAGCGCGATTATGGTATCGTTTTTCAGTCCTACGCGCTGTTTCCAAACCTGACGATCGAAAAGAACATAGCCTTCGGATTGGAAAATGCTGGACGTCCCCGTGCGGAGATCGCTGATCGCGTTGCCGAACTGCTTTCGCTTGTGGGGCTCTCCAGCCAGGCCAAAAAGTATCCGTCGCAGCTTTCGGGTGGCCAGCAACAGCGTATAGCCCTTGCCCGTGCGATCGCCGTGTCGCCGGGCCTGCTTCTGCTTGATGAACCGCTTTCAGCTCTTGATGCCAAAGTCCGGGTGCATCTGCGCCATGAGATCAAGTCGCTGCAGCGAAAGCTCGGCGTGACGACGATCATGGTGACGCATGACCAGGAGGAAGCTCTGGCGATGGCCGACCGCATCGTCGTTATGAACCATGGCGTGATAGAGCAGATCGGGACCCCGACCGAAATCTACCGGCACCCGAAATCGCTCTTCGTCGCCGACTTCATCGGCGAGACCAACCAGTTTGAAGCGCGCGTCGCAACACCAGGTTCGATCGAGATCGGCCGTTCGGAGTTTTCCTGCGATGCCAGACAGGTGCCGGTCGGCACGCAAGTGACCGCGGTCGTCCGCCCTGTGGACATCATTCCCCATGGTGCCGATGCTCATGCGGCCAATGCCGCCGACCGCCCGGTGTCGCCGCAGAACCTGATCGATGCCGAGGTTTTGGAAATGGAGTTTCTCGGCATGTTCTGGCGCACGCGCCTGACCGCGCCGCGCCTCGGCGATACGGTTCTGGTCGCGGACTTTTCCGTCAATGCCGTGCGTCGCCTCCGGATCGAGGTCGGCGGTGCGATACAGGTCGAAATTCCCCGTGATCGTCTCCTCCTTTATCCGAAGGGAGCCTGATCATGTCGCTTGTGATGGACGGGATGCCAGCGGGCAGGACACTCAAGCAGGACGTGTCGCGCGACGAATTTATCAAGCGCGGGTTCATGCTCGTAATCGGCCTCTATCTGATCATTGCCCTGGCCGCACCCTTGTATGTCATGCTTTCCAAATCGTTTTCGACGTACCGGTTCGACCTCGGCTTTTTCGAATTCCAGGTCAGTGACGAAAGCGGCATCAACTGGAGTGATCCGACAAGCGCTTTAAAGTTGAACGAAGCAACCGGCGCCTTTGTTGACGCGGACCTCGACACCAGCGCCGATGGTCGTCTGGCCGCAACGAAACTCTTCCCCGACTTCAGCTTCCGCAGTCCCGTGAAGTATCGAATTCGCGGCACATCAGACGATGCCGCCTATCTCGTCGGATCGACGCTGCAACGGGGCAACGGGTGGCAGGAATACGATTCCAACACATTCCGTCGCGTCGTTCTGCGCCCGGCGCGCGGGTTCGGATTTTCAAACTTCACGACCTATTTCTCCACACCGGCCCTTGCACAGTCGATCCGCAATTCTGCTTTGATGGCGGCGATCAGCACCGTTGCCACGGTCAGTATCGCATTCGCGCTCGCCTACGCGCTCGCCAGGAGCTGCATGCCTTGGAAGGGAGCGGTGAGGGGCATCCTGACCATTCCTATCCTCGTTCCATCCCTGCTTCCAGGCATCGCGCTCGTCTATCTCTTTGGCAATCAAGGCGTCTTCAAAGACTGGTTGATGGGCTATTCGATCTACGGGCCGATCGGCATCGTCATCGGCTCGATCTTCTTCACGCTGCCCCATGCGTTCATGATCATTTCGACCGCGCTTTCCATTGCCGATGCCCGTCACTACGAAGCTGCTGCCTCGTTGAAAGCGAGCAAGTGGCGGACCTTTTGGACAGTGACGGTGCCGGGGGCACGATATGGCGTCGTGTCGGCTGCCTTCGTCGTCTTCACGCTGGTCATTACTGACTTCGGATTGCCGAAGGTGATCGGTGGCCAGTATGGCATGCTGGCTGTCGATATCTACAAGCAGGTGATCGGTCAGCAGAATTTCGAGATGGGCGCTGTCGTGTCCGTAATCCTGCTGTTCCCCGCCGTTCTTGCTTTTGCGGTCGACCGGTTGATGCAGAGACGCCAGGTTGCCCTGCTTTCGGCGCGTGCCGTTCCCTATGCGCCGAAGCCGAACCGGCGTTTTGACATGGCGTGTTTTGCGTTCTGTGCCCTGGTGGCAGTCTTCGTTCTCGGGATCATCGCCATGTGCCAGTTCGCGGCGGTGGTGAAATTCTGGCCTTACGATCTAAGTCTGACGGCGAAAAACTTCGCCTTCGATCTCATGGACGGCGGCGGATGGGATGCCTACTACAACTCGATACAGCTTGCGCTTTTGACGGCCTTGTTCGGATCGGTCGTTGTTTTTGCCGGAGCCTACATGGTCGAAAAGGCCGAAGGTTTCGGGTTGGGTCGCGGACTGTTCCACTTTCTCGCAATGATGCCCATGGCCGTGCCGGGCATGGTTCTCGGACTGGCCTACATCTTCTTCTTCAACAATCCGGCCAACCCCTTCAATTCCATCTATGGAACGATGACCATCCTCGTCGTCTGCACGGTGACGCATTTCTACACCGTCGCACACCTGACTGCGCTAACCGCGCTGAAACAGATGGACCCTGAATTCGAGTCTGTCGCTTCATCGTTGAAACAGCCGTTTTACCGCCTGTTTTTTCGCGTGACGGTCCCCGTCTGCCTGCCTGCGATCCTCAGCATCGCGATCTACCTGTTCGTCAATGCCATGACGACGGTATCTGCTGTGGTGTTTCTCTACGCATCTGACACGAAGCTCGCATCCGTCGCGGTGCTCAATATGGATGATGCCGGCGACATCGCGCCCGCCGCGGCGATGGGCATGATGATCTTCTATACGAACGTCATCGCCAAGGTCGTGCATGCCGGACTTGCCCGCGGAATCCTTGCCCGTACGCAGGCCTGGAGATGATGGACGGTCTGTTGGATGCCATTTGGAATGGGCAGAAAAGACAGCATCGATTGACGACCAGGTTCGCTCCAGAACCGGCAAAACGGAAGAGATCAGATGAATAGCAAGCTTGACCTTGTGGTCGTCGGGGCGGGTATCGTCGGCCTTTCCATGGCGCTCGCAGCCGTGCGCAGGGGCAAGAAAGTGCTGATCGTGGAGCGGAACGCGAAAGCTGTCGGCGCGTCCATCCGCAATTTCGGCTTTGTCACCGTCTCCGGACAACGGCAAGGTGAGCAGTGGGTCCGTGCCCGGCGCTCGCGTGAAATCTGGGAAGAGGTGGCAAGCGATGCCGGCATTGACGTGCTTCACAGGGGAGCGGTCATGCCGGCCTACAGGGCGGAAGCTGAAGCGGTGATGGACGCCTTTCTGGCAACGCCCATGGGAGAAGAGTGCCGCCGGCTCACACCTGCGCAGGCTTTGGAGCACGTGCCGCGCATACGACCGGACGGCATGCGCGCGGCCCTATGGAGCCCACATGAGCTGCGTGTTGAATCGCGTGAAGCTGTTCCCAGGATCGCCGCCTGGCTGGAGCAGCGTCACGGCGTGGCATTTCAATGGAATACAGCGGTCACCGCGATCGACGGCACCAAAATCATGACAAGTCGAGGCCTGATCGAAGCGGAGGCTTGTATCGTTTGCCCAGGCGATGATTTTTCGACCCTCTTTCCCGAACGCATTGCGCCCGCCAAGCCAAGGATTTGCACCCTGCAGATGCTCCGCGTCATGCCGGGCCAGCCTGTCCGGTTCGGTGCTGCCGTCATGTCTGACCTCAGTTATGGCCGCTACGAAGGATTTGCCGATCTGCCGCAAGCAAGGGCGCTCTGCACCCGCCTCGATGACGAGCTTGGAGAGATGCGTGCAGAAGGCATCCATCTGATATCCGTGCAATCTGCCGATGGTTCACTCGTCGTCGGCGATAGCCACATTTACGGCGATGCACCTGAACCGTTTGCCCAGGAGCGCATCGATCGCCTCATTATGGAAGCGTTCGATCAGCTGTTCGACTTGCCGGGTCGACAGGTTGTCTCGCGTTGGTGCGGCACCTATGCCTCTGCCAGTCAACCTGTCATGATCGACGAGCCTGCCGACAACGTCCGGCTCGTAATCGTAACCAGTGGTAGCGGAGCATCAACCGGTTTCGCGCTCGGTGAGCAGGTGGTCGAGAGACTTTACGCATGATTTTGCAATCGAGATGGAAGCGAGGCGACTGGCAGCGCTCTTGGCTGCCCATAGCCGTAGTCTACTTCTGGCGCAAAGAGGAAATCATTTCCGCATTGTTGACGTTAGGTTGCCACCGCGGCACGTATTGCCGCGCGATCGTTGTTGCAGCGAGAACAAGTGGATGAAACGCAAAAAAATTCGACGAGCCCCCGGACTGTCTTGCAAAAATGTCTTACAAGAGTGTCTTACAAGAATATTAGGTGATTAGGATTTATTAACCTTCTCAAGGGCTTGAAAAAGAGAGGATTCCTTAGCTGGGAATCCAGGCGCCCCAGCCATTTTTATTTCTCATTATTTTTAAGTAACTTAGATAGGATTGGTAATCGCTAAGTGTTGCAGCTTAGTGGAAGCTACACACGGACATTTGGCTAGCCCTCGCGATCGTTGCCGCCAATCTCTAGTGCGCGTCACATCTCATAGCGTTCAATCGCCTTTGAAGCCCCTTTCAATTCTTGCAGACATACATTGATGAGCGCCTCCCAGCGCTCGGCAAGGCCTGAAGAATCACGATTCAACAACGCAAGTTTGCCCATTATCTCCTCGTAGATTTCGTCACTTACGTATTCATGGCCGGACGGCCGCCATGTTGAGCTTCCCTTTCCATGCGAGGTATATAGACTGTAAAAAGACGAGCAAAATTTAAGAGCGTCATCGCAAAATCGCTCGTATAGATTCTGTATTTTTTGACTGTGGAATGGAAAAATATCGTGCTCTCGAAAGTAAATTAATCTTCTAAGCCCGTCATAATCATCACTCTCCATATATGTCTGAATCTCTTTATTTTTTAAAACGTAGAATTGCTTTTTATCTATCAATTTTATAATTGAATTAATCTTTTCCACGTCATCCAACATGATGTTGTCATGGGAGCCGCTGCTTGCGGAATAATCCGAAAGCTCAATGCTCGCCCACGCCGTGAACGATCCAATAAGTAGGATCAGTGAGGCAATATTGAACCTTGAAAAATCAATAGGCAATTGAACCCATATCAGCGATCCAACCAATGTCAGCACTGCACTAATACGGGCTATCCGCTTGGGGAATTCCGGCACCATTTTTCAAAGACTCGCTTATTTGGCTAATTCCTATGCCAGTAACAGATTCGTCGTGCTTGTTCAGGTTGTATCCAGTGCTATACCGGGGCACGGGACTAAAGGGGGATATAGTGACCGACGAAGCCGCCAACCTCGCCACAGTCATCGGGACCGTTGTTGCGGTTCTGCTCTTCGTGGGAGGTCTCTGGCGCTACCCGCGGCGTGGCCACAGGTTGTCCATTGAGATAATCCCACCTCGTAACAATAGGAAGAATCGAGCGGTTACGGACCGGACGATTACTGTCTCGGTCTCGAATCATGGCGATGAGCCAGCTCTCTCTAAGCTCCGTCTCCGAACACTAAAATCGCGAATGGTAGTTCGGTTTGACGTGACGAATGAGGCATTATTCGACGATTCAACGCCGTGGTCGCCCTCAATCAAGCTGCTGCCGGGTGACGCAAAGACCTATGATCTCAAGTTCTTCGAAGGATGGACACAGGGCGGAAATCCTCGCGAGAGGATTGAAGTCGCTGTGTTCCTGAGAGGGGTTAAGAAACCTGTTGTGGCGTCGGTCTCGCCATAGACGCCCGCCAGCTTTCACCGGCGGGTCCATTCACATCAGCACGTTCTGCGCCGAAAAACCTTACTTCGCCTTGTCGCCAGCCAAAAACTCGTCGCACCAGCTCGGGCCGCTTGATGTCTTGCGGTCGCCAAGCACCTGGATCGAGCGGATGACGTAGTCGGAGGAGACGTTCAGCTGGACGGAGCAGGAGAGGAATTCGGTGCGGGCAGAGGCGATCTTCTTGCCCTTCTTGCCGTTTTCGCCTTCGGCATATTGCGCCGGGATCGTCCGCTTCTTGTAGCCGCCCTTCCAGGAATAGACCGTCATGTCACCGCTCGCAACGTCCGACTGCGGCGGGCCGAAGGCTGCAAAGAAGACGCCGGCGGGCTGTCCCTTCCAGCGGGCCTCGACGGCATTGCGGGCCGGGCCTACGGTGGTGCAGCCGGCAAGCGCCAGCGCGAGGCCGGCAACGGTCATCAAGCGGAAATTCATCTGGTCAGGTCCCTTTGACTTCGTTCTGAAACATCGGTCGCCCCGGCGGCGCAAGGTGCTGCTGGCCAAGGCTTTTCAACCCTGCCTCTAGCGCTAAACCGATTGAAAGAAAATCCGCAGAATGACTTATATGCGCGGCCCAACGCATAAATTTGCAAGCGTTGCCGAAAGGCCCCAGAGCCGAGGCTTTGCGGGTGCCATGCCCGGCACTTTCACCCGTCCAGCCCGGCCACGCGGCGCGGCTTATCCCGTTGTTTTCAGTCAGCTTGGAGATTTTTCCACTTTGCGCCTTGTGGAAAGGAAAATGCTGTTCTATAGAGGCGCCGCTGGTCACGGAGTGTAGCGCAGCCTGGTAGCGCACGTCGTTCGGGACGACGGGGTCGGAGGTTCGAATCCTCTCACTCCGACCAGCTTGACAAAAAGCCTTCAGGCTTGATTTCCCCCGATATTCCCTATCCCTGCTCAGTACCGGAACGTTTGCCGCATTCCATGGAAATCGGGCTGTTTGTGCCGCGTCTCCGCCCTGTATCGTGCCGCAGTCTTCCTTGACCGAAAAACAGAAGATGAAGTACAACGGTCGCTGTAGCACTGTCTGCAACAGGACCTGCAATGCTGCAGGTCTCCGTCATCTTCCGCGTCCGCCCTTCTGGCGGCGACGCCGGTCCACCGAGCAGGAACCGTAACCGATGTTCGATATCCTCTGGCGTAGCGTGGTCATCGGGGCAGGCGGCACCGTGCTGATGGATTTCTGGGCTTTCCTGCTGTTCCTGATGGCTGGCCAGAGCAAGCCGAACTGGGCGCCGGTCGGGCGCTGGTTCTGGCATTTGCGCACCGGAAAAGTCTTTCACGACGATATCGCCAAGGCCGAGCCCTATGCGCATGAGCAGGCGCTCGGCTGGATCAGCCATTATGCCGTCGGTATCGCCTACGGTATCCTGCTCGTCGCCTTCGCAGGGCCCGCATGGCTCGCCGCGCCGGCATTCCTGCCGGCCTGGATCGTCGGCATCGTCACCATCGGCGCAGGCTGGTTCCTGCTGCAGCCGGGCCTTGGCATCGGCTGGGCAGCCTCGAAGCTGCCGAACGCCAACAAGGTGCGTTTCCTCAATTTCGTCTCGCACACGGTCTTTGCCGCCGGCATGTATGGCACGGCGCTGCTCATCCGCTAAAGCCGGTTCTTGCCGGAGCGATTACCGTGCTATGGCTGTCGCGCATAACGCCGCTTGAGGACATGACTTGAAAAAGATTGACGACCTGATCGCTTCCGTGACCAGCATCCACGACCGCTACAAGGCCGGCCGTATGGAACGCGAAACCGTGCGCGAATGGGTGCTTGGACTTGGCGGCTATCCGGCTCCTTATGCTGAGCCGTTGAGCGAAGCCGCCGTGTGGTTTCGCCCCTTGCGCGACATGGAGTTGGATGCACTGAAGGCAGCCGATCTGGAGCGGTTGAAGGCCATCGCCGAGGCTGGTGGGACCTGATCACGACGGATCCTCGGCGGTTCAACGGCCGCTGACGTTAAGCGGCCGTCGATACGCCGGATGTCTTGAAAGATATGGCCGCCAAGTGCCGCCGCCGACCGTTTGCCGCCGGCGGCGCTTGGCGAGACGAGACCATGTCAGATGTCGACGGCAGCATCCTTGAAGATCTGCGAGGCTTCGCCGGCGGTCATGCGGCGCAGGTCGGTTTCGTCGCGGCGGCGGGAGAACAGCTCGGTTGCCATCAGCTGGTCGGCGAGATCCGCCGGAAGCGACAGGAGCACGCGGGTCTCGTCCGAGCGAAGGCCGGTCAGCGAAGAGCGCTTGGCCGTAATCATGCCGCCGGCCACCGTGTTGTTGGTGTCCGGATCGATCAGGATGAAGGCGCCGGTGGTGCGGTTCTGCTCATAGGCGTCAAAAACCGCATTCTCATCGAAGGAAAGATGGACTTTGCCGATGCCGTTCATCGGCAGGACGCCCGTCCGCTGGTTCCAGCTGCCGGTCTTCAGGTCGAGTTGGCTGAAGGGGTTGGCGGTGACGCGCTGTCGGCGAGAGCCGCTTTTCAGCCAGTAGCGCCGGCCCGGCTGAATGCCTTCGGCCTGCAGGGCAACGAGCTGGGCATCGAAATCGAGGCCGGTCTGCGGCTGGCTGTCGATCGAGACGATCATGTCGCCACGCGAGACATCGACCTGGCGGTCGAGCACCAGCGTGATCGCATCGCCGGCAACGGCCGCGTTGCGCACGAGATCGAAGGTGATGATCCTGGTGACGTTGGCAACCATGCCGGATGGCAGGATGACGACCGAATCGCCGGGCTTGACCGAGCCGCCGGCAACCGTGCCCTGATAGCCGCGAAAGCTTTCGCCGGGGCGCGAAACGCGCTGCACCGGCAGGCGGAAGCCGACCGTCTGGGCGGAACGGACGGTCGCCAGTTCCAGCACCTCGACCAGCGTCTGGCCGTCATACCACGGCATCGAGGCCTTGCCGTCATAGACGACGTTTTCGCCCTTCAGCGCCGACATCGGGATGGCGGTGATCTGGCGGACGCCGAGCGACAAAGCCAGCTCGCGGAATTCGTGGGTGATCTGGTCGAAACGCGCGCGATCGTAGCCGACGAGGTCGAACTTGTTGACGGCCAGAACGAACTGCTTGATGCCCATCAGCGAGGCGATCGTCGCATGGCGGCGGGTCTGCTCAAGCAGGCCGGTGCGGGCATCGACGAGCAGAATGGCGAGATCGGCGGTCGAGGCACCGGTCGCCATGTTGCGGGTATATTGTTCGTGGCCGGGGGTGTCGGCGACGATGAAGGAGCGCTTGTCGGTGGCGAAATAGCGATAGGCAACGTCGATGGTGATGCCCTGTTCGCGTTCGGCCTGCAGACCGTCGAGCAGCAGCGCGAAATCGGGCAGGCCGAGATCGTTCTGCTTGCCTGAATCACGCCGCAGCGTTGCCGCCTGGTCTTCCTTGACCGCCTTGGTATCCCAGAGCAGACGGCCGATCAGCGTCGACTTGCCGTCATCGACGCTGCCGCAGGTGATGAGGCGCAGCGGGCGCGTGTCGCGCGGCAGCCGCGCGGTCTCGACCGCCGGGAAAGCGGTGATCGTGCCGGTGGAAGCCTCAACGGCTTGAGCGGTTGCGGAAACGGTCATCAAAAATATCCTTCACGCTTCTTCTTTTCCATCGAACCGGACTGATCGCGGTCGATGGCGCGGCCCTGCCGTTCGGAAACCGTGGCGATTTCCAGTTCGGCAATGACCTCTTCGAGGTTTGTGGCTTGCGACGGAATGGCGCCCGTCAGCGGAAAGTCGCCGAGCGTGCGGAAACGGATCGAACCGTGCTGCACGGTTTCGCCGGGCAGCAGTTCCAGCCGCGGATCTTCGGCAAGGATCATCATGCCGTCGCGCTCCACGTAAGGACGCTCCTTGGCGTAGTAGAGCGGCACCAGCGGG
>JAESFK010000788.1_pt1 | contig 12435 bp, 15 predicted proteins | sample 9269391 | NCBI WGS metagenome assembly JAESFK01 (sample SAMN14506231, study PRJNA617097) | algae metagenome | isolation source: Drouetiella hepatica UHER 2000/2452 and co-occurring heterotrophs from... | place: Slovakia: Slovak Paradise National Park, Hrabusice, Kosice Region | collected 2000-01-01
GGAGGGAAACCGACGTGCCTCAACTGATCTTCTTCGCCGCGGTGGGCGTGGCCGCCTATGTCGGCTACCGCATGTTCCTGCGCGAAGCCGAACGCGTGACGGCCAAGATCCGGCGCAACGAGAAGGAAGTGCGTACGGGCACGACCGGCACGCTGGTCTACGATCCGAAGACCGGCGAGTATCGTCTCGCAAAGGATTGATCGAAGCGTGACCGCGCTGCCCATGGCCGTGGCGGTCGATGCCCCGGCCAAGATCAATCTCGCGCTGCATGTCATGGGACGCCGGGACGACGGCTATCACCTGCTGGAAAGCGTCTGCGTGTTCACCCGGATGGGTGATCGTCTGAGCGTGGAGGTCGCCGATCGGGACCGCTTCCACGTGCACGGGCCATATGCGTCCGACGTTCCCCAAGACGGGTCGAACCTCGTCCTGCGCGCCCTTGATGCCCTGAGGCAAATCTCTGGTCGCGACGCTCGACCGGTGTCGATCGCGCTGGAGAAGAACCTGCCGGTGGCATCGGGGCTGGGTGGCGGGTCGAGCGACGCCGCCGCGACGCTCCTCGCGCTGGCGCGGCTGTGGCGGATTCCAGCCGACGCGGCGCTGCTCCGGGAGGTCGGCAGCAGACTCGGCGCAGACGTACCGATGTGCCTTGAGCAACGGCCGCTGGTGGCGCGCGGCGTGGGCGACATCCTGGAGCCGCTGGAGCACTTCCCCGCCTTGCCCATCGTGCTGGCCAATCCCGGCGTGGCGGTCTCGACGCCATCGGTGTTCCGGGCGCTGGCCCGGAGCGACCATCCACACCTCCCGGCGCTGCCGCCACTGGCGGACGCCGCGGCCGTGGCCGAATGGCTGAGGCGTGCCCGAAACGACCTGCACGACGCGGCGCTGTCGCTGGCGCCGGGGATCGCCGATGTATTGAAGGCACTCGACCGGCAAGGCGCGCTGGTTGCCCGCATGTCGGGGTCCGGCGCGACCTGCTTCGGCATTTTTCGCGACATGACATCCGCGCGCGAAGCGGCTTCAGGGCTGCAGGCGCAGCAACCTGGCTGGTTCGTCGCCGCGTCGCTTGCCGAGGGGACCGGGGACTGACGATGGAACGCACCTTCATTCCCATTCGCATCGCGGTGCTGACCGTGTCCGACACGCGTACCGCCGAGGATGACAAATCGGGCAGCACCCTCGCCGAGCGGATTGCCGAGGCCGGGCACCTGCTCGCCGACCGCGCGATCGTGACCGACGACGTGGCGGCAATTCGCGAACGGGTTCTCGCCTGGTCGCGCGACCCGGCGATCGACGTCGTCATCACCACCGGCGGGACCGGCTTCACTGGCCGCGACGTCACGCCGGAGGCGCTGGAGCCAATCTTCGAGAAGCGGATGGACGGGTTCTCCGAGGTGTTCCACCGCATCTCCTACGACAAGATCGGCACCTCGACGATCCAGTCGCGGGCGACGGGCGGCGTGGTCAACGCGACCTTCGTCTTCGTGCTGCCGGGCTCGCCGGGGGCCTGCCGCGATGCCTGGGACGGCATCCTGCGGCCGCAGCTCGACTACCGTCACAAGCCCTGCAACTTCGTGGAGATCATGCCGCGCCTCGACGAACATCTGCGGCGCGGGGGACGATAGCCCTAAAGCGGGTCGCAATCTTTCAGATCCGCTTCCTGCGCTACAGGTGTCTGTGCTTGCGCATGTCCTTTTCCCGAAACCGGTTCCCACTTTCGGGAGACATGCTTTAGCGTTTGCGCGGTTTGGGTTCGGCGACGCGGATCTCGCCCTCCAGCCGCTTCGATGCCAGGCCGCGGGCAAGCGCCTCGGCGCTGTGGGCCGTGCGCGACAGGGAAACGGCCTGTCCCTTGCGGATGACCAGCCCTTCCGCCAGGGCGGAAGGCGACGACATGAAGCGGGAGAACAGCCCCCGCCTGTCCGCCTGGACGCGCGAAAACCTGGCCGGCATCGTCATCCGTCCCACATGGGCAATGACCGACTCGCTCCAGCCTTCAGTGAGACGCGCACCCGGCTCCAGCAGCAGCAGCCACTCGCCCTTCGCCTGCCTGACGCCGGCAGCAATGCCACCCTCGGCAAGGTAGTGGCAGCCGGCGTGGTCGGCGACGCGGTGCGTCTGGTCCGTGGAGCCGCGGTCGCAGACGATCACGTCGCGGACAACGCCTTCGACCGCTGCCCCGACCAGCGCAGCCAGGGTGCGCGCCAGCCCCTCCTCGTCATTCCTCGTCTCGATCAGCACCGTCAGCATCGTTTGGCCAAATAGCCTATTGCACTGCAAAAAACCAGAAGCGCCAACGCGTTGGGACGCACCCATAGGGCGAACGCGATGTGCATGGCCCACTCCGCCGAAAGGGGGCATGCGATTTTGTTCTTGATTTGTTCGCGTCTGTCAAATAGGAATAGTTTCATGAGCATCGCGATCCGACAGACCGACCAGACGCCCTGGCAGAGGGCCCGAATGGAACAGGTGGCGAGCGCCGACATTGCAGCCTTCGGACCGGGGCGCATGGAGCGGGCGAACGCCATGATCGACCAGAGCGGGATCCGCGTGGCGGAGGAACGGCGCCGGGGGCGCGCCGCCGGCGTCAATCCGACGGGGCGGTTCGAGGCGCTCACCCGGCAGGTATTCGACGACGGCTGGGAAACGCTGGAAGAGTTGCCGCCGTTCGGCACGGAGGTACAGGTCGAGAAGCCGCGGACGATCATCACCCGCAACGCCTCGCCGGACATTTCCTTCGACCGCTCGATCAATCCCTACAGGGGCTGCGAGCATGGCTGCGTCTACTGCTTCGCGCGGCCCACGCACAGCTACATGGGGTTGTCGCCGGGCCTCGATTTCGAGTCGAAGCTCTTCGCGAAGCCCGACGCGGCGAGGCTGCTGGAGAAGGAGTTGAACCGGGAGGGCTACGAACCGAGGACGATCGCGATCGGGACCAACACCGATCCCTACCAGCCGATCGAGAAGACATGGCGCATCATGCGCGAACTCCTCGAGGTGCTGGAGGCCCATGACCATCCGGTCGGAATCGTCACCAAGTCGGCGCTTGTGATGCGCGACGTGGACATCCTGTCGCGGATGGCTGCGAAGGGGCTGGCGAAGGTCGCGCTGTCGGTCACAACGATGGACAGGCGGCTGGCGCGCAGCATGGAGCCCCGCGCCGCCACTCCGACGCGCCGACTTGAAGCGATGCGGGCGCTTGCGGAAGCCGGCATCCCAGTCTCGGTCATGACGGCACCGATCATCCCCGGGCTGAACGACCACGAGATCGAGCGGATCCTCGATTCGGCCGCCCATGCCGGCGCACGCGAGGCGGGCTACGTGATCCTGAGGCTGCCATTGGAGGTGAGCCCGATCTTCAAGGACTGGCTGCTGCGCAACCATCCGGACCGCTACCGGCACGTGATGTCGCTCGTCCGGTCGATGCGCGACGGCAAGGACTACGATTCCGAGTTCGGCAAGCGGATGAAGGGAAGCGGCCCCTACGCCTGGCAGATCGGACGCCGCTTCGAGATCGCAGCGAAGCGCCTTGGCCTCAACCGCGAGAGGCAGCGGCTGCGGACGGACCTGTTCAAGGGGGCGGAGAAGAGGAACGAGCAGTTGATGTTGTTGTAGGGCAGTAGGGCAGTAGGGCAGTAGGAATGCCTGTTTTCTTCGGCTTTCCGTAGCGGATTTTGCTTCGGGAAGGCTGCCTTTCCCCACTTGTGACGCCCATTGCCGGCTGCCTATCTTTTCCAGCCATCGCGTATCGTCGGTGTCCCCACCGGCGTTGCCTCTCCCGCTTCCGCCCCAGAAGTCGGGAAGGCCATGCGGAGAACCGGAACGATGCGAGACTGCCGCCAGTCGATCGCGCCGTATCCGGTTCTCCGCTTCTCTCGAAGGATGGTCGCGGCGGGCATTTGTCTTGCGGTCAGGCGGCGGCGACCGAGACCAGTTCCCCGACGTCGATTTGCGGGCGACGTTCGAGCAGGCTCGTCACCGGCGCGAACGTCCTTCGGTGGTGGCGGGTCGCACCCAGGCGGTGCAGGGCGTCCAGATGATCGGCGGTGCCGTAGCCGCTGTTGGTCTCCCAGCGATACGCCTGATGGCGACGCGCGAGCATGCGCATGATGCGATCACGGCAGACCTTGGCCACGATCGAACTGGCGGCGATCTGCGGGATCAGCGATTCGCCGCGGACGAGCGCGGTGCAGTCGACGCCAAGCCCGGGTGGCACGTCGCGGCCGTCGACGTAGACGGGCGCGCGCGCCGCCATCGCGGAGATGGCACGGCGCATCGCGTCCAGTGTGGCGCGCCGGATGCCGTCGCGGTCGATCGTGGAGGCCGAGGAGGCGGCCATGATCGTCCTGCTATGGGCGAGGATGCGCACGGCGAGTTCTTCGCGGACGGGAGCCCTGATCTTCTTGCTGTCGTCCAGCTGGACGAGGAGTTCCCGGGGGAAGTCGCGCGGATCGAACCAGACCGCCGCGACCACGACCGGCCCGCACAACGCGCCCCGGCCGACCTCGTCGCAGCCGATCGCCACCGGATAGGCCGAGGCCTTCGCCGCCGAAAATGGTCTTTCCACCCGGAACTGGTCCTTTCCGTTACGAGGCCTCGCCCTGCGAGACCGATTCGTTTCGGCGCATGGTGCAGGCAATGATGCGCTGGGGGCAAGGGAGCGGCGGACCCAGCGCTCCAAGGGTCATTGCAAGTGCCCCTCTTCTCAGAAAACACAGCGACAGATGTGACCAGCCCGACACGAAAAAGCCGCCGGCGAGCGGCGGCTTTCAGCGAATCCGATCCGTAGCCGGGATCAGTTCAGGCGGGCGCGGATCTCGTCCAGCGAGGAGGTGAAGAGAGAAGCATCCGCCTTGGCGTCGACCTGCGAGGCGAGCACGGTGCGCGCCGATTCGACGGCCAGGTCGACGGCGCGGGCACGTACCTCGTTGACGGCGTCCCTCTCCGCCTGCGCGATCTTCTGCTCGGCAAGCGCGGTGCGGCGGACGACGTCGTCCTCGCTCTTCTGCTTGGCCTCGGCAACGACCTGCTGCGCCTCGCGGCGGGCATGTTCGATGATCTCGGAGGCCTCTTTCTCGGCCTCCTTGCGCTTGCGCTGGTATTCGGCCAGCAGTTGCTGCGCTTCCTCGCGCAGGCGCCGCGCCTCCTCCAGTTCAGCCTTGATCTTGTCCGCCCGCTGGTCGAGCGAGCGCCCGATCATGCCGGGGACCTTCAGATAGACGATCAGGGCCAGAAACAGGACAAGGGCGACGGTAGCCCAGAATGTAGCGTCCATGCCGCCCTCCTATGCCTTGGCCTGGCTGACCGCAGCCGCAATCGCGGCACGGTCGACCTTGCCGCCGAGCAGTTGCTGGACGATCGCCTCGGCGGTTTCGACCGCGATGGTGCCGACCTCGCCCAAGGCCTTGGACTTTATCGCGGCGATGCGCTGCTCCGACTCGCCGAGCTTGGCGTCGAGATCGGCCTCGATGCGCTTGCGCTCCGCATCGATGTCCGCACGCGCCGCGTCACGGGCCTGCTGGCCGATGGCGTTTGCGCTGGTCCGGGCCTCGGCCAGTTCCTGCTCGTAGGCAGCCACGGCGGCGTCCGCCTCGGCCTTCATGCGCGCGGCCTGATCCAGATCCTGGGCGATGCGGTCGCGCCGCACTTCCAGCACCCCACCGATACGGGGAAGAACCACCTTCTTGAGGAAGAGGTAGAACAGCCCGAAGGTTATCACCAGCCACAGGATCTGCGACGGGTAATAGGTCGGCTCGAAGGGCGGAAAGCCACTCGAGCCGTGCGCGTCCGCGGCGACCTCCGTATGGGCGTCTGCCGCGCCATGGGCCTCGGGCGCCTCGCCTTCCGGCGGAGCGGTTTCCTGAGCGTAGCCAGGTGTCACGAACATCAAAATCCCCTGTCCGGAACCGGCCGCCAAAGGCGACCGGGGCAGCGGCAATCGCAGCCGATCAGCCGAACAGCGCCAGCAGCGCGATCAGCAGCGAGAAGATGCCGAGAGCTTCCGTCACCGCGAAGCCGAAGATCAGGCGGCCGAACTGGCCGTCCGCAGCCGACGGATTGCGCAGCGCGCCCGCCAGGTAGTTGCCGAAGATCGTGCCCAGGCCGATGCCCGCGCCGCCCATGCCGAGGCACGCAATGCCTGCGCCGATATACCGTGCTGCTTCAGCGTCCATTGTCAAAACTCCTTCGTGAAACCGGATTGGCTATTGGTTCGGCCGGCGGCCTAGCCGGCGGTTGGTTCGGCCGGCGTCCTCGCCGGCTGTGTTGTCAGTGCCCGGGATGCAGGGCGTCGTTGAGATACATGCAGGTCAGTACCGCGAACACGTAGGCCTGCAGGAAGGCAACCAGGAACTCCAGCGCCGTCAGCGCCACAGTCATGGCGAGCGGCAGGATGGCACCCGCGACGCCGACCGCGCCCATCGCGCCGAGCGAGGTCACGAAACCGGCGAAGACCTTAAGCGTGATGTGTCCGGCCAGCATGTTGGCGAAGAGACGGACGGAGAGGCTGATCGGCCGCGACAGGAAGGAGATGACCTCGATCAGCACGACCAGCGGCACGAGCACGGCGGGCACGCCCTGCGGAACAAACAGCTTCAGGAAGCCGAAGCCGTTCTTCATGAAGCCGTAGACGACGACGGTGCCGATCACCAGCATCGCCAGCACGAAGGTGACGATGATGTGGCTGGTGACGGTGAAGAAGTAGGGGAACATGCCGAGCAGGTTCGCCACGAGGATGAACATGAACAGCGAGAAGACCATGGGGAAGAACTTCATCCCCTGCGATCCCGCCGCGTCCCGCAACATGTTCGCCACGAATTCGTAGGACATCTCCGAGATCGACTGGAAACGGCTGGGCACGAGGCCGCGGCTGGAGGTGGTGACATACAGGAAGCCGGCGGCGACGACCGCGGTCGCGACCATGAAGAGGGACGAATTGGTGAAGGAGAAGTCGAGCCCGCCGACCTCGATCGGAACGATCTTCGCGATCTGGAACTGGTGGATCGGATCGTTGGCCATAGGCCCCCTCGTCTCCGCCGCGATGCGGCGCTTCCTCGTTCAGTCCTGGCGGTCGCCGGGCTTGTCCGGCGACCGGATCCCCGCTTCAGCCATCAATCCGGCCGACCGCATCACATTCAGCACGCCGGCCGCAAAGCCCAGCAGCAGAAACACGATCAATCCCCACGGCGACGTTCCGGCCCAAGCGTCCAGAACCCAGCCTATCCCCGCTCCCACCACGACCGCGGCGATGAACTCGCTCGACAGCCGCAGGGCCTGGCCGTAGCCGGCCGATCCGGACGTCTTTGACCCGCCCTCTTTCGGCCTCGCCCTCTCGTGGGCCGCCAGCGAAGCTTCGAGGCCGCGCCGCCGCCTGTCGAGGTCATCGTCCGAAACGGTGTAGGGTGGAACCTCTCCGGGTCCGGTCCTTCCGGTCTCGTCCGGCTCCTTGCCGACCGTCACCGCAGTTCTCCTGCCCCGGCTCGGCTCCGGCCGTCCGCCCGCTTGAAATTCGCGGGCAACATAGTTTCAGCCCCTCCCCCCGTCAAGCCACGGAGGCGTATTGGGTGCTCGGGAATTTCTCAATGAAAATCAGTTATTTGGGCGCCTGCGTCATATTGCCCGCCGCAGTTGTGGAAAATCCGCAGCGGATTCGCGCATGGCGACGGCGACGGCCGTTCAAATCCAGCCGCCACCATAGGTCCGGTAGAAGATGTGCAGGCCGATCTTGGTCATGCGCTCCATCGTCCGCGCCCAGCGCGGGCTGACATACTGGGCATAGTAGTGGGTGGACGAGCCGACCTCGGGAATGAAGATCTTGCCGGCCGTCACCGCCATCGCCACCTCTCCCGCCTTGCGGTGGTGAGCGGGGCTGGCGATGCGATCCGGGATGCCGTCGCAGGCGAACGAAAACTGGCAGCGGTTCCTGAGGTGCTCGTTCTGGTAGACGACCTTGCAGATCGTGTCGGGATAGGCCGGATTGCGAACACGGTTGAGCACCACCTGGGCGACCGCCGCCTGCCCCTTGGTCGACTCACCCCGGGCCTCGAAGTAGACAGCATTGGCGAGGCAGGCCTGTTCGCGTTCCTCGAAGACCGAGGCAGGCAGCGGCTGGGTCATCCAGGCGTGGTCGCCCTCGCCGGCCGGCGGTATGAAGCGGCCGTCATTTTCGTCGAGGTCCAGCAGCGCGGCGAACGGCGACGACTTCTCGTAGTCCGGCTCGGCAGGCGCGTAGGCCGTCGCCAGCACGTCGGGCATGTCGTTGGTGACCAGTTCGGCGAGATAGGACGGGACGGCGGGCGAGACCTTGTCCGCCTTCGGAAAGAACGACGTGGCGATCTCGATCTCGCGGCCGCCGAGGTCGGACGACGGAGCGAACGCCATGCTGAGACCAGGCTCGATGGTCGAGCGCAGGATCATGGAGGAGCGCTCGAGGATCGAGCCGGCGCTGAAGTCCTTCGGTGGGGACACCGGTGCGACGGTGATGAGACGCCGGCGCTTCTCGGCGCGGTTGATCCGGCTCTCGTCGGGACTGTCGGTCGCCATCGCCTTGCCGCGCAGGGCTACCGCTCCGATGCCCGGCGCCGTCATGCCCGAACCCGACAGCGAGGCGCCTCCGCCCGGCGCGGCGAACGGAAGCTCGGCCGCGTGGACGGAGCCGACCACGGACCTCTCGACATAGGCGCCCCACCGCGAAGCGGATTCAGCGCCCGAGACGAGGCTGGCCATGTCCTGGTAGGCAGTGGCGGTGGGGGACCCCAACCACAAGGCGGCGCCGAGAACCAGCGGACCGAGGAGCGACCTTTCCGGCCGGCGCAATGCGAAACGGCACCGCGGCAAAACATGTCGAAGCACGGACACTCTCCAGGACGCAACAGCTACCCAACGAAGAGCGAAAATGAAGCATTAACCTTGATGCGGGGTTAACGGGCGGCCTGTGACGGGCAGTGCGCCAGCGTCGTCAGAATGGACCTCACCCGCGCTTGCGCGCCTTGCCTGCATAGGGGTTTTCGGACGTCCGCAGGGCGATGCGAATCGGGACGCCGTCGAGGCCGAAGGCGTCGCGCAGGCCGTTCGTGAGGTAGCGGACGTAGGATTGCGGCATGGCCTCGGGGCGCGAGCACGACACCACGAAGCCGGGCGGACGGGCCTTCACCTGCGTCATGTACTTGACCTTCAGGCGGCGGCCGGCAACGGCGGGCGGCGGGTGATGGGCGAGGATGCCTTCCAGCCAGCGGTTGAGCCTGCCGGTGGACACCCGGCTGTTCCAGACTCGATGCGTATCGAGGACCGCCTGCATCAGCTTGTCGAGGCCGCGTCCCGTCTCGGCCGAAACCGGCACCGACCGCAGGCCACGGATCTGCGGCAACAGCCGGGCGGCCTTCTCGCGAAGCTCGGCCAGCGCCGCCTGCGGGTCGTCGACCAGATCCCACTTGTTGAAGGCGACGACCGGCGCGCGCCCCTCGCGCGCGATCAGGTCCGCGATCTGGAGATCCTGCTTCTCGAAGGGAATGGTGGCGTCGAGCACGATGACGACCACCTCGGCGAAGCGGATGGCGCGAAGCCCGTCGGCGACGGATAGCTTCTCCAGCTTCTCCTGCACCTTCGCCTTGCGGCGCATGCCGGCCGTGTCGAACAGCTTGACGCGGCGCTCGCCCCACACCCAGTCGACGGAAATGGAATCGCGGGTGATGCCGGCCTCGGGGCCGGTCAGCAGGCGATCTTCCCCGATCAGTGCGTTGATCAGCGTCGACTTTCCGGCATTGGGCCGCCCGACGACGGCGATGCGCATCGGCTTGGTCGTGTCGTAGGCGTTCTCCACCTCGGCATCGGGGTCGGTGATGTCCTCGCCGATCAGCACGTCGCTCTCGGCCGGCAGGACGTCGTCGTCCTCGTCGTCGCGGCCCAGCGCGCGCTCCTCGCCAAGTGCGGCCACGATCGCGTCGCGCAGGTCGGGCATGCCCTGCCCATGCTCGGCCGAAATCGGCACCGGCTCGCCAAGGCCGGCCTGCCATGCCTCCAGCAAGCCAGAGTCGGACGCGCGAGATTCCGTCTTGTTGGCGGCCAGCACCACCGGCTTGCCGGCCTTGCGGACGATATCGGCGAAGACAAGGTCGTCGGGCAGCAGGCCGGCGCGGGCATCGACCATGAAGACGATGATGTCAGCCTCGTCGATGGCGATCTGGGTCTGCTGGCGCATCCGGCCCTGGAGCGTCTCCGGTCCGGCGGTCTCAAGGCCCGCGGTGTCGACCACCTCGAATGCCAGGTCGTAGAGCTTAGCGGGATGCACGCGGCGGTCGCGCGTGACACCCGGCGTGTCGTCGACCAGCGCCAGCTTGCGGCCGGCGAGGCGGTTGAACAGCGTCGACTTGCCGACGTTCGGACGGCCGACGATCGCCAGCTTGAAGGTCATGGCTTCAGGACGCGTCGCCGGAGCCGCGGATCAGCTCCGACAGAAGCCGCGCGCGGTCCACCACGTTGCGCGGCGCGGCCTCGTCGCCGAGGATCTGGTCGAGCAGGGCAAGCGCATCGGAAGCGCGACCCTCCTTCCAGGCAGCAAGGGCCATGGCCTCGCGGGCCGAGTTGCGCAGAAGGTTGGCGTCCGTGGCCAGCACCTCTACGCGCGACGCGACGTCCTGATAGGAACCGCTGTCGACGAGGATGTAGCCGGCGCGAAGCCGCGCCATGTCGCGCACGGCGTCCGGGATCGACCCGTCAGCCGCCACGGCATCGAAGCCGCTCACCGCGCCGGCGGTGTCGCCCTTGGCGTTCAGCACGGTCGCGGCGCGCATGCGTGCGAGGAGCGGATAGGCGCCGTAGCCATCCGTCTCGAGTTCGGCGAGCGCGGCGAGCGCCTCGTCGTGGTTTCCGGCATTCGCCAGGTTGAGCGCCTGGAGGAAAGCGTCACCCGAGGCGTTCGCCTTGCTCTGCGTCCAGTACTGCCAGGCGACGTAGCCCGCGGTGGCGAGCACGACCGCCACGGCGAAAGCGATCATGGCCGGGCCGTAGCTCTCCCACAGACGCTTCGCCCGGTCCTGCCGGATTTCCTGGTTGACCTCTCGAAAGAAGCTTTCGTCGCTCATGGCGTGCCGTTCTCTGTCATCGGGCGGCGTTTGCGCCCGCCTTGTAACGGAATTTCGCCGGCTGGGAAGGGCCGCACCGGCGAAACCGTGTTCGTGGAACGCTAACCCTGCCCGCGATCAGGGCTCCCGACACCCAAGCCTTACCACATTTACCGCATAGCAGCGGCCGAACCCCATTGCCGGAATTGCCCATGATACGCCTGATCAGCACCGCCGTCGCGTTCCTTTGCGCTCTTGCGGGACATACGATTCCCCTGTCCGCAGACGGGGCGCGTCCCGTGCAGACGGTGCTGATCTCGTTCGACGGTGCCAACGACATCGCCCAGTGGCAGCGCAGCCGGCGTCTCGCGGCAATCACCGGGGCGCGGTTCACCTATTTTCTCTCCTGCGTCTATCTCCTGACGCCGCAGACGCGGGACACCTATCGCCCACCGGCTCAAGCCGGACGAAAGCGCTCGAATGTCGGATTTGCCGTGTCGCGCGAGGATGTGGCCGCGCGGCTGCGGCAGATCTGGCTGGCGCGAGCCGAGGGCCACGAGATCGCCAGCCACGGCTGCGGCCATTTCGACGGCGGCAAATGGGACAAGGCCGCATGGGGGGCGGAATTCACGGCCTTCGACACAGTCCTGCGTGGCGCCTGGACGCTGAACGACATTGCGGGCGAACCTGCCGGTTGGCGAGGTTTCGCCGAGAACGAGATCATCGGTTTCAGGGCACCCTACCTCTCGGTGGGCACGAGCCTTTTCCCCGCGCTTCGGGATGCGGGGTACGACTACGACGCCAGCGGGGTTTCTCGCGGCGTGGCGGCACCGGGTCGGGATCACGGTCTCATCACGTTCGCGTTGCCGCAGGTGCCGGAGGGCCCCAACGGGCGCCTCGTCATCGCGATGGACTACAACCTCTTCGTCCGTCACTCGGGCGGCATCGAAAGGGGCGACCCCGACGGAACGTTCGAGGAGCGGGCGCTGGCGGCGTTCCTGTCGGCCTTCGACGCCGCCTACGCGGGAGACCGGCAACCGCTGTCGATCGGCTTCCACTTCACCCTGATGAACGACGGCGCCTACTGGCGGGCGCTGGAGCGCTTCGCGCAGGAAGTATGCGTGCGGCCCGATGTCGCCTGCACCAGCTACGCCGATCATCTCAATGGCCCCTCGCCCGGGACGGTGGACCCCCTGGGCGGGTGACAGGGCGGCGATCAGGTGGCGGGCTGGTCCTCCGGCGGCACGCCCGCGCGTTCGCGGGCCAGATAGGCTTCGTCGATCGCCGGCAGGGTTCCGCCCTCCAGGGTCGCCTCAAAGGCGCGCAGGCGCTTGTAGACGGACAGCAACTCGACGATCGTCGGCCAGGATGCGACCAG
>JAESFK010000789.1_pt1 | contig 12411 bp, 10 predicted proteins | sample 9269391 | NCBI WGS metagenome assembly JAESFK01 (sample SAMN14506231, study PRJNA617097) | algae metagenome | isolation source: Drouetiella hepatica UHER 2000/2452 and co-occurring heterotrophs from... | place: Slovakia: Slovak Paradise National Park, Hrabusice, Kosice Region | collected 2000-01-01
TGCGGGAACGCTCGTGCCGTTGCTGACGCTCGGCCTGCCGACCTCGGCGACAGCTGCGATCATGCTGGCCGGCTTCCAGCAATACGGGCTGAACCCCGGCCCGCTACTCTTTGCCGAAAAGCCGGACCTGGTCTGGGGCCTGATCGCCTCGCTGTTCATCGCCAACGTCATGCTGGTGATCCTGAACCTGCCGCTGATCGGGCTGTGGGTGAAGCTGCTCGCCGTGCCGCAGCCCTGGCTTTATGCGGGCATCCTGGTCTTTGCGACCATGGGCACGCTCGCGGTCAACGCCTCGCCGGTCGAACTCGGCATGCTCTTCCTGTTCGGCTACCTCGGCTATCTGATGCGGCGCTACGACTATCCGGTCGCACCGATGGTGGTCGGCCTCATTCTCGGGCCGATGGCGGAGGCGCAGCTGCGCCGTGCGCTCCAGATCAGCCTCGGCGATCCGATGATCCTGCTGGAGAACCCGATCTCGGCGACGCTGCTCGGCCTTGCCTTCATCGCACTGGTCGCGCCCTTCGTGATGAAGGGGCTGAACAAGTTCAAGGCAGCCGAGGACTGAAGGCGGGTCAGCGGCTTCCGCCGACGAGCCCCAGCCGGACCAGACTCTCCCCCGTCGCGGCCAGCGCCTCGACGGCGGGTCGCGGCTGCCAGCCGAGCATGGCGCGGGCCTTGGCGCTCGACGCATTCTTGCTGCGGCCGAGTTCCGGCGTCGCCGCCTGACGGGCAGCCGCGCTGAAGCGCGCGACAAGGCGCACCAGCCAGTCCGGCAGCACGCGTGTCGAGACCTTGTCGGCCGCCGGGCCAAGCCGGTCGCGCAGCGCCTGCGCGATCTCCTGCATGGTCAGGAAGTCGCCCGCCGTGGCGATGAAGCGCTCGCCGGCCGCGGCAGGGTCCGTCATCGCCCGCAGATGCAGATCGGCGACGTCGCGAACATCGACGACGCCGAACATCAGGCGCGGCAAGGCCAGCAAACGGCCTTCAAGCATGCTCTTCACCAGCAGGATCGAGGCCGACATGTCGGGCCCGAGCAGCGGGCCGAAGATGCCGACCGGATTGACCACGGCGAGTTCGAGCCCCCTGCCCTCGCCGTCGACGAAATCCCAGGCGGCGCGCTCCGCCAGCGCCTTGGATTTGGGATAGGCGGCGAGGCCGGGCAGCGACGGGTCCGTCCAGTCGCTTTCGCCATAAGGGCGGGTCAGAACCTTGCCATAGCCGATCGCGGCGAAGGACGAGGTCAGGACAACGCGCTCGACACCGGCCGCATGGGCCGCCCGCAGCACGCGCAAGGTCCCTTCCCTCGCGGGACGGATCAGTTCATCTTCATGCCTTGGCGCAGCCGCCGACAGAGGCGAGGCGACATGAAGCACATGGCGACAGCCGGAAACGGCTCGCGGCCAGCCATCATCGGCCATGAGATCGGCTGCGACGACCTCGAGGCGCCCATCAGGGTCGATGCCCGCCGCTGTCAGCCCGGCGCGCAGACCGGCCTCCCGCTGCGGCGAACGCAGCGTGGCGCGAACCTGATGCCCCGCAGCCAGCAGGGCAAGGATGCAATGGCCGGCAAGGAAGCCGGAGCCGCCCGTGACGAGGACCGGGCCGCCGTTCATGTCCGCAATTCCATTCACTCGTCCTTTGGGAAGAAAGTCCCCGCCCTGTCGCTTTCGATGGTGGGGACGGCACGCGAATCGCTCCGCCCGCCGTGAACAATCGCGGCGCAAATGTGTTCATACCATGCTGCCATCAGCCTGCTGCCGGAGCCAGGACAAGCCATGAGCGACGTCGCCGCCTCAACCGCCCCCGCATCATCGACGAAGGTCGAGCCCAGCCTCCACCGGGTCATGGGCCCCTGGCTGCTGCTGCTCTTCATCGTCGGCGACATCCTCGGGACCGGCATCTACGCGCTGACCGGACAGGTCGCCAAACAGGTCGGCGGCGTGGTCTGGCTGCCCTTTCTGGTCGCCTTCATCGTCGCGCTGGTGACCGCCTTCAGCTATCTCGAACTGGTTACGAAATACCCGAAGGCGGCGGGCGCCGCCCTCTACACCCACAAGGCCTTCGGCATCCATTTCGTCACCTTCATCGTCGCCTTTGCGGTGATGTGCTCAGGCATCACCTCGGCCTCGACCGCGTCGCGTGCCTTCGCCGCCAACATGTCGAATGCCTTCAATCTCGGTCTGTCGGGCACCTTCGGTATCACGGCGATCGGGCTCGGCTTCATGGCGCTGGTCGCCGCAGTCAACCTGCGCGGCGTCGGCGAGAGCGTGAAGGCCAATGTCGTCCTGACCTGCGTCGAACTGACCGGCCTGCTGATCATCATCGGCATCGGCCTGATGGCGATCATGGGCGGCCAGGGCGACGTTTCGCGCGTGCTCGAATTCAAGACGACGGGAGATGGCGGCGCCTTCTGGCCGGTGATCGCAGCCACCACGCTGGCCTTCTTCGCGATGGTCGGCTTCGAGGACTCGGTCAACATGGCCGAGGAGTGCAAGAATCCGAGCCACATCTTCCCGAAGGTGCTGCTGGCGGGCCTCGTCATCACCGGGGTGATCTACGTGCTGGTCTCGATCTCGGCGATCACGCTGGTGTCGCCCGAGCAACTCGGCGAGGGCGAGACGCCGCTCCTCAAGGTCGTGCAGGCCGGCGCGCCGAACTTCCCGCTCTGGATCTTCGGCTTCATCACCATGTTTGCGGTCGCCAACAGCGCGCTGATCAACATGCTGATGGCGAGCCGGCTGGTCTATGGCATGAGCCGCGAGCACGTGCTGCCACCGCTGCTCGGCAAGGTTCATGCGACGCGGCGCACGCCCTATATCGCGATCGGCTTCACCACCCTGCTCGCCTTCGCACTGATCACCTTCGTCGGCGAGGTTCCCGCACTCGGCGGCACGACCGCGCTGCTGCTGCTCTGCGTCTTCACGGTCGTCAACATCACCGTCCTGATCCTGCGCAAGGACAAGGTCGATCACGACCATTTCCGGACGCCGACCCTGCTGCCGATCCTGGGGGCACTGGCCTGCGCCTTCTTCGCGGGACCATGGACCGGCCGCGACCTCGTCCAGTACCGGATCGCGGGCGTGCTCATCGGCATCGGCGTGGTGCTCTGGGTCGTGACCGTGATGGTCAACCGCGCCACGGGCGTGCGGCCGACAGAGCCGGTGCATGAGGACGGTTTCCCGATCGGACCCAAGAATTGAGCGCCAGCTGACGGCCGCCCCAAAGACAAAAGCCGCCGGACAACTCCGGCGGCTTCTTCATGTCGCGATCGTTCGTGACCGATCGGGTCACATCTGGTGGCCGCGCTTGCGCATTTCCTCGCTGAAGCGGTCGAACAGGAAGTTGCTGGTCTGCATGCTCCAGGGCTGGAGCAGCGCGTAGATCTCGTCGATCGCGCGCGGACGCGCGGCATTGTAGCGCTGCCCGACCGGCGACTTGAAGAATGCCGCGACCTCCTTCAGATCGGCCTCGGTCATGCGCTTGGCAAAGATGAAGGCGGAGGAAGCCACGATCTCATCGCGCTTCTTGTCGGCGTCCGGCCGCAGGGCGGCGATGATCTCCTCCATATCCTTGCGGGCCTCGGGGCGCGTCGTGCCGACGGTCTGGGCGACGCGCTCGCGGAATTCGAGATAGATCGAATCGAAGGAGTCCGCGAGGCCCGAGAGGATGACGACGTCCCTGCCGGCAGCGAGATGGCTCTGCGGAATGTCGGGCTGTGCCGGCGACGCGGCAGTCTGCGCCTGCACGGGCACGGCGAACAGAAGCGCCAAGCTGACGGCCGCGCCGGCGAAATGGTGACGGATCATGGCGTTGGCCCCTTCTTCATGCGCCGGTTCGCGCAAACACTTTTGGTTCGCGGCCAGTGCCCATGGCACCTCGGCCGCCCGCTCGACTCGTTAGCGCCCGGCCCGGTGCGACTCAAGCCAGCCCCGATAACCGCATTGCGCATCGCGGCTCTCATTAGAGCATCGCTGCGCAAAGGGGAAACCTGATTTCGGGCAGGACGATGTCGGGGCGTCACAGCCCTGGACGAAGCCACCGGCGCCGCCCGTGTCGCAGGGAGCCGCTATTCCAGCTTCCCCAGGATGGTCAGCCCCGTGCCGGCGGCCAGGATCGCGGCCTTGGCGAGGCCGAGAAACAACCCATGCTCGACGACGCCCGGAATCGCTGCGAGCGCAGTCGAGAGCGCCTCGGGCTCGGCGATGGCACCCAGATGCGCGTCGAGAATGTAGTGGCCGCCATCGGTGAGCAGCACGCTGCCGTCGGGCTTGCGGCGCAGGACGAGATCGCCGCTCGCGCCGGCCGAAGCCATCGCGGCAAGGACGGCGCGGCGCGTTGCCTCCAGTCCGAACGGGACGACCTCGATCGGCAGCGGAAAGCGGCCGAGCTGCGCGACGAGCTTGCTGTCGTCGGCGATCACCACCATGCGCGCCGAAGCGGCCGCGACGATCTTCTCGCGCAGCAACGCCGCGCCCCCGCCCTTGATCAGGCGCAGATCGCGATCGACCTCGTCGGCGCCGTCGATGGTGAGATCGAGTTCGGGCGTCTCGTCCAGGGTCGACATCGGAATCGCGAACGAGCGGGCCTGCGCTTCCGTCACTTCCGAGGTCGCAACGCAAATCACGTCGAGACCTTTGGCGACACGTTCACCGAGCAGGTCGACGAAGTGCTTGGCCGTCGACCCGGTGCCCAGACCAAGCCGCATGCCCGGCCGCACGAGGTCGAGCGCGCGTGCTGCGGCGAGCTTCTTCAGATCGTCCGGGCTCATGCGCCGAGCCCGCCCATCAGCATGTATTTGATCTCGACAAACTCATCCATGCCGTGGAGCGAGCCCTCGCGACCGAGGCCGGATTCCTTGACGCCGCCGAAGGGGGCGACCTCGGTGCCGAGCATGGCGGAGTTGATGCCGACCATGCCGTATTCGAGTTCCTCGGCGACGCGGAAGGCGCGACCGAGATCCTTCGAGTAGAAATAGGCGGCGAGGCCGAAGGGCGTGTCGTTGGCCATCGCGACGACCTCTTCCTCGGTCTTGAAGCGGTACACAGGGGCGACCGGGCCGAAGGTCTCCTCGTTCGTCACCAGCATCTTGGTGGTGACGCCCGACAGCACGGTCGGCTCGTAGAAGGTGCGGCCGAGCGCATGGCGCTTGCCGCCGACCATCACCTTGGCGCCGTTGGCAACGGCATCGGCGACATGGCGCTCGACCTTCTCGACCGCGCGCTCGTTGATCAGCGGGCCCTGGACGACGCCGATTTCGGTGCCGTTGCCGACCTTCATCTTGGCGACCTCGCCGGCGAATTTCGCGACGAACTCGTCATGGACGCCATCCTGCACGAAGAGGCGGTTGGTGCAGACGCAAGTCTGGCCCATGTTGCGGAACTTCGCTGCGATGGCGCCCTGCACGGCCGCATCCACATCCGCGTCGTCGAAGACGATGAAGGGAGCATTGCCGCCGAGCTCCAGCCCGACCTTCTTCACCGTCGAGGCGGCCTGCTGCATCAGGAGCTTGCCGACCGGCGTCGAGCCGGTGAAGCCGATGAAGCGCACCGTCGGATGGGTGGTCATGACCTTGCCGATCGCGACCGCATCGCCGGTGACGATGTTCAGCACGCCCTTGGGGAAGCCGGCCCGGATCGCGAGCTCGATCAATGCGAAGGCGGTCAGCGGGGTGTCGGGCGCGGGCTTGACCACGAAGGTGCAGCCGGCGGCGAGGCCGGGCGAGCATTTGCGGGTGATCATTGCCGCCGGGAAGTTCCACGGCGTGATCGCGGCGCAGACGCCGACGGGCTGCTTCTGCACGATGATGCGCGAATTCGGGAAGGGCGAGGGAATCGTCTCGCCATAGATGCGCTTGGCCTCTTCCGCATAGAACTCGACGAACGAGGCAGCATAGGCGACCTCGCCGCGCGACTCGGTGAGCGGCTTGCCCTGCTCGGCGGTCATGATCTGCGCCAGATCCTCCTGGTTCGCCATGATCAGGTCGAACCACTTGCGCAGGATGACCGAACGCTCCTTGGCCGACTTCTTCGCCCAGGGCTTGAAGGCGCGCGAGGCCGCCTCGACCGCGGCTGTCGTCTCGTCAGCACCGAAGCGCGGCACCTTCGTCAAAACCTCGCCGGTCGCAGGATTGTCGACCACGTCGACGCCCTCGCCGATCCAGGCGCCATCGACATAGCACTGCGACTTCAGGAGGGACGGATCGTTCAGCTTCAGCATGGCGGCCTTCCGTGACGCGAAGGGAGAAATTCGCGCCTGCTTTAGCACGCCCGCACTGCGGCTGACGACCGGCCGGCAGCGCATGGCGACAAAAGGTCCTGCGCTTTTGTCCCGGCGCGCCGGCGGATTATTGCGACGGGCTACTTCGCCTGGGCCGTGCACACCGTCTTGTCGTCGAAGACGTAGCAGATGCTCATTTCGCCGGTGCGGATATTGACCCGGAAGATGCCGCCCTCGCGCTCATGGCGAGAGGGCATCAGCGCGTAGTCGCTCGGCGCCTGTGGGCCCGCACCTTCGCCCGCAGGGAAGCAGACGGTCACACCGACGCCGCCCTCCTTGAGCTGGAACTGGCAGGCCGCGACCTCGCCGGTCGCCTTGTCTATGCGATAGACGCGATTGAGATCGGTCTGCGGCGATGGCGCAAACTCGAATGGCGCGGCCAGGGACACGCCGCCAAGCGCCAGCCAACTACCGACAGCCATGGCCGCCAATCGTCCGAGGGATTTTGACACCGCACCATTCCTTCCGCGAATCGGGCGAACGATAGCATCATTGGCCGGGCGGATGATGTCAGCCTCCCGGCGCTAGCCGAGCCTGCTTGCCAAGCCCGACCGAAGCGCCTTTAAGCGGGCTGCCGCCACGCTAGGAGAGCCCTGCAGATGAGCCTGCCCCCCATCGTCGTCTTCGATCTCGACGGCACGCTCGCCGAAACGGCGCCCGACATCATGCGCACGCTGAACGTCATCCTGGAACGCGAGGGCCTGCCGGCGCTGCCGCTGGAGCGCGCCCGCGAACTGGTCGGCGCCGGCGCACGCGCCCTGATCGAACGGGGTTTTCGCGTCTCGGGCCGTCCGCTCGACGAGGAGACGCTGGAGCGGCTCTTCGAGGATTTCCTGTTGATCTACGCAGAGGATGTCGCGTCCAACAGCTATCTCTTCGACGGCGTCCTGGAGGCGCTCGATGCGCTCGCCGCCGATGGCTATGCGCTCGCCGTCTGCACCAACAAGCCGATCCTGCATACGCGGCTGATCCTCGACCATTTCAAGATCTCGCAACGCTTCGCGGCGGTGGGGGGGCGCGACAGCTTCCCGTTCCACAAGCCCGATCCGCGACATCTGACCCTGACGATCGAGGCCGCCGGGGCCGATCCGGCGCGGGCCGTGATGATCGGCGATTCGCGCACAGATATCGCGACTGCGCGCGCCGCCGGGATCCCGACGATCTGCGTGCCCTTCGGCTATACGGATGTGCCGATCGAGACGCTGGAGCCCGATGTGGTCATCCAGCATTTCGATGCCCTGCCCGAGGCGGTGCGTGCGTTGCTCGACCAGCGCGACAATCAGGCCCGCAGCAAGGTCGCTGCCCATTCTTGACGCCACGGCGCGCGCCGACTAGGAGAAGCGCCGGTGCGGGCGACTAGCTCAGCGGTAGAGCACTCCCTTCACACGGGAGTGGTCACAGGTTCGATCCCTGTGTCGCCCACCATTTCCCATTCGGATAGGGCATTTTCGCCGGTCAGCCGGACGCCAGTCCGACGACCAGCATGGAATCGCGCCGGCTACCCCGACGACGCCTCACCCAAACTTCATCGCCGGACCCGGTATCGCTTTAGCTTTGGGGGCTGTTTCGATTCAGGGGGGCCGATCTGCCGCTCCAGCACATTCAGCAAATCGAAGGCAGCCATCTGTGCCTCGCTAAAGCTGCCGGAACCGGTTCGCGTGAATGTACCTTCAGGCCGGCGCGGATGACTGATGACCGCGCCCCAACCTGCGGGACTCTGGAATATCGTCACGCGAAATTGCCGGATCTCGATCTGCCAGTTGCCAGCGCGATTTCGTCGCCAACTCTTCAGCCTCGGAAATTGGGCTCGTCGCCTGGCTAAGCGCTCGTCCACCGTGAACCCTTCCGGGCTTGGGTTGCGGGTGCAGGCCGGCGCAGCTTTCGCCTCGACCGGCGCGGCACTTCCGGAATGTGAATTCGGCGCCTGCAGCGTAAACGACAAGATCTGGAGGTTCCATCCGCCTGCATCGCCGGGAGGATGTTCATCTTGTCTGCTCGAACGGCCTGTTCGACAGCGCGTTGCCGATAGCAGGTGGATAACGGAGCCGCGATGGACCGTCCCATCTGGCTCCAGTCCCTTTCCATTCGGCTGGGAGTTCGAGGTCTTGCATCCACCCGCGGCCGCGCCACCTCTCAGGGATGAGCGACGTCTTCGCCCTCGAGCGCTTCGTCTCGGCGCAGGCTCCCGTCTTCGCCGACGCGCTGGCCGAACTCCGCGCTGGAAGGAAGCGCAGCCACTGGATGTGGTTCGTCTTCCCGCAGTTGCGCGGCCTCGGCCTTTCGCCGACCGCGCATCACTTCGGAATCTCTGGCCTGGCCGAAGCCCGCGCCTATCTGGCGCATCCGCTGCTCGGCGAGCGGCTGCTGCGTTGTACCGAAGCCGTCATGGCCGTCGAGGGCCGCACCCTGCACGAGATCTTCGGCTCGCCCGATGACCTGAAATTCGCGTCCAGCATGACGCTCTTCACGATCACGGCGCCCGAGAGGCCCAACCTGTTTCACCAGGCCCTCGAGCGCTATTGCAACGGGCAGGCGGACGCCCGCACGCTCGCACTCCTGCAAGGCTAGGTCGTCAGACCCGCGCCGGATTCCGCTGAAGCACCACGCCCCGCGAAGCGGCAAATCCCTCCTCGATGGCGGCAACTCTTGCCGCTCTGTCTGAGGCCGTCACTCGACATCGATCATCTTCAACCTGCCTAAGCGCGGTCGCACGCGATCCGGCGGGCTGGCCCGGAACTTGCTGCGCTCCGGCGGCTGGGAGGATTGCTATCGACAAGGAGAGGTGATGGACGCCTTCACCATGGTCATTCTCGCCTGCGTGGCAGGCGAGCCCAAATGTACATCCGCCCGTGTCGCCGATGTACGGTTCACCAGCATCGAGGCCTGCGAGGCGCGCATCGACGGGATCACCGACACGATGACCAGGGAGTTCGGCCGGAAGCCGGAATTCAAGGGCCGCGAGGTGACCTACGATGTGAGCTGCATGAGCCGCAAGGAACTGCTGCAGACCTTCGGCATCGCTGATCTCGACGCCTGATCGCGATTAGGCTCCCAACCGGGAAGCAGCGGATTGGCCCCGTCCTTGGAAGCCGTCAAATCTGTGCTGGATCGGTCATGTTGCAGGCGCGCAACGGGGCTGGTCAAAGCCGGCGCGCTCGCACCGATGTGATGGCGATCACGTTGCACCCGCGAACTGATTCTGACAGGAAATTGAGGAGATGTTGACCTTTTCTGGTCAACTTCATGTTCCGCGCCCCTTCGCCGCCCGCCCGAGGTCCCAATGAACCGCTTTTTCCGCATGGCCGCACTCTCCGGCCTTGGTTTGCTCGCCATTGCGTCCTCCGCCAAGGCAGAGATCGATCCGCTGACCCGCCAGCCGTTGTTCGCATATGAGGACCCGGCCAAGGCCCAGGCGACGGCGATCCCGCGCGAGGTGGTTTCCTTCGGCGGCAGGTACAATCCCGGCACGATCGTCATCAACACCACCGAGCGCCGCCTGTATCTGGTGATGCCGGACGGCAAGGCGATGCGTTACGGCGTCGGCGTCGGCCGTCCCGGCTTCGACTGGGCCGGCTCGCAGACGATCACCCGCAAGCAGGAATGGCCGACCTGGACGCCTCCCGCCCAGATGCTGAAGCGCCGCCCCGACTTGCCGCGCTTCATGCCCGGCGGCCCGGAGAACCCGATGGGCGCCCGCGCCATGTATCTCGGCTCGACGCTCTATCGCATCCATGGCTCGAACGAGCCGGAGACCATCGGCCAGGCCGTCTCCTCGGGCTGCATCCGCATGCTCAACGAGGACGTGATGGACCTCTACGAGCGCGTGAAGGTCGGCACCCGGGTCGTCGTCGCCCGCTGAGTTTTCAGTGGTGGCAGTTTGAAGGGGTCGGCGGAAACGCCGGCCCTTCTTGCTGTTCAAGCCAGGCGGCCGATCAAGGAGCCGCGTGGCGGCGCTCGGCGCGAGCCAAATCCCATTCATCGAAGGTCTTCGGGCAGAAGCTGACGGCGCGACGGAGGAAGGGATCGGCGATCTGCGGCTCGTCGCGCATCAGATGCCATTGAGCAAGGTAGAAATCGGCCTCGCAAACCTGCTCGACGCGCTTGACTGCATCGCCTTGCTCGGCAGCGCGGCGAAGGGCCTTCTCATCGATCTCGCCGCGATAGAACCGGATCACGGCTCCGGGCCAGACATCGAGATTGACCTTGCCGCTTGCTGCCTCGATCCGCTCGCCGCGCCCCGACCGCACCGAAACGATATGCAACCACAGCGCGGTGTAGGCGTCGTCCGGCCGCAGGGCGAGCGAGCGCGAGAGATCGGCGACAGCCTCGTCGTGACGGGCCGAGAAGAAGGCGAGCCAACCGCGCTGACGCAAAGCGATGGGGTTCCCCGGTTCGAGCGCCAGCGCCTCATCCAGCCGCGCGATCGCTTCGCGCTCCTGCCCCATGGCCGAAAGGACGCCGGCGAGGAGAACCAACGGGCCGGCAGCGCCGGGTTGCAGGCGGGCCTGCTCCTCCCTGTCGGCCAGCGCCTCGTCCAGCCGGCCAAGCGCCAGATTCGTCTGCGCTCGCGCGCTGAAAATCGCGGCCCTCGGCGGCGCGGCCGTCGCGACCGCGCGATTGAACAGATCGCGCGCAACGTCGAAATCGCGCGCCTTGCGACGCGCCTCGCCGACCGTGGCGAAGGCGTTTTGCGCCGCCCGGGGCACTTCGACCATGGACAAGGCCCCTTGCGTCGAGGCGACCAGATTCAGCTCGCGCTCGCGCACCGCCTGGTCGGCGCCCGCGGCAAGGGCGAGCGCGAGATGGCCGCGAGGATCGCGCGGATAGCGACGGGTCAGCTCGCCCGCACGCGCCAGCCATTCGGCATCGTCCCTGGGCAACTGATCGGCAGGAATGAGCATCCTGGCTAGAGAGACGTCCCCGAAGCCCGATCTCGGAATGGAGAGGAAGGTCGCCCCAGACAGCGCGACCGCAAAGCCGGCCGCGACGGCGCTCCAGCCGGGCCGCGGCGCGGGACGCCGCCACAGAGTCAGGATCGCCAGCCCGACCGCCGCCCCGCCAAGGACACCGCCGAGATGGTCGGCCTGGTCGACGCGGCCGGCTGTCAGCATGCCACCCGTGCTCACGGACACCGCAACCGCAAGGCCGAAGGCCTGCAGCAAGAGTCGGCGGGGGCCCTCCCGGAGACGCAGGCTCACCACCAAGCCGACGGCGATCACCGCAAAGACCGAGCCGGAAGAACCGGCGCTGATCAGGAAAGGCGGGTTGAAGCCGACGGACGCAAATGAACCGGCCACCCCGCCGAGCAAGAAGGCGGCCAGGAACCAGCGAGCCCCGATCAGCGGCTCGACGAGCCAACCGGCGATCAGCAACGGCAAGAGATTGCCGATGAGATGGGCGAGATTCCAGTGCAGGAACGTCGCCGTGACAAGACGATACCACTGCCCGGCCTGCCAGACGAGTTCAGCCGACTTGCCGCCAAACATGACGATGACCGTGCCGGACACGCCGAGGCCGCTCGCGATCTGGTTGGCGGCACGCAGTTCCGCCACGAAGACCAGCACGAGAACCGCCGCCAACCCCAGGCTCGCGACAGGCAAGGGCGTGCGAAGCGCCCGACGCCAGACGGCGCCGTCGAGCCGGACCGGCTCCTCATCCCCCTGGTCGGTAGCGATTTCGCGGACACCCTCGACGAGCCGAACGACCGTGGTGTTGGCGGCGGCGTCATAATAGGCATCCCGGCCGCGTGCGATGGCGATGAAGGCCGCCGTTCCTGCAATCGCCGGCGCCAGATTGGCGAGCGCGGCGAGCGTCACGACGAGATCGCTCGGCGCGGCCATGCCGAAGCGCTGGAACACCAGCAGCACGGCGCCCGTCAGAATGGGGACAGCGCTGGGCAGGGCATACAGCGTATAGCGCCGGTCGAGCGCCGCGCGCGTGGTCACTGCGCCATCGCGAGCCCGCAGCGGTTCGACGCGCAAGGAGAGCAGCCGGCGCCCTGGACTCGCAAGGCCGCGCGTTTCCAGGAACCAGCGCAGGAGAGCCAGCAAGGGGAACTGCAGAGCGGCCACGTCAAATGCCGAAGCCAAGCGGCCCTGGCCATCCAGACTGTAGCTGATGGTGGTGGTGATCGGC
>JAESFK010000790.1_pt1 | contig 12403 bp, 13 predicted proteins | sample 9269391 | NCBI WGS metagenome assembly JAESFK01 (sample SAMN14506231, study PRJNA617097) | algae metagenome | isolation source: Drouetiella hepatica UHER 2000/2452 and co-occurring heterotrophs from... | place: Slovakia: Slovak Paradise National Park, Hrabusice, Kosice Region | collected 2000-01-01
CATGGAGATCGGCAATGAACGCGCTGCTTGAAATCCGCAACCTCAAGGTCACGTTCCCGACGGCGCGTGGTCCGGTCGACGTGGTCAAGGGCCTGTCGCTGACACTGGGTCGCGAGCGCCTCGGCATCGTCGGCGAGAGCGGCTCCGGCAAGTCGATGACCGGCCGCTCGATCCTGCGGCTGATCCGTTCGCCCGGCCAGGTCACCGCCGACGAGATGACCTTCAACGGCACCGATCTTCTGTCGCTGTCGGAAAAGCAGATGCGCTCGATCCGCGGCGCCCGCATTTCGATGGTCATGCAGGACCCGAAATTCTCGCTCAACCCGGTCATGACCATCGGCGATCAGATCGCAGAAGCGCTGCTGACGCATCAGAAACTTGGCCGCAGCGACATCCGCAGCCGCACGCTCGCCATGCTCGAAGCCGTGCGCATCAACGAGCCCGAGCGCGTGCTCGGGCTCTATCCGCACGAAGTCTCGGGCGGCATGGGCCAGCGCGTCATGATCGCCATGATGCTGATCCCGGAGCCTGACCTGCTGATCGCCGACGAGCCGACTTCGGCTCTGGACGTCTCGGTCCAGGCCCAGGTGCTCGAGATCATCGACGATCTGGTCAAGCGCAAGGGCATGGGCCTGATCCTGATCAGCCATGACCTCGATCTCGTCTCGGCCTATTGCGACCGCATCCTGGTGATGCGCAGCGGCGAGGTGGTCGAGGAGTGCGATGCCGGTGAGCTCAAGAACGCCAAGCATCCCTACACACGCGGTCTGCTTGCTGCGATCCCGCGCATCGACGAAAGCCGCGACGAGCTTCCTGTCCTCGAACGTACTGGGGCTTCGACATGAACGCGCTGGCGATCGACAATCTCGACATCTCCTACGGCGATTCGAAGGTCACCCACGGCATCGGCTTCACGGTAGCCGAGGGCGAGAGTTTCGCGCTGGTCGGCGAGAGCGGTTCGGGCAAGACCACCGTGCTCAAGGCGATTGCCGGCATGGCCAAGAACTGGACCGGCTCCATCTCGGTCTTCGGCGAACAGCGCAGCCATGGCATCGACCGTGGCTTTGCCAGGCAGTGCCAGATGGTGTTCCAGGACCCTTATGGCTCGCTGCATCCGCGCAAGACGGTCGATGCGACGCTGAGCGAGCCGCTTGCCATCCACGGCATCGGCGACAGCGGCGCGCGTGTCGACGAGGTCATGCTGTCGGTCGGTCTCGACCGCCGCTTCCGTTTCCGTTTTCCGCACCAGCTTTCGGGCGGCCAGCGCCAGCGTGTGGCCATCGCCCGCGCACTGATCCTCAAGCCCAAGATGCTGCTGCTCGACGAGCCGACATCTGCCCTCGACGTTTCGGTGCAGGCGGAAATCCTCAACCTGCTCAAGCGCTTGCGCCGCGAGCAGGGGCTGACCTACCTGATGGTTACGCACAACCTGCCTGTGGTTTCGTTCCTGTGCGACCGCCTTGCCGTCATGCGCCATGGCCGCGTCGTCGAGGTCGCCAGCGTTGACCAGCTCAAGCGTGGCGCGCTTGTCGATCCCTATTCGCGCGAACTGACCAGTTTCAGCGCGTCGCTTCCCAAGACTTGAAATAGAGGTACATCATGACAGAGACCAATTTCGCCGAGGCGCTGGCCGCCTTCGATGCCGCCATTGCGACGACCACCGAAGTCGACGGCATCTGGAAGGCGTTGCAGGCGCTCGCCGACATCGTTGTCGGAGCCAAGCTTTTCACCGTCATGAAGCTCGACTGGGCCAACGAACGCTCGGGCCGCACCTACACCAGCCATCCGGACGCCTATCCGGTTTCCGGCACCAAGCCGATCAACCGCACGCACTGGTTCGACACGATCCACATCGAGCGCAAGCCCTTCGTCGCCAACACGATCAAGGACATCGCCGACGTATTCCCGGATCACGAGACGATCTGGGCACTCGGCTGCGGCTCGGTGTTGAACTGGCCGGTCTTCGTCGGCGACAAGCTGGTCGGCACCGTCAACATGCTGCACGAAGAGCATTTCTACACGCCTCTGCGTGTCGAGGCCGCCAAGCACCTGTCGCTGGCAGCCAAGGCCGCCTTCCTGGCCGTCGAACATCTCGAACGCCAGTAATCAAGCGGAAGCAGGCCAGTTCGCGGCCTGCTGCAGTCAATGACTGCTCACCAGCGCGGGGATAGGAAGCTTCGCGCTGGTCTCGTCCAGGATCGAAAAGCTGTAGCGGCCGGTCTGGTCGCGCTCGACAGAGTAGCTCAGCCGGTCAATGACGCAGTTGTCCTTGTCGAATGTCAGCACGCGCGGCTTGAGCGCGGTGATCTCGCTCTCGTTCACATAGACCGAATTGCAGATGATGACCTGGTCGCCAGCCTGGCAGGTGCGGGCGGCGGCACCATTGAGGATGCAGCAGCGCGAACCGCGCTCGCCCAGGATCACATAGGTGGAAATGCGTGCGCCGGAACTCTTGTTCCAGATCTCGACGAATTCCATCGGCAGGATACCGGCTTCCTCGCAATGCTCAGGGTCGAGCGTGATCGAGCCGTGATAGTTGAGATTGGCTTCAGTGACGTGGATGCCGTGCAGCTTGCCGGCGACGATCTTGCGCATTCTTCCTCCCTGATACGCCAGCCGGCGCCAGCTACATTCCAACCACCAGCGCACCGCCGGTCATGCCGGCGCCGGCCGCCGAAAGCAGCAGCTTTTCGCCGCGCTGGAACGGGTTCGCCCGGTTCGCCAGAGACAGCGAAAGCGGGATCGTCGCGGCCGACGAATTGCCGTAGTCGGCGATCGTCTTGACGATCCTGTCGTCTAAGACGCCGAGCGACTTGCCGACGGCATTGAAGATCCGGGCATTGGCCTGGTGCGGCACGAAGCGGCTGATATCAGAAACATCAAGGCCTGCGGCAGTGAGCGCTTCTGTCGAGCAGCGGCTCATCATCTCGACTGCCTTGGCGAACACGGCGCGGCCATCAGCGATGGTCATGCGCGTTTCGGCGATGTCGAGTTCGTCGGAAAACGGCCGGTTGCTGCCACCGGCCGGGATCTGGATCAGGCCGTAGCCGGCACCGTCGGCATCGACCGAGGCGCCCAGAATGCCATGGCCGGGGTCTTCGGAAGGCTTGAGCACGACAGCTCCGGCAGCGTCGGCGAACAGCACGGCGCTCGCCCGCTCCGCTGGGTTGATACGGCGGCTCAGGATGTTCGCTGCGATGACGACGGCTGGCTTGTTGTGCAGCCGCACGAAGCCATCGGCGAAGGTCAACGCGTAGATGAAGCCGGCGCAGGCCCCGGCGAGATCGACGCCGCCGGCACGGTCGAGCCCAAGCTTGTGCGCCACCAGAGGCGCGCTCGGCGGCAGGAGGTGGTCGGGCGTCGAGGTGGCGAGCAACAGCAGGCCGACATCTTTTCGGTCGATGCCGGCGGCATCAAGCGCCATCTCGCCGGCCTTTGCGGCCAATCCCGACAGCGTGTCCTGAGGCTCTGCCCAGAAGCGCGAGCGGATGCCGGTGCGGCCTTCGATCCATCCGGCATCAAGCCCGAGGCTCGCCTCGATCTCGACATTCTCCACTTTGCGGCCCGGCACGTGGTGGCCGAAGCCCGCGATGCGCGCGGTGCGGTTCATCCGCTGTTAGCCAGGTCTGCGGCCTCGTCGACGGCGTCATAGAGCCGGTCGAGTTCGCCTGATGTCACGCAATAGGGCGGCAGCACGTAGATGACGTTGCCGAGCGGCCTGACCAGCAGGCCGCGCTCGAGGAAGAACGCGCGCAGCTTCGGCCCGACCTCGGCGAGATAGCCTGCCTTGCCGACGCGCAGGTCGAGCGCTGCGATGGTTCCTGTCGTGCGCAGGTTTTCGAAACGCTCGTCGTTTCTGAAGTGCGCGAGCTTGTCCGCCTGCATGCGCGACAATGCCGCCACCCGCTCGGCCACCGGCTCGTCGCGCCAGAGCGCAACATTGGCAAGGGCCGCAGCACAGGCGATGGGGTTTGCCGTGTACGAACTTGAATGGAAGAAGGTCTTCGCGCGGTCGGTGGAAAAATGTGCCTGGAAGATCGCGTCGGTGGCGAGTGTCGCCGCCAGCGGCATCGAGCCCCCGGTCAGGCCCTTGGAGGTGCACAGAATGTCGGGCGAAATCCCGGCCTGCTCGCAGGCGAAAATCGTGCCGGTGCGGCCCCAGCCGGTCATCACCTCGTCGGCGATCAGCAGCGTGCCCGAATGCTCGGCGATGCGCTTGAGTTCGGTCAGCACCCAGGCCGGATACATCAGCATGCCGCCAGCGCCGAGCACCAGGGGTTCGACAATGAGGGCTGCTGCCTTGCCGTTGCGCGTCATCGCCTCGAAGCGGTCGAGCGTCTCCTGCTCGCGGCCCGGGGCGGGGAAGGGGATGGTGTCGACCTCGAACAGCAGCGGGTCGTAGGCGGCGTTGAACACGCCACGGGCGCCGACGCTCATCGTGCCAATGGTGTCGCCATGGTAGCTGTGTTCCATGACGACGATGCGCGAGCGGGCGTCACCATTGTTGCGGTGGAAGCCAAGCGCCATCTTCAGCGCCACCTCGACGCTGGTCGAGCCGCTGTCGGAGTAAAACACCCAGTCGAGTCCCGCAGGCGCCATATCGATCAGTGCAGTCGCCAGCTGTTCCGCCGGCTCGTGGGTCAGGCCGGCGAAGATCACCTGGTCGAGCGTCTCTGTGGCGTTGCGGATCGCTTCGATGATCTTCGGATGCCGGTGGCCGTGAGTGATGACCCACCAGGACGAGATCGCGTCGAGGATGCGCTTGCCGTCAGCCGTCTCGACATAGGCGCCTTCGGTGCGCGCGATGACAGGCGGCACCGGCTCCGTCGCATGCTGGGTGAAAGGATACCAGACGGCGGAACGGCTCATGGACTGGCCTCCAGGAAATCGGCGGCACTGAAGTTCGCGTGCATGTTCCCAGCAAGCATTTCAGGCGTCAGCGGGTCGAGCCGCGGCAGGCGGCCAAGCACGCGCACCTTGCCCATCTCGGTGATGGTGCGCTGGGTATCGGCCATTTCGTCGCCGATCAAGGCGACGCCCAGCAACGGGACCGCGCGGCTGCGCAACGCCTCGATGGAAAGCAGCGTGTGGTTGATCGTGCCGAGCCCGGTGCGGGCGCAGAGCACGACGGGTGCCTGCCAGCGCGCGAAGACGTCGATGTAGAGCGTGCGCCGATTGACCGGCACCATCAGCCCGCCAGCGCCTTCGATGACAAGCGGCCGTTCGGTTACGGGCAGGGCCAGCGCGTCAGCATCGATCTCGACGCCGTCGAGTTCGGCGGCACGGTGCGGTGACAATGGTTCCTTCAACCGCCATGTCTCAGGCAGCACCCGATCCGCAGATAGGCGCGCGAGCCGGGCGACGATCTCGCTGTCGGTCTCCTCCTCGATGCCAGACTGAACCGGCTTCCAGTAGATTCCGTCGAGCAGGGCGGTGAGACCTGCCGCGAACACGGTCTTGCCAATGCCGGTGTCGGTGCCGGTCACGACGATATTGGCTGTCATCGCGGGCATTCCTCCGAAAGTGCCGCAAACAGCGCCGCAACATCGTCTTCGCTTACATTGAGCGTCAGCGAGATCCTGAGCCGTGCCGTGCCTTCTGGCACCGTCGGCGGGCGGATGCCGCGCACATCGAAGCCGCGTGCCTGCAGTGCATCGGCCAACGCCATGGCCCGGGCATTGTCGCCGATGACGACGGGCAGGATCTGCGATCCGCTTGGCTTGAAGTCCAGCGCTTCCGCCTTGGCGCCAGCCAAAGCCACAATCTTCGCCAGCCGCTCGCGGCGTTCGGGTTCGTCGGCAACGATATCGAGTGCTGTCGCCGACGCCACCGCCATCAGCGGTGAGGGCGCCGTGGCATAGATGAAGGGCCGGCAGCGGTTGACGAGATAGGCGCACAGTATTGCCGGCGCCGTGACCAGCGCGCCCGAGGCGCCGAGGGCCTTGCCGCAAGTGTGCAGCACAACGACATTGTCGCGGCCCTCGAGGTGATGCGCCAGCCCACGGCCATCGGGGCCGTAGACGCCGGTCGCATGCGCCTCGTCGACGAACAGGAAGGCTTCATGCCGGTCGGCGACCTCTGCGAGTTCGTCCAGCGGCGCGCGGTCGCCGTCCATCGAGTAGAGGCTTTCGGTGACGATCCATGGCCGGCCGGTGCCTCCGCTCGAGCGCCAGGTCTTGATGGCCTCCTCCACCGCATCGGCATCGTTGTGCCTCGTTTCCACCACGTCGGCGCGACCGGCGCGCGCGCCTTCATGGGCGCTGGCGTGGATGAGCTCGTCAAGCACGACGAGATCGCCCTTCTGCGGCAAGGTGGTCAGCACGGCGAAGTTGGCGACATAACCGCCGCCGAAGAACAGGGCGCGTTCGGCACCGAAGAACTTCGCCGCCTTTTCCTCCAGCGCTTCGTGCTCGGGGGCGTTGCCGCGCAACAGGCGCGAGCCGGTGGCGCCGACCGGCGTGCCATTGGCAAGTGCTGCGGCAACCGCGTCTGCCATACGCTTCGAACCGGCGAGGCCGAGATAGTCGTTGGAGGCGAAATCGAGCCCGGCGCGGGCGCTCAGCGAACGCAGCCGGCTCTTGCGGGCCAGCCCGCGCAGGCTGGCCTCGTAGCGGTCGAGCAAAGCCCGCTCGCTCACTACTCGCCGCGCTCCATCGGCTGGATGCCGAGACGGCGGAACAGCGCAGTGTCCTTGTCTTCGCCGGGGTTTTCGGCGGTCAAAAGCGTGTCGCCGACGAAAATCGAGTTGGCGCCGGCAAAAAAGCACAGCGCCTGCATCTCGTCGCTCATCGCCGTGCGGCCAGCCGACAGGCGGACATGCGACTTCGGCATCATGATGCGGGCAAGGGCGATGGTGCGGACGAACTCGATCGGCTCGATCGGATCGGCATCGCCCAGCGGCGTGCCTTCGATCGGGATCAGCATGTTGATCGGCACGCTGTCGGGATGCTCGGGCAGGTTCGCCAGCGTCACCAGCATGTCGACGCGGTCGTCCTTTTCCTCGCCCATGCCGACGATGCCGCCGCAGCAGACCTTGATGCCGCTGTCGCGGACATTGGCGAGCGTATCCAGCCGGTCGGCGAAAGTGCGCGTGGTGATGATCTCGTTGTAGTAGCGCTCGGAGGTGTCGATGTTGTGGTTGTAGTAGTCGAGGCCTGCTTCTTTCAACCGCTGCGCCTGGCCGAGATCGAGCATGCCGAGCGTCATGCAGGTCTCCATACCGAGATCCTTGACGCCCTCGATCATGGCGACGACCGCATCCATGTCGCGTTCCTTGGGGCTGCGCCAGGCAGCGCCCATGCAGTAGCGCGTGGCGCCGGCGTCCTTGGCCTTCTTGGCTTCGGCCAGAACGCGCTGCACTTCCATCAGCTTGGAGGCCTTGAGGCCGGATTCATGCCGCGACGACTGGCTGCAATAGCCGCAATCCTCCGGGCAGCCGCCGGTCTTGATCGACAGCAGCCGGCTGAGCTGGACGCGATTGGGGTCGAAATTCTCGCGGTGAACGGTCTGTGCCCGAAACAGCAGGTCGTTGAAGGGCAGGTCGTAGATCGCCTGGGCTTCCGCGCGGCTCCACTGCGGCAGCGCGCCATTGATCTCAGTTGCGGCTGCGTTCAGGTGCAAATCGGCGTTCATGCGCTCTCCATTGCCAAGACGTGTCCTTGCTATCCCCACCCGGGGCGGGACCATTGCCTCTCTCAGGCGGCTGTGTCCAGTCCAATATCAAGGATCGGCGCGCTGTGCGTCAGCCAGCCGACCGAAATCAGGTCGACACCGCTGGCCGCGATGGCGGGCGCGGTAGCAGGGTTTACTCGGCCCGAAGCCTCGGTGATGGCGCGCCCGCCGACCATGCGGACCGCCTCGGTGAGCATGTCCGGCGACATGTTGTCAAGCAGCACGGCATCGACGCCGAGCGCCAGCACTTCGTCCAACTGGCCGAGTGTGTCGACCTCAATTTCGATCTTCACCAAATGCCCGACATTGGCCTTGGCTCGCTCGAGCGCCTGCTTCACGCCACCTGCGATGGCGATGTGGTTGTCCTTGATCAGCACCGCGTCGTCGAGGCCGAAGCGGTGGTTGGAGCCGCCGCCGGTGCGCACCGCATATTTCTCCAGCGCGCGCAGGCCCGGCGTCGTCTTGCGGGTGCAGACGATGCTCGCCTTGTGGCCGCGCACGGCCTCGACAATGCCTGCGGTGGCGGTGGCTATGCCGCTGAGATGGCAAAGGAAGTTGAGCGCCACGCGCTCGGCGGTCAAAAGCCCGCGCGCCGGTCCGCTGAGCGAGGCGATCACATCGCCGGCCACAAGTCTGCTGCCATCAGGCATGGCGACCTTCATCTCGATTGAAGGATCGATCAGCCGAAAGGCGAGTGCCGCCAGGTCGAGCCCGGCAACCACGCCCGGCTGGCGCGCCGCGAGCACCACTGACGCCTGCTGGCCGGCGGGCACGATGGCATCGGTGGTGATGTCGCCGGCGCGGCCGAGGTCTTCCAGCAAAGCGGCGCGAACCAACGGCTCGAGCATGATCTGGGGCAGGGGCGAGAGGTTCATTTTCAGGCGCTCCGGGCAAGCGGCTTGAGGTCGAGTTCGGCGGCAATCTTTGACGCTGCGTCGAGCGTGATCGTCGAGCGGCGTGCGACAGCGCTCCGCGTCGGATAGTCGGCTCGGCAATGGGCGCCACGGCTTTCCATACGGCCGAGCGCCGAGACAGCCATCATCAGCCCGACTGCCGCCGGATCCGCGCAGGCATCAGCCCCACTCGCCAGTGGCCAGAGGGTGGAAGCCGCGTCCCGCAGGCCGTCACCGTCGCGCAGCACGCCAAGCGCGGGCGAAACGATGTTCCGAACGACGATCGGATCGGGGCGGTTCAGCATTTCAATCGGCAATGCCGGCCCCGCAGGGCGGATCGCCGCGCTGGAAACGCTCTTCGCCACCCAACTGGCCATCACCACGGCTTCGGTCAGTGAATTGCTGGCGAGCCGGTTGGCACCGTGCAGGCCGGTCGAGGCGACTTCGCCGCAAGCCCAGAGACCCGCCACCGAACTGCGGCCCTCCGCGTCCACGGCGATGCCGCCCATATGATAATGCGCCGCCGGTCGAACCGGGATCGGATCGACTGCAGGATTGATGCCGGCTTCGCGGCAAAAATCCGCAATCGCCGGGAAGCGCGTGGCGAAGTTTGTGCCGAGACAGGCGCGGGCGTCGAGGAAAACACGGTGCCCTCGTGCCAAATGGCGATAGACCCCGCGCGCTACCGCGTCGCGGGTGCCAAGTTCGGCGCCGGGCATGTCGGCGAGAAACCGCTTGCCAGTCTCGTCGATCAGAATGGCACCTTCGCCGCGCACCGCTTCGCTGATCAGCCGCATCGGGCGTGCTGCGCTGTCGAGCGCAGTCGGATGAAACTGTACGAATTCGAGATCGGCGAGTTCGGCCCCCGCGCGCGCGGCAAGCGCCAGGCCCTGGCCAAAGCAGCCTAGCGGATTGGTCGATTGATGGAACAGGCCGCCAACGCCGCCGGTAGCAAGTACGACGCGGCTTGTCGCCAGTGCGGTGGCGCCGGACATTCCAGCAGCAAGCACGCCTGCGACTTCGCCGTCTTTCAGAAGCAGCCGCCGGGCCTCGAAACCCTCGATGACAGTGACTGAAGGCGTCCGCCGGACGGCGGCTACAAGCGCGCGCATCAACGCGCTGCCGGTTGCGGCGCCGGCCGCGTGCACGATGCGGCGGCGGCTATGCGCGGCCTCCAGGCCAAGGCTCGGATCGCCATTTGGCATCAGGTCGAAAGCAACGCCGAGACGTCTCAACCTGTCGATCGCCGCGGGCGCTGCTTCGACGATCCGACGAACCACAGCTTCGTCGCACAGGCCGTCGCCGGCGGCGAGCGTGTCGGCAATATGCAGTTCGGCTGAGTCGTCCGAGCCAATGCAGGCAGCGAGGCCGCCTTGCGCGAGCGCGCTCGATGCCTCGGCACCGAGCGGTGCTGCCGACAGAAGCACGACTGGTTCAGGCGCCAGTTCGAGCGCGGTCATCAGCCCGGCCAGGCCGCCGCCGATGATTGTGGAACGGCCCGCGAGATCGCGAAAGTCGCTCATACCATCAGCATCCGCTCGACAGCCAACCGGGCGCGGACGGCAATGGCGGGATCGATTGTCACGGCATGCTCGTTGCGTTCCAGTGCGGAGCGGATGTTGCCGAGCGTGATCCGCTTCATGTGCGGGCACAGATTGCAGGGGCGGATGAATTCGACATCAGGGTGCTCGACGGCGACATTGTCGCTCATTGAGCATTCGGTCACCAAAACGACGCGGGCGGGTTTCTCCCGGCCGACATAGTCGGACATCGCTGCTGTCGAGCCGGCGAAATCGGCCTCGGCGACGACCTCCGGCGGGCATTCCGGGTGTGCCAGCACCGTGACGCCGGGATGGGCCGCGCGCATCTCGCGAATGTCGGCTGGAGTAAATCGCTCATGCACTTCGCAATGGCCTTTCCAGGCGATGATCTCGACATCGGTCTGCTTGGCGATGTTCTGTGCCAGATATTCGTCCGGCAGCATCAGCACGCGCTGCACGCCGAGCGATTCCACGACCGCCTTGGCATTGCCCGAGGTGCAGCAGATGTCCGATTCTGCCTTCACCGCTGCAGACGTGTTGACGTAGGAGACGACAGGCACGCCGGGATAACGCTGGCGCAGCAGACGGATGTCTGCCGGCGTGATCGAATCCGCCAGCGAGCAGCCGGCGGCCGTGTCGGGGATCAGTACGGTCTTGGACGGATTGAGCAGCTTCGCCGTCTCGGCCATGAAATGGACGCCGGCGAGCACGATGACATCGGCCTCGACCTCCATCGCCTTGCGGGCCAGTGCCAGGCTGTCGCCGACGATATCGGCAACGCAATGGAATATCTCGGGGGTCTGATAGTTGTGCGCCAGGATGACGGCGTTGCGCTCGCGCTTCAGCTTCAGGATGGCATCGATGTCGCCGGAAAACACCGGCCACTCGATGGCGGGAATGACGCGCTGGACGCGGTTATAGAGCGAGGCGGCGGAGAGGGGCATGCCAGACATCGTCATCCTTATTATGCTCGTGTTGAGTATAATATGGACATATGCTTAGCATGAGCATAAGCACTGTCAAGCGGCAATTGGATTATTTGGTTCCGGCGACCGCGTGCTCGTCGAGAACAGCGTGGCGGAAACGGAACAGCTTTGCCGGCCGGCCGCCGGTGTCGGAACTCATTTCGCCAGTCTCCTCGACAAGGTCTTGTTGTTCGATGAGACGGCGAAAGTTCTGCTTGTGGACAAGCAGGCCGGCCAAGGCTTCGACGGCACGCTGCAACTGCAGCAAGGTGAAGGATGGCGGCATCAGTTCGAACACAACCGGGCGGTATTTGATCTTGGTCCTCAGCCGGGCAATGCCGGTTGCCAGGATGCGCCTGTGGTCGCCGACCATAGGCTTGCCGGGCATTGCAGGTGCGTCGCCCATGTCCTTTGCCCGTGCGGCCTCTTCGACAAGACCTGCCTCGAAGAGCAGTTCGTAGCGCTGCAACACCAGTTCTTCGTTCCATGGGCGACCGTCGAAGCCGAACGCGCTTCCGGCACGGCGCAGGCGATTCTGGCGCTTGTCCTGCTGCTCCGCCACGTCCGCCCACTGGCGCAGGTGTGGTACGATGAGGTCCTGGATGATGTTTGGCGCGCCGGTGCGATGGTCCTCCCAGGGGAAGAATTCATACCAGCCGCGCCAACTGCCCGGCGGCGTCCCGTGCGCCGGCTCGACGCGGGTCAGGCCGAGGTAGCTGATCGAGATCACCCGGCCAGCCGGCCCATCGCTGCCGCGGTCTCGGTCGGCAAAGGTATAGAGCTGTTCGATGTAGCCAAGCGGGTGCCCTGTCTGCTGCTCGACCCAGTTGCGCAGGCCCGATTGCAGCGAGCGGTGGCCGAGTTCGAAGGGTCCGGAGGGCAGGGCGGCTGCCTCCTTGATCGTCAGCACCACAGGGTTGCCGTTGGGGGCCGCAACAAGCACCGCGATCAGGTCCGCGCTGATCGCGTGGCGCTCGGTCGCGCTTTGTTGGGTAGCCCCTGGTGTATCCCGCATCTTGCCCTGGTTGGTTCCGGTTGGTCCTCATCGGAAGGCCAGTCGGATCAAAGGTCAACACCCAATCACCTGCCGCCGACTGCTGCTGTATGCAGTGCCTGGCAGTTATTGGCCTGTAGGAACAAGAAAATCCACATTGTGCGCGGCATTTATGCGTGACGCAGGGTAACAGCGTACTTGCCGGCCACGAGTTTGTATCGCTTTGAGCGGAATGAAGAATTTGGCGGGAGGCATTCGACCCGGCATGGTCGAGAGCAACCATGCCGGGTCGAATGCTCCGTGCTAGTCGGCTGCCGGCATCTTGCAGTCGGCGGCATA
>JAESFK010000791.1_pt1 | contig 12386 bp, 14 predicted proteins | sample 9269391 | NCBI WGS metagenome assembly JAESFK01 (sample SAMN14506231, study PRJNA617097) | algae metagenome | isolation source: Drouetiella hepatica UHER 2000/2452 and co-occurring heterotrophs from... | place: Slovakia: Slovak Paradise National Park, Hrabusice, Kosice Region | collected 2000-01-01
CTTCATGGCGGACGACCTCGCGGCCGCTTGCGACCTCGTCCTTTCGGGCGGGCTCAATGCCAGCGTCTCGACGGGGATCCTGCCCGACCTGCGCCTCTGACGGCAGGCCTCGCTAGACGCGCTGACGAAGGCCGAAGCCGGAGGGTCTCGGCTCGAGCCTCTCGCTCGCCGCGCGATCGTCGATGTCGAAGCCGTAGCTCGGTGGCACGTCGGAGACCAGCGGGCGGCGATAGCCGGAATCGCCGGGCTGGGGCGCGACCTCTCCCGCCTGGCTGCCGACCGGCGTCGCTGCCACAGGCCTGTTCTGGTTGCGCAGCCGGTCTACGAGGTGGATGAGGTCGACCTCGCCACCGCGCCCCTCGACCACGTCGGCTGCATGGTGGCGACCTGCGCCAGGAATGAACTCGCTGGCGAGCTTCTCGAACTTCATCCGCATCGTCGTGGCGACGCCTTCGCCGAAGGCGATCGCCTCGCGCTGGCCGATCGACGACAGGAACGAAAGCGTCGAGGCCGACGAGTCGGCGATCGCCGAGCGGATGATCGCCTGGTCCTGCTCGTTTGCCAGGCGCATGGCGAAGATCGTGGAGCACTGCGACAGGATGGTGGGGTCGAGCTCGCCCGGCCGCTGGGTGACCACGCCCAGGAAGCAGCCATACTTGCGGCCCTCCTTGGCGATCCGGGAGAGGGCATGCCGCGTCGGCTCGAAGCCGAGGCGCGGATCCGACGGCATGTAGCGATGCGCTTCCTCGCACATCAGCAGCATCCGGAACTGCCCTTCGGACAGCAGCGCGAGATCGAAGGCCACGCGCGCCAGCACGGAGCACACGGCGTTGACCACTTCGGCGGGAACGCCCGCCATCTCGAAGCAGGTGACCGGACGGCCCTGCTGGGGGATGCGGAAGATCTTTCCGATCGTCTCGTGAATGGAGTCCTCGATCAGGCGCGATCCGAACATGAACCGGTAGCGCGGATCGTTGATGACGGATTCCAGCCGGGCCCGCAGCGCCCGGCATGCGGGTCTCTCGACCTTGGCATCGAGCTGCCCCATGCGCTCTTCGAGCAGCCGGATCAGGTCGGCCATGCGATAGGGAACGGGGAGGTCCGCCGTAAGAGAGTCGTGGCCGCGCCGCGCCAGCGTGGCGCTGCCGGCGTGTCGGTATTGCGCCTTGGCGACCGGGATGAGGTCGCGCAGGAGATCGAGTTCCTCCGGTACCACTTCGCGCCCGCGGAAGACCACCTCGACCAGTTCCTCGAGGCGGAACACCCAGAAGGGCAGGTCGAGATTGGACGTGTCGAGCCGTACGCTCAGGTCGGGCAGGGCGCCGGCGAACTCGTTGTGGGGATCGAGGATCAGCACGCGCAGGTCCGGCCGCGCGGCGATCGTCTTGCGCAGGAGCAGCGCGACGGCGGTGGATTTTCCCACGCCCGTCGTGCCGACCACGGCGAAGTGGCGCGACAGCGTGTCGTCGATGGCGATGTGCGCGTCGATCTCCTCGTCCTGGGAGAGATGTCCGATGGTGATGCCGCGGCGGCCGGCAAGGTCGTAGACCGCTGCGAGGTCGCGTGTCCGGATCCGGTGGGCGACGGCGCCGATGTGCGGATACTGCGTGATGCCGCGGTCGAATACCGCCACGGCTGGCGATGGAGCGTCCCGGACCTCGCCGACGAGTTCGACTTCCACCTCGATGCGGTTGCGTTCGTCGGAATTCCAGGCGCGATCGGCCTTTCCGATGGCGTAGACGAGGCCGACCGTGCGGATCTGGCCGAGATTGATGGAGATCAGCTTGCCGACCGTCCAGACGCCGCTCGAACCGGATTCGTCCGTATCGGCGAAGGCTGCGATCGTCGCGCGTGCGCCGTCGCACTGGACAACGTGCCCGAGGATGCGGCTGTCTTCCTGCGTCGCATCGCGACGCTCGCGTGCCATCTGCGCATTCCCGGCCGGCCGCTCGAACATCCCGGTGAGGCTCCCTCTAACCGGTCAAGCATAGACAGCGCAGGTTAAGCCCGGGTTTGGCGAGATGGTGGAGGAACCGTCAATGCTTTTCGCCGGATGCCAGCGGGGCCTGCGCGGGATGTGCGGTCAGCGGCGCGGGTTGGACAATTCGCCGAGCAGCCGCGCCATCTCGTCGTCGAGGCTCGGCTTGGGGGCATTGGCGTTCGCCTCGTCGCCGTCCAGCGACACTTCCAGTTCCTTCAGGAGGGCACTGTCGAGGTCGTCGATGGGCGCAGCCACCGCCGGTGCCCTTGCAGGCGCGGCGGGTGCCGACGATCGAACGTCCCCCGCCGATTCGGCATTGACCGTGTGCTGCGGCGCAGGCGGATTTCGGGGTGCGGGAGGCCGGACCACGGGGGGCCGGGGTTGCGGTTCCGCAACCCTAGGCGGCGGGCCGGCGCGCTCGGCGGCCGGCCGGGGCGCGGGCGGAAGACGGCCCGGCTCCGCTGCGCGGGTCCTCGGCGGAGGTGCGACCACTTGCGGGGCAGGAGGTGCAGAGGGTGTGGAGGGCGCCGGCGCGGCAACGGGCGGCGCAGGCGCAGCCGGCTCCCGTTCGGCAGGCGTGGCCGTGCGTCGCGGCTGGCCTATGCGAATGTCCTGTTCGACGATGATGTCGCTCGATCCGCCGATCAGCAGAAGGTGCTCGACGTCGTCCCTGCGCACCAGCACGAGGCGCCGCTGGCTATCGAGCGCCGTGGCGTCGGTGATGGCGAGCCGTGCCTTCCTGTTGCGTCCGCCGACAACGAAGGTTCCATGCATCAGGGGGCGGACGAGCTTGAATGCGACGAGCAGGACGACCAGCAGAAGCAGGGCGAGCAGGGTCCAGAGCACGGCCTGCGAATAACCAGGCCCTGCCACCTCGTCCAGCCACTCAAGCATGCGTTTCCGCTCCGTCCTCGTGGCGCGCCAGACCTTGTCGCGATTTCGGAGACACCCTGCTTCGAGATGATTCCCCGAGCAGGGTCCGAAACCAGAACGACACTGGAATCAACGGTTTGCCAGCGCCTCGCAGTTCCGGACCAACGCTCGGGACCAAGACTTTCGGCCGAGCGAATTCCGGAATGCGGACACTAGACGGTTGCGCGCATTTCGCAAGTTGCGGAAGCGACGCCGTCGATCGATCGGGAGGAAGACGGGGGCGAGGCCCCGGCGCGGCAATCCGCGTCAGGGCCGGGCGGGTCAGCGGACCAGAAAGCCCAGGCGCGCACCGGCCAGAGCGCCGGCCTGGCCAGGCATCGAGCGCAGCAGACGCTGGCGCTCCAGTGCGGTGGTCACGTTGCTGGTGGGCGAGAGGGTGAAAAGGCGGGAAAAGAAGTTCATGACACGTCTCCATGCAGTCGAGTTACACGGGGTGCCTTGCTAGGGGTTGCTACTGGGGCATCTCGTTGGTGCCTCGGATATAGGCATTCGCCGATGACTCGGATGGCGGAAAAGCGAAGCGGCGCATGGGAAAAGCGACATGCCCGGCCGGACTGCCGATGGTGGTGTCAGATAACCCAAGGAAATTCCACGCCAATTTGCATGTCGCGACGATCCGTGCAGCCGCTGCAGGGCTGCTGCAGCGAATGCGCATGGCTGCCGCTGTGTTGGGCACGCCGCCGGCAGACCCGCCACAGCGCTGGCAGGGCGGGTCTGCGGCGAACACGTCACCACCCGCATTTCACGACCAGGTGCCGACCCAGATCCTGGGCTCGGTCGTGCGCGGATCGTGCGCCTCGGGCCAGCCGATGTCCTTCTGGATCTCGGCCGGGAGCGACCTCACCTGGCGCTCGGTGAGATAGCGGCTGCGCGCCGTCCGGTACTGGGTGGCCAGGGTGCCGAGAGCGGTAAAGATGGACATGGCTTCCTCCTGCAGATTGTGGCCTCCGTCAGGGTGACGAAGCCCGGTCTCGCGCGCCGCCTGGCGCGCGAAATTATTGAAACAATGACATATTTCTTGCCTGCTGGTCGCCGCGGGGGTTGTCGGATCGACCACCGCTGCTTCTGGGATTGACTATGGCGCCGGGTTGAAGTTCAATCAAACGAAATCAAATGATTGTTTGGATCAGGAATACTGAAGGGAAGGAGGCCCATGAACGCCCCGCTCAACCATCCCCTGCCGCTGCTGGACCTGGACATCCTCCGGACGTTCGTCGCCATCGCCGAGACCGGCAGCTTCACGACGGCGGCCAATGCGGTGTTCCGCACGCCGTCGGCCGTCTCGATGCAGATCAAGAAGCTAGAGGACATTCTCGGCCGTTCCGTGTTTTCCCGAGACGCCCGCTCGGTGTCGCTCACCACCGATGGCGAGATCCTGCTCGGCTATGCCCGCCGGCTTCTCTCGATCAACCGGGAGGCGGTTTCGAAGTTCATCGTGCCCGACATCGTCGGCGTCGTGCGCCTCGGCTCGCCTGACGATTATGGCGAGCGGGTGTTGCCGCACGTCCTGAAACGGTTCTCGCAGACCCACCCCTCGATTGCCGTCGACGTGGTGATCGACCAGAGCTCGAACCTGCGCCGGCGCATGGACGACCGCTCGCTCGACATCACGCTGGTCACCAATTCCTACCGCAACATTTCCGGTGCGGAGGTCCTGCTCACCGAACCCATCGTGTGGGCCGGCGCCAAGGGTGGCTGTGCCCACATGCGCGAGCCGCTTCCGGTTTCGCTATGGGAGGAAGGCTGTGCCTGGCGGGCCGGCGCGCTCGAGGCGCTGGGCCGCGAGGGACGCAACTACCGCATCGCCTACATGAGCGCGCACACCGCCGGACAGCGCGCTGCGATCATGGCCGACCTCGCCGTCGCCCCGCTGCCGAAGTCCTTCCTCGGCGAGGACATGGTGGAACTCACGGCCAAGCAGGGCCTGCCCGAGATCGGCAGCTACGCACTGGCGATGATCCAGCAGCCTGACGCCAGCGCGCCGGTCAAGGCCGTCGCCGACCACATCCGCGCAACCTTCGACGTCTTCCGGGAGACCGGCAGGTTCTGACTGTGGAACCTGGCAAGCCGGGCGTAGACCTCGCCATGCCTCCGGGCCGACTGATGCCGGCCCGGCAGGTGAAGTTCCAGTTCCCGTGCAGTTTTGTGCCGAGGTGCGTCGGCCATCAGCCCAGCGGGAAATCGTCGGGGGTTCGCGTTCCACCCCCTGCTGGCGTCCAGCCGATGTCCTTTTGCAACTGCGGCGGCAGCGCATTCATGGTGCGGATTGCCTCGGCGTTGCGCCGTGCCTTGCGGTAGGCGCTGCCGAATTTCGACAGACGGTTCATGATCGACATCGCTTGCTTCTCCCTTGATCGCGCGTCGCGTTCATCGTCGCGCGCGTCGCGGGACGCCGTATCGCAGGGGATTGTATCGGCTGTGTATCTCTGACCGAATATTTTGTATCAGCGATGGAAACGCGACTATTTCTGCCCGAGTTTGCGGTATTGTGACAAGGAAAACCCGCCGATGCGTCCCGCAGGGCGGTGACCAACGAAAGATCGCGACGGTTGCAGGCCTCTGTGACACGCACGGGCCACCGCGGATTCCGAGAGATCAGTCGCGCTGCCGCCGCGCCGCCCGCTCCTCGCGGGAACGTCGGCGCGGGGTGGCGTCGCCGGCTATTCCATCCTCGCTCACCGTCTTGCGTGCCGGCAGTCGCACGGCCGCCGACAGCTTCGGGAACGGGTCGACCTTGTTGGGCAGAGCCATCGCGTCGATGAACAACTGCTGGAAATGCGGCTCAAGCGCCGTCTCGATCTTCTCGATGCGGGCCACCTCGTTCTCTATCTCGCGGCGGTGATCGCGGTTCAGCAGCGCCATCAGCGCGCCCGTCCCGGCGGCATTGCCGACAGCCTTCACCTCCGCGAGGTCGCAGTCGGGTATCAGCCCCAGGACCATCGCGTATTTGGGATCTATGAAGGAGCCGAAGGCCCCCGCGAAGCGGATCGTGTCGACGGTCTCGACGCCCTGCTTCTCCATAAGCAGCTTCACGCCCGCATAGAGCGCCGCCTTCGCCAGCTGTATCGCGCGGATGTCGTTCTGCGTCACGCTGATCCGCGGCTCCCCGTCGCGCAGAAGGTAGGAGTAGGTTCGGCCGTTCTGGAAGATGCGCGGGCTGCGCGCGGCAAGGCTGCCATCCACCACGCCGTCCTCGGAGATGACGCCGGCCAGGTACATCTCGGCCACCACCTCGATGATCGCCGAGCCGCAGATGCCGGTGACGCCGGTGGACGCCGCTGCTTCCTCGAAGCCTTCCTCGTCCGACCATTTGTCGACGCCGATCACACGATATTTCGGTTCGAGCGTCTCGGGGTCGATCCGCACGCGCTCGATCGCGCCAGGCGCCGCGCGCTGGCCGGAGGAGATTTCCGCACCCTCGAATGCCGGGCCCGTAGGGGAGGAGGCTGCGACGACCCGGCCGCGGTTGCCGAGCACGATCTCGGCATTGGTGCCGACGTCGACCAGCAGCATCATGCTGTCCTGCCGGTAGGGACCTTCCGAGAGCGTCGCGCCGGCAGCGTCCGCGCCGACATGACCGGCAATGCAGGGCAGCGTATAGAAGCGCGCGCCGCGGTTCGCCTCGATGCCGATCTCGTGCGTCCAGCCCTGCACGGCGCCGGACACGGCCAGCGCGAACGGGGCCTGGCCGAGTTCCGTCGGATCGATGCCGAGGAAGAGGTGATGCATGATCGGGTTGCCGACGAAGACGAGGTCGAAGATGTCGTCGCGGCTGACCGCACCCTCGGCGCAGACCTTGCCGATCAGCGTGTTGACGGCCTCGCGCACGGCTTTCGTCATCGCCTCCCGCCCGTCCGGATTCATCATCACGTAGGACACGCGGCTCATCAGATCCTCGCCGAAGCGGATCTGCGGGTTCGACGTGCCTGACGTCGCCACGAGACGACCGGAGAGCAGCGATACCAGATGCATGGCGATGGTGGTCGAGCCGATGTCGCAGGCGATCCCGTAGGCCTCGTTCTTCAGGCCCGGATACAGCGCGATGACGGTGGCACGCGAAAATTCCATGTCCTTGTGGATTGCCGCGGTGACCGCCCAGTCCTCCTTGCGCAGGATCTTCTGCACTTCCGGGATCAGGTGTGGCGCGACCCGCAGGTCCTTCCAGCCCCAGTCCTTTTCGAGCGCGGCCTTCAGGCGTTCGAGATCGCCCGTCGGCTTGTGCATGTCGGGCTCTTCCACCTCGACATAGCACATCTGCACGGCGGCATTGCGCTCGATGACGCGGTCGCTTGCGGCCTTTCGAATCGTCTGCGCGTTGACGACCGTGTCCTGCGGAACGTCGACGACGAGGTCGCCCTGTACCGTCGCAGAGCAGGAGAGGCGGCGGCGCTCGGGCAGGCCGCGCACGCGGTCGTAGCGGTCCTCCTTGGGGCCACGCGGCGAGATGTGGTCGAGCGACGAGACGATCTTGTGCTTGGCGAAGTTGCCGGCCTGAACCTCGATCTGGCAACGGCCGCAGGTGGCCCGCCCGCCGCAGACGGACTCCACGTAGACGCCCAACTGGCGCGCCGCATCGAGCAGCGGCGTGCCGATGGGAAAGCGCCCGCGCTTGCCTGACGGCATGAACAGGACGAGGGGGTCGGTGGAGGGGACGGGAGCGTTCATGATGTCACTTCAATCTGCCGGACGTCTCTCCCGTCGGGAAGCCGCAGGTACGCCGTACAATCGTTCCAGTTTCGCAACGTCGTTGCCTGCGTTCGTAGATCGAGAAGAATGGCGGTCGAAACGCTACGGTCCTCGCCCGCAAACCGCACGAACCCGAATTCCTGCCCTTCGTTTTCGACGGCTAGAAATGCCTTCGTGGGAGTCGGTTCAAATCCATATCGGGGCAGCCCGCGCACCTGATCGGCTTCGCCGCTGTTCTCCAGAGCGTTCACCACAAAGCTTTGAAAGAGGCCTTCGGCCGCTGCATCCCAGTCGTCGTAGGGTGGCTCCTGCAGCCAATCAACGCCTGCCTTCTCGGCAAGCGGACCGACACAGCATATGGCCTGTCGAAACAGATCGACAAGTTCGTGAATCCGAAAACGACGGGTTTCCTCTGCACCAGAACCGTTCATGGAGAGTCCCGCACGAACTACTGGTCTGCCACAGGAGGGAGACCCTCGAAGATGTCGGCGAGCGTGAGCGTCACGCCAATCTCAGGGATCTGCAGGATATCATCGCTATTGGAGTATACTCGGACAGTCGGTACTTCTCCGGGATGGCGGGTGTGAAGTTGAACACGGAGCTTCTCCGGGTCGACAACCAGCACTCGAGCGATTGTCGCGATCTGCCAGTATTCGGTGATCTTCCCCGCGAGGTCGAATGTCCGGGTCGAGGGTGACAGAACCTCCGCGACCAATCTGGCATTTTCGAAGATGAAACCATCGTCGATCTTCGTGCCGCAATCGACAACGAGGTCCGGGAAGCGGATTTGGGCTGGACCCGTTCTCACCGCCGCATCGTTGGCAAATGCCTTGCACGGACCGTTCCTCAACTGATTTGCGACGAGCCGGAAGAGGTTGCCGCTCGCCAGATTGTGGCGGCGGCTGGCACCCGTCATCATCACAGGGGCAGTTGCTCCGGGCAGCATCATCGGCATGGGCGCTCGTTTCAGCGTCGGGACACCGTCAACGAGCTCGTATTTCTCCTCCTGGTGCTCGTTCCAGGCGAAGAATTCGTCGACGGTCCATTTCCGCTGCTTGTGAGCGATCGTCATCTCGGTCTATGCGCTCCAATCGCCGAAGAGCTCATGATACGCGCGCCGGGTCAGAGCGTCACCCCCGGCCCATCCGCGCCTCGCGGCCACCGCGGCGACGGCCGCCGGCGGCGGCCTCGCCCGGTGCGGTCAGAGCAACGGGCGGCGGGGCGGCGTGCTCGCCGGGCTTGAAATCCTTGTAGGTCTTGATCCAGGTCATGCAGTCCCTGTCGGTGCCTGCGAGAACGTTGGCGCCGCGCACGGCCTCCATCTCCTGCGGCCGGCAGGGGTTCATGATGGCGCTGGTCATGCCGGCGCCGATCACCATCGGGATGAAGGCGGCGTTGATGCCGTGGCGGTGCGGCAGGCCGAAGGAGACGTTGGACAGGCCACAGGTGGTGTTGACCTTGAGCTCGTTGCGCAGCCGGTAGAGCAGCGCGAAGACCTGGCGGCCGGCATCGCCAAGGGCGCCGATCGGCATCACCAGCGGGTCGACCACCACGTCGTGGGCCGGGATCCCGAAATCGGCGCAGCGCTCGACGATCTTCTTGGCCACCGCGAAGCGGACGTCCGGGTCCATGGAGATGCCGGTCTCGTCGTTGGAGATGGCGACGACTGGGACGTTGTACTTCTTGATCAGCGGCAGGATCGCCTCCAGCTTCTCCTCCTCGCCGGTCACCGAGTTCACCAGCGGCCGGCCCTTCGCGACCTTCAGCGCGGCCTCGATCGCCGCGGACACCGAACTGTCGATCGACAGCGGCAGATCGACGGTATTCTGCACGATCTCCAGGGTCTGGACGAGCAGTGCCGGCTCCGTCGCGTTCGGGTCGACTGCGGTGACGCCGGCATTGACGTCGAGCATGGTCGCGCCCGCGCCCGCCTGCTCCAGCGCGTCCTTGATGACCGTCTCGAAGTTGCCCGCCGCCATCTCGGCCGCCAGCTTCTTGCGGCCGGTCGGATTGATGCGCTCGCCGATGACGCAGAAGGGCTGGTCGAAGCCGATGACGATTTCGCGGGTCGCCGAGGCGACGATCGTGCGGGTCATGAAGTTCTCCTCAAGATATAAAGACTTCTTTATATCGTTATCTGATTGGGATCAAGCGCGAGCGCTTCAGTGCGCGCTCTTGACCAGTTCTGTCTGTGTTTCCGTGACGTTGTCGTGCAACAGATGGTCCAGCCGCGCGGCGACCGTTGCATCGTCGGCGCGAACCTCGCGATTCCAGGGGCGGCGGCCCTTGAGCACGCCGGATTCATCGACGATCTCGGCAACGTACTCCTCCTGCCGGTAGGCCATCACGTGGATGCCCGACACGCCGGGGATTTCCTTCACCTCGTTGATGATGTCGATGCACAGCCGCTTGCCCTCGGCCTTCTGGTCCATGGCGCCTTCGAGCCGCTGGATGATGGCGTCGGGAATGTGGATGCCCGGAACGTTGGAGCGGATCCACTTGGCGGTCTTGGCCGAGGCGAGGGGACCTACGCCGACGAGGACGAAGACCTTTTCGGTCAGGCCGAGGTCGCGCGCCTTCTGCATGAAGGTTTTGAACATCGGCACGTCGAAGCAGTACTGGCTCTGCACGAACTGCGCGCCGGCGGCGATCTTCTTGCCGAGATGGATCGGGCGGAAGTCGTAGGGCGGCGCGAACGGATTGATCGCCGCGCCAAGGAAGACCTGGGGTGGCGTGGTGAGCTTGCGGCCCGACAGGAATTTTCCATTGTCGCGCATGATGCGGATGGTTTCCAGCAGCGACATCGAATCGAGATCGAACACGGGCTTGGCGCCCGGCTGGTCGCCGGCCTGCACGCCGTCGCCGGTGAGGCACAGGATGTTGGCGACCCCCATCGCCGCGCCACCGAGCACGTCGCCCTGTATGGCGATGCGGTTCCGGTCCCGGCAGGCGATCTGCATCACCGGGGCGTAGCCCATGCGGGTGAGCAGGGCGCAGATGCCGACCGACGACATGTGGCAGTTGGCGCCCGACGCATCGACGGCGTTGATGGCGTCCACCCAGCCGTCGAACACCTTTGCGCGGTTGTAGACGTCTTCGGGATCGGCCGAATCGGGCGGATTCAGCTCGGTGGTCACCGCGAACTCGCCGCGCCTCAGCACCCGTTCGAGCCGGCCACGCGATGTGTGGCCGGGCAGGGAGTCGAGCGGCAGATGTGGGCCGGCCGGGTTCTCGTCTGGGTGGCGTGAGGAGGTCATGGCTGCACCCTTGCGCCAGGTTGGCTTTCACACGAGCGCTGACGCTCTACGTTGCCCCCCTCTGTCCTGCCGGACATCTCCCCCACACGGGGGGAGATCAGCAGCTTGGATCTCCTCGCTTCCTCGTCGAAAACGCCGATTGCCGAAAGCCTAGCGGCCGGCTGATCTCCCCCCTCGTGGGGGAGATGTCCGGCAGGACAAAGGGGGGCAACGGAGGGCGCAATCTGGATCATCATGCCGAGCTCCCCGCCTTCGCCGCTTGCTTCTCCGCCGCAGCCATCGCCGTCACCCGCAGCCAGGCCGAGGTTTCGCGCAGCGACTGGTCGACCGGCTTCTGCACTGCCAGGATGGCGTCGCCCTCGACCATGTTGCGCGAGCCTTCCCATGCCTTGACCCAGACGCAGGGCATGTCGGGCTCGACCTCGCAGTTGCCGTTGGCGCGCACGCCGCCGCAGGGGCCGTTGCGCAGCTGCTTCGGGCAGTTCATCGGGCACGACATGCCGGTCGAGGAGAGGATGCACTGGCCGCACATGCGGCAGTCGAACATCAGGCCCTTCACCCGCATCTCGACGAACTTGACCGGCGTCTCGACGCGGCCGTAGCCGATTGCCTTCCACAGTGGATGCAGCAGGAGAAACATGTCGGCGAAGCGGCCGTAGAACCATTCGAGCAGCCGCGAATGCCGGATCGACCACAGGCGCACGGTGTAGCTGCGCTGGACGCGTCGCTGCGGCGACACGTCGGCCGGATTGTAGGCGCTCTTCGGCGCCGTCTTCTTCACGACAGTCGCCTGGGTGACGCCGCCTGTCGCCGAAGGCGGGATGATTTCGGGTCCGGCGCCTGCCGGGCCTTTCTCGGTCGTGGAGGTCGGCTGGGTGCTATGCATTTTCCTTGCCGCCGGATTTCGCGAGGGCGACAAGGCGCTCGCGGTCGAATTGCGCCTCGATCGCGGTTGCGGCCTTTTCGGCTTCTGCTTCGAGGTCGTCCCCCACCGGGACCGGGTCGGCCTTGCGCCACTCCGCCAGATAGGCGTCCGTCTCCGCCGCGCCGGATCGCATCGCCGCCATGTCGATGGCTTCGGTGAAGCGCAGCGGCAGTTCGCGCTTGGCGGTTCGCCGACCCTGGCGGACGATGACCTGCGCGGGAATATCCCGCCAGTAGACGACAATGAGATCGGCCATGGACACTCGCTGAATTCTGCCTGAGGAGGATTGCCGGAACGCCGGCGTACGCGCTTCTCATGCCACGACGCCCTTCCATTCAAAAGCGACGCCGCACGATGTCGCAAACGGGGCTCGTGATGGCGCCTGGGGTCGGGCGGCCCGCTTCGGCCTTGACGACGGTGGAGCGATGTCGCGCGAAGCCGGAAATCGGTTTGCCGGGGACTGGAAAGAAGCTATTGTCCCACGGTCGTCGGTTCCGCAAGGAGCCAAGAGGGAACGCGGTGCGGGCGAACGGATGCCCTATGCCGCGGCTGCCCCCGCAACTGTATGCGGCGAGCCTCATCCGAATGCCACTGGCGGTCATGC
>JAESFK010000792.1_pt1 | contig 12372 bp, 12 predicted proteins | sample 9269391 | NCBI WGS metagenome assembly JAESFK01 (sample SAMN14506231, study PRJNA617097) | algae metagenome | isolation source: Drouetiella hepatica UHER 2000/2452 and co-occurring heterotrophs from... | place: Slovakia: Slovak Paradise National Park, Hrabusice, Kosice Region | collected 2000-01-01
CATGCCGAGCGCGACGATGCCGGTGATCGACGCGGCGCGGATCACCACCATCAGGTTCTCGAAGGTGAGGAAGTTGGGCGTCGTCACCCACCCGGCGAACAGCAGCACCGCGATCGCGGCGATGATGATCAGCGTGTTGCGTCGCCGCCTGGCGCGCGCCTCGATTTCGGACTGGGGCAGGTCGGCAGGCAGCCGTTCCGCAAGGATGCGCGAGATCATGCCGCCACTCCCGCGTCCTCGGCCTGCGGATGGGTCACGTCACGCAACAGCGCCTCCAGCCGCACGTCGGCTGCCGGCGCGATGCGCACCAGGCGCCCGCGGAAGAATGTCGCGACTGTGTCGGCCAAGCCGAGAACCTCCTGATTGTCCGAAGAGGCGAAGATGATCGCCAGGCCCTGGTCGGCAAGCGTGCGCAGATGCCGGTAGATCTCGGCGCGGGCGCCGACGTCGACGCCGCGCGTCGGTTCCTCGACCAGCAGGATCGACGGCTCGATGCCGAGCCATTTGCCCAGCGCCACCTTCTGCTGGTTGCCGCCGGAAAGCTTGCCGGCCTGGCTGCCGAGCCGGGCGAGATTGATTTCGAAGAACTCGGCGAGGCGGCGCGACATCTCGGTCTCGCGCTTGCTGCTGATCAGCCCGCCGACCGTGATGCGTCCAATGGCCGGGGCCGTGAGGTTCTCGGTCAGCTTGCGCACCGCGAAGATGCCGTCGCGCTTGCGGTCGTCGGAGCAGTAGGCGATGCCGAGGTTCATCGCGTCGCGCATGTCGTGGGGATGGATCGCCTTGCCGCGCAGCGTGATGTCGCCGCCGTCCTTGGGCACGGTGCCCGAGATCGCGCGGACGATGGCGTTGGCGCCGCTGCCCAGCTGGCCGGCCAGGCCGACGATCTCGCCTGCGTGCAGTTCGAGCGACACCGGCCGCGCGAGACCGGGCGCGACGAGGTTGCGCAGCGACAGGACGACCTCGCCCTTCTTCTTGCCGCGCTCCGGGAACATCTGGTCCAGGCGGCGCCCCAGCATGTGCTCGATGAGCAGGTCGATGTTGAGGTCGCTGACCTCGACGGGATCGAAGCTGTTGCCATTGCGGAAGATGGTCACCCGGTCGGCCATCTCGAAGACCTCGCCGAGCCTGTGGGTGACGTAGATGATCGAGCGGCCTTCCTTTGCGAGCGTCTTGACGACGTTGGTGACCTTTTCGATCTCCACGTCGGACAGCGCGGCGGTGGGCTCGTCCAGGATGAGGATCTGCGCCTTGCGCGACAGCAGCCGCGCGATCTCGACGAGCTGGCGCTGGGCGACCGAAAGGTTGCCGGCAGGCATGCCGGGATCGATGTTGCCGAGCCCGACCAGCTCGAGATAGGGCTTGACCCTCGCGGCGAGCTTCGATGCCGTCCAGATCGGATTGTCGTCCTGGCCGCCCAGGCAGATGTTCTCCGCCACCGACAGGGCGGAGATGATGCTGAGTTCCTGCGTCACATAGGCGACGCCGGCCGCGAGCGACTGGTGCGGCGTGCGCAGGCGCACTTCCTTGCCGCCGATATGGGTCGTGCCCGTGTCCGGGCGCTCGAGCCCGGCGAGGATCTTCACCAGCGTCGACTTGCCCGCGCCGTTCTCGCCGAGCAGGGCCATGACCTCGCCGCGACGCAGGTTGAAGTTGACGCCCTTGAGCGCCTGCACCGAGCCATAGCTCTTCGAGATGCCGCTCATGCGCAGCACCAGGTTTTCAGCGTCCATCGTCCTCGATCCGGTCATTGGAGACGAAAGCCACCGCCCGGCTTGCGGGCGGTGGCGGGAGCGAGTGGGCTCAGTAGTTGCAGAGCTCGGTGAAGGTCCAGCCCCAGAGCTTGAACGCGTCCAGTTCGGCCTGCGTGTTGCCGAGAGCCGGGTTGGGGATGAAGTTGAAGCGCGACGGCTCGCCCTCATCCGACGGCGGCGTGTCGGGATTGGCTTCCAGATACAGCTTGCCTTCGTTCACCTTGCCGGTGTTCAGATACTTGTGAAGCGTCTGGACCGACTGCCAGCCTTCGAGGAAGGCAGCCTGCACGCCAGTGCCGACGAGCGCGCCCGAGATGAGGTCGGAGGTGTCGCCATGGCAGGTGCCGCCGACGACGAACACGTCCTTGCCGGGCGTCTTGCCGGATTCGCGGAGCGCCTGGATCACGCCGGTCGCGAGGCTGTCATTCTCGGTGTAGACCCAGGTGACCTCGTCCTTGCGCGGCGGGATGACCTGCGAGCCGACCTGGTAGCCTTCCTGCGACATGAAGCCCGCGGGCTCCTCGAGGATGACCTCGAGCTTGCCCTCAGTGGTTTCGCGGAAGGACTTGGCGCGGTCCGCACCGGCGGAATAGCCGGCCGGGAACGTGATGATCATGCCCTTGTCGCACTTGACGTCGGTGGCGGCGTCGCAGGCCTTCAGCAGCATCTCGGCGGCGACCTTGGCGTTGAGGAAGTCGTCGACGCCGGCATAGGCGGTCCAGAAGGCTTCGGTGCCCTCGATCGGGTACTGGTTGGTGAAGATGACCGGCTTGCCGGTCTGCGACAGCGCGCGCAGCGAGCCCGTGCCGGCGGCGTTCACGTAGGGCCACCAGATGAAGCCCGCGACCTCCTCGCCGGACGCCAGCTGCTGCTGCACCTGGGAATCCTGCTCGGCCTGGTCGCGGCTCGATTCGATGATCTTGATGTTGTAGCCGAGATCCTTGGCCTTCTCGCGGGCGCCGACCTGCCACTGGGCGAGGTAGTTGTCGGTGCCGGGCGGCATGAAGACGACGATGTTGCCCTTGTCCTGCGCGAGCGCGGTGCTCGCCGAGAGCGCCATCGTCACGCTGACGGTGACCGCCGCGGCAAGTGCGCCCACGGCTTTCAAGCTCGAATATCCTAGCATAGATTCCTCCCTGTTGAGACACGCCCGCGCCATGCGGGCGATCACCACCTTCAGCAGCCGGCCTTCCTCGCCGATGCCCCTGAATCCTCCAGTATCGCGGTCTGGACCGTGCCCTCGCGGCGGCGCTCCTCATGCGCCGCCGGGCCGATCCTGCCGACGGTCAAAGCAGCACCATACCTCCGTCGATCATGATGATCTGGCCGGTCATGTAGTCGGAGTCCGCCGAAGCCAGGTAGGTCGTGGTGCCCACGATGTCCTTCGCCGTCGCCGCGCGGCCGCGCAGGATGCCGGCCGAGAAAGCGGCGATCGCCTGGCCCGGCTTCTCGCTGGCGCCGATCTCCATGAGGTCGAGGTCGAGCTTTTCCCAGAGCGGCGTGTTGACGACGCCCGGGGCGAATCCGTTGACGGTAATGTCGTTCTTGGCGAAGGCGCGCGCGGCCGACTGGGTCAGCGAGATCACGGCGAACTTCGAGGCGCAGTAGGGCGCGATGTTGTCGTAGCCCTGGCGACCGGCGATCGATGCGGTGTTGATGATCTTGCCGCCCTTGCCCTGGGCGATCATCTGGCGCGCCGCCTCCTGCGTGCCGATCAGAACGCCATAGGCGTTCACCTTCATGATGAAGTCCCAGTTCTCGTCGGTCACGTCGAGGAAGTTCAGCGGCTTGTTGACGCCGGCGTTGTTGAACATGATGTCCAGCGAGCCGAATTCCGACACGCACTTCTCGACCAGCGCCTTGACGTCCTCGCGCTTGGAGACGTCCGCCTTCATGCCGACCGCGCGACCCGCCGCGCTGCCGTCGATGCGCGAGCCGGCCGATGCCGCGACATCCGCCACGCCTGCGTCGAGATCGGCATACACGACGTTGCCGCCTTCCTGGAGAAGGTCGTCTGCAATCGATTGCCCCATACCGCGCGCGGCGCCTGTGACAATGATGTTCTTGCCCTTGAGTCTGTTCACGAGGTCCTCCCGAAACCCTGGATAGGCATAGCCGCGACGCGGTTCCTCCCCGCCGCGGCTCGCATCAGTTAGCCCAAACAGGCCACAGTTCAACAGCGATCGCGCGTGGAAAAATACTCAATCTGAGAATTCCGGCCCTTTCCGGGGAGGTGCCGGCGGTGTTCGGCCGGTTGCGGTTGCCGCTCGGGCGGGTGAAGAAACGGTGGGGTGCCATGCCGGGGCGAAAATCGTCGGTCATCGATCGAGCCTCGACAGGTCTATGGGGCAGGCGAGGGGCATTGAATCGCTTGCGAGCCAACGGATCAGGCACCAGTGTGAACAGAGAGCGCCCCCGACAGGACGCTCGCTTCGCGCCACGTTCCTTCATGGCTAGACCGGTGCCCGTATCCCGTCAATAGTATACCGAATATCGTTGACAGTACCGTCGCAGCCCTCCTAGCTTCACGATGGGGTGATCGTCCGGGTGATGGACGGTCCGGGGAGGGTCGTGGGCTGGATGCCTTGATGCCATATGGGAAATCACTGCCATTCCGCGCCGCCTGGTCCTGCCGCTCGGACCCTGCCGCAAAGGGGATTGCGCCTTCCTCACCGTCAGGCGCCGCCTGATGCGCCTGCGCCGCGAGACGCTCGGAGCGCAGGTCTACGAACTGCTGCGCGACCGCATCCTGCGCGGCGAACTTGGTGGCGGCGAGCGGCTGGTGCAGGGACCGCTCTCGGAGGAACTCGGCATCAGCCGGATCCCGGTACGCGACGCGCTCAAGCGGCTGGAGAGCGACGGGCTCGTCGTCGGCGACGAGATCGGCCGCTATGCCGTGGTGCCGTTCGGACCGGACGACGCACGTGAGATCTACGCCATCCGCCGGCGGCTCGAGCCTCTGGCGATCGAGGTTGCGGCCGCGAACGTGACGCCCGAGGCGCTGGCCGATATCCACGCCCTTCACAAGGAACTCGGGGCCGCGGTCCGCGCGAAGCAGGTCGAGCTCTACATCGAGCTCAACGTGCAGTTCCACATGACCATCTACGAGGCGAGCGGCATGAAGCGGCTGGTGCGCCTGATCGGCGGGCTGTGGCTCGGCGTGCCGCCCTTGACGCCGATGATGCTGGAAGGGCGGATGCGTCGCTCCCAGAAGGAGCACGACGAGATCATGAAGCGGCTGGCCGGGCGCGACGCTGCCGGGGCGGCCGCGGCGCTGGAGCGCCACATCGACAATGCCGGCAGCGAACTGATGCGCGCCATGCCGGGCGAAAGGCCTGCGCTGCCGCCGAAACGACAATCCGGCTGACCGCCGGCGGGAGGAGGAGGGAGGATGGACAAGTCAGTGATCGGCGACTTCGGGCGTCGCCTGCGCGCAGGCATGGTCGGCGGCGGCATCGGCTCCATCATCGGCGAGACGCATCTCATCTCGATGCGCGCCGACGGTTTCTACGACGTCGTGGCCGGCGCGCTGTCGTCGCGGCCTGAAGTCGCCCATGCTTCCGCGAGGATGGAGATGATCGCGCCGGACCGCAGCTATGCCGACTGGCGTGAGATGGCGGAGAAGGAAGCCGGGCGGCCCGACCGCATCGACGTGGTCGTGATCGCCACGCCGCCGCAGCTGCATTTTCCGGTGGCCAAGGCGTTCCTCGAACGCGGCATCGACGTGATCTGCGAGAAGCCGATGACCCGCGACCTCGCGGAGGCCGAGGCTATGGTCGAGCTGGTGCGACGGCACGACCGCCTGTTCTGCCTGACCCATTGCTACACCGGATTTCCCATGGCGCGGCAGGCGCGCGCCATGATCGAGGCGGGCGCCATCGGCAAGGTGCGCATGGTCGACATCGTCTTCGCGCCTGGCGACAAGGGCACGTCACTGGAGCCGGAGGACCTGAGCACCCGGCACTGGCGTTTCCAGGCGTCGTCCATGGGCAAGGCCTCCATCCTCGGCGAGGTGAACTCGCATGCCTACCAGATGGCCTGCTACCTGACCGGGCTGCAGGCAGAGGAGGTTTCGGCGCATCTCGCGACCTTCGCCGAGCGCCGCGAGGTGTTCGACAACGTCTATGCCACGCTGCGATTCCCGAAGGGCATCCAGGGCCGGCTGTGGAGCAGCTACGTCGCGGCCGGCAACGACCAGGGTTTTTCCTTCGTCATCATCGGCGAAACCGGACAGCTCCGCTGGAGCGAGGAGGATCCGGAATATCTCTGGCACAAGCCGATGGCGGCCGCCGCCACCGTGCATTGCCGTGGCTATGACGAGCTGGCCGAGCGCGCGAAGCGCAATGTCCGCTTCCGGCCAGGCTTTCCGGAAGGCTACGGGCTGGCCTTCGCCAATCTCTATGTCGACTTCGCCCAGGCGGTGATGGCGCGCGCGCTTGGCCGGCCCTATGCGCATTTCCTCGCCGACCTGCCAAGCGTGGAGGATGGAGCGCGCGGCATGAAGTTCATGGCGGCGGCGACGCGCTCGCACGAGGCGGACGGCGGCTGGATGCCCTGCCGGCTGGACGTCTGAAAGGAACACCGCGCGAGTTCATCAACATTTTCAATAAGGTCCCGGCGACCAGACCGGGCCAACCATGGGAAAGACGCTCGATGTCGCATTCAAAGGAACGCTTCCTGCCCGCCGGCTTCAGGTCCGACAAGGCGCCGCCGCCGCTCAGCGCCTGGCCGCCTGAGGGCAAGCGCGTCGGCGATGCCGGCCGGGCCTCGGCCCGCAACCCGTTCGACCTGTCGGGCCGTGTGGCGGTCGTGACCGGCGCGGGCAGGGGAATCGGACGCGCCGTTTCCGAGCGCCTCGCCATCCAGGGCGCCCACATCGTCGTCACCGACGTCAACGATGCCGGCAGCGCCGAGACAAAGGCGAACATCGAGGGGGCCGCCGGCACTGCCGAGACGCTGCATTTCGACGTGACGCGCCAGGAGGAGATCGACAGGGTCGCGGCGGACGTCTTCGACAGGCATGGCCGCATCGACATCCTGATCAACAATGCCGGCATCTGCCTGAACGCCACGGCGCTGGAGACGACGAAGGAGATCTGGGACCGCCAGATGCGGCTCAACCTCGACGCGGTGTTCCACTGCAGCCGCACCTTCGGCGAGATCATGGTGAAGCAGGGTTCCGGGGCGATCCTCAACCTGTCGTCGATGGCGGCGCTTATCGACGTGCATCCGCAGGATCACGTCGCCTACAGCGTGTCGAAGGCCGGCGTGGCGCATCTGTCCAAGGTTCTGGGCTCGGAATGGGCGAATACCGGCGTGCGCGTCAACGCCATAGCGCCGGGCTTTGTGGCGACCGACATGCCGCTCGGCGCCGGCATCGAGATGCTGGAAATCTGGAAGTCGCAGACGCCGATGAACCGCTTCCTGCAGCCCTTCGAGATCGCCAATGTCATCGCCTTCCTGGTGAGCGACGCGGCGAGCGCGATTACCGGCCAGCTGATCGTGGCCGACGGCGGCGTCACCATCTGGTAGAAGGCCCTCCATTGGCCGGCGCTTTGCAGGTGAGGAAGAGGAGGACGGCATGAAGATCGGCTGGATTGGGATCGGACGCATGGGGCTGCCGATGGCAATCCGCCTCATCGAGGCGGGCCACGAGGTGTCGGCCTGGAACCGCACGGCGTCGAAGGCCGCGCCGCTTGCGGCGAAGGGCGCGACCATCGTGCCGCGCAAGGCCGACCTCGCGACGTGCGAGGTGGTTTTCACCATGCTGACCGCGGGCCCGGACATCATGGAAGCCTGCGTCGGAGAGGACGGGCTGCTCTCCGGCAGCGCCCGGCCGCGCATCGTGGTCGACTGCTCGACCATCGGCGAGGACGATTCGGCGGCACTGCGGGCCGCGCTGGCCGAGCGGGGCGTCGCCCATCTGGCCGCGCCGGTGAGCGGCAACCCGCGATGCGTGGTGACCGGCAAGCTCTCCGCCTTCGTCTCAGGGCCGCGCGCGGTGTTCGAAGAGGTGGAGCCGCTGCTGCTGGCATTCGCGCCGCGCGGCGCCGCCTGGGTCGGCGAGGGCGAACTGGCGCGCATCTGCAAGGTCGCCGTGAACGTCTTCCTGTCGGGCCTCAGCCAGAGCCTGATGGAGACCACGCTGCTGGCCGAAAAGGCCGGCATCCCTCGGCACGCCTTTCTGAGCTGCGTCAACAACAGCGTCGTGGGCTCGATCTACTCGGGCTACAAGACGCCGGCTCTCGTCAATCTCGACTGGAAGACGACCCAGACGGCGTCGAACATGCGCAAGGATCTCGACCTCGGGCTGAAGATGGCGCGCGAACACGGCCTGCCGATGCCGGCGACCTCCGCGACCCGCGACATGATGCAGGCCCATATCGGCGTCTGTACCGTGGCGGCGGACCCGGAGGCGGCGCTGGCGCGCGACTTCGCCTCGATGCTGGAGACGCTTGCGATGATGGGCGGCATGAAGCTCGAGAGCGAGGACGTCGAGGTGTCCGACGGTCTCGAACGCTGATCGTTCGCCCGATGAGGAGGGGCCGAGCGTTTCGGATGGAGCGTGGGGGGCCTTCACCGCTGCTTGCGCAGCGGCTTCGGACGAGGGTGATGAAGCGGCAATGTCCAGCGCCAATGCTCAGCCGTCATGAATGGCGGCAGGTTCCTGACGGTCGTCATCCTCGGGCCTGTCCCGAGGATCTGCCGCGCGGCGCAGAATTTTGTTTGCGGGCGTTGCGAGCACATGAGAGGGGAGGCATTGGAAACCACAAACTGCAGCAGATCCTCGGCACAAGGCCGAGGATGACGGCGTTGGGTGAGGACGACGGCGTTGAGTGATGGCGCCAAAGCGTCACCGGCGCGAGTATCAGGCCTACCAGTACGGGTCCGGCGCCGTCCCGCCGAGAACCTCGTCGATCCGGCGCTGCGTGCCGCCGGTGACGCCCTCGGGCAGCCGGTCGATGGGGAAGAAGCCGGCTTCCGCCACCTCCCTGTCGGGTCGCTTCGGTTCGGTCTGGTGGAACGCCTCCACGACGTAGAAGCCGACATGGTCGCGGCGGGTCGCGGAGATGTTGAGGTGGATCGACTGCAGGGCGGGTGTCGCGGCGAACACGATGTTGCCCTCCTCGAGGCATTCGCGCGCCACGGCTTCGGCCATCGTCTGGCCGAGTTCCACCCCGCCGCCGGGCAGGTGCCAGCCGGGGACATAGGTGTGGCGAACGAGGAAGATCGTTCCCGCGCCGCGATCGAGCAGCATGGCGCGCACGCCCAGCGTCATGGCGCGGCGCATCAGGAAGTATCTGTGGAAAAGTTTTCCCCGAAGTCCGCCCCAGCCCGGATGCCGGAAAAGATGGCCGAACATCTCGCGCGACATCACGTCTCGGTGGAGGGGTGGAAACCCCCACACGCCTGACCTACAACGCTTCCATGTTCAGGCTCGCCCATATCTCCGACGTCCATCTCGGGCCGCTGCCGGATGTATCCTACAAGGACCTCGCCTCCAAGCGCATGGTCGGCTACGTCAACTGGAAGCGCAACCGGCGGCGGCTGCTGACGGAAGGCACGCTGGGGGCGATCCTCGAGGCGATCAAGGTCGCGGAGGCCGACCATCTCGCTATAACGGGCGACCTCGTCAACCTCGCGCTGGATGCGGAACTCGACCTCGCGCGGCTCTGGCTTGAGGCGCTCGGCAAGCCGGAGGACGTGTCGGTGGTGCCGGGCAATCACGATGCCTACGTGCCTGGCGCCTTCGACAAGGCCTGCCGCCTGTGGGCGCCCTGGATGCGGGGCGACGGCGTGGAGGGCGATCTCGATCGGAAGTCCTTTCCCTATCTGCGCGTGCGCGGGCGGGTCGCGCTGATCGGTGTCTCGACGGCGCGGGCCACCGCGCCCTTCATGGCCAACGGCTTCTTTCGCGAGGCGCAGGCCGAGAGCCTCGGCCGCATCCTGCGCGAGACGGCACGGCGCGAGCTCTTCCGCGTCGTCATGATCCACCACCCGCCGGTGCGCGCCGCCGTGCCGCAGCACAAGCGGCTGTTCGGCATCGGCCAGTTCCACAAGGTGCTGCGCAAGCACGGGGTGGATCTGGTGATCCATGGCCACTCGCACCTGCCGTCGCTGTTCTGGATCGGGGATCGCGACACGCCGGTTCCCGCCGTCGGTGTCTCCGCCGCCGGCCAGGGCTTTGGCGGGCACCATCCGCCGGCGCAGTTCAACCTGTTCGAGATCGAGGGCCAGCCCGGCGACTGGCACCTGCGCCTGACCCGGCGCGGATTCGCGGAGGAGGGCGAGCCGGTCCGGGACATCGAGGTGCTGGATCTAAGCTCGCGCCGTACGGCGCCCGCCTTGCTGGAGACCGAGGAAGACGCCTGAAGGCAAGCCGCCCTTCAGGCAAAACCCGAGGGGTCAGTTGCCCGTGAGGCGCTCCCACAGCAGGGCGACCGCCGCCGCCAGCCCGAAGCCGGCTCCGGCGACGATGATCCACATGCCGGACCACAGGCTCAGCCCGCCATTCGCACGGTGCAGGGGCGGCTCGGCCTCGCGCACGCGCCCGTGCAGCGCGCCCTCGACGGCCGGCGCGACGCCGCCCTCGACCTGCCGCTCACGCTCGACGATGCGCTCGGCGACGTAGCGGGTCACCGCGTCGGCGACTGGCTCGATCGAGGTCGATTCCGCCAGCACCACGCGGCCGACGCGCGTATCCTTGAGGAAGCGGTAGGTGCGGCGGTCGCGGCCCATGGCCACATGGCTGACCGCGTCGATCCACAGCCGCGGCTGCAGGCCGGAAGACAGCGCGAAATCGAAGATGTCGACCTGGTCCGGCACCTCGGCGAAGACGGGCGCCAGTTCGGCGGCCAGAAGCTGCAGGCGCGTGCGCGTCACCTCGCGCAGGTCGACCACGACGTCCTCGCGGTCCGCCGCGGCGTTCTTCACGTCGCGGATGGCGTCGGACAGCTTCCTCAGGGGCACGATTGTCCCCGGAAGGTCCACACGATCGTTCATGACGCCGACTCCACAACGCGCGACATTTACGGATTGTTAACACAGTTTTGCGCGCAGGCCAGTGGCCCCGGGGAGGGGGACGGGGTCAGCAGTTCGTAGGAGGCGGGGGTGGGGAGTGATCGGTGAAAGTGGCGGGCAGGGTGGGGATTCGACGCCTGGGGCCTCCGCGTGTGGTGGTCGGGACGCCATTTCATTGTGCCTAGCAATTTCAGATTTTGTTGGGCACAACGTGTCAGGTGCGGCTGCCAGCTACTCACCGCCCCTGCGCGATCTCCTCGCCCGTGTTTGAATCCCAGCTTGCCGCTCTCAGCGAACACGCGCCTCGATCAGCCCCACCACCACCCCCGGTGCTTCCTCGATCAGCATATGACCGGCGCCACTGACTGGCGTCAGCACGAAACCTTCCGGCAGGGCCTCGGTCTGCCCATAGGGCAGGACGGGGTCGCGCGTGCCCCAGGCGACATCGACCGGGCACGAAATTCCAGCCAGCATCGCGGGCGGAAAGACGCCCTGCCGGTCGTCCCTGCCGATCGCGTCGGCGATCTCGAGCAGGCGCTCGACCTGACCCTGCGTGTCGCGAATGGCGGCGAGGGCGGCGGCCGTGGCGGGGGCGGTCGGCGTGCCGGATGCGGACATGGCGTCGAGTGCCGTGCCGATCTCGGCCGGCGTGCGTGCCTGGGCGAGCCGCTTCAGCGCCGCGCCGTCGATGTCGGGTCCAATGCCGCCGGGCGCCAGCAGTACGAGCGAGGCGACGCGGGACGGGTCGAGCACGGCCATCAGGATCGCCACCGCGCCGCCCAGCGAATGCCCGACGACATGGACGCCCGACAGGCCCCGGACGGCGAGATCGTCAAGGATGGCCCGCGCCGCCGCCTTGGCGCCGGCGAACCCGGTATGCAGCGATCCGCCATGGCCGGGAAGGTCATAGGCAAGCGTCCGGCAGCGCCCGGCGAGATGCGCCTCGACATCCCGCCAGACCGCGTGGTTGCCGCCGAAACCGTGGAACAGCACGACCACGGACCCGCCGTTGCCCCGTGCGCGACAGAACAGGGCGGGGCCGGCGGCCATCAGACCTTCGTCGTCCGCGCCGCGAGGATGCGGTTGGCCGCCGAGACGACGGCTTCCATCGACGCGGCGACGATGTTGGTGTTGATCCCGGCGCCGAACAGCACGCCGTCCGGATACTCCATCTCGACATAGCTGATGGCGGCCGCGTTGGAGCCGTGCTGGATCGAGTGCTCCGAATAGTCGCGCACCGAAAGCGCCACTCCCAGATGCCGCGACAGCGCATCGACGAAGCCGTCGATCGGACCGTTGCCGCCGCCGTTGATGACGATTTCCTTGGCCCCGTCGACGATGGTCGCCTCGACGATGCGGCGACCCTTCGACGACGTGTCGGGGAAGGTGTGATGGTCGACGAATTTCAGCCGCGCGCCCGGCTGGTCGACATAGGCCTCGCGGAAACGCTCGTAGATGCGCTTCGACGACAGTTCCTTGCCTTCCGAATCGGTGATCGCCTGGATGTCCCGGGAGAACTCGATCTGCAGGTTGCGCGGCAGGTTGAGGCCGTAGTCGGCCTGCAGCACATAGGCGATGCCGCCCTTGCCCGATTGCG
>JAESFK010000793.1_pt1 | contig 12362 bp, 12 predicted proteins | sample 9269391 | NCBI WGS metagenome assembly JAESFK01 (sample SAMN14506231, study PRJNA617097) | algae metagenome | isolation source: Drouetiella hepatica UHER 2000/2452 and co-occurring heterotrophs from... | place: Slovakia: Slovak Paradise National Park, Hrabusice, Kosice Region | collected 2000-01-01
TACTACCTATTCTGGTTCCTGGCCTTCGTGCTCGTGACGGCCGTGGGTCTCGGCATCGACGCGGCGCGCGGCGGCTTCGATCCCAACGGACCGGGACCGATCGCGATATGGCTACTTCCGGGTCTCTTCTACCTCGCGACGCTGCTGCCTTTTCTCGCCCTCACCGTCCGCCGCCACCATGACGTCGGTCTGTCCGGCTGGTTCGTGCTGCTCTTCTTCGCCCTCTCGGTGGTCTATATCGGCGGCATCATCCTGCTGGTCATCGCACTGATCCCCTCGCAGAAGCACGACAACAAATGGGGACCCGTGCCCGAGGGCGTCACGATCCCGCCGCCCTACGTGCCGCCGGCGACGGCCTGACCCGACCGCGGTCTCGGTTGTCAGAGGCTCACGAACGAGCTGAATCCGCCGTAGATCATGCGCTTGCCGTCGAACGGCATCTCCTGCCCGCTCTGGGACAGGCGGGGGTCCGCCATGACCTTGCGGTTGATCTCGTCGCGGGCCTCCCGCGAGGCATAGGTGATCCAGGCGAAGACGACGACTTCGTCCTCCTTCGCTTGCACCGCGCGTGGGAACGAGGTCAGTTCCCCATAGGGCACGTCGTCGGCCACGCATTCCACATAGGACAGGGCCCCGTGTTCCATCCACACGTCGCCCGCCAGGCGCGCCATCTCCCTGTAGGCTTCCAGGTTGGCCTTCGGTACGGCGAGCACGAAACCATCGACATAGGACATGCAGAACTCCTCTGGTTTGAAGTTCCAAGGACGTCCGGAGGACGACCGTTCCGACAGGGCGACTGCGGAAGCGGCCCCGGAGGCGTCGTCTTCCTAGGCCGAAAGCGCGCGGAATCTCTCCACGATCGCATCGCCCATCGCAACCGTGCCGACCTCGGTCATCCCCTCGGACATGATGTCCGCGGTGCGCAGCCCATCGTCGAGCACGGCCGAGACCGCCGCTTCGAGCCGGTCGGCCTCGGCGATCATGTTGAAGGAGTAGCGCAGGCACATGGCGAAGGAGGCGATCATCGCGATGGGGTTGGCGATGCCCTTCCCCGCGATGTCCGGGGCGGAACCGTGCACAGGCTCGTACAGCGCCTTGCGCTTGCCGGTCTTGGCGTCCGGCGCGCCGAGCGATGCCGAGGGCAGCATGCCGAGCGAACCGGTCAGCATGGCCGCCACGTCCGAGAGCATGTCACCGAAGAGGTTGTCCGTGACGATCACGTCGAACTGCTTCGGCCAGCGCACCAGTTGCATGCCGCCGGCATCGGCCAGCATGTGGGAGAGCTCGACGTCGGAATACTTCGCCTTGTGCGTCTGCGTGACCACCTCGTTCCACAGCACGCCCGACTTCATGACGTTGCGCTTTTCCATGGAGCAGACCCGGTTCTGCCGCGTGCGCGCCAGTTCGAACGCCACGCCTGCGATGCGCTCGATCTCGAACGTGTCGTAGACCTGGGTGTCGATGCCGCGCTTCTGGCCGTTGCCGAGGTCGATGATCTCCTTCGGCTCGCCGAAATAGACGCCACCGGTCAGTTCGCGGATGATGAGGATGTCCAGCCCTTCCACCACGTCCTGCTTCAGCGAAGAGGAGGCGGCGAGCGCGGGATAGCAGATCGCCGGACGCAGATTGGCGAAAAGGGCAAGATCCTTGCGCAGCCGCAGCAACCCGGCCTCGGGCCGCACCTCGTAGGGCACGCTGTCCCATTTCGGCCCGCCGACCGCGCCGAACAGCACGGCATCGGCGGCCAGCGCCTTCGCCATGTCGGATTCGGAAATCGCCTGCCCATGCGCGTCATAGGCGCAGCCGCCGACGAGCCCGGTCTCGGTGACGAAATCCGCCCCCTGTTCCGCGTTCATGACGCCGATCAGTTTCTCGACCTCGGCCATTGCCTCCGGGCCGATGCCGTCGCCAGGGAGGAGAAGAAGGGACTTGGCCATTGTAAGGAACCTGCTCGCGTTCGGGAAACCGGCGTCTTGCTAGCGGCAGGCGGGCTCATGCGCAAGGCATCGACGGAACAGGATGGAACCGACCGGTTCGCCCATCTCCGGTACTACCGGGGGGATCGAGCGCCGGCCTCGAAGCCGTCTCCCGGCGCCGAAGTTCAGCCGACCGCCATCGCCTCGGTTTCGCGGCGCAGGTCCAGCGCCTGGCTGCCGGGCAGGGCCTCGACGTCGGCGTAGGTCAGCACGGCTCCCGCCTTCACCGGCCGGGTCACGGCGATGCCGTGCGCAAGCCCGATCGGCAATGCCCCCGTGGCGACCGAATGCCTTGCCGGCATGAGCCGGCCCCACACCGTATATCCGCCCTCGCCGTCGAGCCGCGCGCCGATATCGAGATCGCGCTTGGCGACGGCCACGGCGTCGCCGCGGAACTCGCGGGACTGGCCGGTGGGCTCGCCACGCAGCGCCGCCGACAGCACGGAGATGCCGAGTTCCAGGCCGATCAGGTGGAAGGGCTTGTACATCGCTGCATGCCGGCCGGTGGAATCGACTGGCAGCCCATACTGCCGGAAGCAGGCGGCGGCATAATCATTGGGCGCTTCCAGGACGACGTACACGCCCCAGCGCAAATCCCGGTGGACCGGACGCCCGTCCCGCTCCAGCGACGAGATCACCTCCACCATGCCCGGCCCTTCGAGCTGGCCGCCGATGGCGCGTGGACGCAGCACGTGGCAGAGATCGTCGACCCCGCAGGGCGGGAAACCGAGACCATCGGCAGGCACGGCGAGCCCGCAGGCATTGGCGATCGCCGCCATCTCGATCGCCGACTTGGTGCCATCGAGGAAGGAGTTGAACATCTGGCTGTTCATGCCGGCGGCCCGCGCCGCGTCGGGCGTCAGGCCGTAGTGGTCCCACACATCGTCGGGCGTCACCGCGTGAAAGGCTGGAAGATACTTCGTGCCCTTGCCGGCCGCCTGCACGGAAAAGCCTGCCGCACGCGCCCAGTCGACCATTTCGGACACCAGCGCCGGCTGGTCCCCATAGGCCATCGAGTAGACGGTTCCCGCGGCTCGGGCGCGTGCGGCGAGGGCTGGGCCCGCCAGCACGTCGGCCTCCACATTGACCATGACGATGTGCTTGCCGTTGGCGATGGCCGCGAGCGCGTGCGCCACCCCGGCCGCGGGCGACCCCGTGGCGTCGATGACGACCTCGACGTCATCGCGGCGCGCCAGGTCCAGCCCATCTTCGATGAAGGCGACCGCTTCGATCCGCGCATCATCCCAGCCCACTGCGCGGCAGGCCGCCCGGGCGCGATCCGGCGAAAGATCGGCGATGGCGGTGACCTCGAGACCGGGAGTCGTCGGAACCTGGGCAAGGAACATCGAGCCGAACTTGCCGGCGCCGATCAGCCCGACACCAACCGGTCGTCCCGCGTCCATCCTTGCGTCAAGCAGTCTCCTGAGATTCACGACGCGCTTCCCCCCGGATTTTCAGTGTGATGGCTGGCGGCATGACGGCTCCGCCGCCGGCCGTAGTGCGGGATCCGCAAGCGCGGGTCCGTCGGTCCGCGCGCCCTCCGTCCCTGCTTTCTTCGATGCAATCAGGCCCAGGGCCGGGACACGGCCGTCTTCTGCTCGTAGGTGGCGATTGCCGGCGCCTTCTCCAGCGTCAGGCCGATGTCGTCGAGGCCGTTCAGCAGGCAGTGCCGCTTGAAGTCGTCGAGGTCGAACTTGATCACGCCGCCATCCGGGCCGCGGATCTCCTTGGCTTCGAGGTCCACCGTCACGGTGGCATTGGCGCCGCGCGAGGCGTCGTCGAGCAGCTTCTCCAGATCCTCCGGGCTGACCGTCACCGGCAGGATGCCGTTCTTGAAGCAGTTGTTGTAGAAGATGTCGGCGAAGGAGGTCGAGATCACGCAGCGGATGCCGAAGTCTAGCAGCGCCCAGGGCGCATGTTCGCGGCTGGATCCGCAGCCGAAATTGTCGCCCGCCACCAGAATCTCGGCCTTGCGGTAGGCCGGCTTGTTCAGCACGAAATCAGGGTTCTCGGAGCCGTCGTCGAGATAGCGCATCTCGGCAAAGAGGCCGCTGCCCAGCCCGGTGCGCTTGATCGTCTTCAGGTAGTCCTTGGGGATGATCATGTCGGTGTCGACGTTGATGATCGGAAGCGGTGCCGCGACTCCCGTCAGCTTGGTGAACCTGTCCATGATTGTACCGCTCCTGCTTGGCTTGATCACGCCGGCATTTACAGGAAGCGCATTCGCAGGCCAAGGGCCGTCCGTTTCCTGTGGAGCCACGAGTGAAGCGAACAGCCCGGACGCGGGCCTCGCGCGGAATCCTATTGCGGCAATTCCGGGTTGTCCGGCTGGCTGACGATCGCAGCGCCCAGGATTGCGCCAGGCAGCCCCGCCTTGTCCGCGGCCTGCAGCAGCACCACGCACCCGCCCTTCTTCGCGATCTCGCTGGCCGGCAGTTCGTAGCGCGCCGCCTTGCCGTGCCACATTCCCGCGGTCTGGATGTCCGTCACCGGGTTGACGTAGGTCACGACCTTGCCGGCATTGTCGCCCTGCCCGATCTCGACCTGTTGCGGTGCGTTGTAGTGGACGAGCACCAGATGCGCCTTGCGCTTGCCCGTACCCGGACCCACGTCGATGAACACGCTGTCACCCTCGCGCGAAATGCGCAGGTCGACCACAAGGCCTGCGCCTGAGCGGGCGAACGTTTCGACGAGCGTGTTCACCTTGCCGCGCTTGGCGCCGTTCGCGTGGGCGCGGCCGTTTACGATCGCCTGCGGCGTGTAGACGGTGCGCATGCCGAAGGCCTTGCCGTAGTCCTGCTGGCGCTGCGTGTTCTCGGACTGCGCAAGCGTATCGCGCCAGCCGAGATAGTCCCAGTAATCGACGTGGTAGCCAAGCGCGATGATATCGGTTCGACCGGCAAGCTCGCCGAGCACTGCGTCTGCAGGTGGACAGGACTTGCAACCCTGGCTGGTGAAGAGTTCCACCACGCCACGCAGGCGCGGCTCCTCCGAATGGGCACGCGGCAAGCCGAACAATGCCACGACCGCGACAATCGCAAGGCCGGTTCGGATGCTCCTCATCGCACTTCCGGGGTTGGGCTCCGGGATCGCGCCCCTTCGCAGTTTGTTCATGGAAGCCTTGTCAGATGGCCGGAACAACGGGAAGTCACGTTGCGGTGAGACACGGAGGCCCTGATGGGCGGCGGAATTTTTGGGTCGATCGATCTCTATTGCGAGCGAATCGACGCCCATTTCTGGGCCGAACCGGTTAACGCTCTCACCAACCTTGCCTTCGTTTTTGCCGGGGTGTGGGCTGTCATGGCCGCGCGCCGCGAGAAGGCCGGCGGCTTCGTCGAGGTCCTGGGGTGGTGGGTGGTCGCTGTCGGCGTGGGGTCCTTCCTCTTCCACACCTTCGCGAACCGGCTGACGATCTGGATGGACATCGTGCCGATCGTGACGCTGGTCGTTGTGTTCTCCTTCTTCGCCCTGCACCGCTTCGCCGGCTACGGCAAGCCGGCGGCGGCCGCGATCCTCGCCGGCTTCCTCGTCGTCTCGGGACTGCTGACCTGGATGGTGCCGGACTGGCTGCGCATCGCCAGCAACGGAACCACGGGCTATCTGCCGGCCTTCCTCGCCATGCTGGTCTTCGGTGTGCTGTGCCTGTGGCGCGGCAGCCCAGCCGGCTGGTATCTGCTTGCGGCCGGCGGCATCTTCGTGCTGTCGGCCACGGGCCGGATGGTCGACCCGATCGTGTGCGACGCGTTTCCGCTGGGCACGCACTTCCTCTGGCACGTACTCAACGGCGCAATGCTGTGGGTCGCACTCGCCGCCGCTGTGCGATATGGCAAGCCCCGCCGGTCAGCCTGACGGCAGGGCCCGCGCCCGGTCGAACCCCCAGCGGAAGAGTCGTTCGACCGGGACAGGCGGTGAGCCTCAGGCCGCGAGGTCGCGCAGCACGTACTGCAGGATTCCGCCGTTGCGGAAATAGTCGAGCTCGTCGACCGTATCGATCCGGCAGAGGATCGGGACCTCCTTCACTGACCCGTCGGCATAGGCGATCCGTGCAGTCATCATCTGCCGGGGCCGGATGGTCTCCAGCCCGTCGATCGTCACCGTCTCGTCGCCCTTCAGGCCGAGCGTTGCCCAGGAGGTGCCCTCCATGAACACGAACGGCACCACGCCCATGCCGACGAGGTTGGAGCGATGGATGCGCTCGAAAGACTGCGCGATCACCGCCTTGACGCCCAGCAGGTTGGTGCCCTTGGCAGCCCAGTCGCGCGACGAGCCGTTGCCGTACTCGACGCCCGCAAAGATCACCAGCGGCACGTTCTCCTGCTTGTAGAGCATGGCCGCGTCGTAGATGGGCATCTCCTCCTTGGAGGGGTAGTGGATCGTGTAGCCACCCTCTCGGCCGTTCTCGCCCAGCATGTGGTTGCGGATGCGGATGTTGGCGAAGGTGCCGCGCATCATCACCTCGTGGTTGCCGCGGCGGGTGCCGTACTGGTTGAAGTCGGCCACGCCGACGCCGTTGTCGGTGAGGTACTTTCCGGCTGGCGACGCCGCCTTGATGGATCCCGCCGGCGAGATGTGGTCGGTGGTGATCTTGTCACCGAACAGGCCGAGGATGCGTGCGCCCCTGATCGTGCCGACCGCGCCCGGACGCGGGCTCATGCCGGCGAAATAGGGCGGGTTCTGCACATAGGTCGAGCCATCGTCCCAGGCGTAGGTCTGGCCCTCCGGCGCCTGCACGGCCTGCCAGTACTCGTCGCCCTTGAACACGTCGGCATACTTCCGCGAGAACAGGTCGCGCGTGACGTTCTCCTCGATGAATTCGTTGATTTCCTTGGAGGTTGGCCAGATATCCTTCAGATAGACCGGCTGCCCGTCCCTGCCCTCGCCGATCGGCTCGGTGGTGAGATCCTTCGTCACCGTGCCTGCCAGTGCATGGGCAACGACCAGCGGCGGCGAGGCGAGGTAGTTCGCCTGCACGTCCGGCGAGACGCGTCCCTCGAAATTGCGGTTGCCCGAAAGCACCGCGGCGGCAATGAGGCCCTTCTCGTTGATCGTTCTGGAAATCGGCGCCGGCAGCGGACCGGAATTGCCGATGCAGGTGGTGCAGCCGAAGCCGACCAGGTTGAAGCCGATCTGGTCGAGTTCCTTCTGCAGGCCGGACTTTTCGAGATACTCGGCGACGACCTGCGATCCGGGCGCCAGCGAGGTCTTCACCCACGGCTTCTGCTTCAGGCCGAGTCGGTTGGCGTTGCGGGCCAGCAGCCCCGCTCCAATCAGCACGCTCGGATTGGACGTGTTGGTGCACGACGTGATCGCCGCGATCGCCACGTCGCCATGGCCGAGATCGAAGTCCTCGCCTTCGACGGCGTAGCGCGTGCCCGCATCGACCGACCGCTTGTACTCCGTCTCCAGCGCCTTGGCGAAGCCGGCCGCGATGTTCTCCAGCGCCACCCGACCTTCCGGACGCTTGGGCCCTGCCATGGACGGCACGACCTCGCCCAGGTCCAGTTCAAGCATGTCGGTGAAGACCGGGTCGGTCGACTCCGCCGTGCGCCACATGCCCTGGGCCTTCGAATAGGCCTCGACGAGCGCGATGCGCGCTTCGGAACGCCCGGACATGGTGAGGTAGCGGACGGTCTCGGCGTCGACCGGGAAGAACCCGCAGGTCGCGCCGTATTCCGGCGCCATGTTGCCGATCGTCGCACGGTCGGCCAGCGTCATGTTGGAAAGGCCCGGTCCGAAGAACTCGACGAACTTGCCCACCACGCCCTTCTTGCGCAGCATCTGCGTAACGGTCAGCACGAGATCCGTGGCAGTGACGCCTTCCTTCAGCCGTCCGGTGAGGCGGAAGCCGATGACTTCCGGAAGCAGCATCGAAACCGGCTGGCCCAGCATCGCCGCCTCAGCCTCGATTCCGCCCACGCCCCAGCCCAGCACGCCGAGGCCGTTGATCATCGTCGTGTGCGAATCGGTGCCGACGCAGGTGTCGGGATAGGCGACGATGTCACCGTCCTCTTCGGTCATGGTCCAGACCACCTGCCCGAGATATTCGAGGTTGACCTGGTGGCAGATGCCTGTTCCCGGTGGCACGACGCGGAAGTTGCGGAACGCCTGCTGGCCCCATTTGAGGAACTTGTAGCGCTCCTCGTTGCGCTGGTACTCGAGCTCGACGTTGCGGGCGAAGGCCGACGGCGTCCCGAACTCGTCGACGATGACGGAGTGGTCGATGACGAGATCGACCGGGACCAGCGGATTGATCTTCTCCGGGTCGCCGCCCAGCGCCTTGAGCCCGTCGCGCATGGCCGCGAGATCCACCACGGCGGGAACGCCGGTGAAGTCCTGCATCAGCACCCGCGCGGGACGGTAGGCGATTTCCACGCCCGCCGTGCCCTTGTCGGTCAGCCAGTCGGCGACCGCCTTGATGGAGTCCTTCGTGACCGAGCGGCCGTCCTCGTTGCGCAGGAGATTCTCGAGCAGCACCTTCATCGAATAGGGAAGCTGGGCAATGCCGGTCAGGCCGTTCCTCTCGGCCTCGGGAAGGTCGTAGTAGACGTAGTCCGTGGATCCGACGGTGAGGATCCTGCGGCAATTGTAGCTGTCGAGCGATTTTGGCACGGGTGAGGTCCCTGGCTATCAGTTCTGCCGAAGGGAACGGACGCCTGAGGCATGCGAGCCACGCGCTGAGGTGCGGGTACGGCCATTTCCGCTGTCCGCTCCCAGGCGCTTCGCCGCTCGAGAAGCGGCGCGAACGCTGGTCCGGCGCAAGATTTGCTGGTCATGCCGACCGCTGGCATGATGGTCCAGCCTATAGAGAATTCCTGACAAGAGTTCTAGAGCATCGACCGGCAATTTTGCTGCACTGCAAGGCTGTCGGGTGAGACTTCCGGCGATGGTGAAGAGATGCGTCTGATCGCGGACGGGATATCGGCGTCGCGCGGGGGCGAGGCCGTCTTCGAGGGGATCGGCTTCGATCTCGGCGAAGGCGACGCCCTCGTGGTGACGGGTCCCAACGGCTCGGGCAAGTCGACGCTGCTGCGGGTAATCGCCGGACTGCTGCCCCTCCTGTCCGGACGGGTTGAAATGTCGGGCAGCGGCGAGGCCTTTCCCACGGCCGCCTCGGCCTGCCACTATCTCGGCCACCTCAACGGCATGAAGCCGCCCCTGACCGTGGCGGAGAATCTGGGCTTCTGGCAGTCCTTCCTGGGCAGCCCCCGCCTCTCCATCGAGGACGTACTCTCGGCCGTCGATCTTGGCGGCCTCGGCCATCTCCCCTACGCGATCCTCTCGACCGGCCAGAAGCGGCGGGCGAGCATTGCGCGGCTGCTGGCAAGCCACCGCCCCGTCTGGCTGCTGGACGAGCCGACGGCCGGGCTCGACAGCGCTTCCGAGGCCGGGTTCACGGCGCTGGTGAAAGGTCATCTGACGGCGGGCGGCATCGTCGTCGCGGCGACGCACCTGCCACTCGGGCTGGAAGGCGCACGCACACTGCGGATGGGGGATCTGTGATGGAAGGAATATTCCGGTCGGACCAGAGAGTTGATCAGGTGCCGGCTCCCTGCGGCCGGCCGATCTCCCCCCTCGTGGGGGAGATGTCCGGCAGGACAGAGGGGGGCAACGTAGAGCGCGACCGTAACGCAACCGTCGAGCCAGGGCACCAGCCTGTCCTCGAAGGCGGGCGCCCCCGATGCTAGCCCTTTACCTGCGCGACCTGCGGCTCGGCGCCCGTGCCGGTGGCGGCGCCCTCACGGGAATCGTATTCTTCCTGACGCTGGTCGCCACGGTGCCCTTCGCGGTCGGGCCGGACCTCAACCTGCTGGCGCGCATCGGCCCGGCGATCCTGTGGATCGGCGCCCTGCTCTCCTCGCTGCTCGGCCTCGATCGCCTATTCCAGTCCGACCGCGACGACGGCGCCCTCGACCTCATGGCGATGTCCGGCGAGACACAGCCGCTGGTGCTGACCGTGCTGACGAAGTGCCTCGCCCACTGGACGGTGAGCGTCCTGCCGCTGGTGGTCGCGTCCCCGCTTCTCGGCCTGTTCATGAACGTGCCCCCAGCCGGGCTCGGCGCCGCAGCGTTGACCCTTCTGGTCGGCACCCCCGCGATCACCTTCATCGGCGCCGCCGGCGCGGCGGTGGCGGTCGCCCTGCCGCGCGGCGGACTGCTGATCTCGGTTCTGGTCCTGCCGCTGACGATCCCGGTGCTGATCTTCGGCGTGTCCGCCACCTATGGCGCGGTGGCGGATCCGGAACCGTTCCTGCAACCGTTCCTGATCCTCTCCGCACTCACCCTCATGCTCGCCGTGGTGGGACCGGTGGCGGCGGCACTCGCGCTTCGGCACCCGGATTGATCGGACCGGGACCGGATCAAATCCGGTCCACCGCGAGGTGAATTGCCGCCGACGAGAGGAAAGCCTATCTAGGGCGCCTTCGGACGAGCATCGTGAACCTCTGGCGCTCCCCCCGACTGCTCCTCGCCGGGACATGGAAAGAATGAGCACGCACGCCCTCTACGTCACGGCCGCCTATGCGGTCTCCGCCCTCGGCCTGGGCGGTCTTCTCGCATGGATCCTGCTCGATCGACGCGCCCGGAGCCGTGACATCGCCCGCCTCGAAGAGGCCGGCGTGCGGCGGCGCTCCGGATCGCCGAAGGGCGCGCGATGACCAGCGGAACCGAAACCGCGCCGCGCCGACGCCGCTGGCTCGCCCTTCTGCCGCTTCTCGTGTTCCTCGGTCTGGCCGCCCTGTTCCTGACCCAGCTCCTCTCCGGCCGTGACGCGTCAACCATTCCGTCGGCGCTGATCGGCGCCACCGCGCCGCAGACCGCGCTGCCGCCGGTCGACGGCATCGATCGCCCCGGCTTCGATCCTGCCACTTTCAGCGGTGAGGTCACGCTGGTGAACGTGTGGGCATCCTGGTGCGCGCCCTGCCGCGAGGAACACCCTCTGCTCATGCAACTCGCCCAGGACGGCCGCATCTCGCTCGCCGGCATCAACTACAAGGACTCGGCGGCCAACGCAGCGCGATTCCTGTCGGACCTCGGCGACCCCTTCGACGCAGTTGGGAGCGACCCGAACGGCCGCGCCGCGATCGAGTGGGGCGTCTACGGCGTTCCGGAGACGTTTCTGGTCGGCCGCGATGGCCGGATCGCCTTCAAGCACGTCGGACCGCTGAGCCCTGACGCGCTCCGCTCGACGCTTCTGCCGGAGATCGAGAAAGCTCTGGCAGCTCCGCCCTGAGCCGCAGGCAAAAAGAAAGGCGGCTCGCCTTTCGGCGGCCGCCTGTTCGGGACGAAGCGTTGGCTCAGCGGCCGTAGACTTCGTGACGCGCATGAGCCAGCATGTCGGCGCGATTGCCGTTGATGTCGGCCAGATCGCGCGGGGTCATGCTCATGATCTCGTCGACGAGCTGGTTGTAGCGACGGCGCTTGGCGACGCGATTGCGGGCGGTATGGATAAGGCTCGAAAACATTGCGAGGTCCCCTTCAGTGAGCCGCCGTGGCGGCCGGGTTGTTCCTCCCTCACGCTTCTAGATTGGCATGTTCGCCCCGCCATGCAACAGCGGATTGTGCATTGCAGCAATGCCGGGCCTGCATGGCAAAAGGGCAAAGCCCCGCATTTCCCTCAATGCTGGCCACTTTCTGCCCGTCGCAATGACGCCGTTCATGAAATACTGCGCCATTCCCGGTTTTCGAAGGGAACCGGTTCGGCATCCGGCCGTTTCGGCGCCCCGTCCACCACGACGCCTCCAACGGTGCGATCATGAAACTCTTCGCCTGCCCGAACTGCAGCAACCGGCTTTATTTCGAGAACGCCCAATGCCTCGCCTGCGGCAGCTCTGTCCTCTACGACCCTGAGCAAGCCGGGTTCGTTCTCGCCGGCGGCACGGCCATGGCCTGCACCAACGCTGCAGAGTCCGCCTGCAACTGGGTGGCCGACGCAGGCGGTTCCTTCTGTCGCGCCTGCGCCCTCAACAGCACCATTCCCGATCTGTCCGTGGAGGGAAACCGGAGGCGCTGGACGCGGGTGGAGGCGGCGAAGAAGCGTGCGCTCTACACGCTCTACGCCTTTGGCCTCGCCGCCCCGCCAAAGCAGCAACCGACCGACGAGATCGGGCTGGCCTTCGACTTCCTCGCCGACCCCATCGGTGGCGGCCCTGGCGGCGAACGCATCCTCACCGGTCACGACAACGGCCTCATCACGCTCAACGTCGCGGAAGCCGACTCGGCCGAGCGTGAGAAGATGCGCGTCGAGATGGGCGAGAACTACCGCACCCTTCTCGGGCACTTCCGCCACGAGCTCGGCCACTACTACTGGGACAGGCTGATCCGGGACGACAACGAAACCCTGGCCCACTTCACCGCGCTGTTCGGCGACGCCACTGCCGACTACGAGAC
>JAESFK010000794.1_pt1 | contig 12354 bp, 11 predicted proteins | sample 9269391 | NCBI WGS metagenome assembly JAESFK01 (sample SAMN14506231, study PRJNA617097) | algae metagenome | isolation source: Drouetiella hepatica UHER 2000/2452 and co-occurring heterotrophs from... | place: Slovakia: Slovak Paradise National Park, Hrabusice, Kosice Region | collected 2000-01-01
CCGATGAGGCTGATCTTGCGTCGTCCGTGGCGCTCAAAGAGTTCGTCGACCCGCGCGACCATGTCGGCCTCTACATTCTCGCGCAGCCCGCGATTGCGGCCCTGGTTTCAGCCATGGACGCGGTAGCCCTGGCTCTTCAGGAAGTCACGCAGCGGCCCAGTGCTGGCGTCGTCGGCCAGCAGGCCCGGCAACACCAACACGGGATGTCCGTCGCCGCGCGGGGCGAGCGACAACCAGGGGCGCATCACGCAAAAGGCGCTGAACTCGGAGAGCGCGCGGCTTTCGAGAAACAGCAGCGCATGGGAAGGCGGGGGCGCCAATTCGTGCAGAGACATCGAAGACCTCGCAAAACGAGAGAAGGGGTTTCGCATGAGAACGAGCCCCGTCTCGGAAAGGTCCACGGGCCGGCTGCGGCCAAGTAGCTGCCGGACAACGCGCAGTCCGCGCAGCGCGCAGCGATCAGTATCCGATGTTCGGCCGCAGCCACTTCTCGGCCTGCTCGATCGAGACGCCGCGGCGCTTGGCATAGTCCTCGACCTGGTCCTTGCCGATGCGGGCGACGCCGAAATACTGCGCGTCGGGATGGGCGAAGTAGTAGCCCGAGACTGCCGAGGTCGGCATCATCGCGAAGCTCTCGGTGAGCTGGATGCCGGCGTTCTGGCCGGCGTTCAGCAGCCGGAACAGTTCGGGCTTCTGGCTGTGGTCGGGGCAGGCGGGATAGCCCGGCGCCGGACGGATACCGCGATACTTCTCGCGCACCAGCTCCTCGTTGGCGAGCGCCTCCTCGGGGACGTAGCCCCACAGGGTCTTGCGCACCCGCTCGTGAAGCCGCTCGGCGAAGGCCTCGGCGAGGCGATCGGCCAGCGCCTTCAACAGGATGTCCGAATAGTCGTCGTGGTCGGCCTTGAAGCGCGCGAGATGCTCCTCGATGCCGTGGCCGGCGGTGACGGCGAAGCCGCCGATCCAGTCGGCTTCGGGCGACACGAAATCGGCCAGGCACATGTTGGCCCGCGGCGCCCGCTTCTCGATCTGCTGGCGCAGGAAGAAGAGGCGCGAGATCTCCTTGGTACGCGTCTCGTCGCTGTAGATCGCCACGTCGTCACCCTCGCGGCGGCACGGCCAGAAGGCGATCACGCCCTTGGCCGTCAGCCACTTCTCGCGCACGATCAGGTCGAGCATCTTGCGCGCGTCGGCGTAGAGCTTGCGGGCGCTGTCGCCGACGATCGGGTCTTCGAGGATGGCCGGATAGTTGCCGGCCAGCTCCCAGGCGCGAAAGAACGGCGTCCAGTCGATGCGCTCGACCAGCTCGTGCAGCGGATACTCGGCGAACACGCGCGTGCCGGTGACGGCGGGCCTGGGCGCCGTGTAGGCGGACCAGTCGATCTTGAAGTCGTTGGCGCGCGCGGCCTCGAGCGGGATCACCTTCTCCTTGGTGCCACCCGCGCGTTCCACGCGGATCGCCTCGTATTCGGCCGCCACCTTGATGGCGAAATCCTCGGCCTGCGAGCCCGACTCCGACACCAAGGCCGAGCAGACACCGACGGCGCGCGAGGCGTCGAGCACGTGCACGGTCGTGCCGGCGTAGCGCGGCGCAATGCGAAGTGCCGTGTGGACCTTGGAGGTCGTGGCGCCGCCGATCAGCAGCGGCAGGTTCATGCCCTGCCGCGTCATCTCCTCGGCCACCGTCACCATCTCGTCGAGCGAGGGCGTGATCAGGCCGGAGAGGCCGATGATGTCGGCCTTGTTGTCGTTGGCGCTCTTCAGGATGTCCTGGAACGGCACCATGACGCCGAGGTCGATGACCTCGAAGTTGTTGCACTGCAGGACCACGCCCACGATGTTCTTGCCGATGTCGTGGACGTCGCCCTTGACCGTCGCCATGACGATCTTGCCCTTGGGCCGCGAGCCCGCCGTCTTCTGCGCCTCGATGTAGGGCAGCAGGTGGGCTACCGCCTTCTTCATAACGCGCGCGCTCTTCACGACCTGGGGCAGGAACATCTTGCCGGCGCCGAACAGGTCTCCGACCACGTTCATACCCGCCATCAGCGGGCCCTCGATGACCTCGATCGGCCGCGCGATCTGCAGCCGCGCTTCCTCGGTGTCGGCCACGACGAACTGGTCCATGCCCTTGACCAGCGCATGCTCCAGCCGCTTCTCGACCGGCCAGCTGCGCCACTCGGCGTCCTGCGTCTCGGCGACCTCGCCGGTGCCCTTGTACTTGGGCGCCAGCTCCAGCAGCCGCTCGGTGGCGTTGGGATTGCGGTTGAGGATCACGTCCTCGCAGGCGTCGCGGAGTTCCTGCGGGATCTGGTCGTAGACCTCGAGCTGGCCGGCATTGACGATGCCCATGTCCATGCCCGCCTGGATGGCATAGTAGAGGAACACCGAATGCATCGCCTTGCGCACCGGCTCGTTGCCGCGGAAGGCGAAGGACAGGTTGGAGACGCCGCCGGAAATCTTGGCGGCGGGGCAGCGCTTCTTGATCTCGCGCGTCGCCTCGATGAAGTCGACGCCGTAATTGTTGTGCTCCTCGATGCCGGTCGCCACCGCGAAGACGTTGGGATCGAAGATGATGTCCTCGGCCGGGAAGCCCACCTGGTTCACCAGGATGTCGTAGGCGCGGGCGCAGATCTCGACCTTGCGTTCCTTGGTATCGGCCTGGCCCTTCTCGTCGAACGCCATCACCACCACGGCGGCGCCGTAGCGGCGGACCTTGCGGGCCTGCGCGATGAAGGGCTCGACGCCTTCCTTCATGGAGATCGAGTTCACGATCGGCTTGCCGGCGACGCACTTCAGGCCGGCCTCGATCACGCTCCACTTGGAGCTGTCGATCATGATCGGCACGCGCGCGATGTCGGGCTCGGCGGCGATCAGCTTCAGGAACGTGTCCATCGCCAGCTCGGCGTCGAGCAGGCCCTCGTCCATGTTGATGTCGATGATCTGAGCGCCGCTGTCGACCTGCTGGCGCGCGACCTCGACGGCGGCGGTGTAGTCGCCCTCCAGGATCAGCTTCTTGAAGCGGGCCGAGCCGGTGACGTTGGTGCGCTCGCCGATGTTGATGAACATCGCGCGCGGCGCGGGCTTGTTGTCGCTGTCGATATCCTGGGACATTTAAAAGAAGCTCGCCGGTTCCATGCCACTGAGACGCAGCGCGGGCGGCAGGACATGCCAGGTGCGCGGCGTGATGCCTTTGACCGCCTCGGCGATCGCCTTGATGTGGGCGGGCGTCGTGCCGCAGCAGCCGCCGACCACGTTGATCCAGCCATTCTCGGCCCAGCCCTTGACCAGCTTGCCGGTCATTTCCGGCGGCTCGTCGTAGGCGCCGAGCTCGTTCGGCAGACCGGCATTGGGATAGATGCACAGCATGCTGTCGACCTGCGGGTTCAGCGCCTGCACGTAGGGATGGAGCTCGGTCGCGCCGAAGCTGCAGTTGAGCCCCATGGTGATCGGCTTGGCGTGCCGCACCGAATGCCAGAACGCCTCGACGGTCTGGCCCGAGAGGTTTCGGCCCGCGAGGTCGGTGAGCGTCATCGACACCATGACCGGAAGGACCTCGCCGCGCGCCTCGCCCGCCTCGTCGGCGGCGACGAGAGCGGCCTTGGCGTTCAGCGTGTCGAACACGGTCTCGACCAGGATGAAATCGACGCCGCCGTCGAGCAGCCCGTGGATCTGCTCGCGATACATGTCCTTCACCTCGTCGAAGGTGACGGCGCGGAAGCCGGGATCGCTGACCTTGGGCGACACCGAGAGAGTCTTGTTGGTCGGCCCCAGGGCGCCGGCGACGAAGCGCGGCTTGGCCGGATCGCGCGCGGTGGCGGCATCTGCGCAGGCGCGCGTCAGCTTGGCCGCGGCGACGTTGATCTCGCGCGCCATGCCTGTGATGCCGTAGTCGGACAGGCTGATCGAGTTCGAGTTGAAGGTGTTGGTCGCCACGATGTCGGCGCCGGCGTCGAGATAGGCGTTGCAGATCTCGCCCACCACGTCGGGACGCGTCAGGTTCAGGAGGTCGTTGTTGCCCTTCTGGTCGTGGTTGAACGTGCGGCCGCCGCGGAACCCTTCCTCGTCGAGCTTGTAGCTCTGGATCATCGAGCCGTAGGGCCCGTCCTTGATCAGGATGCGCTCCGCACCGATGGCGCGCAGCTGTTCGGCCTTCTCCTCGCGGTTCATTTCGGGCGCACTCCCAGCAGATGGCAGATCGCAAAGGTGAGATCGGCCCGGTTCAGCGTGTAGAAATGGAACTGCTCCACGCCCTCGTCGCGCAGGCGGCGGCAGAGGTCGCCGGCCACGGTAGCGGCGATCATGCGGCGCGTCTCGAGATCGTCGTCGAGCCCGTCGAACATGTTGCAGAACCAGGGCGGCACCTTCGAGCCGCAGAGGCCGGCGATGCGATTGACGGCCTGGAAGTTCGACACCGGCATGATGCCCGGCACGATCGGCACGTTGATGCCCATTGCGGCCGCGCGGTCGCGGAAGCGCAGGAAATCCTCGGCTTCGAAGAAGAACTGGGTGATGCAGCGGTCGGCGCCGGCATCGACCTTGGCCTTCAGGTTCTCGAGATCGGCCTGCTCGTCGGTCGAGGCGGGATGCTTCTCGGGATAGCCTGCGACGCTGATCTGGAAATTGCCGATCTTCTTCAGGCCCGCGACCAGCGCCGCGGCGTTGGCATAGCCGCCCGGATGCGGCGTGTACTGGCCGCCCATGCCGCCCGGCGGGTCGCCGCGCAGCGCCACGATGTGGCGGATGCCGGCATCCCAGTAGGCGCGCGCGATGTCGTCGATTTCACCTTGCGTGGCGGCGACGCAGGTGAGGTGCGCGGCGGCGTCGATCCCGGTTTCGCTCTTGAGCCGCGCCACCGTGTCGTGGGTGCGCTGACGCGTCGAGCCGCCGGCGCCATAGGTCACCGAAAAGAAGGCGGGGTGGAGCGGCGTCAGGCGCTTCACCGTTTCCCACAGCGTCTGCTCGGCGGCATCGGTCCGGGGCGGCGAGAATTCGAACGACACGGCGAGCCGTTGCGGCGCGCGGGCGGGGAATTCGGTCGCGGTCGTGCTGATCGGATTGCCGATCGGACCGGTATCGGGGCTCATCGTGAAACTCCTTGGACGGAAACGGCGCCAGAAACGGCGGTCGGCCGCAGGGCGGCGCGGGCCGGCAGCTCGCGTTCGCCGCGCCAGATGCCCGTCATCAGGCGGCGGCCGGGAAAGTGGATGGGTTCGAGCGGATTGAGGCCGGCACTGCGCAGCCAGCCCTGCACCTGATTGTCGGCGAAACCCAGATGCACATGGGCGTGCTCGCGCTTCAGCTCGACCAGGTCGTGCGGCGCGAAGTCGACCACGAGGACCGACCCGCCGGGCTTCACGACCCGCGCGGCCTCGGCCAGCGCCGCCGCGGGATCGTCGGCGTAGTGCAGCACGTGGTGGATCGTGACGACGTCGAAACCGTCGGATTCGAAGGGCAGGGCGTACATGTCGCCCTGGCGGATGTCGGCATTGTCGATGCCGGCGCGGGCGAGGTTGGCGCGGGCCAGCGCCAGCATCTCGCGGCTCTGGTCGACGCCGATCGCCTGTTCGACCTTGGGCGCCAGCACCTCGAGGAGGCGGCCGGTGCCGGTGCCGACATCAAGCAGTCTGCGGGCGCCGAGCGGCAGGTGATGGCTGAGCGCCCGCTCGATCTCGCGGTCGGCAACGTGCAGGGCGCGGAGTTCATCCCAGCGCTGGGCATTGTCGCGGAAGAAGCGGGCGGCCGCCGTCTGGCGGCGCTGCTGGACGGCATCCAGCCGGGCGCGGTCGGTCGCGATCCGGGGATGCTTGGGGTCGAGCCGGCGCACGAACTCGCGCACCAGGGCGGCGTCCTCGCCGCCATTTGTCAGGCGGAAGCGGGTGAACTGGGCCTCGCGGAAACGCTCCAGCAGGCCCGCCTCGACCAGCAGTTTCAGATGCCGGGAGACACGCGGCTGGCTCTGCCCCAGCACGTTCACATAATCGCTGACGGTCAGGTCCTCGCGAGCGGCCAAGGCCAAAATCCGCAGCCTGGTGTCTTCGGCGGCGGCCCGCAGCAAGGTGAGGAGGTGTTCCATGGAAAGAATGATATAAGCATATCTTTATGTATGCAAGATTTCTGTGCAGGCGGATCTGTTGCCGCTGAAACACAAGAAACAAAGGATCCGCGAGGCCGGAAACTCCGGCCCCGGAATTGCTTTATAAACACGGCACCAGTATGCAACACTCCCAACGATGCGGCGGATGAACGTCGCGTCACGCTTTTTGGCCCGGCGTCCCGGGCCAGCGGATGATCCGGGGTCGGCGTTGATGATCGGTGTGACGAGAGCCTTTGCTGCCAGCGTTCGCCGCTCGATTGTCGCGGTCGCCCTTGCCGGAACGGTCGTCGGGGGCTGCGCGTCCGGCGATACCGGCGCCGCCGAAGTGTGGGATCCGCTTGAAACCCCGAACCGGTTCATCTTCTCGATCAACCGCACCGTCGACATCCTGGCGCTGCGGCCGCTGGCGGTCATGTACCGCGACCTGGTGCCCGAGCGGGCGCAGACCGGCGTGCGCAACGTTCTCGACAATCTCGGCGAGCCGGTGACGGCCATCAACGAGGTCTTCCAGGGCGATCCGAATCGCGCCGCGACGACCATGGCGCGCTTCCTGGTGAATTCGACCATCGGCGTCGCCGGCATCTTCGACGTGGCCTCGAGCTTCGGACTGGAGCGTACGAAGGAGGATTTCGGCAAGACCATCGGCCTGTGGGCCGGCGTCGAGCCGGAGAATGGCGGCTTCTATCTCATGCTGCCGGCCTATGGCCCGTCCAACGCGCGCGACGGCACCGGCCTCATGATGGACTATCTGGTCGATCCGTTCCGTATCCTGACCTTCAACCTCGCCGTCGACTGGGATTACTACCAGCTCGCTCGCTACGGCATGAACGCCGTCGATTACCGGTCGCGCACCATCTTCGCGCTCGACGACCTCGAGAAGAACAGCGTCGACTACTACGCGGCGCTGCGTTCGGCCTACACCCAGAACCGTGCCGACCAGATTCGCGAGAAGCGCGAGAAGACCAACGCCCGCGCTGAACTCGAGCGTCGCGACAACCTGGCATTGGTCCGCTAGCGCAACGCGCCCGCCGGAGGGTGCGTTGATCGGGCGTCCGCGCTAGAACGCTTCCCCCAAATTTCGTCAAAGGAGTGCACGGTGCCGAAGCTCGCCTCTCGTCGTGTCGTGTTGCAGTTCGTGGCCGCTGCCGCGATGTTCACCGCCGTGCCTGCGGTCGGGCCGGCCGTTGCCGCCGATCCCGCACAGATCGTGCAGAACACTGCGCAGCAGGTCATCGAGATCGTGAAGACCAGGACCGGCGCCGATCGCCAGGCGGCGATCCTGGGGATTCTCCAGTCCAACTTCGACATGCCCGCCATGGGCCGCGCGGCGCTGGGCACGCATTGGAATACGGCGACCGAGCAGGAGCGTGCGCGCTTCCTGAAGGCCGTCGCCACCGCCGAGGCCAAGGCCTACAGCGAGCGCTTTGGCCAGTATGGCGGCCAGACCCTGACCATCGGCAAGGTGACGCCACGTGCCAACGGCGCGACCGTCGTCGACAGCCGTCTCAATCAGACGAGCGGCCAGCCGATCAAGCTCGAATGGGAAGTCCGCGGCGACCGCATCACCGACGTGAAGATCGAGGGTGTCAGCATGGTCATGACTAGACGTTCGGATTTCAATTCCTACATCCAGAACCATGGCGGCAAGGTCGAGCCGCTGGTCAGCGAGCTGGAAGCCCGGGCCGCCCGCTGAAGCCGCGAATTGCAGCGGCAGGCCGGTCGGCGTAGTCTTCCTCCGAGGGAGGCGCGTCGATCGCTTTCGCGGGCGTCGCAGGGGACGAGAGCGGAGCGGAGGAGAGCGCCATGGATAGCGCGTTTGCCAAGAACCCGGCGGAGCTGAGATTTGCTGATCTGAGGGCGGTCGATCCGGTCTGGGATCGGATTCGCGAGGCGGCGCATGCGGCGGCCGCCGCCGAACCGGTGTTGGCCGGAACGCTCCATGCCACGATCCTGAGCCAGCCCCGCTTCGAGAATGCGCTCAGCTATCACCTGGCACGGCTCGTCGGCACGACCGAGGTGCCCGCCGCGTTGATTCGCCAGACCTTCGACGAGGCCCTTGCGGCCGATCCGGGCATCGGCCTCGCCGCGCGCGCAGACATCGTGGCGGTGGCCGACCGCGACCCGGCCTGCACCTCCCATCTCGATCCGCTGCTCTGGTTCAAGGGCTACCACGCGCTGCAGACCTACCGGGCATCGCACTGGCTGTGGACGCAGGGCCGGCGCACGCTCGCTCACTTCCTGCAGAGCCGGTCGAGCTCGCTGTTCGGCCTCGACATCCATCCCGGTGCGGTGATCGGCAAGAGCATCTTCATCGACCATGGGACCGGCGTCGTGATCGGCGAGACCGCCGTCGTCGAGGATGGCGTCTCCATGTTGCACGGCGTCACCCTGGGCGGCACCGGCAAGGAGCGGGGCGACCGCCATCCCAAGGTGCGCCGCGGCGTGCTGCTGGGGGCCGGCGCCAAGGTGCTGGGCAACATCGAGATCGGCGCCTGCGCCAAGATCGCGGCCGGCAGCGTCGTGCTCGACCCCGTACCGGCCGGCTGCACCGCCGCCGGAGTCCCCGCCCGCATCATCGGCTGCGTCGACGTGCCGGAACCGGCCCTCGACATGGATCACCGTATCTAGAAAACCGCCGCCGTGGTCGACGACACGGCCTGAGCGCCTGTCCCGGCCGTCCATGTTCGGACGAAGGGATCAAGACATGCGCCACAAGTTCCGCGGGTTCGCGCTCCATCTCTGGACGGTCGACACGACACCGTTCGAAGAAGCCCTTGCGGCCGCGAAGGCCGGCGGCTTCGACGCGGTCGAGCTGCGCCGCGTCGACTTCATGCGGGCGCGCGAGCGTGGCCTGTCGCACACCGAGGTGCTGGGCCGCGTGCGCGCGAACGGACTGCCGGTCAGTGCCGTCGGCTGCGAGTATGGCTGGACCTTTGCCGTGTCCGGGGATCGCGAGCGGCTGTTCGCCTCGCTGGAAGAGGCCTGCGAGACGGCGGTCACGCTCGATTGTGCGACGGTGATGAGCGGGATCGGTCCGGGCAACGCGTCGCTCGACGAGGCGGTGGCGAACATCCGCCATGCCGGCGAGATCGTGGCGCGCCACGGCCTGCGCCTCGCCCTCGAATACCAGTTCCAGCATCCGATCGTGAGCCGTCTCGAGATCCTGCGCGAGCTGATCGCCAAGGCCGGACAGAAGCATGTGGGGCTGCTGCTCGATGCCTATCACCTGCAACGGGGCGGTCGCCCGGGCCGCGGCTTCGAGGAAGTCCCGGCCGCCGAGATTTTCTACGTTCAGTACAGCGATGTACCGAATGCGCCACCCAACGCCGCGCCGCCGGTCGATCGCCTGCCGCCGGGGCAGGGCGTGGTGCGCTGGAACGACATGTTCCAGCTTCTCGCGGCCAAGGGCTACGAGGGCTGGGTGAGCTACGAGGCGCCCAACCCGGTGCACTGGGCACAGCCCGCCGTCGATGTCGCGCGCGAGGGCGCCAAGGCGACGCGGCGCACGATGGAGATCGCCTTCTCCTGATCCGCCTGCGACCAGCGGCGGGATGGATGGCGCGACCCGGAAGCGCTACGAGTCACACCATGGCGCAGAAGAAGAAGTCCCCGAGCAAGTCGCGGAAGAGCGCCTCTTCCGGCCCCAGGCCGCCTTCTTCCGGCACCAAGCCGAGAGCGCGCAAACCGGCACCCCGGACTCCCGCGCCGAAGCCCCTGCCGCCGCCGACCACGACCCTGCAGCAGGAACTGCGCATGATGGCGCGCAGCGGCGCGCAGTCGCTGCAGAGCCTGATCGTCTTCCTCGCGGTGCTGGTGGTGATCGCGGGCGTTGGCATCGGTGCCTGGGCGAGCCGGCCGGTGCCGGGCTATGCGTCGGAGGAGCAGAAGGCGGGATCGCCCTTCGACGCGACCTTCACGGCGGAGAACCGGAGTCCGTGGTTTGCGATGAAGGGCCTGAAGTTCGCCTGCGTACTCGACCACGTTCGCGCCTCGGGCCGCGAACCCACTCTCGTCGAAGCGACCGACGTGCGCTTCCCGACGGGCTCGGCTGGTGAGCTCAGGCCCGGCGAGCAGGCGACGTTCAGGTGTCCCTTCCGTGCGCTGTTCGGCCTGCCGCCGATGAACGAGGATTACGGCGTGGTGCAGCGCTCGCAGATCTACTTCCACGCCTCCTACGACCTGCCGTTCATCGGCACGATCCGCCTCAGCGACAACAGCGTGCCGTTCGTCCTCAACACCCGACTGCTTCCGCCGCGTTGGACGAGCAAGTCGGAATAAACTGTCGTCCTGAGCGCAGCGAAGGACCTCACGTCAGCCAGGCAGCACTCTGGTCGTTCTGCGAGGTCCCTCGCTGTGCTCAGGACGACTGATTGCGGAGCCGCGAGAAAGGCCGCAGCCGGCCCGGTGTGAAGTGCCTCAATTCCACATGCGTCGTCGCGCCATCGAGAATCAGTTCGGCCATCGCCTCGCCGGTCGCGGGCGCGTTGAGCATGCCCCAGACGCTGTGGCCGGTCGCGACCCAGGCATTGGCGACACCCGGCACGGCGCCGATCAGCGGCAAGCCGTCCTCGGTGACGGGACGGAAGCAGGCCTGCCGCGCGACGATGGGCGCGGCGGCGAGGGCAGGCGACACGGCGCGGCACAGCGTCTCCAGCCGTTCATGCGCGCCATCATCGCCTGCGATATCCGACGGATCCACCGGCAGTGATGCCGTGCTCGAAACGGCGCAGGCCCAGACCGTGCCGTCGGCCCGCGCGAAGATCTCCGGCGTCAGCGTGTCGCCACTGGCCTCCTCGTATTCGAGGAACAGGGCTTCGGCCGGCACCGCATCGCCGGTCCGGAACACGAGACTATGGCCCTTGAAGCCGTATACGGCGGGCAGCGCCAGCCAGCGCGAAGCGAGGATCGACCACGGGCCCATCGCGATCACCACGCCGTCGCCCTCGACCGTCTCGCCGCTTTCGAGCGTGACGCCGCCGATCGCGCCGGAGGCGCTCTTCATCAATCCCGTGACGATCCCGTGACGTAGCTCGGCGCCGTTCGCCTCCGCGGCGCGCATCAACCCGTTGGTGAAGGCACGCGGCTCGACCAGGGCCGTGGTCTGCGGCGAGCCGATCTGGCCGGTCAGGGTCACGTCGGCCGACAGCCACGGCCGCCCGACGTCTGCTGGTCCGCGCCGGCCCTCCGCGGCGTGTCCGGCAAAGGTCGTGAGCCTTCTGTGGCCCCACGGATTGCCGAGCTCTTCGGCGAGGCTCGCATGCAGGGCGAAGCTGCGCCGCGCCAGCCGGTCGAGGGCGGTGCCACGGCACCAGTCGAGCGCCAGGAAGCCTCCCGACTTGCCCGAGGCCGCGCCGCCGACCTCGTGGCGCTCGACCACGACTGGCCGGGCGCCGCGCCGGCTCAGGAAATACGCGATGGCCGAGCCGATCGCGCCGCCGCCGCAGATGACGATTCGTTTCGGTTTATCCATGTCCTTCAACACTAGCGCAATGCCCCTCGCGGCGGCACCATGCGCACCGTATCGCAGCGGGGACATGGACCATGGACGACTATTACGATCTCGGCGCCTACAAGCGCACCGTCACCACCTCGTCGCCGCAGACGCAGCTCTGGTTCGATCGCGGACTGAACTGGCTCTACGGCTTCAACCATGCCGAAGCGATCAAGTGCTTCCAGAAGGCGCTGGAGAGCGATCCCGGCTGCGCCATGGCGCATTGGGGCATCTCCTATGCCGCCGGCCCCAACTATAACCTGCCATGGCATCGCTACGACGAGGCCGGCAAGAAGCGCGCGCTCGAAGCCTCCTACGACGCCATGCAGGGCGCCCTGGCCGCCGCGCCCAATGCCTCCCCGGTCGAGCAGGCGCTGATCCGCGCCCTGCCGGCGCGCTACCCGCAGCGCGAGGCGATCGAGGACCAGACCACCTGGGACAAGCAATTCACCGTCGAGATGCGCAAGCTGTTCCACGCCCATCCCGACGATCTCGACCTGCGCTCGGTGTTCGCCGAGGCGATCATGAACGAGACGCCGTGGCAGATGTGGGACCTCAAGACCGGCAAGGCGACGCCGGGTGCCGGGACCGAGGAGGCGGTCGAGGTGCTGGAGAGCGCCTTCCGCGACATCCCCGCGAGCTGGGACCATCCCGGCCTGCTGCACCTCTATGTCCACCTGATGGAGATGTCGCCATTCCCGCAGCGTGCGCTGCGCGCCGGCGACCGGCTGCGCGACCTCGTGCCCGACTCCGGCCACCTCGTGCACAT
>JAESFK010000795.1_pt1 | contig 12351 bp, 11 predicted proteins | sample 9269391 | NCBI WGS metagenome assembly JAESFK01 (sample SAMN14506231, study PRJNA617097) | algae metagenome | isolation source: Drouetiella hepatica UHER 2000/2452 and co-occurring heterotrophs from... | place: Slovakia: Slovak Paradise National Park, Hrabusice, Kosice Region | collected 2000-01-01
CTCTTGCACATGTCGGCCTCCCAAAGACGATGGAGGTAGAAGGTATCACGACCTGCACTCTCAGTTGTCGGCGGAGAACAAGCTCATTGGGAGATCAAGGTGAGGAGACAACAGCGCTTACCGTCAATGCCTGACGCCGTCATTGTGAATTGGGAAAGGCACGTTGCCGTCCGTTACAGCCCCGCAGCCAGTGTCTGCCCCGCCAGGCTGAACGCGATCGTTCAAACCCGCTACATTTGACGGATCGAAAGTCTCGTTTCCAGATGCGATTTCATCGCCGACTGGTGGATGGCAATGATGTTGCGGGCTGGCCAAGGGCGATGCCCAAGCACGGAATCCGCATCAAACGAGGTTACCTCGTACAAAGCTGTCTGAAGCGGGTGGTAATAGAAGAACCGGTAGCCATATGTGGCAAGCTTCGCGTACCAGGGTAAGGACGCCAGGCCAAGCAACAGGATCAGTATATCTGCTCCCCCTCTTGCCAGGAAAGCCTCGGCACCCTCGATAACCTGGGGTTCGAATCCGGCAACGTTGATCTTGAGGATGGAGACGTGATCCAATCCGAGGCGCTCGAAGTCAGCAGTCAGCGTACGAACAGATACCGGCTCTGTCCCGTTTTCACTGAGCCCGCTCAGCCATGTGCTTGCCGTCGTTTCGAAATACGCTTCGGATTCCGTGTTTGAATAGGCGATTCTGTGGACCTCGACCCGATCGCCGACGCCGTTGCGGTCGATATTTCGGGTCAAGGCTGCGACGTTTGCCGAACTCGGCTCGAAGGCGTGAACCTTGGCAGACGGCAATGTTGCGGCGAAAAGGGCAAACTGACCAATCGCAGCACCGACGTCCGCGACGACCCAGCCAGGTCGATATATTTCGCGAAGGAAGGCAAATTCAGGATCGATGAAGTCTCCGAATGTCAGAAGGGCCGTGGGAACCTGACTGGGAAAGGCGAATTCGAGAATCTGACCGGATCGCAACTGAACCTCGCTTTTGCTCGGCCGCCGCGCGTACAGATATCCCAATCTGACCGCCCCCCGTGTGGTGGCGCGCATGCCCACCACTCTGGTCCCCCACAGCATCTTGTCACCGAGATTGTGCGCTTTGCGAAGAAGGGAACGGACTGAGGTCATCGTGAGGGCACATCCATCAATTCAGGATTTTCTGAACGATCCAAATTAGCAGGTGTACCGCCGTTTCAAAACTCGGGAGCAAGACGTAGTGGAGCCGCTCCAAACGGCGCGTCTACATCTTTCGGATTAGCTCTCTCGAACAGGGTGCACAACACTCGAGCAAATGCGCCGGGGTCATAGCAATTCGATCAGATGGACGGCCGCACGAAAATGCTGCTGTATTTCGTCACGCCAGAGGCGGGAAAGCGTTGTTGTTCCACTGCTGATACTGAACGGCCAATCAGGTTGGAGTGCCGTACATGATGAGAGCCCCGGCTCGAATACAGGTCACTTCGCCCCGCTCCGGTTTGCCGGCAAATATGTCCCGCCGTACCGGCAGGGCGTTTCCGGCACGGGCGGATGCCGCCGCATCGGTGCGAAAGAAGCTCCCCTTTCTCGCCGCCGCTTTCCTGGTCTGTGTGTTTATTCCCTGGTTATGGACAATCGATTCGCTCGTCCTCTCGCCTTACCGCGTCGTGCTGCTTGCCGGTTTTGTGCCTTGCATAGTCCTGTTGTTCTCCGGAAAAGCCGGAAATGTCAGGGTAACCGATATACTCATCATCCTCTATTGCCTGTGGGCCGCCCTCAGCCTCAGCGTTGTGCATGGCGTGCAGACCGGTATGCAATCCGGCGGCATCATCATATTGGAAACTGCAGGGGCATATGTCTTCGGACGCTGTTTTGTTCGGGGTCCCGATCAGTTTTATGCCATGACGCGACTATTTCTCATCATCATCATGATCATGTTTCCGTTCACGCTTCTGGAAACGCTATACAATACCAACATAATACTTGACCTGTTTTCGAAAGTGTTTGCCGTTCCGCCGGAAGCCGTCAAGGAGGCCAGGTGGGGCTTGCGGCGCGTTCAGGGTATCTTCGAACATCCGATACTCTTTGGCGTCTCCTGCGGCGCCATGCTGTCGCTGGTGCATATGGTGTATGGCCCCGAGCAATCGACGGTGAAACAATGGGCAGCGTCGATCCTGGTGTTTGCAACGGCCTTCCTGTCTCTGTCGTCAGGCCCAATCACGGCGCTTATCGTCCAAACGGCGCTTATCTTCTGGAACTGGCTGCTGGCAAAGGATGTCATGCGGTGGCGCTATTTGTGGGGCGTTTCCCTGTCGATCTATGTGTTTATCTCGCTCGCATCCAACCAGTCCGTGTTCGAGTTCCTGCTGACACATTTTTCCTTTGAACCGGCATCTGCATATTATCGCGTTCTGATCTGGAAATTTGGGTCCGGGTCAGCGTTGAACCATCCGCTTTTCGGTGTTGGCTTCGGCAGTTGGGACCGGCCAGACTGGATGCCCCCCAGCATCGATATGTTCTGGCTTTATCACGCAATATTGTTCGGTCTGCCGGCCGCGGTTTTCATGATGGGTGGTTTTTTGACCATGTTCTTGAAAATCGCGTTCCACAAGGTAAGCGACGAGCAGCACCTGCGCTACAAAACCGCCTACCTGATCATGATGACCGGATACTTTCTCGTCGGATGGACGGTCCACTTCTGGAACGCCACATATGTGCTTTTCCTGTTTCTTCTCGGCAGCGGAAGCTGGATACTGGATAATGCCGGCGACCAGTCTCCATCCAGACGGCATGCCCTTGACCCGTCTTCGCGCCTATCGTTGCGCCCTTCCTCCCGAAAGGAACATCAACAAAATCAACGCGAAATCCCTCCCGCGCGCAGGTTACGCTGAACGCCATGCAAAAAACGGCCCGACGCTTTCGCACCGGGCCGTCTTCGTCTTCAAAGGCATCGTCGCCGGAGATACCGGACGATGACTATTTCTGCGCTACCGGGCGGACCAGCGGCGTCACGCGACGGATGGTCACGCGGCGGTTTTGCTGTTCGGCAACCTGTGTTTTCACCTTCAGATACCGCTCGCCATAGCCCTGCGTCACCAGGTTTTCCGGCGGAATACCGTAGACATCGGTCAGGAGTTCGGCGACCGCTTCGGCACGCTGATCGGACAGGACCAGATTGGGCTGATCTTTGCCGACGGCATCGGTATGGCCTTCGATCAGGAAGGTTTCGCCCTGGTCCTTTTCAAGCACTTCGCTGATGGCGTTGGCCACCTTGCGCAGTGTCTTGGCCTGGGCCAGCGGTACTTCCGAACTGCCGGTGGCGAAGGTGATCGTGTCCAGATCGATGCGGCGAACCTTGTCGCGGATACGGGCCGAATATTTGACCTCGTCGATCGAGTAGACGCGCTCGACCTGTTCGACCGGCGGTTCGGCCAGGAAGTCGTAGTAGTCGCGGTCCGGATCGCTCGATGTGTCGATGATGTAGTCGCGAACCGGAATGCGCAGGCGCATCGGCGGCAATTCGTAGCCGATGTCGCGGATCCGCGGCGGACGGCCCGCTTCCGGCTCCGGCGCATAGACCATCAGATATTCCTCGCCGTCGCGATTGATGCGCGAGCGCTGGATGATATCGCCGTAGCGGTCATAGACCGTCACCAGCCGCGAGCCATTCGGCCGCACGATCGTTTCGCGAACACGGCCGCGCGAAAGCTCCTCATAGAAGCTTTCTTCGGAGTCGCGGCGCAGACGCGGACGGTCGTCGTTGCGGATGATGATCTGATTGTCGACACTCAGAACAGTCCGGTTGTCGATCTGTTGCTGCACCACGACATTGGTCACGTTGTTTGTGACATTGTTGCTGATGACGGTATTGTTGACCGTGTTGTTGGTCACATTGTTGTTGACCGTATTGTTCTCGATATTGGTCACGCCGGGCGTAACGAAGACCGGCACCTCAGCGAGCTTCTGGCCTTCCTCGGCAATGCCTGCCTGAATGGCTTCCGATTCGACAGTGGTGATTTTCGCCTGGGCGTCGGCGTCGCTGGCCGGAGCCACGACGGCTTCCTGCTCGGCACGCTGGCTTTCGCGCAGCTTCTTGCGTTCCTCGCGCGCCGTCTGGCCACCGGCATTGTCGGCATCCTTGTCGCTGTCGAGAACGGCAGCACCGTCTTCGATCGGCAGAACGATCGTGTCGTCCGTCTTGGCCGGGTCGGCGGCGATTTCCTGCTTCTGCTCGGGCGTGGTCGTATCGACAATCTCCGGCACGACTGCGGGCTCAACCGGCGTCTCGGTCGTCTGCTGCGGCTGCTCTGTGGCCGGATCGGTCTGCGGCTGCTCTGCCGTTGCAGGCTGCTCCTCCGATACCGGTGGCTGCTGGCCCTCGACGACGGGCTGTTCAGCGGTCGCGGGCTGTTCTGCCGTGGCCGGCTGCTCTGTGGTGGCTGGCTGCTCGGCCGTGGCTGGCTGCTCTGCCGGAGCAGGCTGTTGCTCCTGCGCCTTCTGCGCATCCTCGGCCGCCTTCTGTTCGGCTGCCTTCTGTTCATCAATCAAGCGCTGCTGCTCGGCAGCCGCTGCGGCATCCTCGGCCGCTTTCTGGTCGATAGCCTGTTTGCCGGCTTCAGCCGCTGCCGCTGCTGCTGCCGCGTCCTCGGCTGCCTTCTGCTCTTCTGCCTGCTTCACAGCGGCTGCATCTTCAGCGGCCTTCTGCTCAGCAGCCTGCTGTTCGGCAGCGGCTGCCGCAGCGGCCGCGTCTTCTGCGGCCTTCTTTTCCGCAGCCTGCTGTTCGGCGGCTGCCGCAGCTGCGGCATCGTCTGCTGCCTTCTGTTCAGCGGCCTGCTGTTCCTGCTGAAGGCGCAACTGCTCGGCCTCCTGCGCTGCCTGTTGCTCGGCTGCAGCTGCAGCAGCGGCCGCGTCTTCGGCAGCCTTCTGCTCAGCAGCCTGCTGTTCGGCGGCTGCCGCAGCTGCGGCATCTTCGGCGGCCTTCTGTTCGGCAGCCTGCTGTTCCTGCTGCTGGCGCAACTGCTCGGCTTCCTGCGCGGCCTGTTGCTCGGCTGCCTGCTGTTCGGCGGCGGCCCTTGCGGCTTCCTCGGCCTGCTGTTGCTGCAGCCGCAGCAGTTCCTCTTCGCTCTGTGGCTCTGCCTGCGCCACCTCGAACGAGGCAGCAAGGTTAGCCGCCAGCGCCGGATGCACGGCAATCGAAGCCGCCAGCACGGGCATGGCGACAGTCGCGAAAAGTTTGGATCGAATGCTCATTAATATCCTCCTTCAGAGGTCCCGTTTTGTCATCTTCGACCGGAATCGCGTCCAGCCTTGCAATTTTCCATCTTTGGGCAGACCCAAGCGTTAAAAAGAAGGCACGCAGGTCCAATCAGTGGTCCACGATTACCGAAGCCTGCATTAACTCACGATGAATGCTCCGTTCATCCGCTGGGCACATAGGCCTCATTGGCAATCCAGCCAGTGCCGGGGCATCACTATGTGCGGACATTTCATCAAATCCCGCTGCTTTCCTGTTGATTTTTCCATTTAAAGCGTAGGAGTATCCGCGCAGCCCGATCGCAACGACGGTCGGCGTACCGGCGGCCGCGAAGAACAAGAAACCGGCCGTTCGCCAACAGAGAGGATCACAATGCGTATTTCCAGACGTCTCGCCATGGCCGCTTCGGCAGCCGTTTTCGCGCTGATGGCCGGCACAGCCATGGCCGAAGGCGAAAAAATCGTCATCGGTACGGAAGGCGCCTACCCGCCCTTCAACAATCTTGAAGCCGACGGCACGCTGACCGGCTTCGACGTCGACATCGCCAAGGCGCTCTGCGTCGAGATGAAGGCCGAATGCACCTTCGTCACCCAGGATTGGGACGGCATCATTCCAGCCCTGCTCGCCAAGAAATTCGATGCCATCATCGCATCGATGTCGATCACGCCGGAGCGGCTGGAAAAGGTCGATTTCACCAACAAATATTACAACACCGGCCCGGCCATCGTCGTTCCGAAGGATTCGCCGATCACCGAAGCGACGGAAAAAGGTCTCGCCGGCAAGTCCTTGGGCGCGCAGTCCTCGACGACGCACTCCAACTATGCCGAAGCCTTCTTCAAGGAATCGGAGCTGAAGCTCTATCCGACCCCGGACGAATACAAGCTTGACGTTGCCAATGGCCGCGTCGATGCCGTCATCGATGACGTCGTTGTTCTGTCCTCATGGTTGAAGACGCAGGACGGCGCCTGCTGCAAGCTCCTGAAGGCATTGACGCCTGATCCGGAGATCAACGGCATCGGCGCCGGCATTGCGGTCCGCAAGGGCGATGCCGAACTGAAGGGCAAGTTCGACGCTGCCATCAAGGCGATCCGCGACAACGGCAAATACAAGGAAATCAACGACAAGTATTTCGACTTCGACGTTTACGGCGGATAATCTTTACCTGTCTCTAAAATGCGATGGCGGAAGGCTTGCCCTTCCGCCATTTTTACCGGACAACCAACAATAACAATAAGCGCGCTATTCAAGCCGTACAGGGGAAATCAGACCTATGCAGGCTGCTTTTGCTGCCCTCTCTTCCATTGTCTCGTGGTTCGCCAGCATCATCGATCCGATGTGCGGCCCGATCGGCATTTTCAGGCTTTTTGCTCAAGAGACGCTTCTGGCCTGCGGTGACACCGGCTGGGGCGACGAGATCGCCTATGGCTTCATGATCACGGCAAGTCTGGCGCTGTGCACCTTGCCGATCGGATTGTTCTTTGGGTTCTTCATCGCCCTGGCGAAACAGTCCGAGGAAAAATCGCTGCGGCTTGCCACCAACATCTATACAACCATCTTTCGCGGCCTTCCGGAGCTTTTGACGCTGTTCATCGTCTATTACGGTCTGCAGATCGTCGCCCAGCAGGTGATGGCGGCCGTCGGCTACGAGGGGCCGGTGGAGATCAATGCCTTCATCGCCGGCATGATCGCGCTGGGCGTCGTCTTTTCGGCCTATTGTTCGGAAGTTCTTCTGTCGGCCTTCAAGGCCATTCCGCGCGGCCAGTACGAGGCCGGCGATGCACTGGGCTTCCACCGCGGCAAGACCATGCGATTGATCATCCTGCCGCAGCTGGTGCGCATCGCCCTGCCCGGTCTTGGCAATCTCTGGATGGCGCTTTTGAAGGATACGGCGCTCGTCTCGGTCATCGGCCTGCCGGACATTCTGCGCCAGACCGGTATAGCCGCGCGCGTCACCAAAAACGCCTTCGAGTTTTTCTCGATCGCCTGCCTGCTCTTCCTCATTCTGGCAATGCTCTCCTCGCTGGTGTTCTCTGCACTTGAGCGCTGGACCAAACGTTCGGAGACTGCCCGATGAGCCACGCTGAGACCATGCTCCCGGCGCTGCCGCCGCCGCCCGAGGCGCTGAAGCGGTACACGCTGTCCCGTCTGATCGGTCATGTCCTGCTCGGCGTCTGGCTGGCTGCGTCCGTCGGCATCTTCCTGTTCGCCGTCGAGTCCTGGAGCCCGGACAAATTCACCAAATACGGTCCGAGTTTCATATCCGGTCTCGGCGTGACGCTGACGCTGGTTGCCATCTCCGTCCTGCTGGGCGGCATTCTGTCCCTGCCGATCGCCTATGGCCGGATGACCAGGAACAAGGTGCTCTCCTGGATCGCCTACGGTTATGTCTATTTCTTCCGTGGCACGCCGCTGATCACCCAGCTCTTCCTTGTCTATTATGGCCTCGGCAGCTTCCGTCCTTATCTCGAGGCTTTCGGCCTGTGGTCGCTGTTCAAGGATGCGTGGTTCTGCGCGCTTTTCACCTTCACGCTCAACACCGCCGCCTACCAGGCGGAGATCCTGCGCGGCGCCATCGAGAGCGTCCCGCGCGGCCAGCACGAAGGCGCGGCCGCCCTTGGCCTGCCAAAGGGCGTCGCGCTCTTCAAGATCATTCTGCCGCAGGCGATGATCGTGGCGCTTCGGCCCTATGGCAACGAAATCATCCTGATGATCAAGGGCTCGGCTATTGTCGCTGTTGTCACCGTATTCGACCTGATGGGCGAAACGCGCCGCGCCTTCTCGCGCACCTACGATTTCCAGATGTATCTCTGGGCGGCAGTACTCTACCTGATCATGGTCGAGATGCTGCGCAATCTCTGGGCCTGGATCGAGACACGCCTGACCCGGCACCTCAAGCGCTGATCTGGGAAAGCAGTTTGGCAGCACTCGATACGATCTGCTGCCAAACTCTTGTTTTTTAACGTTATTTTGTTTTTACGTGACGCATTGTTAGTATCGCATTAACCAATTGCGTGCTTCAATCGTAGGGACCATCATTGAACAAGATGAGGTCCGGCATGACAAACGAAATGGAACTGCAGCTCAAGGGATACGGTCTGACCACGGCCCAGATCCTCTACCGGATGCCCGATCATCCCGCCTTCCTGCAGACCTATATCTGGCAACATTACGATCTGGCGCCGGAGTTTCCGGAAATGAAGAGTTTTCTCAAATTCTGGCAGGAGACGCTGGAAGGTCCGCTGCATTCGGTACGCTACGTCCACCGCAAGCTGATCTCGGCGTCGGACTGGAGGGCGCTGAAAGGCGAGTTCATCATCAACTGACGCCTCGCCCGGAGCTGAGCAAAACGATACCTCCCGGCCGCTGCCTCGGCCGGTCTCCGGAAGTTCGGCTGGAGCCTCATGGGTTAGTCAGACGTGAACCTCGCCGTGTGCCAGCTCACCTCCGCCCGGCTCCTTGTGTAGCGTCGCATAGGCCATCAAACCGTAGAACCCGGCGACAAGAGCGATCACCAGCCAGCCGGGCACGGGTCCAAGTGCTGCGTTGGCAGCGATTTCGCCAAGCGAGGCCACCTCGCGCGCTGCGCCGCCATCGGCCTGCAGCACCGGCGATGAGATTTTCAGCGCCCAAGCCAGAAGCAGGATCAGGTACATCCAGCAATAGTTGCGCCGCAGCCGCCGGCAGACCGCTTCGCGATAGCTCATGAGGAAGGCCGGGCTGCGCAGGCTGTCGGCGATGGGTGCCGCCCAATTCGGCTTGAAGGGCGCCTGCGGAGCGAACATTTGAGCAAAGTAACCGCGCTCCATCCGGCGAACACGGGCACGGTAGACGTCGAAGAACCGGTACCGCCGCGCTTCTATGAACAACAGCAGCGTGATCAGCAGCATGGCGAAGAGCAGCACGCCGTGATGCGAAGCCGGGGCCGACAGAGATACCGAAAGCAGGGCCGCCACCACCGTGATCGCCCAGTTCGACGTGCGGTCGATACGATCGCGCCAGCCTGCCATACGGCCCATTTCACCGCGATAATAATGGACCAGCGCCGTGATCGTCTCCGATGGCGTTGCCGGCAAAGCCGGGCTTTTCGCTTCGTTCTCGTCCTTGAGCAGACCAACCGGACTGAATTCCGCAGCCATGATATTTCCTCCTGAACGCCTGTTGTTTGCCGCATCATGCGCCCAATTTCGACCGCGACAAATGACTTTCCGGGCGCAAATGCCTGCGATTGCGGGTTTTCGCATTGCCAAACGTCTGCGCGCGCCGTAAAGACGCCGCCATGCAGAAGATCGATGAAGAAGCCCTCGCCGAAGCCTATAACCGCGCGCTTGCCCTGGAGAAATCCGGCGACGTCGAGGCGGCTGTCAAAGCCTATCAGGAAGTTCTGGTGATCGACCCCGACGATCATGGTGGCGCTTCCGTCCGCATCGCCTCGATGGGCCACGGCGAGACGCCCGACAAGGCGCCGGACGCCTATGTCGCCACCCTTTTCGACCAGCATGCCGATGTCTTTGAGGATGTGCTGGTCGAGCAGCTCGATTACCACGTGCCGATGCTGGTGCGTCAGCGGCTGCAGGCGCTCAACCTCGGCCCCTTTGCCCGCGTGCTGGATCTCGGCTGCGGCACGGGCCTGAGCGGCGGCGCGCTGCGCGACATGGCAGACGATATCACCGGCATCGACCTGTCGGAAAACATGGTCGAGATCGCCCATGAAAAGGACGTCTACGAGACGCTCTATGTTGCCGAAGTCGTCGATTTCCTCGAGGACAATGACGACGTGCCCTTCGATCTCGTCACCGCGACCGACGTCCTGCCCTATCTCGGCGCGCTCGAAGCCCTGTTTTTTGGTGCCGCCGAGAACATGAATGCCGGTGGCCTGTTCATCTTCTCCAGCGAAACCCTGCCTGCGGAAACCTTCGCCGGCCGGCCCTTCATGGTCGGACCGAACCAGCGCTTCGCCCACGCCGAAACCTATGTCCGCGAGCGCCTCGACGCGATCGGCTTCGATGTCGTCGAACTCACGGATATCACGGTGCGCAAGGAAGAAGGCGAGCCGATCGCCGGTCACCTGGTGATTGCGAAACTGCGCGGGTAACGGCGCTCAGGCACCGTGAACCTCCGGCATGCGTACCCGTCGCCCTTGAACGCCGCCAGGATGTTTCTTGACGAGCGGCACCGGATGCGGTTTTGCCGGAAAACGGTTTCGAACCCGCTTTTGGGGCGCGCGATCATCACAGCCCTTCCCCGTCCTACCTGCATCGGCTAAGTCTCGACCAAAGAGAATTCAGGAGTTTTGGAATGGCAAAAGTCGCGTTCATCGGTCTTGGCGTCATGGGATATCCGATGGCCGGTCACCTGAAGGTCAAGGGTGGTCACGACCTGACGGTCTATAACCGCACGGCCGCGAAAGCCGAAAAATGGGCCGGGCAATTTGGCGGACGCGCGGCAGCCACGCCGGCGGAAGCAGCGGGTGGCGCCGACTTCGTCTTTTGCTGCGTCGGCAATGATGACGATCTGCGCTCTGTGACGACAGGCAAGGACGGCGCCTTCGAAACGCTGAAAGCCGGTGCGATCTTCATCGACAACACCACCGCCTCGGCCGAAGTCGCCCGCGAACTCGATGCGGCCGCCACAAGCCGCGGCGCCCATTTCATCGACGCGCCGGTCTCCGGCGGCCAGGCCGGGGCTGAAAACGGCGTGCTGACGGTGATGTGTGGTGGCGATCCCGCCGTGTTCGAGCGCGCCCGGCCGGTCATCGACGCCTATGCCCGCATGGTCGGCCTCATGGGGCCAGCCGGGTCCGGCCAGCTGACCAAGATGGTCAACCAGATCTGCATCGCCGGTCTCGTCCAGGGCCTCGCCGAGGGCATCCATTTCGGCAAGAAGGCCGGTCTCGATATCGAGAAGGTCATCGAGGTGATTTCCAAGGGAGCGGCCGGCTCCTGGCAGATGGAAAACCGCCACAGGACGATGAATGCCGGAAAATACGATTTCGGCTTTGCCGTCGACTGGATGCGCAAGGATCTCGACATCGTGCTGACCGAAGCCCGCAGCAATGGCGCCAAGCTGCCAGTGACGGCGCTTGTCGATCAGTTCTATGCCGATGTGCAGGAGATGGGCGGAAAGCGCTGGGACACGTCGTCGCTTCTGGCGCGGCTCGAAAAATAATGCTCGCGCCATCCTCGCCCGCAGATGCCGTGATCGCACATCTGAAAACACTGGGCGCGGAGAACAACCGCGCCGGCATGGCGCGGTTCGGCATCGAAACACAGACTGCACTGGGAATTGCCAACCCGGCACTCAAAAATATGGCCCGGCTGATAAAACGCGATCACGGCCGCTCACTCACCCTGTGGGACAGCAATATCCGCGAAGCCCGGCTGCTCGCGGCCCTGACTGCGGAGCCGCAAAAGCTGACGCTCGATATCGCCAGGCAATGGGCCGGCGATTGCAATTCCTGGGAAATCGTCGACAGCGTCGCAGACCTGTTTGTCAAAGCCCGGCTGGACGCGCGGCTGATCCCGGTATTGGCGGCCGATGAACGGCAATTCGTCCGGCGCATGGCTTTCAGCATGATCGCCGTCGCCGCCGTTCACCTGAAAACGGAACCGGACGAGACCATCCTCGCCTGGTTGCCGCTGGTCGAAGCCCATGCGGATGATGACCGGAATTTTGTGAAAAAGGCGGTGAACTGGGCGCTACGCCAGACCGGCAAACGCAGCGCCTGCTGTCATGGCACGGCCCTCTCCATGGCACATAGGCTGGCTGAACGGCAGGACCGCACCGCCCGGTGGATCGGCAAGGACGCCGTCCGCGAACTCACCGGCAGCGCCGTTTTGAAGAGGCTGGGCCTCCAGCCGCCCAGCGAATGACTCAGTCCTCGCTGGACTTCGCCTGGTCGATCATCATGTAATCGAGCGGCAGCTGCGTCGTATATTTGATCTGTTCCATCGCAAAAACCGACGACACGTCGCGGATCTCGATCTTGGTGATCAGGCGCTTGTAGAAGGCGTCATAGGCCGCGATATCGGGAACCACGACGCGCAGGAGATAATCGACATCGCCGCTCATGCGGTAGAATTCGACCACTTCCGGAAACTCGCCGACAACCTCGGAGAAACG
>JAESFK010000796.1_pt1 | contig 12351 bp, 16 predicted proteins | sample 9269391 | NCBI WGS metagenome assembly JAESFK01 (sample SAMN14506231, study PRJNA617097) | algae metagenome | isolation source: Drouetiella hepatica UHER 2000/2452 and co-occurring heterotrophs from... | place: Slovakia: Slovak Paradise National Park, Hrabusice, Kosice Region | collected 2000-01-01
CTCTAGCACATTGACCGGCAACGACGGATATACGAAAAAGACAACATGATCACTGCAAAAAAGGCGTCGCGCCGCCAGAACAAGGCGCAGCGCATCGAGCGTGTCGGCAAGCTGGCCCGCGGCAAGTTCGTAAGCGTAGACAAGGTGCCGGAAGTCCTCCGGCGAATTATCGAGCCCGGCGACATCCTCTGCCTCGAAGGCGACAACCAGAAGCAGGCGGACTTTCTTGCCAACCAGCTCGCGACGCTCGGCAAGAAGGACCTGCGCGACATCCACCTGGTGATGTCCTGCATCACGCTTCCGGCCCATATCGAGCTCTTCAAGAAGGGCATGATCAAGCAGGTCGACTTCTGCTATGCCGGACCGCAGGGCACCGCCATCGCAGATCTCGTGAAGGCGAAGAAGTTCCCGGTCGGGGCCATCCACACCTACAACGAACTGTACGCGCGCTATTACATCGATCTGACGCCGCGCGTGGCCCTGATCGCCGCCGCCCAGGCCGACCGCAAGGGCAACCTCTTCCTCGCCGCCAACACCGAAGAGACGCCGGCAATCGTCGAGCCGACCGCCTTTTCCGACGGCATCGTATTCGCCCAGGTCAACGAGATCGTCGACAAGCTGCCGCGCATCGACATTCCCGCGGATCAGGTCGACTTCGTCGTCCAGGCCCCCTACCCGATGCATCTCCAGGCGCTGTTCACGCGCGACCCCGCCGCCATCACCGACGTCCAGGTGCTGATGGCCATGGTGGCCCTGCGCGGCATTTACGAGAAGTACGAGGTGCAGTCGCTGAACCACGGCGTCGGCTTCAACACGGCCGCCATCGAGCTGCTGCTGCCGACCTATGGCGAGCGCCTCGGCCTGAAGGGCAAGATCTGCAAGTACTGGATGGTGAATCCGCTGCCCACGATGATCCCGGCCATCGAGTCCGGCTGGGTCGAGAGCGTCTTCGCGGTCGGCGGCGAGGTCGGCATGGAACGCTACACCGCAGCCAGGTCCGACGTGTTCTTCACCGGGCGGGACGGCAGCTTCCATTCCAACCGCGCGATGGGCCAGCTGGCTGGTCACTACGCCATCGACATGTTCATCGGCGCCTCGCTGCAGATCGACATTAACGGCAACTCCTCGACCGTCTCCAAGAACCGCATCACCGGCTTCGGCGGAGCGCCCAACATGGGCTGCCAGCCGACCGGCCGCCGCCATCCGACAAAGGCCTGGCTCAAGGCCGGCGCGGAAGCCAATCCCGGCCCCGGCTCGCCGCCCGGCCGCAAGCTCGTCGTCCAGATGGTCGAGACCTTCCAGGCCGGCCGCGTGCCGACCTTCGTCGAGGAACTCGACGCCACCGACCCCAGCATCCGCAAGGCGCTGCACGGCGTCACCCCCGTGATGATCTATGGCGACGACGTCACGCACGTCGTCACCGAGGAAGGCATCGCGAACCTCGCGGCCTGCCGCTCGGTCGCCGAACGCCAGGCGGCGATCCGCGCGGTCGCCGGCTACACGCCGGTCGGTCTCAAGCGCAAGAAGCGCGAGACCGAGGACCTGCGGGCCCGCGGCATCGTCCAGCTGCCCGAGGATGTTGGCGTGCGCCCGTCGGAGGCGAGCCGCAGCCTGCTGGCGACGCAGGACATCAAGGGCCTCGTACGCTGGTCCAACGGGCTCTACGACCCGCCCTCGCAATTCGTCGACTGGTAGGACCCAGCAGCATGGAAAAGTTCGCCAAGTCTTTCCCGTCCAAGCCACTCGGGGCCAAGACTGCCAAGCCGTGGGCGCTCGCGGGTGTCGTCGGCTCCGGCAATCTGGAAGTCCTGATGGAGCGCGGCGGCAAGCCCTCCGATGCCATGGAGTGCCACATCGAGACGTCGATCCCCGGCTACAAGGCCTCGTGGCTCGCGGCCCTCGCCGACTTCGCCCATCACTATCCGGCCGGCGGCACGAAGGTCACGATCAACGACCAGGGCGCCCCGCCCGTGCTCGTCAATCTGCGCCTGCGCCAGGCCTACGACCATCTCACCAAGGGCGACAAATGACCGGCGCCATTCTTTTCCATGAACTGACCGCGCGCCAGCGCATCGCTGCCCTCGCCGACGCGGGTTCGTTCACCGAGCTGTTGCCACCGCCGGAGCGCCTCACCAGCCCCTATCTTGCCCAGCTCGGCATTCCGGTCTCTTTCGACGACGGCCTGGTGATCGGCCACGCCCGGATCGGCGGCAAGAAGATCTATCTCGCGGCCCAGGTCGGTCAGTTCGTCGGCGGCGCCGTCGGCGAGATCCACGGCGCCAAGCTCACCGGCCTGTTCAAGGCCGCAGCGCGTGACAAGGTCCCCTGCGTCCTGATCATCGAGAGCGGCGGCGTGCGCCTGCACGAAGGCTCGTCCGGCGAAATCGCCATCGCCGAGACGATGCGCGCGATCTTCGAATGCCGCGCCCTGAAGGTCCCGACCATCGCCGTCATCGCCACCGACATCGGCGCCTATGGCGGCATCGGCATCCTGTCGACCTGCTGCGACTTCCGCGTCATGACCGAGCATGGGCGCCTCGGCATCTCGGGCCCGATCGTCATCGAGAAGTGGATGGGCAAGAAGGCCTACGACTCGGCCAACCGCGCCCTGGTCTGGAAGACGAGCGGCGGCAAGACCAAGTACCTGCTGGGCGATGCCGAGGCCCTCGTGCACGACACCGCCGACGCGGTGCGGGACGGCATCTCGAAGTACCTCGGCAAATGGAGCGCCGTCAGCCTCGCTTCCGTCAAGGCGCGCCAGAAGGAGCTGGAAAAGCGGCTGAAGAAGTTCGGCGCGACCAGCGACCCCGATGCCGTCTGGAAGGGCATGGGCGTGCGCGACATCAAAGCCGCGTCGCTGGCCTCGGGGCCGGAATTCGCGGTCCTCGCCAAGCGTGGGAAGTAGGCAGGTCATGAAGAAGCCGACATCCAAGAAGCCGTCCGCCCGGGCCGTCCTGGCCCGCCTGTTCGGCGCCACCGTCGAGGGCATCTCAATCGAAAAATCCGTCCTCACCGGCTACGCCGCAGTCAACGGCGAGAAGGTCTGCGTCATCGGCACCTGCGACGGAACCTACATCGACAATGCGGCCGGCCTGCGCCTTGCCGCGCACGTGATCGAGTGCATCGAGCGTGCGCCGAAAACGCCGATCGTCATGCTGGTCGACAGCGCCGGCCAGGAGCCCAACCGCGTCGCCGAGATGCTGGGCCTCGCGAGCTATTTCGGCCATCTCCTGGCCTGCCTGGAGCTGGCGCGGCGCAAGGGCCACAAGCTGATCACCGTCGCGACCGGCCAGGCCGTGGGCGGCGCCTTCCTCTGCTACGGCATGTTCGCCGACCGCATCTACGCCCTGGATTCGGCCAGCGTCGGTCTGATGCCGATCGCGGCGATGTCGGCCGTGACGAAGATCCCCGCGCCCGTCCTCGAGAAGCTTTCGAAGACCATGCCCTCGCTGGAGTTCGGCGCCGCGCCGTTCGCGCTGCTGGGCGGGGTCGAGGAAGTCTGGTCGGCCAACGACGACGTCCAGGCGAAGCTCGCCGCCGCCATCGCGGCCTCGTCGACCGAGGACAATCGCGCCGAACTCGGCAAGCAGCGTGGCGGCCGCAAGCTCGCCCTCGACATCCGAAAGAAGGTCCTCGCCGATTCGGCGCGATGACCGGTCTCCGGCGCCATACCCTGGTCTGGCTGTCGCAGGCCCCCGGGGCAGAGACCGCCGACGATCGCACCCGGGCGGCGACCTGGCACGCGGCCGGTCGCCCCTTCGTCGTGACGCGTCGCCGGGATGACGGCAACGAAATCGGCCTGGGCTTCTGCACCACCGATCCGGCCCACCCGGAACTTCGGCCGCGCCGCGTGGCGGCCCGGACCGCCCCGGATCGCATCGTTCGCCATGCGCGGCCGCCGGGCCTCGAGGAGATCGCGCGCTGTCCCGCCGCGACGGCAAAGGCCGATTCGTTTTCGCATTTGATCTCTGCCGCAACCCACGCTGCCCATGACATCCGCGTCTACGGAAGCTGGATGTGGCAGGCCCTGACCGGCGAGCGGCATGTGCACGAGGCGTCCGACCTCGACGTGGTGATCGACGTCGCCGACCTTGACGCCGCCTTGCGCACGGCCGCCTTCTTCGCGCGCGTTGAGCAGGACCTCGCCTTCCGCATCGATGGCGAGCTTTCCTTCCCCGGTCTCGGCGAGGTCCAGTGGCGCGAGCTTCTGCAGCCCCGCGACGAGGTCCTGCTGAAGTCCACCGAATCGATGCAGCTCGTGTCCCGCACGCGCCTCGCCCGATGAAGCTGGATGACCAGGCGCTGGCGCGGGCCGCGGTGACGGCCCTGCACGACGAGCTGCGGGCCTATCCGAAGCCCGGCCTCGTCAGTCCCGTCGATTCCGGCGCCCATGCCGACATGGATTTCGACCTGATGTGCCGGTCGGCCGATTCGCTACTGCAGCCTTTCGCGTCCCTCGCCGCGGCAGGCCGTGTCGCCGGCTCCTTCGAGCAGAGCCTGATGCCGCTCGGGATCGAGGCGGAGCACCGCATGCTGGCCGTCACCGGCGGGATCAACACGCATCGCGGCGCAATTTTCTCGGTCGGCCTGCTGGTCGCCGCCCTCGCCCGCGCCCAGACCGTCTCGACGTCCCGCTCGCCGGCCGCCGTGCGCGCGGCGCTCAGGGAGACCTGGGGTGACGCGCTCGATTCCCATGCGGAACGCGACCATGAAGCCAGCCATGGCGGCCTCGTGCGCCGCAAGACGGGCCGCGACGGCGCCCGCCGCGAGGCCGCCCGCGCCTTCCCCGCCGTGTTCGAGACCGGCCTTCCCGCCTATCGTCATGCGCGAGAGGCCGGCCTCGACGACAATGCGGCCGGCATCCAGACGCTGTTTGCCCTGATGTCGTCGATCGACGACACGACGGTGCTCTATCGCGGCGGGCTGGAGGCCCACTCGTTTGTGCGCCGGTCGGCGGCGGACTTCCTAGCAGACGGTGGTTGCCACCAGCCCGGCTGGTTCGAAAAGGCGGAAGCGCTGCACCGCGCCTTCATCGCGCGCAACCTGTCGGCCGGCGGCTGCGCCGACCTGCTGGCCTGCACGCTCCTCGTCTCACGCTGCTGCGACGGCTCCTAACCCCAGCCCGCCAGCGCGCGTTCGAGGCTCTCCGGACCGCGATAGAGCATGGCGCGCCAGCCGGCCATGCGGGCGCCGTCGACGTTGCTCGTCTTGTCGTCAACGAAGAGGATCGACTGCGCGACGGTGACGCCCATGCGCGCCTGGGCGTTGGTGTAGAACACGCGCTCGGGCTTGCAGACCCCCAGCGCGGCCGAATAGACGATCTCGTCGAAATGCGCGCCGAGGCCGAGATGGTCGCGCAGATAGGCGATGCGATGATGCTCCTGGTTCGTGGCGGCGTAGACGCGCCCGCCCGTCCGCTGGCGCCAGGCATCAGCCTGCGCGAGGACACCACGATCGATATCGGCGTCCTTCTCGAACCAGTAGGAAACGAACTCCTCGAGCCGGTCGGCCAGGCCCTTGGTCTCGAAATACTCGTGCAGGGCCACGTAGAGATCGAGCCGGCCGCGCAGGACCTCCATGAATTCCGGTTTCAGGAAGAACTCCGGCGCCAGCTCCTCGTCATGACTGAGGCCCCAGTCCTCCTTAAGAGTCGCGTACCAGGGATGCGGCGAGCCCGGTTGGGCGAGCGAGACGACGCCATCGATATCGAGGACGAGGACGGGGCTGGAACTCATGGTCGGCCATGCTACAGCAGCCTGCCTGCCAAAAGGAAAGTCCGTTGCAGCTCATCGTGCCCGACCTCGCTCATCTCGACGGCTATGCCGACGCGCTCCGCCGCGGCTGGTCCCCCGACAATGTCCGGGTGGATGAGGCGCCGCGCGAGGAGCTGGCGCGCATCGAGGCCGATCCGGCGGCGTTCGTGGCCTCGCTGGACGATCCCGAAGCCAAGGCCGGCCCGGTCACGCTGCCCGACGGGACGAAGGTCCCGCGAATGCCCGGCTACCGGCGCTGGATGTGGGACGGCGAGTTCTGCGGCTCGATCGGCTTTCGCTGGCAGCCCGGGACGGCGGCGCTCCCCTCGTACGTTCTTGGCCATATCGGTTACGCCGTGGCGCCCTGGAAGCGCCAGCGCGGTTACGCGACGCTGGCGCTGGGAATGCTCCTGAAGGACATCCGTCGGCACGGGCTGCCGCATGTCGACCTGACGACGGATCCCGACAATCTGCCCTCGCAGAAAGTCATCACGGCCAATGGCGGCGTCCTCGTCGAGCGCTTCACCAAGGTCGCGGCGCACGGCGGCTCGGAAGCGCTGTTGTTCCGTATCTCTCTTTGAACAGCGGCCCGTTCAGGGCCGAGCGAACCGCACCACCGTTTCGGCCATCGCCGCCAGGGCGGCCAGTCCCCGGGCCTTCAGCGCCCGGGAGGAATCGCGGCCTCCGATCTCGCCTTCGAGCACGAGGGTGATGAACCCGTGCATTGTGGCCCACGCGAAATCGGCAGCCTGCTGGCGCACGTCGTCCGATGCCTCCGCGAGAACCTCGTCGAGAACAGTCGCCAGCAGGCGGCGGAGGCTCGCTGCACCCTCGTCTCCCGCCTTGGCCTCGATGTGGTTGGCCTCGCGACTGAACATGAGCTGGAAGAGCGTGGGATTGGCCGCGGCGAAGGCCATGTAGCCCACGCCAAGACCCACCAGTCGCGCCGCCGGTTCATCCTCCGCCACCCGTTCGGCTTCGGTCGTCATGGAGGCCGTCAATTCCGCGAAGCCCCGGCGAACCAGTTCGGCCAGAAGATCGTCCATCGAGGCGAAATGATGGGCGGGAGCGGCATGGGAGACTTCGGCGCGGCGGGCGCATTCCCGCAACGTGAAGCCGCGGATGCCCTTTTCCTCGACCAGCTTGCGGCCCGACGCAACCAGCGCCTCGCGCAAGTCGCCATGATGATAGCCTCGCGCTTTTGATCGGGTCATTCAGCCTCCAGCAAGATCGAATAGCCTTCAATCTTGACGTTGGAAAGAGGCTAAATTTCGGCTGACTCCGCCGTTGGGCCGTGGCTTGATCGCGCAAATCCACGAGGTATTCATGTCCTTCGAAACCTGGCTCGCCTTCGCTGCGGCGTCGAGCGTCCTTCTGGTGATCCCCGGCCCAACCGTCCTGCTGGTCGTGTCCTATGCGCTTGGCCAGGGCTGGCGCACCGCGCTGCCCATGGCGATCGGCGTGGCGCTGGGCGACTTCACCGCCATGACCCTCTCGATGCTGGGCCTGGGCGCCCTGCTGGCAACCTCGGCCACGCTGTTCACGGTCCTGAAATGGGTCGGCGCCGCCTATCTGGTCTACCTCGGCATCAAGCTGTGGCGCGCCGGCGGCACGCTCGACGCCGCGCCGCGGACCGACACCGTTTCGGCCGCGAAGATGCTGGGGCACGCCTGGCTGGTGACGGCCCTCAATCCCAAGAGCATCACCTTCTTCGTGGCCTTCCTGCCCGCGTTCCTGGATCCCAAGGCGGACTTCCTCACGCAGATGCTGGTCTTCGAGACCACGTTCCTGGTGCTGGCCTTCGCCAATGCCTTCGGCTACGCGCTGGTCGCCTCGCGGGCGCGCCGGCTGGCTTCCGATCCGCGCGCCATCGGCATCGTCAACAAGGTAGGCGGTGGCCTGCTGGTCGGCGCCGGCGCCGCCACGGTGAGCTTCGCCGGAACGCGGAGCTAAGGCTCATCGTGCCGGCTCGCTGACGAAGGCGATCTTGGAGAGGCCGCCCTTGGAGGCGTCGGCCAGGGTCTCCATGACGTAGCGGTAGGGCACGGTGGCGTCGGCGCGGAGATAGACCTCGGGCTGCGGCCGCTTGCGGCCGGCCTCGGCGAACTTCTCCATCGCCTCCTCGCGGGTCAGCCGCTCGCCGCCCCAGTGCAGCGCGCCCTGGGCGTCGATCGCGAACTCGATCTTCTCGGGCTTCTGCAGGTCGGCGTTGGCCGTCGCCTTGGGCAGGTCGAGCTTGACCACGTTGGTGAGCAGCGGCGCCGTCACGATGAAGATGACCAGCAGCACCAGCACCACGTCGATCAGCGGCACCATGTTGATCTCGGCCATCGGCTGGGACGAGGTCTTGCGTTCGAAGCTTCCGAATGCCATTGCCCGTCTCCCTCAGTTCACGGCCGCGAGCGGCACGGCGCCCGGCTTGCGGCCGGCCTGCAGGGCGCGGCCCATCGACAGGAAGGTCAGCAGCTCGAAGGCGAAGGCGTCGAGCTTGGCCGTCAGCACGCGGTTGGAGCGGGTCAGCCAGTTGTAGCCCATCACCGCCGGCAGGGCGACCGCGAGGCCGATGCCGGTCATGATCAGCGCCTCGCCCACCGGGCCCGCCACCTTGTCGAGCATGCCCGACCCCGACATGCCGATCGCCACCAGCGCGTGATAGACGCCCCACACCGTGCCGAACAGGCCCACGAACGGCGCCGTGGCGCCGATCGTCGCCAGCATGGTGAGCCCGTTCTCCAGCGAGGTCGTCTCCTCGTCGAGCACCTTCTTGATGGTGCGGGTCAGGAACTCGGTCTCGCTGCCGGCCTCCTCGAGCTTGGCCGCGCCGAACTTCGCGTGGTGCGCCTGGGCATGCAGCGAATGCGCCGTCAGATGGCCGAACGGCTCCTGCGCCCCGTGGACGCTGAGCTCGTTCTGCACCTGCTCGAGCGAGGTCGCGCTCCAGAAGAAGTTCAGGAACCGGCGGCTGCGCTTCTGCCGGATGACCTGCCCGATCCCCTTGTAGATGATCAGGTACCAGGAGATCGCCGACATCACCGCCAGCACCCCCAGCAGGATCCGGGCGACGATGTCCGCCTGCGCGAGAAAATGGCCGAAGCCCAGGGCCGATGCGTCGCCCATGACATGCTCTCCTACTGCAACACGAATTTGATCGGAACGTGGACCCAGACCGCCTGCGCCAGGCCACGCTCGACATAGGGCCGGAACTGCGCGGCGCGGACGGCGCTCAGCGCCGCCTGGTCGAGATCGGCATGGCCCGACGACGCCGCCAGCGAGACCTGGGCCGGCCGGCCGGTCACGTCGACGAGCACGCGGATCGTCGCCGTGCCCTGCTCGCCCGCCCGCCGCGAGCGCGTCGGATAGGCCGGATAGGGCTGCACCAGCCAGCCGAGCTGTGAGGCCTGCACCGTGCGGGGCGCGGCCGGCGCCGCGGGCGCGGCCTGCTGCGGACCGGGCTCGACCGGGGCGGCCGGGCGTGCCGGCTGCGGCTTGCGCTGCACCGGTTTCGGTTCCGGCGGCCGGGGCTTGGGCTCGACCTTCTTCTCCGGCGGCGGAATCTCCAGTGGCGGCGGTTCGTCCGGCGGCGGCAGCTCGATCCTGGCCAGCGGGAACTCCGGCGGCGGCAGGTCGGGCGGCGGCGGCTCGACGAGGGCCGCCAGCTCCGGCGGCGGCGGCTTCAGCTCGACCGGCGGCGGCGGTTCGGACTCCTCGATCTCGATCTGGGCCGGCGCCTCGGCCGGCACCATCCGCACCTCCATCGGCGCGATGTCGCCCACCACCAGCTTCACCGGATCGACCTGCGTCAACGCCCAGCCTCCTCCCACATGGAAGAAGATCACCAGCGCCAGGATGCCCCGGCGGGCGGCAGTCGACAGCGGCTCGCGTGACGGTCCCGGCGGGCCGGGCTCCCCGAAGGGCGGATTCGAAGACACGGGTTCAACCACTGACATCGCCCCTAAAATTGGAGCGGGCTGACGGCCAATGCCACCGTGGCGGCCACGGAGACGGCGAAAATCGTGATGCCGACCGCGCGCTTGCGGTGAGTCTCCCACCACAGGACAACGCCGCTGATTGACGGGAATATCATGCTGCCTGCCCACCGATCGATCAACAGCATCGACGGCATTTCGGTCGCCCGGGCATCGCGCGGGCGCGCCCCGCATGCACATTGTCGGGCTCGCAATCAGGCTTCACCGTATCCGCCGGCGGTTTGGCGCGCCCGGTTGGATTCGAACCAACGACCTACCGCTTAGAAGGCGGTTGCTCTATCCACTGAGCTACGGGCGCGTGCCGTTCCAATACCCTGCGTCCAGCAGGGACGTTCAATGCGTCCAGCGTCCGACGCGGTTATAGGCGAAATTGTCGGCGTAGGCCTTGGCCCTCACCGGACGGCTGTGCGGCTGCTCGACCGTGTATTGCCAGCCGTTCTTCTCGGCATGGGCCGTGGCTTCCTCGAGCGTCGGGAAGAACAGGCGGACCTGCTGCATCGTGTTGCGCGAACTCGTCCAGCCCATCAGCGGGTCGATCTCCTTGCGCGACGGCTCCGGCTCCAGCACCCACTCGTGGGTATTGCCCGTTCCTGACTGCATGGCCGTCTTGGCCGGCTTGAAGATGCGAACCTGCATGGCTTCCGCTACTCCGTTTTCGGGCGTGGTCGGGGCGGCCGGATTCGAACCGACGACCTTCTGCGCCCAAGGCAGACGCGCTACCAGACTGCGCTACGCCCCGCCGATACACCTCTTTGACGCGAGGGTTTCTACCAGCGGCCCCGCCGCCTCGAAAGCTCAAATTCCAGATGCTACGATAGGTCCATGTTCGATCAGACGCCCGAGCAGGGCCGCCCCGACCGCCGCGCCCCGTCCATAAACGTGCTGGGGGGCGTACTGGAGCCCTGTTCCACCCAGCCGGTGACCGGATTTTATCGCGACGGATGCTGCAACACCGGCGCCGAGGATATCGGCCTGCACACGGTTTGCGTCGTCCTGACCGCCGAATTCCTGCTGTTCTCGAAGTCGCGCGGCAACGATCTCAGCACGCCGATGCCGCAATACGGGTTCCCTGGCCTGAAGGAGGGTGACCGCTGGTGTCTGTGCGCCAGCCGCTGGAAGGAAGCCTTCGAGGCGAATGTCGCGCCGCAGGTCGTGCTGGAAGCCACCCACGCCGTCACGCTCCACGTCGTACCGCTCGCGGACCTGAAGCAGCACGCCTTCCGCCCCCACTAGCTCAGAGCACGGCCTCGCCGCGCAGCACCGGTACGCACTGCCCGGCAATCGTGGCCCGAATGCCGTCGGCGCCCCGACGCGCCACCACGCGCAGCAGGCTCGGCCGTCCCATGACGAGGCCCTGATGGATGTCGAGATGGAGCTCGGGCGCGTCGGACAGCGACAGAAGGAGCGCGCCGAGCGGCCCCGCGGCGCTGCCGGTCGCGGGGTCTTCGACCGTTCCGCCCAGGGGCGCGAACATGCGGGCCTGAACACTGCCCTGCCCGGCATGGGCATAGAGATACAATCCGAGGCGGCCGTTCAGAGCCGGCGTGTGTTCCACGGTCTGGCGGAAGGACGGGAAATCCGGTGTCGCGCGGGTCAGCGCCGACCGCTCGACTTCAACGATGACGAACGGATTGCCGAGCGACGCGCCAACGGGCTTGTGCGCGCCCATGCGAATGTCCGCAGGCGTCAGCGACGCGCAGGCAGCGACGGCGTCGACCGGCAGCTCCGGTCCCAGCGAGAGCGGCTGCGGCGCGGCGATCGTGGCGCCGATGGGGGCCCCGGATCCGTCGCGCTCGACGTCGATCTCGACCAGGCCGGCCAGCTCCTCGAACAGGAGCTTGCCGTTGCGGTCCCTGCCCTGCTGCGCCAGCACATAGGCGGTGCCGACATTGGGATGGCCGGCGAACGGCATCTCGCGCGTCCGGGTGAAGATGCGGACCCGGGCCGTGTGCGCCGGATCCTCCGGCGGCAGCACGAAGGTCGTTTCGCTCAGGTTGAATTCGGCGGCGAGCGACTGCATCTCCGCGTCGCTCATGCCGCTCGCATCGGGAAAGACCGCCAGCGGATTGCCGCCGAACCGGGTGGTGGTGAACACGTCGACGGTGACGAAGGAATAGGTGCGCATGGCTCAGAATATCCCGTCCACCTGACCGTCCGCCGTCAGCCGGATGTTCTCCGCTGCCGGCACGCGCGGCAGGCCCGGCATGCTCATGATCTCGCCCGCCATCGCGACGACGAAGCCCGCACCGGCCGACAGGCGGATCTCGCGGATCGGCAGCGTGTGGCCGGTCGGCGCACCGCGCAGCTCGGGATCGGCGGCGAAGCTGTACTGCGTCTTGGCGATGCAGACCGGCAGCTTGCCGTAGCCCGCGGTCTCAAGCGCCTTGAGGCGCCGCTGCGCCGGTCCCGCGATCGCCACGCCCGAGGCGCGATAGATCTCGCGGGCGATGGTCTCGATCTTCTGGGAGAGCGGCATGTCGTCGGGATAGAGCGGCTTGAAGGCCGCCTTGCCGTCGTCGAGCGTGGCGACGACGGCGCCCGCGAGGTCTTCCGCGCCGGCACCGCCCTTGGCCCAGTGCTCGCAGAGATAGGCCTTGGCACCCGCCGCGGCG
>JAESFK010000798.1_pt1 | contig 12324 bp, 9 predicted proteins | sample 9269391 | NCBI WGS metagenome assembly JAESFK01 (sample SAMN14506231, study PRJNA617097) | algae metagenome | isolation source: Drouetiella hepatica UHER 2000/2452 and co-occurring heterotrophs from... | place: Slovakia: Slovak Paradise National Park, Hrabusice, Kosice Region | collected 2000-01-01
TGGCTCGCCGCGTACTTGTCGATGTCGCGATGGTGGCGCAGGGCAAAGTAGATGGCGTACTCGCTCATCTGGCCGACCAGCCCGTCGTCCATGATGCGCGTGATCGGCACGCCCGCGGGCAGCTGGTCGTCGGCCAGCAGGTGGTCGACGCCCATGCCCAGCGACACGATCAGTTTCACGTTGGGGAAGGAGGCGATCAGGCCGCGATCGGGCTTCCAGGCCAGGACGACCTCGATATCGTCCTTGTTGCCGAGATTGTCGCGGGTGCGGAAATCGAGCGGACCCAGGCCCGCTTCGAGGACCTTTTTCCAGAGGATGCCGTCGGTATCGCGGCTGATATAGGCAATGGCGCCGGTCATTCGGTCTTTTACTGGGGCGGACTCGCCGGGTCGAGCCCCGTTCGCTGTTTCCTGCCGATCAGGAGGCGATCGCCCGGCTGTCGCCGCCGATCGCTTCGAGATTGAAGGCCGCGGCAATGAGCGCCTGCGTGTACGGGGTCTGGGGCGCCTCGAAGATCCGCGTCGCCGGTCCGCGCTCGACCACCTTGCCGTGTCGCAGCACCACGACCTCGTCCGCCAGAGCGCGCACGACCTTGAGGTCGTGGCTGATGAAAAGATAGGCAAGCTTGTGTCGCTGCTGGAGGTCGCGCAGCAGATCGACGATCTGGGCCTGGACGCTCATGTCGAGCGCCGAGGTCGGCTCGTCGAGCACGATCAGCCGTGGCTTCAGGACCAGGGCGCGGGCGATCGAGATGCGCTGGCGCTGGCCGCCGGAGAATTCGTGCGGGTAGCGTTCGCGGCTCGACGGATCGAGGCCGACCTCGCGCAGCACCCGGTCGATCAGGACGCTGCGCTCCTCCTTCGTGCCGATCCGGTGAACCTCCAGCCCCTCGCCCACGATCTCGCCCACCGACATGCGTGGGCTGAGCGAGCTGAACGGGTCCTGGAAGACGATCTGCATCTCGCGACGCATCGGCCGCAGCTCGCGCTGGCTGAGCCCCTGGAGGTCGCGGCCGTCGAACCGGATGCCGCCCTCGCTGCGTTCCAGCCGCAGCAGGGCGAGGCCCAGGGTCGTCTTGCCCGATCCCGATTCACCGACCAGGCCGATCGTATGGCCCTCGCGCAGCGCGAGGCTGACGCCGTCGACCGCCTTCACGTGACCGACCGTGCGGCGCATCACGCCGCGCCGGATCGGGAAATGCACCTTGAGATCGTCGAGCCGCAGGATCTCGGGCGCGGCGGGATCGGCCGCCGCCGGGCGGCCCTTGGGCTCCGCCGACAGCAGATGCTGGGTGTAGCTGTGCTGCGGCCGGTCGAACACCTCGGCGACGGGGCCCTGCTCGACGATGCGGCCCTGGGTCATCACGCACACCCGGTCGGCCATTTTGCGCACGATGCCGAGGTCGTGGGTGATGAACAGCAGCGCCATGCCGTAGCGCGCCTGCAGCGATTTCAGCAGCTTCAGGATCTGGGCCTGGATGGTGACGTCCAGCGCCGTCGTGGGCTCGTCGGCGATCAGCAGGTCGGGCTCGTTGGCGAGCGCCATGGCGATCATGACGCGTTGGCGCTGGCCGCCCGAGAGCTGATGCGGATAGGCGTCGAGGCGGTTGGCTGCGTCAGGAATGCCGACCTGGTCGAGCAGTTCGAGCGTGCGCTTGCGCGCCGCCTCGCGCGACAGGCCCTTGTGCAGGATCAGCACCTCGTTCACCTGCCGCTCGATCGTGTGCAGCGGGTTCAGCGAGGTCATCGGCTCCTGGAAGATCATCGAGATCCGGTTGCCGCGCACCGACAGGAGATCGCGCGTCGAGGCGCCGACCAACTCCTTGCCCTGGAAGCGGATGCTGCCCGTGGGATGGCTGGCGGCCGGATAGGCCAGCAGCTGCAGTATCGACAGCGCCGTCACCGACTTGCCGGAGCCCGATTCGCCCACCAGCGCGACGGTCTCGCCGCGCCTGATGTCGAAGCTGACGCCGCGGACCGCGCGCACCGCCTTGTCGCCGGTGCCGAAGTTGACGGAGAGGTCCTTGACCTCGAGCAGGAGAGGGTCGCTCACGCCAGCACCTTGCGCGGGTTGAAGGCGTCGCGCACCGCCTCGCCGATGAACACCAGCAGCGAGAGCATGAGGGCGATCACGAAGAAGCCGGTGAAGGCGAGCCAGGGGGCGGTGAGGTTGTTCTTGCCCTGCAGCAGCAGTTCGCCGAGCGAGGGCGAGCCCACCGGCAGGCCGAAGCCCAGGAAGTCGAGCGAGGTCAGCGTCGTCACCGATCCCGCCAGGATGAAGGGCAGGAAGGTGAGGCTCGCCGTCATCGCGTTGGGGAGGATGTGCCGGTACATGATGCGCGCATCCATCATACCCAGGGCGCGGGCGGCGCGGACATAGTCGAAGTTGCGGCCGCGCAGGAATTCGGCGCGCACCAGCCCGACCAGCGCCATCCAGCTGAACAGCAGCATGATGCCCAGCAGGACCCAGAATCCCGGCTGGATGAAGCTCGCCAGGATGATCAACAGGTAGAGGGTGGGCAGGCTCGACCAGATTTCGAGGAAGCGCTGCATCAGGAGGTCGACCACGCCGCCGAAATAACCCTGCACGGCGCCAGCCGCGATGCCGATCACCGTGCTGGCCACGGTGAGGGCCAGCCCGAACAGGACGGATATGCGGAACCCGTAAATGAGGCGGGCCATCACGTCGCGGCCGCTGTCGTCGGTGCCCAGCCAGTGCTCCCGCGAGGGCGGCTGCAGGGTCGTCCGGCCCTCACCCTTCAGTACGGTGTCGTAGCTGTAGGGGATCGGCGGCCAGAGGATCCAGCCCTTCTCCTCGATCAGCTTCTGCACTTCCGGATCGGAATAGACGGTGTTGGTCGGAAAATCGCCGCCGAACGTCGTCTCGGGGTAGTCGCGGACCAGCGGCGAGTAGAAGCCGCCGTCGTAACGGATCAGGATCGGCTTGTTGTTGGCCAGCAGCTCGGCGAACAGCGAGAGGAAGAACAGCAAGCCGAAGATCGTCAGCGAGATCATGCCGCGCTTGCTGGAACGGAAGGCCGCGAGCCGGCGGCGGTTCATCGGGTTCATCAGCCGCGTGCCTCGAAATCGATACGCGGATCGACCACCGTGTACATGATGTCGCCCAGGATCCCCATCACGAGGCCGATCAGGCCGAAGAAGTAGAGCGTGCCGAACATGATAGGATAATCGCGGTTGAGCGCCGCCTCGAAGCCCAGCAGGCCGATCCCGTCGAGCGAGAAGATCACCTCGATCAGCAGCGAGCCGGTGAACAGCACGCCGATGAAGGCCGCGGGAAAGCCCGCGATCACGATCAGCATGGCATTGCGGAAAACGTGGCCGTAGAGCACGCGGCGCTCGACCAGGCCCTTGGCGCGGGCGGTCAGCACGTATTGCTTGTGGATCTCCTCCAGGAACGAGTTCTTGGTGAGGAAGGTGAGCGTGGCGAAGCCGCCGATCACCATGGCGCCGATCGGCAGCGCCATGTGCCAGAAATAGTCGAGCACCTTGTCGATGGGCCCGAGCGAACTCCAGTCGTCGGAGACGAGGCCGCGCAGGGGGAACCACTTGAAGTAACCGCCGCCGGCGAACAGCACGACCAGCAGGAGCGCGAACAGGACCCCGGGGATGGCGTTCAGCACGATGAGGGCCGTAGACGTCGACACGTCGAAACGCGAACCGTCGCGGACCGCCTTGGCGATGCCGAGCGGAATCGACACGAAGTAGATCAGCAGCGTCGTCCAGAGGCCGAGCGAGATCGACACCGGCATCTTCTCGATGATGAGATCGACGACGCGCTTGTTGCGGAAGAAGCTCTCGCCGAAATCGAAGACGAGGTAGTTCTTCATCATCAACACGAAGCGCTCGCCGAGCGGCTTGTCGAAGCCGTACATCTTCTCGATGCGCTCGATCAGCTCGCGCGGCAGGCCGCGGGCGCCTCGATAGGTGCCGGACCCGTCCGAGGTATCTGCCGCCGATTTGCGCAGCGTCTCGCCGCCGCTCGAGCTGCCCGAGAAGCGCTCCGTCGCGTCGACCGCCGTGCCCTGGATCTGGGACAGCATCTGTTCGACCGGGCCGCCGGGCGCGGCCTGGATGATGAAGAAGTTGACCACCATGATGCCGAACAGGGTCGGCACCACCAGCATCAAGCGTCGCAGGATGTAGGCGATCATGGAGCGGCCGGACGCCTACTTCCTTTCGCGCTGAAGGGCGCGGTCCTTGGCTTCGTCGATCCACCAGGTGTCGAAGGCGAAGGGCGCATAGCGGGCGCTCTTCTCCGGCCGGGCGAAGCGGTTCCAGTAGGCGACGAACACCTTGTTGTTGTGCCAGTTGGGCACAACGAAATTGCTCCAGAGCAGCACGCGGTCCAGCGCCCGGGTGACGGCGATCAGGCTTTCGCGATCCGGGGCCGCGATCAGCGTGTCGATCAGCGAATCGATGGCGGCGTCCTTGACGCCCAGCGAATTGCGGCTGCCCGGCGTGTCGGCCGCCTTCGAGCCCCAGAAGTCCCGCTGCTCGTTGCCCGGCGACAGCGACTGGCCGAAGCCCTCGACCATCATGTCGTAGTCGAACTCGTCCTCGCGGCGCTTGAACTGCGCGGTGTCGACCGTGCGCACGGTCATGTCGATGCCGATACGCTCCAGGTTCTGCTTGTAGGGCAGCACGACTCTCTCGAAGCTGGCATCGTTCAGGAGCATCTCGAAGGCGAGCTTCCGGCCCGTCTTCGTGTCCGTCATCTTGCCGTCCTTGATCTCCCAGCCGGCCTCCTTGAGCAGCGACAGCGCGCGCCGCGCGAGGTCGCGGACGTTGCCGGTGCCATCGGATTCGGGAAGCTTGAATTCCTTGGTGAAGACTTCCTCGGGAATCTTGCCGCGCAGCGGCTCAAGGTACTTCAGCTCCGCCGCCGTCGGCAGGCCCGACGAGGCGAGCTCGGAATTGCCGAAGAACGAGACGTTCCTTTTGTACATTCCGTAGAACAGATTCTTGTTGGCCCAGGCGAAGTCGAACATCGTGCCGATCGCCTCACGCACGCGCTTGTCCTTGAAATAGTCGCGGCGCGTGTTGAAGGCGAAGCACTGCATGCCGGTCGGCAGTTCGTGCGGGATCTCGGCGCGCTGGATGCGGCCGTCGCGCACCGCGGGAATGTCGTAGGCCGTCGCCCAGTTGCGCGCAATGTTCTCCTGGCGGACGTCGAGATCGCCGGCCTTGAAGGCCTCGAACTGCACGGTCACGTCGCGGTAGTATTCGTAGCGAAGCACGTCGAAATTGTTGCGCCCGCGGTTCATCCAGAGATCCTTCGCCCACCAGTCGGGAACGCGGCGATAGGAGATCGAGCGTCCGACGTCGAAGGCGTCCACCTTGTAGGGGCCGCTGCCGAGCGGGATCTCGAGCGACACCTTCTCGAAGTCGCGACTCGCCCACCATTTCGAGGGCAGGATGGGAAGCTGGCCGACGATCAGCGGCAGCTCCTTGTTGGTGCTGTCGCGGAAGGTGAACAGCACCTTGCGGTCGCCGACTTTCTCCGCCTTCAGGACGTCGTGATAGTAGAAGGCATAGTTGGGGGCGCCCTTGGCCTTCAGGATATCGAGGGAGAAGATCACGTCCTCGACGGTGATCGGGCTGCCGTCGTGCCACCGGGCCTGCGGCCTCAGGTTGAAGGCGACCCAGGACCGGTCGTCCGGCCATTCGATCGTCTCGGCGATCAGCCCGTATTCGGTCGAGGCCTCGTCGCGCGAGTTCCAGCAGAGCGTGTCCCAGATCTGGGTGATGCCGGCCGCCGGGACGCTCTTCACGATGAAGGGATGCAGAGAATCGAAGGTGCCGCGGGCGCCGAGCCGGACGCTGCCGCCCTTGGGGGCGTCGGGATTCAGATAATCGGGTGGTCCGGCATCGGCCTTGTACTTGGGCTCGCCGTGCATGGCGAAACCGTGATTGACGTTGACCTTGTCGGCCGGAACCGGTGTCTGGGCCCGCAGAATCGCCGGCGCGCCGACCCAAAGGGCCGCGCCGCCCGCCAATACGCTGCGCCGTCTGATCGCCATGCGATGCGCTCCCCAGCCTGCCTGATCTCGCTTCATATATAGCGCGAGGGAGTTGGGCGGCACTATGGCCGGCGGGTTACATCGGGGTCAGGTTCCAATCAGCCTCTCGCAGGAAACGTTGGAGCGGACAGCCGCCCTGCGAATTTGACTTGGAGCATCGTCAGGTTCAGTTTTCGACCATGGTCGATACGATAGATTTCGCGCCGGAATTCGACGCGCCGCTCGAATACATGCGCCGCACCCGCGAGTATTACCTCGCGCTGGGCTACGACAATCCCTATCGCTGGGCGCACTACACCGACGCGCCCTTCACGCCGATGACGAAGCCGCTGAAGGACAGCACGGTCGCGCTGATCTCGACCGCGGCGCCCTATCAGCCCGACAAGGGCGACCAGGGACCCGGCGCGCTCTACAACGCCGGCGCCAAGTTCTATTCGGTCTATTCGGGCGACACGTCGCAGGATCACGATACCCGCATTTCCCATATCGGCTACGACCGCAAGCACACGACGGCGAAGGACAGCAACACCTGGTTCCCGCTGCCGCTGATGCGCGAGTTCGCCAGCCAGGGCCGCTTCAAGCTGGCGGCCCGGTTCCATGGCGCGCCGACCAATCGCAGCCAGCGCGTGACCCTGGAGACCGACGCGCCCGAGATCCTGGCCCGCTGCCGTCAGGACCAGGTCGACGCCGCGCTGCTCGTCCCTACATGACCCGTCTGTCACCAGACCGTGAGTCTGGTCGCACGATATCTCGAACGGAACGGCATCCCCACCGTGGTGATGGGGGCGGCTAAGGACATCGTCGAATGGGCGGGCGTGCCGCGCTTCCTGTTCAGCGATTTCCCGCTGGGCAATTCCTGCGGCAAGCCGCACGAGCCCGATACCCAGCGCTTCACGCTCGATCTGGCGTTGAAGGTGCTCGAAAGCGCCATCGGCCCGCGCACGACGGTACAGTCGCCGCTGCGCTGGACCGCCGACGGGGACTGGAAGAACGACTACAACAACATCGAGCGCATGCCGCCCGAAGAGGTCGCCAAGCGGCGGGCCGAATTCGACAAGGTGAAGCAGGTCGCGCTCAGCCAGCGCAAGAACGCGGGCGTGGCGTAGGAGTGACATGAGCAAGCCGTTTACGGGCGTAAAGGTCGTCGATTTCACGCGCGTGCTGGCGGGGCCGTACAGCTCCTACCAGCTCGCCTTGCTCGGCGCCGACGTGGTCAAGATCGAGTCGCGCGAAGGCGACGACATGCGCTTCGGGACCCGCTCCAACGACTGGGAGAAGCGCGGCCTGGCGGCACCGTGGGTCGCGGTGAACGGCAACAAGCGCTCGATCACGCTGGACCTCAAGCAGCCCAAGGCGATCGAGGTCGTGAAGCGCCTGGTCGAGACGGCCGACGTGGTCGTCGAGAACTTCCGGCCGGGCGTGATGGACAAGCTCGGCATCGGCTACGAGACGCTGAAGACGATCAATCCCCGGCTGATCTACTGCGCCGTGTCGGGCTTCGGCCAGGTGGGGCCTGAGTCCAAGACCGCGGCCTTCGACGGCATGATCCAGGCCATGTCCGGCCTGATGTCGATCACCGGCTTCGAGAACAACGGTCCCACGCGCGTGGGCTTCGCCGGCGCGGACGTGATGTCGGGCGCGACGGCGGCGCTGGGCATCGCCTCGGCTCTGTACCAGCGCACGCATACCGGTACGGGCCAGCTCGTCGACGTCGCCATGATCGACGCCGTAATGGGCTATCTCGCCCAGCAGTTCACCGAGCACATGATGACCGGCCGGGTCCACGGCCAGGCCGCGAACCTGTCGGTGACGCGCAAGCCCACGGGCAATCTCTTCAAAACGAAGGACGGCTGGATCGTGCTGGCCGTCATGACCGATCCGCAGTTCAAGCGCCTGATGAAGGTGCTGGGCCGCGAGGAGGTGCTGGACGATCCGCGCTTCGTCGACTGGGCGACGCGCATTGCCAACAACACCGCGCTCCACGAGATCGTCGAAGGCGCGATGAAAGCCGAGGATTCGGCCACCTGGATCGAGCGCTTCGCCAAGGCCGACGTGCCGGCCGGCCGTGTCCACAGCATCCCGGAGACCGCGCAGCTCGACCTGTTCAAGCACCGCACCGTGTTGCAGACCGTCGAGACCGAGCACGGTCCCATCAAGGTCGTGGGTTCGGGCTTCCGGCTGGAGCATGGCGGCGGCTCGATCGACCGCCCGCCGGCGACACTCGGCCAGCACACCGACGAGGTGCTGAAGGAGGCCGGCTATTCCGACGCCGACATCGCCGAGATGCGCAGCGCCCTGGTCGTCTAAGGCAGAACGCTTGTTGCGGCCTCTGTCATCCTGAGCGCAGCGAAGGATCTCACGCCCGCCGCGCAGTGCTTTGGTCGCTCGGCTAGGTCCTTCGCTGCGCTCAGGACGACAGTAACGCCGTTACTGGCGCAGCCGCGGGCCCTTCCAGGTCAGCTCGTAATTCAGCTGCACACGGTACTCCGTATAGGAGGTGACCGTGTTGTTGAGGTACTGGTCGACGAAGGCGACGCGGTTGCGCAGGTTGAACGGCTTCAGCCAACCGGGCGCGTTCGGCATGGCGTCGCCCCGGATGGCCAGTTCGAGATCGTATTCCCAGTTGTTCGAGAGCGCGGCGTGCGTCTGGGGATTGACGGCGCTGCCGCCGTAGGTCGCCGTCGCGAGGAAGATCACGCCGGGCAGACCCGCGCCCTTGAAGTCGTAGCTGGCGCCTGCGGTTACGGCCATCTCGCCGGCCCGGTTGAAGTCCAGCGACTGCATCTTGTTGTAGCCGATGAAGATGCCGTAGGGGTTGCGCCAGTTCGCCGCCGAACCGATCTGCGTGTAGGACACGCGGAACGCCATCGGCCCCCAGAAGGCATCGGCGCGGAAGCCGCCCCAGAAGGTGCTGAAGGGCGTGCCGGTGAGGAGATTCATGCCGTTGCTGCCCTGCACGGCGAATTGCGCGGCGAGCTGGACGCGCAGATCTTCGTTCACCTTGATCGTGCCGCCGACATCGGCGTAGCTCGACCACAGGATGTCGGGGACATAGTAGGTCGAGGCGCGGACCTGCAGGTCGCTCATGCTGCCGTACTTGGCGCTGAAGAGGGCCATGCCCTTGTTCACGTTCGGCGCGCCGGCCGCTTCGCCCATGTTGATGAAGGCCGAGTAGTCGCGCGGCTTCATCGCCGCCACGTAGCCCGCGAAATAGTTGACCGGCCCGAGTGCGCCGCGCAGCGCATAGGCCTCGAACGTCTGGGGAATCTCGCGGTCGTCGCGCGGATTCACCTCCAGTTCGTCGATATATTGCCGGAACACCGTGGCCGTCTGCTTCTTCCAGCGGGCCGAAGCGTAGGCCTGGCCGAGGGTGAAGTAGCCGTATCCGCCCGGCTTGAGCAGCGACGTGCCATCGGAGGTGGTGTCGCGGCCCTGTGGTGCCCAGACCGGTTGTGTCGTGTAGCCGACCGCACCGAGCTGCAGCGTATCGTAGAACCATCCGGTCTGCAGGCCGACCCAACCGCCGGTGACGATGGCCGCCAGGTTCGGCGGCCTCTGATTCTGCCGGTCGAACAGGTAGCTGCGAAGATGCAGAACGGCCGTCGCCTCATCGTAGAGGAAACGCTGCAGTTCAGCCTTGAGGCCGGTGTCGGGCGGTTCCGCCGGAGCCGGAGCATCCTGGGCGTGACCCGGCTTGAGCGGCGCAACGGCCAGCAAGGCAAAGGCAATCCAGCTGGCCGTTCTGGCGGACAGTGGTGCTCGCACCATCGGCTACTCCCCCACTCTTGTTGGTCAAGGCTTAGAGGGCGGTGGTTACGGAAATGCGGAGCACACGCGACAGTTCGCGAACGCGCGCTTGAGATCGAAGGCCCGGCGCACTAGGGTCGTCTTGTCCAAGGGGGGTCCCGTCAAGGGGCTGAGATACCGATGGCCGCCAGTCCAGCTGGCGTCGGCGCGGTGACCCTTTGAACCTGATCCGGGTCATGCCGGCGAAGGGACTGGATGCCTCCTTTGCACGTCACAACACCGGATCTCCGTCCGCCAACCAGCCACGGGAGATCCATCATGGATACCATCGTCACAACCACTGCACCGACCGTCACCACTGGGCCGCTGCCAGCATCCCGCAAGGTCTATGCAACGCCCGAAGCCGCGCCCGACCTGCGCGTTCCCCTGCGCGAGATCGCGCTGTCCTCGCCCGTCGAGCCGCCGGTGTGCGTCTACGACACGACCGGCCCCTATACCGATGCCGAGGTCGCGATCGACGTGCGCAAGGGGCTGGCCCAGACACGCCGTGCCTGGGTCCTCGAGCGCGGCGGCGTCGAGGACTATGACGGCCGGGCCATCCAGCCGATCGACAACGGCAATGTGAAGGTATCTGTGCTGCGGCCGTTTCCCCATACGCCGCGGCCGCTGCGCGGCCTCGACGGCCAGCCGATCACCCAGTTCGAATGGGCGCGCGCCGGCGTGATCACCAAGGAGATGATCTACGTCGCGGCGCGCGAGAATCTCGGCCGCAAGCAGGCCCTCGACGAGGCCGAGGCGCGGCTGGCGGACGGCGAGAGCTTCGGCGCGGCGCTGCCGGCGTTCATCACGCCGGAGTTCGTGCGCCAGGAAGTGGCGGCGGGCCGCGCCATCATCCCGGCCAACATCAACCACACCGAGCTCGAGCCGATGACCATCGGCCGGAACTTCCTGGTGAAGATCAACGCCAACATCGGCAACTCCGCCGTTTCCTCCTCGATGGAGGAAGAGGTCGAGAAGATGGTGTGGGCCATCAGGTGGGGCGCCGACACGGTCATGGACCTGTCGACCGGCCGCAACATCCACGACACGCGCGAATGGATCGTGCGCAATGCGCCGGTGCCGATCGGCACCGTGCCGATCTATCAGGCGCTGGAGAAAGTGGGTGGCGATCCGACGAAGCTCTCATGGGAGGTCTTTCGCGACACGCTGATCGAGCAGGCTGAGCAGGGGGTCGACTACTTCACCATCCATGCCGGTGTACGGCTGGCGCATGTGCCGCTGACGGCCAGCCGGGTCACCGGCATCGTGAGCCGCGGCGGCTCGATGATGGCGCAGTGGTGCCTCACCGAGCATCGCGAGAGCTTCCTATACGAGCATTTCGGCGACATCTGCGACATCATGCGCAAGTACGACGTTTCGTTCTCGCTGGGGGACGGGCTGCGGCCGGGCTGCAACGCCGATGCCAACGACGCCGCGCAGTTCGCCGAGCTGGAGACGCTGGGCGAACTTACGAAGGTCGCCTGGGACAGAGGTTGCCAGGTCATGATCGAGGGGCCGGGCCACGTGCCCATGCACAAGATCAAGGCCAACATGGACAAGCAGCTACGCGAGTGCGGCGAGGCGCCGTTCTACACGCTGGGGCCGCTCGTGACCGACATCGCGCCCGGCTACGACCACATCACCTCGGGTATCGGGGCCGCGATGATCGGCTGGTTCGGCACGGCGATGCTCTGTTACGTGACGCCCAAGGAGCATCTCGGCCTGCCGGATCGCGACGATGTGAAAGTCGGGGTGATCACTTACAAGATCGCGGCCCACGCCGCCGATCTGGCCAAGGGCCATCCCGCAGCCCGCCTGCGCGATGATGCGCTGTCCCGGGCGCGGTTCGACTTCCGCTGGCGCGACCAGTTCAACCTCTCGCTCGATCCCGCCACGGCCGAGAAGTTCCACGACGAGACGATGCCCAAGGAGGCCCACAAGACTGCGCATTTCTGCTCGATGTGCGGTCCGAAGTTCTGCTCCATGCGTATCACCCAGGACATCCGGGACTACGCGAAGAAGGGCATGGACGAGATGAGCGCCCGGTTCCGGGCGGGCGGCGGCAGTCTCTACGTGGCGGACAAGCCCGCCGAATAGGGGTGTTCGATCGATGTCCGAGGGGTCTTTTCGGCCTCTCGGACGTTGAATGCCTCGTTCGGCGGCGGTCGCCTTGCGCCTGCCACTTACGTGGGGGAGACTCCACCGCGTCGGTTCGTATGTAAAACGGGCTGCATTTTCTGGAGTGAATGGGACGAATGAAGCGGCTGCGGACCCTCCTCGGGATCGGTTTCGGGCTGGCCGTGGTGGCTGGCGCGGGCTGGTACATTTCGCAGTCGGGCTCGGCGCCGCCTGCGCGTCCGGGTGCCGGGCGGTTTGCCGCGGGCATGGCGGTTCCGGTTGGGGTGGCCACCGCCAGCAAGGGCGAGATCCCCATCGTGCTGCGCGCGCTGGGCACGGTGACGCCGCTCCAAACCGTCAACGTGAAAACCCAGATCACC
>JAESFK010000799.1_pt1 | contig 12315 bp, 9 predicted proteins | sample 9269391 | NCBI WGS metagenome assembly JAESFK01 (sample SAMN14506231, study PRJNA617097) | algae metagenome | isolation source: Drouetiella hepatica UHER 2000/2452 and co-occurring heterotrophs from... | place: Slovakia: Slovak Paradise National Park, Hrabusice, Kosice Region | collected 2000-01-01
GGCGAGGCGGCCGACCAGCGGGCGGTCCTCCTCGTCCCCGAGGGCGTCGAGCGCCCCGACGATGCCGTTGGCGACGGCGTCGCAGGCGGTGATGCCGCCGAAGACGTTGACGAACACCGACTTCACCTGCGGGTCGGACAGAATGATGTGCAGCCCGTTGGCCATCACCTCGGCCGAGGCGCCGCCACCGATGTCGAGGAAGTTGGCCGGCTTCTGGCCGCCGAACTCCTCGCCGGCGTAGGCGACGACGTCGAGGGTGCTCATGACGAGGCCGGCGCCGTTGCCGATGATGCCCACCGAGCCGTCGAGCTTGACGTAGTTGAGGTCCTTCTCCTTGGCCGCGATCTCGAGCGGGTCGGTCTCCGAGCTGTCCTCGAGGGCCGCGTGCTCGGGCTGGCGGAAGAAGGCGTTCTCGTCGAGCGAGACCTTGCCGTCGAGGGCGACGATGTCGCCGGCCGCCGTCTTGACGAGCGGGTTGACCTCGACGAGCGTCGCGTCCTCCTCGGTGTAGACGGTCCAGAGCGTCTGGAGGACGGGCTCGATCTTGGCGGCGGTCTCGGCGTCGAAACCGGCCGCCTCGACGATCTCGCGGGCCTTGGCGGCGTCGATGCCGACGTTGGGGTCGACGGCGACGCGGGCCAGGGCCTCCGGGCGCTCGACGGCGAGCTGCTCGATGTCCATCCCGCCCTCCTTCGAGCACATGGCCAGGTAGGTGCGGTGGGCCCGGTCGAGGAGGATCGAGAAGTAGTACTCCTCGTCGATCTGTGCGCCCTGGGCGATCATCACCTCGTGGACGGTGTGGCCCTTGATGTCCATCCCCAGGATCGCGCGGGCGTGCTCCTCGGCCTCGTCGGCGGTCTTGGCGACCTTGACGCCCCCGGCCTTGCCGCGGCCGCCCGCCTTGACCTGGGCCTTGACGACGGTGACGCCGCCGCTGGCGACGCCGATCCGCTCGGCGGCCTCGCGGGCCTGCTCCGGGGTCGAGGCGACGGCCCCGGCGAGCACGGGGACACCGTGCTTCTCGAACACGTCACGGGCCTGGTACTCGAAGAGGTCCACGGGGCGATCCGTCCTCACTGTCGGCGAAAGGTGGTCCGCAGGGCACTGTAACTGCGTCACGACGGCAGGCCGAACCGGAGGCGCCGATGGGAGGGATCTCACGCCCGAGCGGTCGGGTGGGGCGACGACCGGTGGCGGGGGGACACTGCCCGGGCCGGGGGGGGGGGGGCGCCCGGGCCCGGGGGGGGGGGGTGGTGGGGCGGGGTCAGCTGACCGTGAGCGCCGTGTCGTCGACGACGAACGACGTCTGGAGCGTGACGTCCTCGGTGCTCGTGAAGCGCACCGTGACCGCCTGGCCCTTGTAGGCCGTCAGGTCGAAGGACCTCTGGACGTACGACGCGTTCCTGTCGACGTTGCTGTAGGTCGCCAGCGTGGTCGTCGCGCTGCCCGTGACGACCTGGGCCCGCATCGTGTCGTAGGCCCGGGTGGTGCTCCTCTCCGCGCTGTCGATCCGCACCCAGAAGGTGAGGACGGCCGACGTGGCGCTCGACGGGATGGTCACCGTCTGGCTCACGGTCTCGGTGCTCCGGCTGCCGTTGCCGCCGAGCCACATCTTCCAGCTGCCCGAGCGTGCCGGACGCCCGGTGTTGTTCGTGACCGGGCCGGCGGAGCCGCTCCAGACCGTGGCGCCGGACTCGAAGCCGGCGTTCTGGAGCAGGTTGCCGCCGGTCGGCGGGGGCGTGGTGCCACCGCTGCAGGTCTGCGCACCGGCCAGGACCGCGATGGCCGAGAAGGCGGACTCCACCGCGGTGCAGACGGCCGAGCTCGCGCCGTACAGCTCCTTCGCCGAGGCGATGGCCCCCTCGCGGGCCACGGCGTAGGTGCTGTTCGAGGTCAGCTTGGTCGACAGCGTGCGGTACCAGACCTTCTCGATGTTCGAGCGGCCGGCGCCGGTGACGGTCGAGCCGTTGCAGGTCGGGCTGTTGTACGAGACACCGTTGATCGTCCTGGCACCGCTGCCCTCGGAGGCCAGGTAGTACCAGTGGTTGAGCGGGCCGGAGGAGTAGTGCGGGTCGAGGTTCTTCGTCCCGGTGGTCCAGCAGTCCTGGCTCGCCCCGTCCCTGGAGGGCCGGTCCATGTAGCGCAGCGGGGTGCCGTCGCCGTTGATGTCGACCTTCTCGCCGATGAGGTAGTCACCGGGGTCGGCGGCGCTGGCGGCGTAGAACTCGACCGCGGTGCCGAAGATGTCGGAGGTGGCCTCGTTGAGGCCCCCCGGGTCGCCCGAGTAGGCGAGGTCCGCCGTGTTCTCGGTGACGCCGTGGCTCATCTCGTGGGCCGCGATGTCGAGCGAGGTGAGCGGGCGGGCGTTGCCCTCCCCGTCGCCGTAGGTCATCTGGGTGCCGTCCCAGAAGGCGTTGACGTAGCCGTCGCCGAAGTGCACCCGGCTGCGGGCGCCCTTGCCGTTGTCCCAGACACCGGCCCGGCCGAGGACGGTGTCGTAGTACTCGTAGGTCTTCTCGGCGCCGTACTGCGCGTCGACCGCGGCGCTCTGCCGGTTCGACGGCGCGCCGCTGCCCCACGTGTTGTCGGCGTCCCTGAAGAGGCTGCCGCCCGCCGTCGGGCTCTCCGAGCCGTTGAGGTCGGTCGTGTGGTTGCCGTGGGAGTCCTTGAGCTGCCACGTCGAGCCGCTCCTGACCGAGTTCAGCGTGACGGTGCCCGAGTACATCGAACGGCCCGTGCCGTGGACGATCTCGTCCCAGCCGGAGACGACCGCACCGGAGGCGGCGTCGACGACGGTGTGCAGGCGGCTCGGGGTCTGGTCGGCCTTGACCCCGGTCGTCACGACGTCGTAGGCCAGGCGGGGGGTGCCCGAGCCGGCCCAGACCACGAGCTCGCCCGTGCTCCTCTCCCCCGCGGCCTTCGAGCGCCGCGCGCCGATGGCGACGGCGGCCGTGCGGCTGACCGTGAGCTTCGTGGTGCGGGCGGCGACGCTCGTGCGGTCCGCGTTGTAGCGGACCTCCTCGACCTTCCCGGCCCTGCTCTTCTCGACGACGAGGTCGCCGCCGAGGACCCGCAGGCCCTTCCACGTGCGCTCGTAGCGGACGTGCTGGGTGCCGTCCGCGTCGGTGACGACGGACCGCACGACGAGCTTCTCGCCCGCGGCGAGGCCGAGGGCGGCGTGGTCGGAGCCCGCGGAGGAGGCGGCGGGAGGCGCCACGACAGCGGGAGGCGCCGCGACGGCCGGGGTGGCCCCGACGGCCGTGGCGGCGGGGATGCTCACGACGGTGGTCGCGAGCGCCGCGCCGATGGCGAGGCCGGGGGTGAGTCGTCTCACGGTCGGGTGCTCCTTCGGGGATGGACGAGCCCGGATGCGGGCACGGGGGGAAACCTCGCCCTCCGGCCCTGGCCATCGGGCAGGACCTACCGGGGCGGTCGCTGCGCACCTACAGTGAACCCGCCATGACCACCGCACCGCAGGAGAATCGCGAGGTCCGGCCGGGGGTCGGCGTCGTCCCGAGGCCGGTGACCGCCCTGCCCGGGATGGCCCTGGCCGCCGTGCGGGGGCTCACCGACCCGGCCGTTCTCGCGGGGGCCGCGGTCGAGGCGGTCTGGCTCGGCGCCCACGTCGCCACCTGGCCGCTCGGGCTCGTGCACGGGGGACGGACCGCGACCGAGCCGGCCTACCGGCTCGAGCACCTGCCGCCGGTGCAGCGCGGGCTGCTCGTCTCCGACGTCGAGGCCGCGGGGACGCCGATCCTGCTGGTCCACGGCATCGTCAGCAACCGCTCGATCTTCACCGTCCTGCGGCGCGGCCTGACCCGGCGCGGCTTCTCGAACGTCTTCGCGATGAACTACTCGACGCTCGCCACGGACGTGCGCACCGCGGCACTGCGCCTCGCCGAGGAGGTCGAGGCGGTCTGCGAGCAGACCGGGTTCGAGCGCATCCACGTCATCGGCCACAGCCTCGGCGGTCTGATCGCCCGCTACTACGTCACACGGCTCGGCGGCGACGCCCGGGTGCACACGCTCGTCACCCTCGGGACCCCGCACGAGGGCACCTGGGCCGCCTACGCCGTCCCGACCCGGCTGATGCGCCAGATGCGTCCCGGGAGCGGCCTGATGCGCGAGCTCGCGCGTCCCGTCCGGGGCTGCCGCACCCGGTTCGTCGCGTACTGGTCCGACAGCGACGTCGCCGTGGTCCCGCAGCGTTCGGCGGCCCTGCGCCACCCCGACCTCTCCGCCCGCACGGTGCGCCTCCACGGGGCCGGCCACCTCACGCTGCCGATGCTCGGCGAGGTCGTGCACGGCATCACGGCGACCCTCACCCAGCTGGGCGCCGACGGCAGCACCGTCCGTCGCGGGGTGACACCGTTGTCACGTCGGGAGTGACGACGAGGTGTCGTGCGCGCCCGCGGATATCCACACCGTGGAATCTTCCTGAGAGAAACCTCAGGTGCCGAGGGCCGCACCTGACAGCGTTTGCGCAGGTCAGGGCATGGGTAGGGCCGAGGGGCGACACGTCGCCCACAGGTTTCCTGTGGACGGAGTTTGTGTCACGGAATGGTCACGGTACGGTGTGACGGCCCCGCCAGGTCCCCTGCCACCCATCCCGAGGTCAAGCCCGTCGTGAGTTCCCGGAAGTACACCGGGCGTCACTACGCCGGACGCCATGCCGTCCAGCAGCGTCGTCGGCGTCTCCCCCGAGCCCTCAGCTCCGGTTTCGTCCTGCCGACGACCGCGGTTGCGGCCCTCGTGGTGACGGCGACCGGGGCCACCGTGGCCGAGTCGGCCCCCCAGAGCTTCGACCTCACCGGTCAGCAGACGGCGATGGCCCGCACGCAGGAGGTCGCGGCCGAGCAGGCCGCCACCGAGATCGCCGAGCGCCGCCAGGCCGCCTCGATCCAGTCGGCCGCCCTCCAGGGACGGGTCGAGGCCCAGGACCGCGCCGCCCGGGCCGCGAAGCGCAAGGCCGTCGCCGAGGCCAAGGCCAAGGCCGAGGCCGCCAAGCGGGCCAAGAAGTGGGTCCGCCCGATCAACGTCTGGAACATCACCTCGGGGTACGGCTGGCGCTGGGGCAAGACCCACGACGGCCTCGACCTCGGCGCCCCCACCGGCACCCCGCTCTACGCGATGTCCAAGGGCACCGTCATCAAGGCCGGCTGGGACAACAGCTTCGGCTACAAGGTCGAGATCCTCTACTGGGACGGCAGCATCTCCTGGTACGGCCACATGAGCCGCATCGACGTGCAGTCCGGGTCCGAGGTCATGCCCGGCGACCAGGTCGGCCTCGTCGGCAACACCGGCCACAGCTTCGGCTCGCACCTGCACCTGGAGTTCCAGGAGACCACGGCGCACGACACCCCGATCGACCCCGTCCCCTGGCTGAAGAACCACGGCCTCTGGTGACCCGGCGCCTCCTCGGCGCCCGCACGTGACGAGACCCCGGCCACCGGCCGGGGTCTCGTGCTGTCGGGGGGGCCGGCCTCAGAGCTTCTCGAGCGGCGCGAAGCGCAGGACGAACCGCTTGACCCCGAGCTCGCCGCCGAAGTCGACCTCGGCCTGGGTCTTGTCGCCCTCGCCCATCGTCCGCACGACGGAGCCGAGCCCGTAGGTGTCGTGGGTGACCCGGTCGCCGGGCGAGAGCTGGATGATCGGCCGGTTGCCGGGCGAGCGCACCCCGGGTCGGGCGGCGAGGGTGGCGACCGCCGGACGCTGGTCGCGCCGGCCGACCGCGGCGGCGCCCGACAGCTCGCGCTCCCACTCGACGAGCTCGGCGGGGATCTCGTCGAGGAAGCGGGACGGCGGGTTGTACTGCGGTGCGCCCCAAGCGGATCGGACCGCAGCACGGGACAGGTGGAGGCGCTCCCGGGCGCGCGTGATCCCGACGTAGGCCAGCCGGCGCTCCTCCTCGAGCTCCTTGGCGTCGCCGAGGCTGCGCAGGTGCGGGAAGGTGCCGTCCTCCATCCCGGTGAGGAAGACGACGGGGAACTCCAGGCCCTTGGCGGTGTGGAGCGTCATCAGCGTGACGACCCCCGCCTGCTCGGCCTCCTCGGTGTCGGGGATCTCGTCGGCGTCGGCGACGAGCGAGACCTGCTCGAGGAAGTCCTCGAGGGCGATGACCTCGCCGGTCTCGCGGCGGGCGTCGTCGAACTCGCGGGCCACGGCGACGAGCTCGGCGAGGTTCTCGACGCGGGTCTCGTCCTGCGGGTCGCGGCTGTCGCGCAGCTCGGCGAGGTAGCCGCTGCGGTCGAGGATGGCCTCGAGGAGGTCGGAGACGCCGGCGTCCTCGTCGTCGCGGACCTTCCCGAGGTCCTCGAGGATGGCCGTGAAGCCGGCGATGGCGGCGACCGAACGGGTCGCGATGCCGGGGGCGTCCTCGGCCCTCCCGAGGGCGGCGACGAAGGGGATGCGCTCGCGGTCGGCCAGGGCCGCCACGCAGGCCTCGGCGCGGTCGCCGATGCCGCGCTTCGGGACGTTGAGGATCCGCCGGAGGTTGACGGTGTCGGTGGGGTTGGAGAGCACCCGCAGGTAGGCCAGGGCGTCCTTGACCTCACGACGCTCGTAGAACCGGGTGCCGCCGACCACCTTGTACGGCAACCCGACTCGCACGAACACCTCCTCGAGGGCTCGCGACTGGGCGTTGGTGCGGTAGAAGACGGCGACGTCACCGGGGCGCACCCCGTGCTCGTCGCCCAGCCGGTCGATGGAGCGCGCGACGAAGGAGGCCTCGTCGTGCTCGTTGTCGCCCACGTAGCCGACGATCCGGGCGCCGTCTCCGCTGTCGGTCCAGAGGTTCTTCGGCCGGCGTCCCTCGTTGCGCGAGATGACCGTGTTGGCGGCCCGCAGGATGGTCTGGGTCGAGCGGTAGTTCTGCTCGAGGAGGATGGTCCGCGCCTGCGGGTAGTCCTCCTCGAACTCCTCGATGTTGCGGATGGTCGCGCCCCGGAAGGCGTAGATCGACTGGTCGGCGTCACCGACGACGACGAGCTCGCTGGGGTCGACTCCGTGCTCGGTCTGCTTCTCCTCGGACCCGACGAGCTCGCGCACCAGCTGGTACTGCGCGTGGTTGGTGTCCTGGTACTCGTCGACCATGACGTGCCGGAACCGGCGGCGGTAGTGCTCGGCGACGTCGGGGAAGGCCTGGAACATGTGGACCGTCGTCATGATGAGGTCGTCGAAGTCCATCGCGTTGGCCTGGCGCAGCCGCCGCTGGTACTCGGTGTAGGCCTCGCTGAGCACCTGCTCCTGGTGCGTGCCCTCCTCGGCGATGCGCCGCGCGAAGGTCTCCTCGTCGACGAGCTCGTTCTTGAGGTTGGAGACCTGGTGGCCGAAGGCGCGCGGGTTGTAGCGCTTGGGGTCGAGGTCCATGTCGCGCAGGACCATCGCCATGAGGCGCTGGCTGTCGGCCGCGTCGTAGATGGAGAACTGCGAGCGCAGCCCGACCTTGTCGGCCTCGCGGCGCAGGATGCGCACGCAGGCGCTGTGGAAGGTCATCACCCACATGGCCTTGGCCCGCGGGCCGACGAGGTCGGCGACCCGCTCGCGCATCTCGGCGGCCGCCTTGTTCGTGAAGGTGATGGCGAGCACCTGACCCGGCTGCACACCGCGGTCGGCGAGCAGGTGGGCGATGCGCACGGTGAGCACCCGCGTCTTGCCGGAGCCGGCGCCGGCGACGATGAGCAGCGGCGGGCCCTCGTGGAGGACGGCCTCGCGCTGCTGCGGGTTCAGTCCCCCGAGGAGCGCGGCGGCGTCGAGCGCGGGGCGTCCGGCCCCGGGCCCGCCCTCCGGGCCGCGCTCCTCGGCGGCGGCCTCGGCCCAGGTCGGGACCCCCGCGGCATTGACGAGCGCCGCGTGGGCGCTCGTGTGGGTCGCAGGGTCGACGTGGGGGGTCTGGCCGGGGCCGAAGTCGAGGCCGTCGAAGAGGGTGCTCATCTCGGGGTCCACCCTACGTCCCACCCCGGACGTCCCCCACGACAGTGAGTGGCCCTCCGGGGGCGACGACCGGTGCAGGGGGGTGGTCGTCGCCCTCTGCGGAGGGCTTGGCGAAAGCATAGGTCCGGCCGACCGGCCATGTCTAGGGTTTGTCCAAGGCCGGTCCCGCCGCGGACGGGGACTCCTCCCCACCCCGGAACGGCCTACGGAGCCCGGCCCCGCTGCTAGCGTCGCGCCCGGCCCGCGACCCGGTGGGCCTCGTCGGGGAGGAACCGCACCATGCTCATCTGGGGGTGGGGACGCAAGTCCCGCAGCCGGCAGCTCAACGCGGCGGAGGCGCTGCTCGTCAGTTTCCGCTACTTCAGCCTGTTCTTCGTCTTCACGGTGACCTGGGGCGCGACGTACGCCCTGGCGCGCGTCCAGCAGGACGGTGCCGTGTCGTACCGCGACCTCACGCTCGAGCAGGCGCTGGCGGCCGGTGGCGGCGAGCTGCCCGCCCCGACGGCGTGGCAACGCTTCAGCCTCCTCGGCCTCCTCGTGGCCGCCGTCCTCGCCGTCGGCGTCGTGGGCACGCTGTCCACGACCTGAGCCGCACCGGCCGCGACGTCCCGAGCGAGGGGTGGCGGACGGTCGTCATCCGGGCAACATGACGACCGATCGGCACCCCCCGGCGGGAACCGCGCGTCGGTCCCGCCCCCTACGGTGGGGCCATGGCCTCGCGCAAGGGTGAGTTCGGGGAGCCGGTCGTGATCGACGTCGACGGCTTCGACGTGCGCGTCTCCAGCCCGGAGCGGGTCTACTTCCCCGCGCGGGGCGAGACCAAGCTCGACCTCGTCGAGTACTACCTCTCGGTCGGTGACGGCATCGTCAACGCGCTGCGCGAGCGGCCCTGCATGCTGCACCGCTTCCCCGACGGCGTGGCGGGGAACAAGGTGCACCAGAAGCGGCTCCCTCGCGGCGCCCCGCCCTGGGTCGAGACCGTCCGGCTGCACTTCCCGCGCTACGGGCTGCACGCCGACGAGCTCTGCGTGACCCGGCTGGCCGACGTCGCGTGGGCCTGCCAGATGAGCACCGTCGAGTTCCACCCGTGGAACAGCCGCCGCGCCGACACCGAGAAGCCCGACGAGTGGCGCATCGACCTCGACCCGATGCCCGAGGCCCCCTTCTCCCGCGTGCGGCAGGCCGCCCACACGGCGCACGAGGTCCTCGACGAGCTCGGTGCGGTCGGCTGGCCGAAGACCAGCGGCGGCCACGGGATGCACGTCTACGTCCGGATCGCCCCGGAGCACGGGTTCCAGGACGTGCGCCGGGCCGCGCTGGCCTTCGCCCGCGAGGTCGAGCGCCGCATCCCCGACGACGTGACGACGACCTGGTGGCGCAAGGACCGCGACCCCGCCGCCGTCTTCGTCGACTACAACCAGAACGCCCGCGACCACACCATCGCGGCCGCGTACTCGGTGCGCGGCAACGACATCGGCACCGTGTCGGCCCCCATCACGTGGGACGAGGTCGACGACGCCGAGCCGAACGACTTCACCATCGCGACGATGCCCGAGCGGTTCGCGCGACTCGGCGACCTGCACTCCGGCATCCACGACGCCGTCTTCGACATCACCCCGCTCCTCGAGTGGGCCGAGCGCGACGAGGCCGAGGGCGCCGAGGCCCCGCCGGAGCCCGAGGACGACACCGGGCGGCCCTGATGGACCTCGTCGTCCCCCCGGGACCCGGTGTGCCGCAGGGACTCACCGTCCCCGCCGCCGACCTCGTCGAGCGGTTCTCCCGGTCGTCCGGGCCGGGCGGTCAGGGGGTCAACACCGCCGACAGCCGGGTCGAGCTCGAGCTCGACGTCGACGCCCTCCAGCTCACCGCGGCCCAGCGCCGACGCGTCCTCTCCGCGCTCGGCCGGCGCCTCGTCGACGGCCGGCTCGTCGTCACCGCCTCGGAGCACCGGCAGCAACGCCGCAACCGGGTCGCGGCCCGTGAGCGGATGGCGATGCTGCTGCGCGAGGCCCTGGCCCCGCCGCCCCCGCCCCGCCGGGCGACACGGCCCACCCGTGGGTCGGTCGAGCGGCGGCTGGACGCCAAGCGCCGGCGAGCCGACACCAAGGCCGCGCGCGGCCGGCCGGGCCCGGAGAGCTGACCGGAGCAGTCCGGCCCGGCCCGGGTCCTCGGGCCCGGGGCGGGGACCTCTTGGCAGAGCCCTGACCCGACCCGGACCTTCTCTTCAGGAGATCTCGACCTTCGGTCCGCAGGGTGGGGCCATGGTCAGTGATCGATCGAGCGCGTCCCGCGTCGTGCGGGCCCTCGGGTTCGGCGGCTCCGCCGAGCTCGTCGACGAGGTCGTCCGGGTCGGGGTCCCCGACTGGGCCGCGTCGTCCCTGGCCGCGGCGCGCGCGCAGGGGCCGCGCGCCGCACCGCCGGCCGTCGGTGGCTCCGAGCAGCCGCCCGAGGGCGCCGGCCGCGAGCAGCGTCGAGCGTTCCGGAAGGAGCAACGCGAGAAGGTGTCGAGCCTCGTGCGGTGGTGGCTCACCGAGATGGCGACCACACCGCACCCGGTGCTGGAGAGGGTGGCCTTCGGCTGGCACGACCACTTCGCCACGTCGGCGGTGAAGATCCGCGACCCCTCGTTCGTCCTCGGGCAGAACGAGACCCTCCGGCGGCTGGCCCTCGGAGGCTTCGGCGAGCTCGCCCACGCGATGGCCGTGGACCCCGCCATGCTGGTGTGGCTCGACGGCGTGCGCAACACCCGCAAGGCTCCCAACGAGAACCTCGCGCGAGAGCTGATGGAGCTGTTCTGCCTCGGCGGGGGCTACACGGAGTCCGACGTGAAGGCCGGCGCCCAGGCGCTCACGGGGTGGGTGTACTCCCGGCGTACGGGGCAGGTCACGTGGTCGCCCGGCCGGCACGCGGGCGACCCGGTCACGCTGTTCGGCCGCACGGCCCGGCTGGACACGCCGGGCTTCGTCGACGCCGTCCTCGCCCGGCCGGAGTCCGCACCCTTCGTCGCCACGCGGTGGTGGCGTCGTGTGGTCTCGCCCGAGGCGCCCGAGCCGGCCGCCCTCGAGCGGGTGCTGACCGCTGCCGGGGACGCCCGCGACACCGGCGCCCTGCTCGTGGCGATGGTGACCGAGGAGGCCTTCGGCGCCGCCCGGGGAACCCTGGTCGCCGATCCGGTCCCGTGGACGGTCACCGCCTTCCGGTGCCTGGCCATCGACCCGGACGAGGACCTGCTCGCGCGGGTGGTCCCCGCCCTCACCCGCCTGGGGCAGGTGCCCTTCCGTCCGCCGAGCGTCGACGGGTGGCCCCGGGGGCGGGCCTGGCTGAGCACCAGCGGGCTGACCCAGCGAGCGACCCTGGCACGCGTCCTCACCGAGCGCGCCGACCTCGCGCCGGTCACCTCGACGACGCGGGCGAACCGCGTCGAGGCCGTGGTGAGGATGCTCGGCCTCGCCGAGGTCGCCCCGCGGACGACCGACCACCTGTCCACCCTCGTCGACGACCCCCGCGCCCTCGTCGCGGCGGCGCTCGTCTCTCCCGAGAACCTGGTGATCTGATGCCTCGCCCTCCGTACGACCCGTCCAAGCCGCTCGACGGGCTGACCCGGCGGTCCCTGCTCCGCGCGTCGGGAGTCGTCGGCGCCGGCGCACTGCTCGCCGGCGGGGCCGGCGTGGGCCTGCACCAGCTCCTGGCCCGGGGATCCGAGGACGGCGGCCCCCGGGGCACCCCGATCCTCGTGCTCGTCACGCTGTACGGCGGCAACGACGGCCTGAACACCGTGGTGCCCTACGCCGACCCCGCCTACCGGGCCGCGCGACCCGAGCTGGCCTACGGTGCCGAGGACGTGCTCCGGCTCGACGACCGGTTCGGTCTCAACCCTGCGCTCGAGAGCCTGGCCGAGGCCTGGCGCGCCGAGGACCGCGCGATCGTCCACGGCGTCGGCTACCCGCGCCCCGACCGCAGCCACTTCCGCTCGATGGACATCTGGCAGACGGCCACCCCGGGCTCGCCCACGACGGAGGGGTGGCTGGGCCGATGGCTCGACGCGGAGGACGGCGACCCGATGCTCGCCGTCAGCCTCGGCGAGACCCTGCCCCCGCTGGCCGTCGGTGCGCGCTCGACCGCAGCGGCGCTGAGCCTGCGCGCCGGGCGCGCGAGCGACAGGGTCGGCCCGGTGGTGGCCGGCTTCGCCCCGGCCGACCCCGGCGACCCACCCGCGGCGGCCGAGGCGGCCGCGGCGTGGGGTGCGCTCGGGCGGTGCGAGGTCCCCACCCGCGCCTACGCCGTGTCGGACGCCGGGTACGACGCGCACACGCAGCTGCGCAACCAGCAGGAGTTCCTGCTCGGCCGGCTCGACACCGCGCTCGGTGGCTTCCGCCGGGCACT
>JAESFK010000800.1_pt1 | contig 12306 bp, 11 predicted proteins | sample 9269391 | NCBI WGS metagenome assembly JAESFK01 (sample SAMN14506231, study PRJNA617097) | algae metagenome | isolation source: Drouetiella hepatica UHER 2000/2452 and co-occurring heterotrophs from... | place: Slovakia: Slovak Paradise National Park, Hrabusice, Kosice Region | collected 2000-01-01
TGGGTCAGGATCAGATCGTCCAACGATAAGGTGAAGGCGAGCAGCCAGCCCGAACCGACGGCCGGCGCGATCAGCGGCAGGGTGATGGTGCGGAAGGTCACCCACGGCGTGGCGCCGAGGTCCATCGCCGCTTCTTCCAGCGCGCGGTCGAAGTCGGAGAGGCGGGCCTGCACCACGATGGCCACGAAGGCGATCGAGAAGGTCGTGTGGGCGATGGCGATGGTGAGAAAGCCGCGGTCCGGGCCGCCGAACAGCCGCTCCGAGCCGACGAACAGCAGCAGCATCGAGATGCCCATGACGACTTCCGGCATCACCATGGGCGCGACCACGAGGCTGCCGAACAGGGTGCGCCCGGGAAAGCGCGGTGCGCGCACCAGCGCGTAGCCCGCGGCGAGACCGAGCAGCGCCGCGCCGGTTGCGCTCACCAGCGCGATGCGCAGCGACAGCCACGCGGCCTCCAGCATCGCCTCGTTGCCCAACAGCGCGTGCCACCATTTCAGGGAGAAGCCCGACCAGACGGTGACGAGGCGCGATTCGTTGAACGAATAGACGATCACCAGCGCGATCGGCAGGTAGAGAAAGGCATAGCCGAAGGCCAACATGCCGAAGGCGAAGCGGGCGCGGCCCGTCATGCGCGACCTGTCATGCGGGCGCCCTCACGTGCGCCGCTCCAGGCTGCGCGCCTGGTTGCGCTGGAAGAGCGCGATCGGCCCGACCAGCAGCACCAGCAGGCAGACCGCGACCGCCGAGGCGAGCGGCCAGTCGCCGTTGGTGAAGAACTCGTCCCACAGGACCTTGCCGATCATCAGCGTCTCGGTGCCGCCCAGCAGATCCGGGATCACGAATTCGCCGACCGCCGGGATGAAGACCAGCAGGCAACCCGCGACGATGCCGGGCAGCGACAAAGGCAGGGTGACGGTGAGGAAGGCGGTGAAGGGCCGCGCTCCGAGATCGGCCGCGGCTTCGAGCAGGCTGTCGTCGAGCTTCTCCAGGGTGGCGTAGAGCGGCAGCACCATGAAGGGCAGGTAGGCGTAGACGATGCCGAGATGCACTGCCCATTCGGTGCCGAGGATCGTGCCGGGATTCGACGCAACGCCGGTCCAGCGCATGAACTGCTCGATCAGGCCGTTGTCGGCCAGCAGGCCCATCCAGGCATAGATGCGGATCAGGAACGAGGTCCAGAAGGGCAGCACGACCAGCATCAGCAGCAGCGGCCGCCGGTTGGGCGCGGCCCGCGCAATGGCGTAGGCCATGGGATAGCCCAGCAGCAGGGCGACCAGCGTCGAGGTCGCAGCGATGCGCAGGGAGGAGAGCCAAGCCGCGAGATAGAGATCGTCGGAGAAGAGCAGCGCGAAGCTCTTGAAGCTAAGCCCCAGCTCGACCGGCGGCACCGAATCGGGCGCGTAGGTTCCCAGCGAGATGGCCAGCACCAGGAGGCAGGGCAGCAAAAAGAAGATCCCGAGCCACAGGAAGGGCAGGCCGACGACGAAGCGCATCGCCTACAGTCCTTCCATTTGCATTGACCCACTTACCTCATCCTGAGGAGCGCCGCCCCTCGAGCACCTCGGGGTAAACTCCACGGCGCGTCTCGAAGGATGGGCAACAGGCAAGGTGTGCGTTCCCACCCCAGCGCGGAGGTTACTCCGCGCGACGAGACGCATCGCTGCGCGATGCTCCTCAGGGTGAGGGTGGTGTTGGAATGCTCGGCTCGATTCAATCTCGCCCATTGGCGCTCTAGATCTCCAGCCGCTGGCCGGCCTCGTCCAACCAGCCGAGCCAGACCGGTTGGCCGCGTGCGAAGGCGGCGCCGGCGCTGCGGCTGGTGTTGGTCGTCGACACGGTCATGGTGCCGTGGGCGTCGGTCTCGACGTGGTAGAGCGAGCGGTCGCCCTCATAGGCGACGTCGACGATCCGGCCGGCCACGGTCTGCGGCAGGGCGGGCCGCTCGGCCGAGAGTGTGATCTTCTCCGGGCGCAGCGCCAGCCAGCCGCCGCCTTCCAGGGCGATGATGTTGGCGATGCCGATGAAGTCGGCCACGAAGCGCGAGGCGGGATGCTCATAGACCTCGTGCGGCGTGCCGATTTGGGCGATGCGGCCGGCGTTCATCACGGCGAGGCGCGTCGCCATGGACATGGCCTCTTCCTGGTCGTGCGTCACCATCACGAAGGTGAGGCCGAGCTGCTCCTGCAGGCGCACCATCTCGAAGCGCGTGCTCTCGCGCAGCTTGCGGTCGAGTGCGGCCAGCGGCTCGTCGAGCAGCAGGAGCTTGGGCCGCTTCACCAGCGCCCGCGCCAGCGCCACCCGCTGGCGCTGGCCGCCGGAGAGCTGCGAGGGCCGGCGCTTCGCGTGATCCTCGAGATGAACCAGCTTCAGAATCTCCGCGACGCGCACGGCGATCTCGGGCGCCTTCACCCCGTCGCGGCGCAGCCCGTAGCCCACGTTGGCCGCTACATCCATGTGCGGGAAGAGGGCATAGGACTGGAACATCATGTTCACCGGGCGCCGGTACGGCGGCACGTCGGTCATGTCCTGGCCGTCGATGAACAGCCGGCCCTCGTCGGGCGTCTCGAAGCCCGCCAGCATGCGCAGCAGGGTGGTCTTGCCGCAGCCCGAGCCGCCCAGCAGCGCGAACAGCTCGCCGCGGGCAATCTCGAGATCGACGCGATCGACGGCGACGATCGGCCCGAAACGCCTGGTCAGTCCCTCGATGCGGACGATCGCTTTGTCGCCGGTGACGGTCCTCGACATCGAGTTCCTATCTCACGGGAGAGAGAAATCGACCATAGTCTCCCGACGCCGGCCAGATCATCAGCTTGACCTCCGCACGGATGCTCGCGGCTGGAACGATTCCCAGCTGAGAGCTGAGGGAGTAGATGCGATTGTCCAGAAGGAGGAAAACGTGACCTGGAGGGACGACCACGGGCGCTATGTTCATGGGTGCCGATTTCGTATCGTAGACGACCATGTAGCTTCGTTCGTTCGGAAGGGTTTCTTCGTACTGTCTCAGGGTGCCTGACCAGTAGTGTCCGCGAAGAGGGGGCGCCAATTCACGGGGCTGGCGAGGGACCCGACGATCATTCAGATAGAGGATGCCATCCTTTACCTGAATGTGATCGCCCTCCAATCCGACGATGCGCGCCATGTACTCGATTCCCCGATCGCGTGGATTGCTGAATGTGACCATTCGGCCGTAGTCCGGAGAGCGTTCCGGGAGACGAGTGCTGGTGAGCACGCGATCGCCGCGCGCAAGCGTTGGAGAATTCACGTCAGAATGAATCAGGCGGCCCGGCCATGCGTTGATGGATTGGGTAACTCGGCTGAATTGTAGAGTTACGTTGGCGGCGATCATGATCGCGGCAGCAAACCACGTCGAACGATACCAGAGTCGTACATCCTCCTTTCTGCCCAGCCGCATTCTGCGAACAGCGTCGAAAGCGATGGAAATGCGCAGGGCTGCAAGAGCCGACAACCAGAGAGCCACGATGACTGGTTGCGGCGGCAGAACATTGGTTGAAGTGAGGAGCAGCAACTCGAGCGACTGCTCGACCACAAATAGGGCGATGCCCAGGTACCAGTGCCCGACATAGATATGGCCGAGGCCCGGCCAGAGAAGCGATAGAAGGCCGGGCCAGAGCGCCCTGTAGAAGGCATGCCCCGGCCATATCTCGATTTTGGTCACGATGCGGTCTGCCCGGCGATCTCTATCGGCCCGTCTTCACCGAGGTCCACAACCGCGTGCGCTCGCGCACCTGCTCGGCGGTGCCGGCGGTGATGGTGTAGAATTTCGCGCGCACGTCTGCGGGCGGATAGATCAGCGGATTCTCCGAGATGTCCTTGGGCAGCAGCGCGAAGGCGGCCTTGTTGCCATTGGCGTAGCCGGTCAGTTCGGTCGAGGCGGCGGCGACCTTGGCCTCCAGCATGAAGTCGAGGAAGCGGTAGGCGTTGGCCTGGTTGGGCGCGTCCTTCGGGATCGCCACGACGTCGATCCAGAGCATCGAGCCTTCCTTGGGGATCGCATAGTCGATGTCGACCTTGCTGGCGGCCTTGGCGCCGCGGTCGCGCGCCTGGAAGATGTCGCCGGAATAGCCGAAGGCCAGGCAGATGTTCCCGCCGGCCAGCGCGTTGATGTACTCCGAGGAATGGAACTTGCGGACGTACGGCCGCACCGCTTTCACCACGTCGGCGGCCTTGGCGAGGTCCTCCGGCTTCTTCGAATCGGGATCGAGGCCGAGATATTTCAGCGCTGCCGGCAGCACGTCGGTGGCGCTGTCGAGCAGCATGACGCCGCAATCCTGGAATTTCGAAACGACCGCCGGATCGAAGATCATGCGCAGCGAATCGACCGGCGCGTCGGGCAGGCGCTTTATGATTTCGGCGACGTTGTAGCCGATGCCGGTCGTGCCCCACATCCACGGCACGCCATGGGCGTTGTTCGGATCGTACTTGGCCAGCGCCGTCATGATCTCGGGATCGAGGTTCTTCCAGTTCTTCAGCTTCGCCTTGTCCAGCGGCAGGAAGATGTTGGCCTGGAGCTGGCGCACGAAGAACGGCGAGGCGGTCGGCACGACGATGTCGTAGCCCGACCGGCCGGTGCGAAGCTTCGCATCGAGGATCTCGTTGCTGTCGTAGGTCGTGTAGTTGACCTTGATGCCGGTATCCCTGGCGAAGTCCTTGAGCTGGTCTTCGGCGATGTAATCCGACCAGTTGTAGACGTTGACCGAACCCTGCGCGGCGACGGGGCCGGCAGCGGCGAGGAAGAGCAACGAGGCAACGGCAAGCAGACGCATCGGCAACTCCGCAGGATCAGACCCCAAGATACCTGTGCTGCAGGTCCTTGTCCCCGGCCAGGTCCCGGGACGAGCCGACCCAGACGACGCGGCCCTTCTCGACGATGTGGTGGCGGTCGGCCAGCGGGATCAAGGCCGACACGTTCTTGTCGATCACGAGGATCGCCTGGCCCTCGCGCTTCAGCCGGCCGAGGCAGGACCAGATTTCCTGCCGGATCAGCGGCGCCAGCCCTTCGGTCGCCTCGTCGAGGATCAGCAGCTTGGGGTTGGTCATCAGGGCCCGGCCGATCGCCAGCATCTGCTGCTCACCGCCGGAGAGCTGGTTGCCCATGTTGCGCTGGCGCTCGGCCAGCCGCGGGAAGAACTCGAAGACGCGCGCGATGGTCCACGGGTTCGGCCGCGCCGTGCGGTTGGCGCTGGCGGCCAGAAGGTTCTCGCGCACCGAGAGGTTCGGGAAAATCTGGCGTCCCTCGGGCACCAGCCCGAGGCCGAGCCGGGCGATCCGGAAGGCGGGCAGGCCCTCGACCCTGGCGCCCTCGAACTCGACCGTGCCGCGGCGCGCCGGCAGCAGGCCCATGATCGTGTGCACGGTGGTGGTCTTGCCCATGCCGTTGCGGCCCATCAGGGTCACGACCTCGCCGGCCTCGACGCGCAGTTCCATGCCGAACAGCGCCTGGCTGGGACCGTAGAAGGCGTCGAGCTCCCGGACCCGCAGCATCAGGCTGCCTCCTCGCCGAGATAGGCCTGGCGTACCTCCGGATTGGCGCGGATCTCGTCGGGCGTGCCGCTGGCGAGGACGCGGCCATAGACCAGCACGGTGATTCGGTCGGCGAGCTGGAACACGGCGTCCATGTCGTGCTCGATCAGCAGCATGGCGTGCTTCTGCTTCAGCGCCCGCAGCAAGCCGATCAGCCGCTGGCTCTCCTCGACGCCCATCCCGGCCATCGGCTCGTCGAGCAGCAGCAGGCGCGGATCGCCGGCCAGCGCCATGGCGATCTCGAGCTGGCGCTGCTCGCCGTGGCTGAGGGAGGCGGCCAGGGTGGCGGCGCGCTCGCCCAGCCCGACTTGTTCGAGCAGGCGGCGGGCGGGGCCGTGCAGTCTCTCGTCTTGGCGGGCATCGGCCAGGAAGCGGAAGGAATGGCCGGCATGGCCCTGCACGGCCAGCGCCACGTTCGCGAGCGCCGTGAACTCTCGCAGCACCGAGGTGATCTGGAAAGAGCGGCCGAGGCCCAGCCGCACGCGCGCATGGGTCGGCAGGCGGGTGACGTCACGGCCGGCGAAATGGATGGCGCCCGAATCCGGGGCGACGATCCCGGTGAGCTGGTGGACCAGCGTGGTCTTGCCCGCACCGTTCGGGCCGATCAGCGCATGGATCTCGCCCGGCCGGACGTCGATCGACACGTTGTCGGTGGCCAGCAGGCCGCCATATCGTTTCACGAGCCCCTCGGTGCGCAACAAGGGCTCAGTCATGGCCTGCTTACTCACGACGGGGCCCCAGCAGCGAGTCGATGCCGCCGCGCGCGTAGAGCGCGATCAGGACCAGCAGCGGGCCGAACACGATCATCCAGTATTCGCCCCAGCCCTTGTGGGCGAGGTTGAGGAGCGGCGGCAACGCCTCCTCCAGCACGAAGAAGGCGATGGTGCCGTAGAGCGGACCGAACAGGGTGCCCATGCCGCCCAGCACGACGATGACGATGAGGTCGCCGGACTTCATCCACGACATCATGGCGGGAGAGACATAGGCGCCCTCGTTGGCGAGCAGGATGCCGGCGAGGCCGCCGAACGCACCGGAGAGGGTGAACGCCGCCAACCGGTAGCGGAATACCGGGAAGCCCAGCGCGGTCATGCGCAGCTCGTTCGACTTGGCACCGCGGATCACCAGGCCGAAGCGGGAGTTGGCGTAGCGGCCGCAGAACCACAGGCTGGCGCAGAGCAGCGCGAGGCACAGCCAGTAGAAATTCGCCTTGTCGCGCAGGTCGATCAGGCCGGGGAAGCGGCTGCGGCTGATGTTGAGCCCGTCGTCGCCGCCATAGGCTTCGAGGCCGCTGCCCACGTAGTAGACGAGCTGCGCGAAGGCGAGCGTGATCATGATGAAGTAGAGGCCGCGTGTCCGGAGCGACAGCGCGCCGATCACGGCGGCCCACGCGGTGGCGGCGAGCAGGGCGACCGGCCACTGGATCCAGCCGCTGGAGACGCCTTCCGCCGACAGGATGCCCACGGCATAGCCGCCGATCCCGAAGAACATCGCGTGGCCGAAACTGACCAGCCCGCCATAGCCCAGAATCATGTTGAGGCTGACCGCGGCGATCGACCAGATGACGATGCGCGTGCCGATGGACAGCAGGTAGCGCTGGTCGAACGCCTGGGTGAGCAGCGGCAGGACCGCCAGCGCCAGCAGGATCAGGGCCGTCGCGAGCCCGCGCGGCGTGCGAAGAGCTGCCATCATGTGCGTTGGCCGAACAGGCCGGTCGGCCGCCACACCAGCACCACGGCCATCAGCACGTAGACCAGCACCTGCGATATGGCGGGCGCGGCGCTCGAGGCGGCGCTGGAACTCATGAAGGTCTTGAGCATGTCGGGCAGGAAGGCGCGGCCGACGATGTCGATCTGGCCGACCACCATGGCGGCGATGAAGGCCCCCTTGATCGAGCCGATGCCGCCGATGACGATGATGACCAGGGCGAGGATCAGGATGTCGTCACCCATGCCGATCCGCACCGAGGCGATGGGCGCGGACATCAGGCCGGCCAGGCCCGCGAAGACGGCGCCGAGGCCGAAGACCAGGCTGAACAGGAGCTCGATGTTGACGCCCAGCGCGCCGATCATGCGGCGGTTGGAGGCGCCGGCGCGGATCAGCATGCCGAGCCGCGTGCGGGCCACCAGCCAGGCCAGCAGGATCGCCACGAGCGCACCCACGAGGATGATGGCGAAGCGGTAGGCGGGGTAGGGCACGCCCGGCAGGATCTCGATGGTGCGATTGAGGAAGCCCGGCACCGCGATGCTCTTGCCGGCCGGGCCCCAGAGCGCGCGCACCAGTTCGTTGAAGAACAGGATCAGGCCGAAGGTCGCCAGCACCTGGGTGAGATGGTCGCGCGCGTAGAGCTTGCGGATCACCACGATCTCGACGACGACGCCCAGCAGGAAGATCGCCGGCAGCGCCAGCAGCGCGCCTGCCACGAACGAGTCGGTGATGCCGATCAGCGTCCAGGCGATGTAGGCGCCCATCATGTAGAGCGAGCCGTGCGCCAGGTTGACCAGGTCCATGATGCCCAGGGTCAGCGTCAGGCCGGCGGCGAGCAGGAACATCAGCAGGCCGAGCTGCACGCCGTTCAGCACCTGGAGCAGCAGATATTCCATCTATTCCGTCACGCTCTCAAACAAAACGGGAGCGCGTCGCCGCGCTCCCACTCTTCGCCCTCCCCATTCAAATGGGGAGGTGTCGCCGTCTTACGGCGACGGTGGGGTCAAGACCTCTGACCCCTCCGTCAGCGAAGACGCTGACACCTCCCCAGATGACTGGGGAGGAATATGATCGTCACTTCATCGGGCACTTGGCCGCGAAGGGATCGACCGCGTCCTTCACCGCCGTGGCGATGGTCTTCACCGTCATCATGCCCTGCGGGTCCTTGACCGTTTCCTGGATGTAGAAGTTCTCGATCGGGAAGTTGTTGTTGCCGAACTTGAAGTCGCCGCGCACCGACTTGAAGCTGGCCTTCTTCATCTCGGCCCGGACCTTGTCCTTGTTCGACAGGTCGCCCTTCAGCGCCTCGGCGGCCGAGGCCATCAGCATGATCGCGTCGTAGCTCTGCGCGCCGTAGTAGGACGGATAGGTGCCGTGCTTCTTCTTGAAGTCAGCGACGTACTTCTTGTTGGCCTCGTTGGGCAGGTCGTTGACCCATTCCTGCGCGCCCAGGGTGCCCAGCGCGAGGTCGCCCTGCTGCGGCAGGGTGATCGCGTCGATCGAGAACACCTGGTAGAGCGGCACCGTCTTGTTGAGGCCCGACTGCGCCCATTGCTTGACGAACTGAACGCCGTGCGCGCCGGGGTAGAAGATGAAGATGCCGTCCGGCTTGGCCGCGGCGATCTTGGTCAGCTCGGCCGAAAAGTCGAGCTGGTCGGGCCACTTGGTGTAGTCCTCGCTGACGATCTTGCCCTTGTAGGTGCGCTTGACGCCCGCGAGCATGTCCTTGCCGGCGGCGTAGTTGGGGCCGACCAGATAGAGGCTCTTCACGCCCTTGGTGTTGAGATACTCGCCCATCGCCATCGGCGTCTGGTCGTTCTGCCACGAGGTCGAGAAGAAGTTCTTGTTGCAGAGATCGCCCGCGATCTGCGACGGGCCGGCATTGGCCGAGACCAGGATCGTGTCGCCCTCGTCGACCACGGTCTTGTAGGAGGCCAGCAGCACGTTCGACCAGATGTAGCCGCCGATGAAGTTCACCTTGTCCTGCTGGACGAGCTTCTCGGAGCGTGCCTTGCCGACATCCGGCTTGAACTGGTCGTCCTCGTAGATGATCTCGAAGGGCTTGCCGCCCATCTTGCCGCCGAGATGTTCCTTGGCGAGCTCGACCGAGCGGCGCATGTCCTCGCCGATCGCGGCCTGCGGCCCGGAAAAGGTGCTGACGAAACCGATCTTGATCGGGCTCTGGGCCATCGCCGGCAGGCCGAACGCCATCGCCGCCGCAATCGTTGCGGTCCCAAATAATTTGTTCTTCATGAGCCGTCGCTCCCTGTTTTCGCTTGGCCGCCATAAAAGCTGAAAATGCAGGGCCCAACAATCGCTTAATGGACGGTCGCGGCGGCCCTCAGCGTGGCGAGCGGCAAGGCCGAGGCGGCGCTGACGTCGGCCGGGGCGCCGTCGAGGATCGCCCAGGCGAACCCGGCCCCGGCCGCCTCGCGGCAGCACGCACTCGCCACGATCGTGACCTCGCCCTCGCGCGGCGCACTGCGGCCATACTGTTCGAGGCGGGAGGCCACGTTCACCGCCTCGCCGATTGCCGTGTAGTCGACCCGCCCGGCAAAGCCGATGTTGCCGACCAGCACCGTCCCGGTATGCAGGCCGATGCGCATGCGGCAGGCGTGCAGGCCGCGCGCCCGGCGCTCCCGGTTGAAGGTTTCGACCTCCTTCGCGACCGCCAGCGCGCCCTGGCAGGCGATGCGGGCATGGTCGGGGACGGTATCCGGCGCGCCCCAGAAGGCCATGAGTCCGTCGCCGGTATACTTGTCGATGGTGCCGCCGCTCGCCTCGATGGCCGGGCCGATGCGCGACAGCAGATCGTTCAGGTAGGCGGCCGCCTCGGCGGCCGGGCGATCGCGCGAATAGGCGGTGTAGCCTTCGAGATCGCTGAACAGGATGGTGACGGCGCGATCCTCGTTGACCGGCAGGCTGCCCTGCTGCGCGGTCAGGCGTGCCACCAGCGCGCGGGGCAGGTAGGTCGCCGACAGTTTGAGTCCGCGGGCCATGCGCTCGAAGGCATGATTGGCGCGGCTGATCTCGCGGACGCGGCTCCGGGGCAGGGCAGGCACGTTGTCGAGGTCGAGCCGCTCGATGGCGCTGGCGGCCCCGGCGAGCGCCAGGATGGGCTGGGCCAGCCGCCGGCCGAGATGGATCGCCGCCAGCCCGGTGAGGATCATCAGCACGCCGCCGGCGATCAGGATGCCGCGCACGATCCAGCGCGCCCACGCCGATTCGCGGCCGGCCTCGTGGTAGCCCACGATCAGCTCGGCGGGGGCATAGGCCTCCACGTTGCGCCGTATCCAGGCGAAGGAGCGCTCGCCCACCCAGTTCCAATGGCCTTCGACGCGGGCATCGGACCGGTCCCACGACAGCGGGTTGGGATCGGGCGCCCAGATCGAGGCGAGCACGGGATCGCCGACTTCTTCGACGGTGACCAGGCGCGTCTGGGCGCGGGCATCGCCGTTCACCGTCTTCGCGAGCCTGGGATGGGCCAGCACCTGGTCGCGGCCGGCCAGGATGAACGGCGTGCGCTCGCCGGTGAGCTCGATCTCCTTCAGGAAGCGCGACAGGTCGGTCGTGCCGATCGCCGCGCCGATGACGCCTCGGAACTCGCCGCGCACGTGCACCGGCACGATGACCGGCAGGATGGGCTCGCCCACGACGAAGGACCAGACGGGCTCGCCCCAGCCTGGACCGTCCATGGTGCGCGCCCGCGCCAGCAGCACCTCGGCGCCGCGGACGTTCTCGCGCCGCTCCGGCCGCATGGTGCGGTCGGCGCGGACGAAGCGCGTGGGCTCGCCCTCGGTCGGCAGCACGACGAAGCCCACGGTCTGCGGCACCGCCGCCAGCGTGCCCAGCGCGAAGAGGCGCCACTGCTCGCGGTCGTCGAAATCGATCTCGCCGCGGGCGATGGCCTCGCTGAGGTAGGTGAGCTGGCTTTGGACCGGGCGCAGATGCGCTTCGAGCCGCCGCTCGATCAGGTCGATCGTCAGTTCGGCACGCTGCAGCGAGGAGGCGTCGAGATTGCTCTGTGCGGCCAGCCAGGCGACGACGATCACCGGGGCGATGGAGACGAAGACCAGTCCGACCATCAGCGCCGGCAAGAGCCGTGCGATCGGCCAGCCGGCCGTCTCGGACTTCTCGGGAGCGAGGCGGGCAGTCATCCGATGCGGATGCTTTCACCACGCCGGGTCGAAAAAGTGGCGCGACCGGGCCTCAAGTCTACACAATAACTTGATCTCGTGATTCGACTTCGTCTCGTCCCCTCCAGCAAGTCCGCCCTGCCGTTGCGGTGTCGAAGGTCAGAGCCGCGAATCCCTGCGCGTTCCAGAAGTGCAGAGCGCCCGCGTTCATACGATTGACGCCGACATGGAACGATCGCGCGCCGCGTGCGCGTGCCGCAGACAACCAGGTTCCCAGGAGCGATGATCCGAGGCCGCGGCGTTGCAGGCGGGGCAGCAGGTTCATATGCAGATGCGCGGGATAGCGCTCTGCGATCTCGGCCGGCGTCGCGGGGGGATGGTGGATCATCGCCGCACGGCGCTGGTCGGCGGTTTGCTCGTCGGCAGGAACGCCGACCGGATCGGCGTAGTGCCGGCGCAGCGAGGGCCACCATTCGCGCTCCAGTCTGTCTTCCCAGGCGGCGGTATCGACGGCACCGGCGACGAAGCCTGCAACGCCGTCACGATCCTCCACGATCCAGGTGAGGCCGGGTTCGAGCGAGGCATAGGGCGCGATGTAGATGTGCCCCATCATCCGCGGATCGCGATAGAGAGGGGAGGCATCGCCACCGGCATGACCGGTCGCCAGCGAGATCGCGTAGCAGGCCTCGAGATCGGCTGCCTTGAAGGGGCGAATCTGTGGCGTGCTGTCCACTGAAGTCGCGCTACAAGATTCCGTCGTCTCGACCGGAGCCGAGCGCAGCGAGGCGGAGTGGAGAGACCTTCGCCCTACCATTTGCCGGCTTTCGGTGGAGAGAAGGTCTCTTGTGTGCGGCGCCGGTGGCATGATGTGCGAACGGGCGGCTGCTCCAACAACCGCCCGTCGCCAGATCTGAGCCCGTAG
>JAESFK010000801.1_pt1 | contig 12298 bp, 12 predicted proteins | sample 9269391 | NCBI WGS metagenome assembly JAESFK01 (sample SAMN14506231, study PRJNA617097) | algae metagenome | isolation source: Drouetiella hepatica UHER 2000/2452 and co-occurring heterotrophs from... | place: Slovakia: Slovak Paradise National Park, Hrabusice, Kosice Region | collected 2000-01-01
TGCCTTGTGCGGTCACAGCACCGTAGCTGGTCCTGCCGGCGTGGGTATAGGTGGCGAAACGCGGCCGCTCGGTCATGTCACTGCTCACGGTGCGATAATCGGCGACGCGGCGAGTGCCGACGGCCGTGGCTCGGTGCCAGCGAAGGTGCTGCCTTCCTCGAACCACGAGCGTGGGGCAGGGGCGCCCCACAGCGTCTGACGCTGCGGATCCGTGAGGTCCCACCTGATCGGCTCGAGGTCGGGATCGACCGTCTGGTAGTCCGAGCAATAGATCTCGATGCGGTGACCGTCAGGATCGCGGATGTAGAGGAAGAAGGCGTTGGAGATGCCGTGACGACCGGGGCCGCGCTCGATGTTGCCGACGTAACCCGTGGTTGCCATCAGGTCGAGCAGGTCGATGATGTTGAGTGGCGTCGGCACCCAGAAGGCGACGTGATGCAGGCGCGGGCCGAGGCCGTTGGTGAAAGCGATGTCGTGCACGCCGCCCTTGCGGTGGGTCCATGCCGCCCACAGGCGGCCGGTCTCTGCATCCTCGGTGAATTCGGTGACGCGGAAGCCAAGCTCGTTGTAGAAGGCCACTGACTGGTCGACGTCGGGCGAAAAGCAGTTGAAGTGGTCGATGCGCAGTGGCTTCACGCCCTTGTAGAGCGCGTATTTCTGATGGATCGGCGCCAGCCGATCCATCTTCGAATAGAACTCAAGCGGAATGCCGTGCGGGTCGCGGGTGCGCAGCGTGCGTGACTGGTAGGGCCGTTCGACCCATTCGACCGGCAGATCCTTGGCCTTGAAGAAGTGCTCGGCCTTGTCGAGGTCTTCGTCTGAAAATACCTTGAAGCCGAGGTCGCGGGCTTCGGCGCGGTCGCTCTGCTTCAGCACGATGCAATGATGGCCGCGCTCTTCCATGGCGCGCAGGTAGATCGTATCAGCGGTCTCGTCGGTGACCTGCAGGCCGAGCGTGTCGACATAAAACGCGCGGGATTTGGCCAGATCCGTCACGGCCAGCTCGACGTGGCTCAGCCGAACGATGTTGAAGGCGGGATAGAGGTTGGGTGTGGGCAATGGCATGATGTCTGTTCCCGCTCAGCCGCCGAGCTTCTGGATGTTGTGGGCCGTCGTGGCGAAGGCGATGTTCTTGGTTTCCATGTAGAAATCGAACGACCAGTCGCCGCCGTCGCGGCCGATACCTGAGTTCTTGACGCCGCCGAATGGCGCCGGCAGGTGGCGGACGTTTTCCGAGTTGACCCAGATCATTCCCGCTGCCAGCCCTTCGGTGAAGCGCAAGGCACGCGTCACGTCGGATGTCCACAGATATCCGGCGAGGCCGTACTGGGTGTCGTTGGCGATTGCCAGTGCTTCGGCTTCGTCACTGAACGGGATCGCCGTCAGCACCGGCCCGAAGATCTCCTCCTGGGCGATGCGCATGTCGTTGCGCGCGCCGGTGAATAGCGTCGGCGCGACATAGCAGCCACCTCCCGGTCCTTCGACCTTGCTGCCGCCGGCGGCAATGGTTGCGCCTTCCGAACGGGCGAGCTCGATGTAGGACAGCACCTTCTCCTCATGGATCGGGTGGATCAGCGGGCCGACGACGGTCTGCGGATCAAGCGGGTGGCCAACACGGATGCGCTTGGCCTTCTCCGCCACGATGGCGGTGAAGTTGTCGTAGATCGAAGCCTCGACCAGCAGGCGCGAGGACGAGGTGCAGCGCTCGCCGTTGAGCGAGTAGATCATGAACACAGCGGCATCGGCGGCACGTTCGAGGTCGGCGTCGGCGAACACGATCACCGGGTTCTTGCCGCCGAGCTCGAAATGCACGCGCTTCAGGGTTTCGGCGCCCTGGCGCATGATCATCGAGCCGGTACGGCTTTCGCCGACGAAGCCGATCGCCTTGATGTCAGGGTGTTCTGTCAGCGCCTTGCCGGCATCTTCGCCCAGGCCGTTGACCAGGTTCCAGACACCCTTCGGCAGGCCAGCCTCTTCGGCGATTTCGACCAGCAGCCGCGCGGTCAGCGGCGAAAACTCGGCCGGCTTGTGGACGATGGTGCAGCCGGCGGCGAGCGCCGGCGCGATCTTCCACGTCGATAGCATAAAGGGCGTGTTCCACGGCGTGATGACGCCGACCGGGCCGATCGGCACGCGGGTGGTGATGTTCAGCTGGCCGGGCGCCTGCAACGTGCGGCCGTCGCGCGCTTCGGGTGCCTTGTCGGCGTAGTAGCGGAAGTTCTCGGCGCCGCGCAGGGCTGCCTTGGCCATAAACTTCAGTGACTGGCCGGTGTCCATGCATTCGACGAAGGCGATCTCCTCGGCCCGCTTGACGATGGCGTCGGCGATTGCGTGCAGCACCTTCTTGCGGGCATCGCCCGACTGGGCAGCCCAGGCCGGGAAGGCTGCCTTGGCTGCCTTGGCGGCCATGTCGATGTCGGCAGCCTTGCCATGCGCCACCCGGGCAAGCGGCTTGAGGTCGACCGGCGAGATGGTCTCGAAGGTCGTGCCGTCGAGCGCCGGAACCGCCTCGCCATTGATGTGGTTGCTGACCCCACCGGACTTGAAGCGTTCAAGATAGGCTTCAGCCTTGCGCAGGTTGTTTTCGAAATCTGACATTGAGGTTTCCGTCACTTGTTCCGCAGGCGCGGATGGATGGCGTTGTTTTTCCAGCTCAGCTCGGCATCGATCTCGCGAATCTCGAGCGAAAGCGCGAAATGAGGCGAGGCAAAAAGAGGCGCGAGAAACGCGTTCGCGGCGGCGAAGATCGCTGCGCCGGCCTGTTTCTTGTCTTCAGCGGAGCGGCCTGCGCCGATCCTGAAGCTCATGTCGATGAAGCCGTTTTCGGGCAAGCGGTCGGCGACGGCATAGGCGTCAGCGCGGAGCGCCCGCACCCTGACTGCGCCGTGTTCGAACAGGCCGGTGTCGAGGATCGCCTGCGACAGCTCTCCGCACAGCGCCGGCATGTCGACGCGACCGTCGAGATTAGCGGAATATTCGAGCGTGAGGTGAGGCAAGGCGTGGGTCTTCCGCACAGGTGGCGTTTCGATATTTAACATGTTAAATAGTTTTGCCGACCGCTGTCAAGGCGCTTATGTCGTCAGAATTCGGCTGGTTACCGCCGCGCGGCGTTGATCCGTCGGGGCGCGGGTATTATCGAAATGAAGTGGAATGCCGGCCCAACCGCCGCCTGCCATCAGGAGTTCGCCTTTGCTGCAAAGCACCCGACGTTCATTGCCGATGTCACTGCTGCGTGCGCGCGAAGTGGTGATGGCTCAGTTCCGACCCATACTCGCCCAGCATGGCGTCTCGGAGCAGCAGTGGCGCGTCATCCGCGTGTTGGGCGAGCAGAGCCCCCTCGACGCCACGGAACTTGCCGAACGGGCCTCTATCTTGGCGCCGAGCCTGACGCGGATCATCAAAGCGCTGGAGGAGCGCAAGCTCATCACCCGCGGCAAGGTTAACGGCGACGGGCGCCGCGTCATGCTGGCGATCGCGCCCAAGGGGCAGGTTCTGATCTCAGAGGTCGCACCTGAGAGCAGCGCCATCTATGACGAGGTCCAGCGGCGCATCGGACACGAGCGTTACGAACAACTGCTCGACCTGCTCGAGGGACTGATCGATCTTGAAAGGAAATGACGGTCTCGCGGCCGCAATGTCTCGGCAGGTAGGAGTCATTCGCGCACAAGCTGCTATGACTACCGCATGATCGCCCTGAAGAAGCTGCGCGAATTGACCCTGACGGCTGCGACAAGTGCTGAGCGGCCATTGCATCTGAGCGCCGCAAGCGGCCTCGTCTGCCTCGATTCGACGATGTATGTCATCGCCGATGATGAGCTCCATCTTGGCGTCTTTTCGACCACCGACGCCGGCCCTGGCCGGCTGGTCAGGCTGTTGGACGGTGTGCTGCCGGAGGAGAAAGCCGCGCGCAAACGGCAAAAGCCCGACCTCGAAGCACTGACGTTGCTGCCTGCTTTCGAGGGTTTTCACCATGGCGCACTGCTCGCTGTCGGCTCGGGCTCGCGGGCTAACCGGCGGCGGGGTGTCCTGCTTGGGCTTGATCCGTTGGGTCGCATTTCAGGCGCGCCACGAAGCCTTGACCTGTCAGCCATGCTGGTTCCACTTGCTGACGCCTTCGCCGAGGTCAATGTCGAAGGCGCCGTTGTTGCCGGTGACGAACTGTGCCTGTTCCAGCGCGGCAACAAGCAGCACGCGGACAATGCAATCATCCGGTACCGGCTTTCTGAGGTCGTCGATGTCGTGACCGGCCGTCGTGCCGATGCGCTCCGGTCGGTGAAAATCGGCAGGTTCGATCTCGGCCATGTCGACAATGTGCCGTTGTGCTTCACCGATGCTGCGCCGCTGCCGGGCGGCGCCATGGTCTTCAGTGCGGTTGCCGAAGACACGGACGACGCTTTCAACGACGGCACGTGTGTCGGGGCTGCCATCGGCATCGTCGGGAACGACGGGCGGCTGCGTTTCGTTCGCCGGCTCGATCGGCCGTACAAGATCGAGGGCATTCACGCTAAGCTCGACGGCAATCGCCTCGACCTGCTGGTAGTCACCGACGCTGACGATCCGGACATTGCAGCTGCGCTCTATGCGGCGACGATCGCGATCTGATTACGCCGGTGGCGACTGATGCACGAACTCTTCGTTGAAGATGTCGTCCTGACGCAGACCAAGCTCGCGCAACGCCTTGCGCGCCGCACCGACCATTCCGGGCGGTCCGCAAAGATAGGCTTCGGTGCCTTCCTGCAACGGCACAGCGGTGACATGACCGATGCCGGCAACCGGATTTCCCATCTTGCCTGACCAACCTTGATTTGCCGTATCGGCCGTCAGTACGATTTCGAGTGGCAGTTCGGTCGCCAGCGCCTTCACTTCGTCGATCGCATAGGCGTCCTGTGCTTCGGCGAAGCCCACGACAAGGCTCAGCGGTGGTGCTGAAGACCGGTCGATGCCGCGCAGCATGGCGATCACCGGCGCAAGTCCGGTACCGCCGGCGACGAACAATTTCGGTTTCGGGTTGGCACGTAGATAGAAGATGCCGAAAGGACCGCGCACGGTGAACGCATCCTGCGCTTTGGCGCGTGTCGCCAGATAATCCGCCATCGCCCCGCCGGGAATGTCGCGCACATGCAGGATTTGTTCGGCTTCAGCAGGGCCATTGGCCATAGAGAAGCGCCTGGGACCATCGATGCCGGGGAACGTCGCTTCGACGAACTGGCCCGGAAGGAATGGCAGCGGAAACTGCAGCCGATACCTGATCTCCCAGACCGAGCGGGAGAGCTTCTGGAAGCTGTTGATCTTGGCGCGGCGCAGCGTCGGCGGCGACACGTCGGCCCGGCGATAGGGAACGACCGCCGCAAATCCGCTCTGCGCCGGTTCGACGCAGAGCAACACCTCGTCACCGTTGGGGCGGCGCGCCACGCAGGTCCGGCAGGTACCTTCCCGGCAGCTGTGGGCCAGCGCGTTGCCGGCCTGTTCGGCGGAGGTGAGCACCGAGCCGCCAGGCGCCGGTGCAAAACTCATGACCTCGCCATCGGCGAAGGTGATCGAAATCCTGTCCATCACGGGGGCCTAGAAATCGTCGGAGACGTAGCCGGTCGACAAACCGTCAATGCTGACGACGTTGTTGCTCAGCCGATAGGCCTCAAGGTTGTCCTCGCCCTTGGTCTCGGCCCACTCGATCAGTTCGTTGCGCTCCTGCATCTCGCCAATCACGGGGATGCTCCAGCCGCACGATGTCGCGACGCTCTTGACATGGAGCCGGAAGATCTGGCGCGTGCCGGGCAGTCGAGGGAACAGGGCCAGCATGGTCTCCCATTCCGGGTGGTCGGGGCGCAACAGATCGGCCTTGCCGTAGAGCCTGAGCGTCATCGCCTCCCCGGTGAAGGCACAGAACAGCATCGTCATGCGGCCGTTCTCGGTGACGTGGGCGGCGGTTTCATTACCGCTGCCGGTGAGGTCGAGATAGGTCACCGTGCGCGCATCCAGCACCCGGAGCGTGTCCAGGCCCTTGGGCGACAGGTTCACTCGACCGTCCATCGGAGCGGTGGCGACGAAGAACAGCTTCTGCTCCTCGATGAAGCTACGGATGTCAGGTGGAATTTCCTTCCAGTTCAGGCCCATTCTGCTCGCTCCTCACCACATCATGAACGAGGCCACGTCCTTGTCGGACACCTTGCCGGCAAGCACGTCCTCGATCGATTGTCCGACGATGGCGACACCTTCGGCGGCCTCGTCCTCGCTCAGCGTCAAAGGCGGCATGAATTCGAGAACGTTCGCCTTGAGCCCGACATAGGTGAAGGCGGCACCCAACTGGTAGCCGCGGTAGATGATCTTGGCGGTGGTCGTGGCCGGCACCGGATTGCGTGTCGGCCGGTCCGCAACGAGGTCGACCCCGACAGCGAGGCCGCGGCCTCTGACGTCGCCGATCATCTCGTACTTCGCGCCGAGCGCCCGCAAGCCATCGGCGAACAGCTTGCCTGTCCGAGCGGACCTTGCAGCCAGGTTTTCGCTGGCGATTGTCTTCAGCACGGCACCGCCAGCGGCGGTGGCCACCGGGTTTCCTGCTGTGGTCAGCAGCGCGAAGGCGGGAGCATGGTCCATGATCTCGCTCGGCCCGACGACCGCCGAAAGCGGCAGCCCGCCGCCGAGTCCCTTGCCGAACACCACGAGATCGGGCGTCAGCCCTTCGTGCTGGAAGCAGTGCATCAACCCGCTGCGGCCAAGCCCAACCTTGACCTCGTCGACGACGATCTTGATGCCATGTCGCCGGCAGCGTTCCTGAAGTCCGAAGAGGAAGCCGGGCGGCGGCACGATCAGGCCGCCGTCCGACATCAGCGGCTCGATGAAGATTGCCGCGACCTGGTCGGGCGGGCAGGTGGTCTCGAACTGATAGTCGAGCAGGGCAAGGACGTCGTCGGCGCTGAACCGGGGCCGGAACGGATCGGGATAGGGCAGGAGCAGAACGCCCGGACGCGGCAAGGTGTGCGTCATCGCCGTATGGCCGCTGATCCCCATCGAGCCGGACAGGTTGCCATGGTAGGAGCCGATGAACGAGATGAAACGCGAGCGCCGGGTCGCCGCTTGCAGCACGCGCACGGCGCAATCATTGGCGTCGGAGCCGGAATGCCCAAACCAGACGCGCCGTTCGCCCTCGCCCGGCGTGATCGCCAGCAGCTCTTCGGCCAGTGAGACGGCGGGCTCGTTGGGGTAGAGCAGCAGGCTGGCACCCGCCATGTCGCGGACGGAGCGTTCGACGGCCTCGACGATCGCCGGATGACCATAGCCCAGGATTGCCGGACCGGCCGAGCCCGAGAGATCGAGCACTTCGCGCCCGCCTTCCTCGATCAGGCGATTGCCGCGCCCACCAACCAGGCTCAGCGGCGAGAACCTGAGCCTGCCGATCTCGGCGATGACCCTGGCGTCGCGTTCGCGCAGCGAAAGCCCTGACGTGTTCATGCCACCATTTCTCCGCGGAAAGCCGGCAGGGCAGCCACCAGGCGGTGTGCCCATGCGTCGATGTCGTCAGAAGATGTCAGAAGGTCCTGGCGGATCTCGATGAGTACGGCGTCATGGCCGCGGTCGTCGCCGTGGACCGGTATGGCGTAGTCGGAATCGCGGTTGATGACATAAGGCACGTTGGCATCGACATTGAGCGCTTGCCCATTGTTGCGCAGGCCGTCGACAAGCCTCGTTCCCAGCTCGGTCGCGCCAGCAAACAGCACGCCTGCATGCCAAGGCCGGGATATGCCGAGATAGGTCGGCGTGAAGCTATGCACGGTGACGATGCGGGTTGGCCTTCCGTCCTTCTCACGGTCGGCGAGATGGCTGCTCACCTTGTCGTGGAAGGGCTTGAACATGATGGCCTCGCGGCGCGTCCGTTCGGCTTCGTCGATACCGCCATTACCCGGAATGATCGTGTCCTCGGAAAGCGTGGGCATGCTTCCTTCCGATCCGAGCGGTCGGTTGAGGTCGATCAGCAGCCGCGAATAGGTGCTGAGAAAGGCCGGAGCATCGAGCAGGGCTGACAGCCGGTGCGTCAGCAAGGCGGCGCCGATGTCCCATGCGATGTGCCGTTGCAGGTCGTTTTCGGAGAGCCCCAGGCGGTTGTATTCGGCAGGCATGTGGTTGGACGCGTGCTCGCACAGCAGCACGGTGTCCGAGCGGCCGGCCTCGTTGAGCACGACGACGGCCTCGGGCCAGTCATCGGCCCGGTTATGCAATGCGGCTGATGACATCAATAAAGCGTCCGGTAGAGCTCGCAGATCGCAGCCTTGTCCTGGCTGGCGAGCCTGGCGATCTCGGCGCGCTTGACGCCGACGAAGGTCTCGATGAACACCGGCGCGAACCAGCTGGTCACCGTGGCGTTGTCGAGCAGCACGTCGAGCGCGGCATCAAGCGTCTGCGGCAGCCTGACAAGGCCGAGCGCCTCTCGCTCGCCGTCACTCATCAGGGTTGGGTCGTCGGAGACGAGCGGCGGCACAGCCAGCTTGTGCGTCATGCCGTCCAGCCCGGCGCGGACGATGGCAGCCAGCGCCAGATAGGGATTGGCGGTGGCGTCGGCTGCCCGGTACTCGACGTTGAACTGCTTGGCGGGATCGCGACCGCCGATGGTTACGGTCGGGCAGATGCGCAGCGTTGCCTCGCGGTTCTTGTCGGCGAGCCAGGTGTAGGACGAGCTCCAGTTGTGCGGCGTCAGGCGATAATAGGACGGCACGCTGGAAGCGGTCAGGCAGGTGATCGCGGGAAGGTGCTTGACGATGCCGGCGCAGAACGAGCCGGCCGCGGCTGACAGCCCGCCTGAGCCGCCCGGGTCGTAGGTGACCGGCTGGCCGGCCTCGTCGATGAAGCTGAAATGGATGTGGACGCCGTTGCCGACGGCGGTCGGGGCGGTTTTGGGGGCAAAGCTGGCGCGCCAGCCGAAATTGCGCGCCACTTCCTTGGTGATCTCGCGGATCGCCACCGCGCGGTCCGCCGCACTCAGCGCGTCGGTCGGCGCATGGGTGATCTCGAACTGGTCGGCGCCGAATTCGGCGATGATCACCTCGGGGGCGACACCGGCCTCCTCAAGCGCTGCCATCAGATTGGGCGCGAAGGGGTCGGTGCGGCGCAGTGCGTCGACGGAGAACGAATGCGCGGTCGGGAAATTGGCGCCGAAGATCTGGAATTCCTGCTCGAAGGTCGCCACCACCGACAGGCCGGTTGCCGCCTTCAGGTCGGCCAAGGCCTGCTGCAGCATGGTGCGGGTGCAGCCGAGCCACGGCGTGCCGTCGAGCTCGACGATGTTGCCGGCGACGATGTCGAACGGCGTGGCCGATCCGGTCAGGTCGGTCCTGTAGCGCGCCTTGAGGTCGGGAAGGATCCTGAGGTCGCCTTCCGAACCCCAGGGGTTCGGATCGGCGATCGAGTTGAACGGTGTCAGCGACAGGTTGGCCTGGAGCCAGCCGATGCCGGTTTCGGCAACCTTGCCAAGCTTGCTTTCGACGACCGAGCGCCCGCGCGTCACCGCGGCAAGATCGGTCGTCACAACGGCGACCAGGGGTTCGAAGCGGTTGGTCATGCGTTACGTCCCAAGGAATTGAAGCGGGCAACGACCGTCGCCGTATCGGCGGTCCAGCAATAGCCCTTGAAAGCGGAGAGCGCGGTGTCGTGGCGCTGCTGGGTGAAGGATGCGCAGGCGTCGGAAACACAGGTGACGAGGTAGCCCCGGTCGGCAGCGTCGCGCACGGCCATGTCGACGCACTGGTCGGTCATGATGCCGGCAATGACCAGTTGGCGAATGCCGAGATTGCGCAGGACGTAGTCGACATTTGTCGAGTTGAAGATGCCTGAGGAGGTTTTGGGCAGCAAGATCTCGTCGCCGACTGGGACGAGGCTTGGAACGGGCAAACCCTCGGCCATGCTTGGCGGCACATGCATCGGGGTCAGCTTGTGGTCGAGCGAGCGGTCGCGGCCGTCCTCGGTCAGGCTCTGGATGATGGTGTGCAGGACCTCGACGCCGTTGGCGCGTGCTGCTGCCAGCAGCCGTTCGGCGTTGGGAATGGTCCGCGTCGCGGTCTCGCGATAGAAATAATGGTCGGCGGTCAGGTCGGCATGGTCGGGGTCGCAGCCGGGCTCCAGCCAGATTCGCTGCATGTCGACGATCAGGAGCGCCGTTGCGCCCGGCTGATAGGGCGCGTCGCGCCCTGGCAAAATCTCGGTCATTGCTTGGGTTCTTTCTTCGAACGTTTCGGACCGAACGAGCCAGAACCGCTGTCGGGCTCGGTCGCGCTGCGTCTTGTGCTGTCGAGGGTCACGGCATTGGCGTGCCGCACGTTTTCGAGATCGACGATGCGGGTACGGGTGGCCTCGCTCATGGTCGAGACAATGTGGGCGACGAGTGCCTCGATCTGGGCCACCGCCGGCGCCATCGAGTCGTAGGGCGACTCGACCTCGAGCTGGCTGACGATGACCACTTCGGCGAGATCGGCGATCGGCGACAGCCATGGGTCGGTGAAAAGCACGATGCGCACGCCACGAGCAGCCGCCTGCCTGGCATAGGCGACGACGTCGAGCTGGTAGCGGCGATAGTCGAGGACGATCAGCACATCACGCTTGTCGAGATCGACCAAGGTGTCGAAATCCTGAGCCGAAAGCGATGCCACCTCGCGGATGCCGGGGCGGAACTGCATGAGATAGCCCGCCAGCATGCCGGCGACATGGCGGCTGAAGCGGCCGCCGATCAGCACGATCTGGCCCTTTGCTTCCATGATCAGCTTGGCAGCGCGGTCATAGGTCTGCGGCGGTGTCGCGGTGGTCGACTTGTCGACGCAGGCCGTTACCGATTTCAGGTAGGAGATGATGACGCCGTCCCGGCTGCCGTCGGGACTTTTTGCCCCCATCATCTCCAGTGGCGAGTGAAGCCGCGCCTCGACCTCGGCGAGCAGCTTCGACTGGAAATCGGCGATGCCGTCGAAGCCGAGCTTCATTACTAGCCGTACGACTGTCGGGTCGCTCACCCCGGCGCGGCGCGCCAGGCTTGTCGCCGTCCCCAGACCCGACGTTGGATAGTCGGTCAGCAACAGCCGCACGATCTTTTCCTCGGAAGGCGTCAGGGAGAGGTCCTCCCGCATCAGAACGTCTCTAATGGCCATCAATGCCTCCAGCGCTCGACAGCGCGATCAGATTTCGCGCAGGCCGCAGAATTCCGCGATCGTTGCCGCCAGTACCTTGGTGGTTTCGACGAGACTGTCGATCTCTACGTATTCGTCGATGCCGTGCAGGCCATCGCCAGCGCAGCCATAGATGACACAGGGGATTCCGGCGCCGGAATAATGTGCCGCGTCGCAGACGCCGGCCATTGCCGAGATCTCGACCGACAGCCCAAGCGCTTTGCGCTGGCTGACCAGGGACTGGACGATGGCGTGGTCGACGGGCGTGTCGAGCGGCGGGAAATGCAGGCCCTGCAGTTCCCAGATGACGCGCGGCGGGTTCTGTCTGAGGAAGCCATGCTGCGACGCGAAGGCATGCACAAAAGCTTCGAACTCGGCGCGGACGTTTTCCTTCTTTTCCTGCGGCAGGAATTTCAGGTCGAGATCGACGACGAACGCATCGGGAATGATCGCCGGGTTCGAAAGCAGCGTCGGCTTGCCGTCGGCGTCGGGCGACACGCCGCCGATGACCACTCCGGGATTGATGGTGGTGATGCCAGGCGGAAGCAGCGGGTGGAACTTGTTCATGCCCCATTCGCGCTCGAACTCACGCAGCGCCATGATGAACAGGGTGCCGAGCTCGATGGCGTTGACGCCAGGTTCGAGCCGCTTCGGGTTGTCGTGGCGCTGCGGGTAGATCGTGTTGTAGCGCCAGCCGGCATGCGCGCTCTTGCCCGGGATGGCGACGCGCACCCATTCGAGACCGCCTGCCGCCGGCAGGATATCACCCCATGTCGGTTCGGTGACGATGCCGGCGCGGGCCTTGGGCATTGTCCTTGCCGCGTGCGCTGCACCGAAACCGCCTGCCTCCTCGTCGACCACGGCGTGGAAATCGATCCGGCCGACAGGGCGATAGCCGGCCTTGCCGATGGCCCGGACGGCGGCGGCCATGGTGGCAATGCCGCACTTCATGTCGATCGCGCCACGGCCCCAGACCCGGCCGTCGCGGATTTCGCCACCGAATGGATCGACGGTCCATTTGGCTTCGTCGACCACCGGCACGACGTCGACATGGCCATTGAGGAGCAGGCTTCGCTCGTCGCTGCCGGCAAGCGTGCCGATCAGGTTGGGTCGGTTCGGAAACACTTCCTGCTGCTGCGTGCTGAGCCCGATCTCTT
>JAESFK010000802.1_pt1 | contig 12291 bp, 15 predicted proteins | sample 9269391 | NCBI WGS metagenome assembly JAESFK01 (sample SAMN14506231, study PRJNA617097) | algae metagenome | isolation source: Drouetiella hepatica UHER 2000/2452 and co-occurring heterotrophs from... | place: Slovakia: Slovak Paradise National Park, Hrabusice, Kosice Region | collected 2000-01-01
GCCGCCGCCCAGACGCTGGCGCGCGGGCGCTGGTCGGGACTGATGGCGGCACTCGGCATCCATCTTGGCGGCTACGTCCATGTCATTGCCGCGGCCGCCGGCCTGTCGGTCCTGTTCCACGCGGTGCCGATTGCCTACACGGTCGTCAAGCTTGCGGGTGCCGCCTATCTCGTCTGGCTCGGCATCTCGCTATTCCGCGCCAAGGCCCAGGGCGACGGCGACCTGCCCGCCATCGAGCCCAAATCCGCCCGCCGCGCCTTCGTCGAAAGCATCGCCGTCGAGGTGCTCAACCCCAAGACGGCGATCTTCTTCATGGCCTTCCTGCCGCAGTTCATCGATGCTTCGGCTGCCTTTCCGGTCTGGCTGCAGTTCTTCATCCTCGGCACGGTGGTCAATGCGATGTTCACCACAGCCGACGTCGTCGGCGTCATGCTGGCGGGCGCGATGATCGGCAGGCTCAAGCGTTCGCGCCGCGCCCAGCGGCTGATGCAGCGCGCCGGCGGCGCGGTGCTCGTCGGCCTTGGCGTCCACGTCGCCCTGCAGAGAAGCTGAACGACCCGGCGCCTCGACCGACGAAACGCTTTGTAGAACCATGCCAGCCGACCAGCAGACCACGTCCCTCGCCGACCAGTTCGCCCAAGGGCAGCGCTCATTCAAGGGCCTGCAACTGGCCGGCAACGATCTGGCACGGCTCGACCTCAGCGCCTGCGAGTTCGCCGACTGCAACCTGACGGGTGCCGATCTGTCGGCCGTGACGCTGACCGACACAAGCTGGGTCAGCTGCCGCATGGCGGGCGCCAGACTTGGTTCGATCGACGGCGTCGATGCGCAGTTCCACAATTGCGACCTCTCCAACACCGACTGGACGCGGTCGCGGCTCAACGCCGCGAAGTTCAGCCAAAGCAAGCTGACTGGGGCAAACTTTGCCGATTGCACGCTGATCGGCGCCGACTTCCAGCAATGCCGGCTGGTCAGCGCCTTCCTGCCCGCCGTGTCGTTCCGGCGCAAATCGCTCAGCAATCTCGATTTCAGCGATGCCGAACTCAGGGGCTGCGACTTCCGCGAGGCGATCTTCGACGGCTGCAGCCTGCGCGGTGCCAGCCTGCGCTCCTGTCGCTTCGAAGGTGCCGACCTGCGCGGCTGCGACCTTGGCCCGCTGAAGCTCAACGAGGCGTCGATCCTCAAGGGTGCGGCGATCTCGAAGAGCCAGGCAACCGACCTGCTGCGCGGTCTCGGCCTGCTGGTGCTGTAGGGCGACGTCCCTCGTTTCACGCCGCTTGGTTCTGGCTGTGCCTGGCTGCTTCGAACAGGTTGCTGCCGATGGCGCGTGCCGCTTCCAGATGCTCAGCCGGCCCCTGCGTTTCCGTGTCGAGCATAAGCTCGGAGGTCGCCACGGGCGCACCGACATAGTCGAAGATGCCGTGGTCGATCTGCGTCTTCATCGCGCCGAAATAGCCGTGCCGCGCATAGGTCCGCGTGGTGGCACCGCCAATGGCCACGAGATGCACCTTGAGGTGACGCAGCCGTTTCACCGGCTTGATGCCGGCGCCCTCATCGTAGGCCCAGCCATTGGCGAAGACGCGGTCGATCCAACCCTTGAGCAGCGCAGGCATCGACCACCAGTAGACGGGATAGACCAGCACCAGCGTGTCGGCACTGTCGATCCGCGCCTGCTCGGCGGCAACGTCGGCAGCGGGTGCCACCTCCCTGCGATGCACGGCGAGATCGGTGGCGGTGTAGCGCGGGTCGAAGCCTTCCGCGGCGATGTCGGCGATCTCGAAGCTGTGACCAGCCGACTTGACCCCTTCGGCGAGCTTTGCCGCCACGCCATGGCTGAGCGACTTCGGATCGGGATGGGCGACGACGATAAGCGCGTGCATTGGAAATTCCTGTCTCGTGGTTGCGGGCAGCGGTTACGTCTTATATACTTTTTGTAACCTACTAACAGTATATACTTCTGGTACATTATGACGTCAAGCACTGAAATGCTGGAACAGCCCGCGCAGCCGCGCCGCCGCCTGTCGCGAGAGGACCGTCGCCGGCAGCTTGTCGATGTCGCCTGGCGCATCGTCCGCGAGGAAGGCACCGAAGCGCTGACGCTGCCCCGGCTTGCCGAGCAGGCGAAAGTGGCAAAACCCGTCGTCTACGATCATTTCGCCACCCGGCCCGCCTTGCTCGCGGCGCTGTACCAGGAGTTCGACACCCACCAGACCGCGCTGATGGACGCGGCCTTCCAGGCGAGCGAACCGACCTTGCCGAGCAGGGCGATGGTCATCGCATCGTCTTATGTCGACTGCGTGCTCGAACAGGGCCGCGAGATCCCGGGCGTGATCTCGGCCCTTGCCGGCTCGCCCGAGCTGGCCAAGGTCAAGCGCGACTATGAAGCGATTTTCATGGAAAAGTGCCGGTCCCTGCTTGCCCCGTTCGCGCCGGCCGGCACTGTCGCGTCGTCGGGACTCTGGGCGATGCTCGGGGCGGCAGAAGCGCTGTCCTTCGCCGCCGCGAACGGCGACCTCACGCCCGCTGACGCCAAGGACGAGCTGTTCCAGACCATCCTCGCCATGGTCGCCAGAACCGCACGGTGATGCCGCGGTGGCGGCACCGCCGCCCGCCGCTTCACCCGCATGATCGAGGATAATCTCAGCCTTCGCCGGATCGCCTGCGAGCCCTCGCAGCACCGCCGGCGGCACCGGCCGCGATCGCCATCGCCGCGAGAAGCATTGCTGTAGCGCCGAACAGCGCTCCATAGCCATGCCTTGTTATCAGCGGCGTGACCAGCAACGGCGAAATGAACTGGCCGATGAAGATCGACGCCGTCAGCACGCCGCCGCTTAGGCCCCTGCGCCGCAACGGCGCAAGGTTCAACGTCAGCGCAACAAAGCTCGGCGAAACCAGCGCATAACCAGCGCCGATCGAAGCCGCCGCCGCAAACAGCACCGGCGTCGTTTCGGCCAGGAGCAGCAGCAGAAAGCCGAGCGCCATCGCGGCATAACCGAGCAGGAAGATGCCGGCATAGCCTGTGGCGCGCTGCACCTTGGGGTAGATGAGCGCGAAGCTGCCACCGGCAAGCATCACCGTGCCGAGGATAGCACCGGTCATTATGGCAGCGTCATAGCCCTTGGCTTCGAGAAAGAACGACATCTGCGTCGGCATGACGAAGAAGATCATGTTGGTGCCCCCCTGGAGCAGCACCAGCAACGACAGCAGCAGCACCCAGGACGGATGCCCTTCGGCGTCATCCACCGCCTTGGCGCCGGGGGCCTGCGAACGCTTGGGCGGATCGACGATGACCATCCACATCAGCGGCAGGAAGACTAGGGCGAGCCCGTAGATGGCGAATGGCCAGCGCGGCGACATCGCCGCCACCCATCCGGCGAGCGAGATGAACACCAGGCCGCCGAAGTTCCGCGCCGAGATCTGCAGCCCGGTCATCGCGCTGCGCTTCTCGCCGGTGAAATAGTCGCCGACAAGGGCGGTCTGCGCCGTCATGATCAGCGCCACCGCGACACCGAGGACGAGCCGGCTGGCGAAGATCGTCGGCAGATCGGGAAGGAACAGCCCGGCGCATCCGGCGACTGCAAACAGGATCACGCCGACGAGCAGCAGCAGGCGGCGCCCGAACCGGTCTGCCGCGAGCCCGGCGAAAGGTGCGAACAAGGCGACGCTGAGCGACGGCGCCGGCACCAGCAGGCGGGTCAGCATCGCGGCGTTCGGATCGCTTGCAAACAGCCGCTCGAGCCCGGGCAGCGCTGGGCTGATCGTCGCGTTGGCCATGGTGGTCAGCGATGCCGCCAGCAGCAGGGCGACTGCGCGCCCATCCAGCCATACCGGCCTTTCTATCGTACTTTGAATGCTCTGCATGACTTTTCCTCTTGCTGAAATCGACGTTTCGGCAGAGCGTACGACTTCAAGCCAACTTGAGGTCAAGCATGCTTTTTCTGGATATCGGCGATGTCGTCGAACGCACGGGCGTGCCGCCGTCGACGCTGCGCTATTACGAGGAGATCGGCCTGATCCGCTCGGTTGCACGCCACGGCCTGCGGCGGCAATACGACCACGACGTCCTCATGAAGCTGTCGCTCATCGGCATGGGCAAGGCAGCCGGCTTCTCCCTGCCCGAGATCGCCGGCATGTTCGGCCGGGACGACCGGCCCGACATCCCGCGTGAACAGTTGCATGCCAAGGCCAAGGAGCTGGAACGGCAGATCATCGAGCTCAGGATGCTGCGGGACGTTATCCGCCACGTCGCCGACTGCCCCGCGCCGTCGCATCTGGAGTGCCCGAGCTTCCGCAAGCTGTTGAAATCAGCGACGAACACGAGCGCGAGCCGCTCCCCGAAACCGCCAGTTGGACGAGCAAAGTCCACACGTCAGCGGTAGTCTGTTTTTGATGGCGAGTAGCCAAGGGCTGAGCGTGCTGGCCGTCCAGTGCGCAGCTAGGCGCCATCTCGTTTTGAGACCAGGCCGTGGGCGTGGCATTTCCTGACTTTGCCAGTCAGCCAGACAGCAGGCGGGCAAATATCTCGGCCAGCTGCTTGTCCATGAACGGCTTCTTCAGAAACGGGCGATCGCGGTAGCCATCCCTCATGTCATGGCCGCTGTAGCCCGTCGAGAAAACGAAAGGCACGCCGCGCGCAGCAAGCGCGTCGGCCACGAAATAGGTCTTGTCGCCGTTCAGGTTCATATCCAGCATGGCAGCATCGAAATCGTGTGCTTCAATGAGCGCGAGCGCCTGCTTGACCGTGGCGGCAGCAGTCACCGACTCGCATCCGAGGTCGGCCAGCATGTCTTCGATCATGATGAGAACGAGCATTTCATCCTCGACGACGAGGATGCGCCTGCCAAAAAGCGGTTTATCCATCGCCGCCGCCGATCGGTGCGGGAAAACTGATCGTGCAGACGACGCCGTCCGTCCGATAGTCGAGATCAACCGCCCCCTCCAGCTCATGTGCCAGGCCGCGCTCCAGGACCCGCGAGCCAAACCCTTTCCGGGACGGCGCCATCGCGGGCGGGCCGTCCTTCTCCTGCCAGCGCAGGACAAGCCGGTCGCCCTCGGGCGACGGCTCGATCGTCCATGAAATCAGCACGGACCCAATGTTGTTGGAAAACGCGCCGTATTTCACTGCATTGGTCGCAAGTTCATGGAAGGCGATGCCAAGTGCGAGGGTGACTTTGGGCGAGACGCGGATATTGCTGCCCGTGATGACAAAATGTTCCGAGCGTCCGTTTGCAATCCCGAACGGCTCCAATGCCGCCTTGATCAGATCGAGCAGCCCCGCACCTTCCCAATTTTCGCGGGTCAAAAGGTCATGCGACCGGGAGAGCGCGAACAGGCGCGACTCGATGGAGTCCCTGATCACTTCGGGATCGGAGGTATTTCGCAGTGCCTGCCAGACAATCGACTGCACCGTGGCAAGCGTATTCTTCACCCGGTGATTCAGCTCGTCGATGAGCATCCGCGACTGGGCCTGCTCCTGCTTGTGATCGGTGAGGTCGACGAGGGAGGCAAAATGCTGCACGACATCGCCGCGCTCGTCCCTGACCGGGCTGATGAGGATTGCCGACCAGAACTCGCTGCCATTCTTGCGGCGGTAGCAGATTTCCGAACCGCCAGTCACGTCGCCCGCGAAGGCGGCTTCGATGCGCGCCAAAGAATCGAGATCAGTGCCGCGCGCCATCAGGAAGTTGAAGCTTTGGCCAAGCAGCTCGTCGCGGGCATATCCGGTCAGACCAAGAAAGGCGTCATTGGCGAAAATGATCGGATTGCCGAGCTCTTTCGCGTCGGTGAACACCATCGCCATGCGCGTCGTTTCAGCCGCGACGACAAACGGGCCAAGATCCCTCCGAAAGCTCTCGACTTCAGCTTCGGCGACCTTTTGGCCTTCGGATTTGATCACGGGTTCAGCCATGCCTCAGCCTTGTTCAGTTGGCGGCAGGCCGCAGCAAGCGACGTTTATGAGCCGTGCAGAGTTCTTACAGATGCGGGCAAAAGGCTATGACTTCCCATAGCAGACATGCTGAATGATCGCGCTAAAACAGAAATATTGCCGCCAAGCTCGGTTTTGAGACGTTGCTCAATACCAGCGACCGCGGCCGAACCAACCGCCGCCAACAAGGACGAGGATGATAAGTATAATGAGAAGAGTGGTGGTGTCCATGTGAGTCTCCAGCGAGTGCTCTTGGACATCCGCCGTTGGTATCACCGAACGGTGGATTGCCTGTTCTTCGCACTCCGACCCTAAACAACGTTTCACATGCTTTCTTGTTCCTTCGAAATGTTCCGATTACGTGTTTCCATCCGCTTGAAGGTCTTCATCGTTTTCCCGGCGTCGCTGCAACGACCAGTCATGCCTTTCCAAACAGCAGGCCATCCTCTATTCGCATCTTGGCTCACTGGATAGAATGGAACGAGACGTGGTCAGATCCGCAAACTTGACGGATGCTTCCAGCTTGGCTGCGCTCGGCCTGGAAGTTTGGCTGAACACTTACATTCGCAATGGCGTCAATGCATTCTTTGCCGACTATGCCTTGAAGCAGTTCACCGCCGCTCGTTTCGAAGAAATCTTGTCGCTCACAAACCAGACAATCTTGGTTTCACAAAACGCCGCTGGCATCGACGGATTTATCCATCTCTCATTGGGCTCGCCGGCACCCGTGCCGGCATGCTCCGATCTCGAAATTTCGACTTTGTATGTCCAGCCTCGGCATCAGGGCGGCGGTGCCGGTGGAAGGCTATTGGAAGCAGGTTTGCAATTTTGCGCCTCCACCGGGCGCCCCAATGTCTGGCTCGCGGTCAACGCCGAAAACGAGCGCGCCACCGAGTTCTACCTGAGGAAAGGTTTTGCCAAGGCTGGCGAAACCCGGTTCCAGATCGACGACCAGTCCTACCCGAACCACGTGCTGCGATATGATCTGGTCTAGACGTCCGCGTTCAGCTCGCGCGCGCCAGAGCCATCGCATCCGGCCCTGCGGGAAAACGGAGCTGCCCTGAACCATCGTTCGCCGCCTGCCACACGGCTTCGGCGACGTCGGTTTCCCTGGTCACCAGCGCAGGTGTCGCGAAGCCGGCAAAAATCGGTCCCGCGAAGGCGGCATAGGCCTCGGGAATGAGATCTTCGACGCGCAGCTCGGTGTTGTGGGCAAAACGCGTGCTTGGCGCATAGCCTGGCTCGACAAGCTTCACCCGCACGTCGAACGCCCCGAGTTCATGGGCCAGCGACCCGGTAAAACCCTCGATCGCCATCTTGCTTGCGGTGTAGGCGGCGGCGAGCGGCATCGGGGCAAGCGTCACGCTGGAGGTGACATTGACCACCACGCCTGCCCTGCGCGCCCGGAACTGCGGGATCACCGCCTGGGTCATCGCCATCACCCCGAAGGTGTTGGTTTCGAACAGCTTGCGCACATGGGCCATCGGCATCGCCTCGAAGGCGCCGACAAGGCCGATGCCGGCATTGTTGACGAGCACGTCGATCGGGCCGCTAGCGTCGAGCGCAGATTCGATGCTCTCGGGGTCGGTGACGTCGAGCGAAACCAGGCGCATCCGCTCCGAGCGCGGCAGGATGCCTTCGCGCGGGGTTCGCATGGTGGCGACGACCTTCCAGCCCTGGGAATGGAAGTGGCGAGCGGTCTCGAGGCCATAGCCAGACGAGCAGCCGGTGATCAGTACGGTTTTCATAGGGTTCTCCTTGATGAGGTTGACACCGTGAAAATACCGTCCAAAATCAGGACTATCATCAATCTCAAGTCCAAATTTCATTGGCCATAGTCCTGAAATGACCGACCCGCTCGCCCAGGTCATCGAACTGCTCCAGCCGCGCACCGTGTTCTCCAAGGGGATCAGCGGCGCCGGACGCTGGGGCGTCCGCTACTCCGAATTCGGCCAGCCCGGCTTCTGCGCCGTCATCGAAGGCAGCTGCCGCCTCGCCGTCGACGGCGAAGTGCCTGTTACACTCGAACAGGGCGACTTCGTGCTGTTGCCGGCAACCCCTGCCTTCACCATGTCCGGCTTCGAGCCGGTGACGCCGAGGCGCATCGATCCCAGGACGACGCCTGCGCCGACGGAAGAGGTGCGCCACGGCCGGCAGGATGGCCCGGCCGATGTCCGCCTGCTCGGCGGCTATTTCGTCTTCGGCTCGCCCGATGCGGCGCTGCTGGTGTCGCTGCTGCCGGCGATGGTCCACGTGCGCGGCGTCGAGCGGCTGTCGACTCTGGTGCGCCTCGTCGGCGAAGAAGCGAGCCAGCACAATGCCGGCCGCGATCTCGTGCTCGGCCGCCTCGTCGAGATCCTGCTGATCGAGGCGCTCAGGGCAAGCCGGGCGAAGGGCTCGCCGCCGGGGCTCCTGCGCGGGCTGGCGGACGCAAGGGTATCAGGGGCGATACGGCAGATGCATGGCGATCCGCAGCGGCCGTGGACGGTGGCCGAACTCGCCGGCGAGGCCGGCCTGTCCCGCTCGGCCTTCTTCGATCGCTTCACGCGCACCGTCGGGCTCAGGCCGATGGAATACCTGCTCGCCTGGCGCATGGCGCTGGCGAAAAACCTGCTCGGCACCAAGGAGATCGCGCTCGACGAGGTCGCGCGGCGGGTCGGCTACGGCTCGGCAAGCACCTTCAGCACGGCGTTCAGCCGCCATGTCGGGCAATCGCCTGGCCGCTACGCGCGTAGCGACCGGGCACGATGAAGGAGCGGATGTGTGGATGATCACACCATCGCACTTCAATTCGGAAAAAGGATTGCAAGATCGCCGGGAAATAGTTCCAGATCGGTAACCAGTCCAACTCGCCCTTCTTGCTCGAATACGAATTTGTTCGTTAGACTGTCTTGCGTGGAAACGCCTGCGAGGCTTTGATCCAAATGAGCCGTCAATGCAAACAACAGAGCAAGCTCGCCCCTTGAGACCAATCCTGGTCTCCTGCGCAACATATACTCTGCTGACGGTAGGTTTTTACTTGGCCCTACGCGCGGGCGACAGGCTTGGCATGTGGGGCATCATGGCTTGGCCGCTGCTGTTTGCACCGATCAATTTTTGTGCCTATTCCATCGTGAGGCATCGGAAAATCCAAGCACTTGGATTCCGCGGTTCGACCATCGGCGCGGTTTCGGCCGCAATATGGACTGGCATAGCGTTGGCCTTCGCCGCCATTGTGGCCTTAGGTCTCCTGATAGCCGGAGAACATCCGCTTTTTGCCCTTGGGGTGATGCTCATGGCCGCAGTATCCGCGGCCGCCATTCCGTTAAGTGCCCTGGCTGGCTATGTATCCCACAAGATCGCAAGACTGGACTGATCGCGTCCCTGCGCGCCGCAACCCGTCCCCCTAATGCGGGAAATCCAACCCCATTTCGCGGTAGCGCTCGGGATCGTCGCCCCAGTTCTCGCGCACCTTGACGAACAGGAACAGGTGCACTTTCTGCTCCAGGATGCCTGCGATTTCCATGCGCGAAGCCTGGCCGATGGCGCGGATGGTCTCGCCCTTGTGGCCGAGCACGATCTTCTTCTGGCTGTCGCGCTCGACATAGATGACCTGCTGGATGCGCACCGAGCCGTTGGGCAGTTCTTCCCACTTCTCGGTCTCGATATGCGAGGAGTAAGGCAGCTCCTGATGCAGGCGCAGATACAGCTTTTCGCGCGTGATCTCGGCGGCCAGCTGGCGCATCGGCAGGTCGGAGATCTGGTCCTCGGGGTAATACCACGGACCTTCGGGCAGGCGCTTGGCCAGGAAGTCGAGCAGGTCCTTGCAGCCCGAGCCGGTCAGCGCCGAAACCATGAAGGTGCTTTCGAAATCGACGGCCTCGTTCGCTGTCGCCGTCAGCTTCAGCAGCTTTTCGGGATCGACCCGGTCCACCTTGTTGAGGATCAGCACCTTGGGCTGGCGCACATCCTTGAGCCGTTCGAGGATGGCGGCGGCATCGCCCTTGATGCCGCGCTCGGCATCGATCAGCACCAGGATCAGGTCGGCATCCTTGGCCCCGCCCCATGCGGTTGTCACCATCGCCGTGTCGAGACGGCGCTTGGGCTTGAAGATGCCGGGCGTGTCGATGAAAACGATCTGGGCGTTGTCGTGGGTGGCGATGCCGCGCACGATGGCGCGCGTCGTCTGCACCTTGTGGGTGACGATCGACACCTTGGCCCCGACAAGCTTGTTGACCAGCGTCGACTTGCCGGCATTCGGCGCGCCGATCAGCGCGACGAAGCCCGAACGGGTGGCACCCGTCGCAGGCGTTGCGGTCTCAGGGGCATCGGTCACGATGCGGTCTCCTCATTCTTCCATACGCCCTCACGCACCAAAAGGGCTGAGGCTGCGTTCTGCTCGGCCTCGCGCTTGGAGCGACCGGTGCCGGTAGCGGGCAAAAATTTGCCGACCCGCACGCTCACCGAAAAGACGGGGTCGTGATCCGGGCCGGTACGGCTTTCGATCTGGTAGGCAGGCACTGCTGTGGTCGCCTGGTGCGCCCATTCCTGCAATTCGGTCTTGGGGTCGCGGCGCGCCGCACCCGCGGCCTCGGCGCGCGGCTTCCAGTATTTATGGATGAAGCGCTTCGCCGCATCCAGCCCGCCGTCGAGATAAATCACGGCGATCAGCGATTCGAGCGCATCGGCGCGCAGGTTGACGCGCTTGCGGTCGGCGAGATTGCGCACTTCGGAGCCGGCGCGGATCAGCTCGGCAAGACCGATCTCGTCGGCGATCTGGGCCAGAGCCTCGGCATTGACCAGCGCGTTGAGACGGACCGAAAGCTCGCCCTCGGGCGCCTCCGGAAAGTCGGCCAGCAGCATGTCGGCGACGGCAAGCCCGAGCACCCGGTCGCCCAGGAACTCGAAACGCTCGTAGTCGACGCCGGCATTCGCGCTGCGCGCGCTGCCGTGCGTCAGCGCCCGTTGCAGGCGCTGATGGTCGCGGAAGATGTGGCCGGTGCGAAGTTGCAGCGCGTCGGCGAGTTCCGTGGCGGTGAGCCGCTTGCCTGCCATGCCTATCGGACGAAGTTGAACAGGCGCGAGCCGCGCATCTCGGTCGGCCACTTCCAGATTTCCAGCGGGCTTGCGCCGTTGGCGATCGAGAAGAAGATGATGTTGGCGCGGCCGACGAGGTTTTCGCCCGGCACGAAGCCGACGTTGAAGCGGCTGTCGGTCGAGTTGTCGCGGTTGTCGCCCATCATGAAGAAGTGGCCTTCGGGCACGACGAATTCACGCGTGTTGTCGCCGATCGAGTCTGGCGTCAGGTCGAGCGTGTCGTAGGAGACGCCGTTCGGCAGGGTCTCGCGATAGACGTCGACCGGGCGATTGACCTCGGTAACATCTGGATTGTCGATCTGGCCGACCTTCTCGCGCGCCACGGCCGTGCCGTTGATGTAGAGCTGGCCGTCCTTCATCTGGATGCGGTCGCCGGGCAGGCCAACGACGCGCTTGATGTAGTCGAGCGACGGATTAGGCGGGAACTTGAAGACGACGACGTCGCCGCGCTCGGGGTCCGAGCCGAAGATGCGGCCCGAAAACAGGTTCGGCGACAAAGGCAGCGAATAGCGCGAATAGCCATAGGCCCACTTGGTGACGAACAGATAATCGCCCTCGAGCAGCGTCGGCCGCATCGAGCCCGACGGAATCGAGAACGGCTGGAACAGCAGCGTCCGGATCACCAAAGCGAGCAGCAGCGCCTGGACGATGACGCTCACGGTCTCGCCGAGCCCGCCGGACTTCTTCTGTTTTTCAGCCACGCTCATGTCGTCCTCGATTGTAGGTCGCGATGGGTATAAGGGCTCGCCGCCGCCGGGGCAATGTCTCAGCCGCCGCCAAAACCCTAAGATAGTGGCGGTTGTTCGACGGGCAGCGCCTCGATGATCACAAAGGCTTGTGCCAGGGGAAAATCGTCGGTGATTGTCAGGTGAACCACGGCGCGATGCCCCTTCGGCAGCATGGTTGCCAGCCTCTTCGCCGCCCCGCCGGTCAGTTCGATGGTCGGTCGACCGCCGGGCATGTTGACCACGCCCATGTCGCGCCAGAACACGCCTTCGGCAATGCCGCAGCCGAGTGCCTTGGAACAGGCCTCCTTGGCGGCAAAACGCTTGGCATAAGAGGCAATTCGCCCGCGACGGCCCTCGGCGCGCTGCTGCTCGACCTCGGTGAAGATGCGCTGGATGAAGCGCTCGCCGTGGCGGACGATCGATTTTTCGATCCGCCTGATGTCAACCAGGTCGCTGCCGATGCCGAGGATCATGGGTTCAGCCCTCCACGGCACGTCTCACCGGCGAGGCGCGACGCGGGCGCCCCCCTCTCCCCGTTCTCTACGGGGAGAGGGTAAGGGT
>JAESFK010000803.1_pt1 | contig 12272 bp, 15 predicted proteins | sample 9269391 | NCBI WGS metagenome assembly JAESFK01 (sample SAMN14506231, study PRJNA617097) | algae metagenome | isolation source: Drouetiella hepatica UHER 2000/2452 and co-occurring heterotrophs from... | place: Slovakia: Slovak Paradise National Park, Hrabusice, Kosice Region | collected 2000-01-01
CCGCCTAATCGTGGAGAGAAGGTCTCTCCACTTCGCCTCGCTGCGCTCGGCTTCGGTCGAGACGACGGGTGAGCGGGTGACATGCGATCGCCTTGGGCGTCAGGGGGGGCGCGCGTCAGGCGAGCTTCTCGACCGAAATCTCGTGGACGGCCCGGCCGTCGCGCTCGAAGGCCGTGATGTTGGCGATCGTGGTGGCGGCGATGCCTTGCAGGGCGTCGGCGGTGAAGAAGGCCTGGTGTCCGGTGACGAGGACGTTGGGGAAGGACAGGAGCCGGGCAAAGACATCGTCCTGGATCACCTTGTCGGACAGGTCCTCGAAGAACAGGTCGGCCTCCTCCTCGTAGACGTCGAGGCCGAGATGGCCCAGGCGCCCGTCCTTCAGCGCGGCGATCGCGGCCGGGGTGTCGATCACCGCGCCGCGGCTGGTGTTGATCAGCATCGCGCCCGGGCGCATGTGAGCAAGCGCCGTGGCGTCGATCAGGTGATGGGTCGCGGGCGTCAGGGGGCAATGGAGCGAGACGATGTCGGAGGCCGCCAGCAGCTCGGGCAGCCCGACATATCGCACCCCCGCCGCGATGCAGGCCGCATCGGGGGCCGGATCGACGGCGAGGATCGTGCAGCCGAAGCCCGCCAGGATGCGGGCGAAGGTGGCGCCGATGCGCCCGGTGCCGACGACGCCCACGGTGCGGCCCTTCATGTCGAAGCCCAGCAGCCCTTCCAGCGCGAAGTTGCCCTCGCGGACGCGGGCATAGGCGCGATGGATGTTGCGGTTCAGCGCCAGCACGAGGGTGACGGCATGCTCGGCGACGGCATGCGGTGAATATTCGGGCACGCGGGCGACGGCGATGCCGAGCTTCCGCGCGGCCGCGAGGTCGACGTTGTTGAAGCCCGTGCAGCGCAGCGACACCAGGCGGATGCCCCCGCCGGCGAGCGCCTGGAGCACTTCCGCGGGCAGCGCATCGTTCACGAAGGCGCAAACTGCCGTCACGCCCCGGGCGAGGGCGGCGGTCTCGATCGTCAGGCGCGGTTCGAGATAGGTCAGCTCATGGCGGGCGGACGCGTTGGCGGCATCCAGGAACTGCCGGTCGTAGGGCTTGGTGCTGAAGACCGCGACGCGCATGCGGGCGGCCGAGGCGCCGGTCCCGCCTCTCCTAGCCCTTCTGGCCGTGGCCGGTCGGACGCTTGTCCTTCTTCACGGACTTCGGGCCGCCGCGCACCGCGTCCTTGGCGATCTGCTTGGTCGAGACACGGAGGGCCGCCTGGTGCTGACGGTCGTTGGGCGTGCGCTGGGGAGTCTTTGACATGACGGCTCAACGCCTGCTCCGTGCGAAAGTTGCATGGAGTGCGCGCTGGCAGGATGGCGCGAAACGCGTCACACTCGCAGCGGCCTCGCGTGATCTCGCGGCGGCGGCCGAGGAGCCAGAGAGACGGTGCAGGACAGCGAGCGGACGCCCCCCACGATGCGGAGCGCGACGGCGATTCCCAAGCCGCACCGCGTGGACGGCCGGCGGCTGCGCAGCGAACGCACCAGGCAACTCATCATCGAGGCCTATCTCGCGCTGCTGCGCGAGAGTCCGGAGATCCCGACGGCGGCCGAGATCGCCAGGCGGGCCGGCTATTCCGTGCGTTCGGTGTTCGAGCGGTTCGACGATCTGCTGGCCCTGAGTTTCGCCGCGGCGGACTATGCCCTGGCGGCGGGGCTGGCGCAGGCGACGATCCGCGATCTCGATGGCGATCGCGCGACGCGCATCCGTTCCCAGGTCGAGACGCGGGCCGGCATCTGCGAGCAATGGCTGCCGCTGTGGCGGGTGCTGCTGCACAACCAGAACGAATCGGAGCATCTCAAGGTGCGGATCGGCCGCATGCGCGACGCCATATGGGCCCGGCTGGCGCTGATGTATCGCGCCGAGCTCGGCACGCTTCCCGACAACGAGCGCAAGATGCTGCTGATCGCCCTGGAGCAACTCACCGACTTCGAGAGCTGGGGCCGCATGCGCGAGCGCCACGGTCTTTCGGTCGAGGAGGCGTGCGATGCCTGGATCATGGCCATCGACCGGCTGCTGCCGCCGACGCCCTGAGCGGTCTCCGATGCGGGCGACGACCATTGCGTGAGAAGGTTCCGACCATCCACAGGGCCGCGAGCAGCACGCTCACGGTTCGGTTATGAACGTTGACGGCCATCGGGGCCGGTTGCCGTCATCGGGGATCAACGAATGCTCACGCTCTATCATGGCTGGAAATCGTCGGCGTCGCGGCGGGTGCGGTTGTGCTTGGCCGAGAAGGGCCTGACCTTCGAGAGCAAGGTGATCGATCTCGCGAAGATGGAGCATCACGCGCCGGCCTTCCTGAAGCTCAACCCCAACGGCGTCATCCCGCTGCTGATCCTCGAGGACGGGCGCTCGCTCTACGAGAGCGGCACGATCTGCGAATACATCGACGAGACCTGGCCCGAGCCGCCGCTGCGGCCGGCCGACGCCTACGGGCGCGCCGTGATGCGCAACTGGATCCGCCACGTCGACGGGTTGATCGGCAACCTGATCATCTTCAACTGGGCCCACTCGATGGCCAAGGTCGCCACGCAGTGGTCCGACGCGGAGCTCGCCGAAAAGCTCGCCAACGTCCCCAGCAGGGAACGGCGCGAGGCCTGGCTGCGCACCGCGCGCCAGCCCTACACCGAGGAGGAACGCCAGGAGGCGCGCACCCGGCTGAAGGTCGGGCTGGTCGACCGCATGGAAGAGACGCTGCGCCGCGGAAGCTGGCTGGCCGGCGACACCTATTCCCTGGCCGACATCGGCGCGGTGCCGTTCATCAAGCGGATCGACGAGGAGATCGCGCCGGAGGAGATCACGCCGGCCCGGCATCCCCGGGTCGCGGCCTGGTGGACGGCGATCCAGTCGCGGCCGGCGTTCGCGACGGCGAAGATCGGACCGTTTACGGGATAAGGAACACGGGATGAGCGGCACACGCACCGTCACCTTCGATTTCTATGGCACGCTGGTGCAGTGGCACGAAGGCGTCGAGGCCGGCTTCCGCGCCATCGCCGCGCGCCACGGCACGCCGGCGATGGAACTCGCGCCGCTGATCCATGCCTTCCATGCGGAAGGACGCAGGCTGCGCGACACGCCGCCCTGGTGGCCCTATCGCGACGTGCTGCGCGAGAGCCTGCGCTTCGCGATGCACCAGGGCGGGCTTGCGATGACGGACGCCGATGTCGACGGGCTGATCGCGGGATTGTCGCGGCTGCCGGCGCATGCCGACGTGCCGGCGGCGCTCGCTTCGCTGCGGGCCGGCGGCTGGCGCCTCGCGGCGATCTCCAACACCGACGACGACCTGATCGCGGGCAGCCTGCCGAGCCTCGGGCTCGCGCTCGATGCCGTGGTCACCGCGCAGCAGGCCCGCGCCTACAAGCCGGACCTGCGGCTGTTCCACCATGCCCACGACGTGCTGGGCGTGACGTCGCAACAGACGGTGCATGTCGCGGCGAGCCAGCCGCTCGACATGGCGGTGTGCAAGGCGCTGGGCATCCGTGCTTACTGGGTCAACCGGCGGGCCGAGACGGCGGACCCGCAATGGTTTCCCTTCACCGAGGTGACGGACGTGGCCGAAGCAGCCGTGTCCATTCTCCGGTGAGAAACGATCCTGGAGCGACGGTCAGGCGCGCACGAGCGTCTTGATGGCGAGTGCCGGCTTGCCGGACTTCTCGGCGACCTCGCGGTCCTGATCCTCGATGATCTGGCGGGCAGGCAGGTCTTTTTCGAGTCCTTCGAGGGCCTCGAGCGGCACGCGGCGGTTGGAGCGCTGGCTGCCATCTTCGTAGATGACGTTGAACAGCACGTATTCCGAACGCTTGTTGGATTTCTTGCCCATCGGGGCCTCCATATCGGTTCAAGTCCGTCGACTTAGAGGGGGCTCGAGCGCTTTCCCCGTCGGGAACGCGCTCAGGGGGCGTGCGTTTGTCGCAGAAGCCAGGAACCCCTGTGCCAGGGAGGCGCCGCCATGTCCGACCGAGACCGCCGACCCACCGACGTTCAGACCCCGATCGTCCCGCCTGCCACGGCCGCTCGCAATGGCCGCCTGCCCTTGATCGTCGCAGGCCTTCTGCTGGTCGTGCTGGCCGTGGGTTATTTCGCCATCGGCCTGCCGGTCCTGAGGGCACCGGACGAGGCTCGCACGCCCAAGCCACCGATCGACGCTACACTTCAGCAACCGTCGCCGGGCGCTCCGGTTCCCGCGCCGTCGGCGCCGCGCCCGTAAGCAGGAAGCAAAAGAAAAGCCCCGCACCCAGAGGGTGCGGGGCCAATCTCGCATTCCGAGACGTGGCCGCCGTTACCGGCGGCCGCGCGATCAGCCGATCGTCTTCAGATTGTCGGCCGCCATCTTGCCGCTGCGACGGTCAGCGACGAGTTCGAACTCGACTTTCTGACCTTCGTTCAGCGAGCCTAGGCCCGCGCGCTCGACAGCGCTGATGTGCACGAAGGCATCGGCACCGCCGTTGTCCGGCTGGATGAAGCCGAAGCCCTTCTGAATGTTGAACCACTTCACGGTTCCCGTCGCCATGGGTAACCCTTTCACTACTTTAGATATGCTGAACCGCGCGGCGTCCCACTCATGAAAATGGAACGCGCAGCCGGCCGTCGAATTCGCACTGGTTTTCGGGATCAAAGTTCGGGAGCGAGCTGCCGGCGAAGCCGGGAACGCGGACCAAATCGTCTGTCCGTCTATCGACCGCGTGCATATGGCCTTTTGCCGGGACTTTTGCAAGGACCGTTTGGCCGCGGGCGGCTAGGCTCCTCCGGGACAGGCAGGGAGTTCGCGTGGCCAACAATCCGAAGGTGCTGATCGCGGGAGCGGGCCCGGTGGGCCTGACCCTCGCCAACGAGCTGGTCCGGCACGGTATTTCCGTCCGCATCGTCGACAAGTCGGCCGCCCGGACGGACAAGTCCAAGGCCCTCGTGCTGTGGAGCCGCACGCTCGAACTGCTGGACGATGCCGGCTATGCCGGGGACTTCCTGTCGTCCGGCCTTCAGGCGCAGGGCGCGCAGATCTCGACCGGCCAGCAGGTCGTGGCCAGGGTCTCGTTCGACCTGATCGACAGCCGCTTCGCCTATGCGCTGATGATCGCGCAAAGCGAGACCGAGAGGGTCCTCGAGGAAAGGCTGGCGGCGGCCGGCGTGACGGTCGAGCGCACGGTCGAACTGACGAGCTTCGCCGACAAGGGTGCCTCCGTCGAGGCGCTGCTCGCGAAGGCGAACGCCGAGCGGGAAACGCTCGAGGCCGACTGGCTGGTCGGGTGCGACGGCGCCCACTCGACCGTGCGGCACGGGCTGGGCTTCGCGTTCGAGGGCTCGACGCTCCAGTCGCACTGGGCGCTGGCCGACGGCCACATCACGGGCCTCGCTCCCACGGACCATCTCCACATCTTCTGGCACCGCGACGGCATCCTCGCCTTCTTCCCGATCGGCGGCGACCGCTGGCGGGTGATCGCCAACCTCGGCCCGGCCCGGGAGGGCGAGACCCATCCCGATCCGACCCTCGAAGAGATCAACCTCCTGATGGCGCGGCGCGGCTCGCCGGGCATCGCGATGTCCGATCCGGTCTGGCTCGCCGCCTTCCGCATCAACGAGCGCAAGGTCAGGGACTATTCCAGAGGCCGTGTGTTCCTGGCGGGCGATGCGGCGCACATCCACAGCCCGGCGGGCGGCCAGGGCATGAACACCGGCATGCAGGACGCCTTCAACCTCGCCTGGAAGCTGGCGCTGGTCATCGACGGCGCCGCAAAGCCGTCACTGCTCGACAGCTACTCGCCGGAGCGCTCGGCAGTCGGCGACCGCGTGCTGAAGAATGCCGGCCGTCTCACGGCGGCGGCGACGCTCAGCAATCCGCTGCTGCAGGATGTGCGCAACGCGGTCCTGCGCTTCGCGGCGACCTTTCCGCAGTTCCAGCACAAGGTGGCCGACCAGCTCGCCGAGATGGACATCGGCTATCCCGACAGTCCCCTCACGGCCAGGAACGGTCCCGTGGCCGACGGGCCGAGACCGGGCGAGCGCTGGCCGCACCGGCTGCCCGAAGGGGCCGGCGGCCGGAAGTTCACGGCACTCGGTCCGGCCGATGTCGTGGCGGGTCTCGCCGCGACGTTCCCGAAACTGATCGTCGCGGCGCCGGCAGGCGACCCGGCGCACACGACCGCGTTGCGCCTGATCCGCCCCGACGGATATGTCGGCTTCGTCGGGTCGCCGAAGGACGCCCCGCGCGCCGAAGCCTACCTGAGGATCTTGGCCCCCTGAGCCATCGGCGGCTCGGCCTAAGGCTTCGCCGGCCGGTCGCGGAACGTCATGAGCCAGCTCCGGGCCTCGAGCGGATCCGTGAACACGCGGAACGGCCGCGATCCCACGCGCTGCTTCAGCAGCACCGCCATGTCGATGTTCAGGGCGCCCAGCACGACCATGGCGACCGGACCGGCTTCGCCGCCAACGCCATAGTCGACCAACGTCCGGGCCACCGACTCCAGGTCGTCACGATCCAGGCTGAGATTGCCGACCGTGAGATCGACCAGCTTGGCGTGGGCCTTGGTCCCTTCCCGCACGGTGGCGCTGAGATAGTCTTCGATGTCCTGCCGGCCAATGTCGCCTTGTCCGACGACGGTCAGGATGCCGAACTCGTCGCTGCGCATCCAACGAAGCGGCATGCATACCCTCTCACGCTTGAACGAACGCGCCCCCAAGAGGGAATTCCGCGACCGAAGAACCCTGCAGTTCGAGATCAGGAGTTTGAAGCGAATGTCTGGGCACAGTCACCCCCTCCTTTCGCAGGTCTGGCGCTCCTTTCGCGACGCAGGCAAAATCCCCGCCATGCCGCTGCACTGGACCATCGACTCAAAGGCGAAGCTCCTCACCGTCGTAGCGGAGGGCGATGTCACGCGGGCCGAATTCGAGGCCTATCTCGACGTGATTGATCAGGCCGACCTTCACATTTATCGCAAGCTGTTCGACGGCCTCCATGCCGACACGAGTATGGGGGAGGAGCACCTTCTGGCGATCGGCGTGCGCATGCGCACGTCCCACCAGATCAACCCGGTCGGTCCGCTGGCCGTCGCCGTCGCGGAGGACAAGGTCGCCATGGTGTCCCGCGTGCTCGGCATGTTGGCCGCGGCACGCAGACCGATGCGCGTCTTCCACGAGGCCGGCCGGGCGCGCGAGTGGATCCTGAAGCAGCCGCCTGGCAAGAGCCCGGGCAACTAAGCAGGCGGTAGCGCCGCTGGAGGGGCTGACCGCTTCCCGTGGAGCTTCGCGATGTCCGACGCCCCGACGCACCCGTCCGCGCTTGCCGCCATCGCCCTCGACACGATCTGCCACAACATCCTGAAGGCTCGGGAATTCGACGCCGCTCAGCGGCGGCGCGCCTTTGCCCGTGACGTTGCAGGGACCTCCTCGTCGCGGCTGAGATTGTCGTGCCGCTCGTCCATGAGACGGTAATCCATGGTGAGCTCTTCACCGGCCTCGATGTCGCGCAACGCGTAATAGGTCACGTCGCCGTCGTCGGAGCCGATGTTGGGATCGGCATCGTGGTTCATGTACCAGCCGGTCGAAATCCGCAGGAAGTCCAGCGGCGCCCAGTAGCCGCCGCCGCTGCGGATGCCGAAGCGCTTGATGAGCTGGACCTGCGGCGAGGCATGCGCCCGGGCGAGCGGAATGAAGCGGCTGTCCTTGCCGTCCCACACGCGGACCAACTCGTCCTTCCTGATGTCGATGTCGGCAAAGCAGCCGAGACCGTGAATCGTAGAGGGACCGAGATGGACGAACGCCTTGCTGGTCTTGCGCTTCATGGGTTCACCATTCTCGGGGACTCGGACGGGCGTCGCGTGAATACCTCGCGCCGTCGCCGAATTGCAACGTGGACGACGGAACGAAACTGCAGATAGGCTGACGACAGCACCAAGGACGATGGCATGGAGACCTGGATGAAGCGGCGGAACATGGTCGTGATGGGCGTGGTCATCGCCACGTCGGCAATGACGGGCAAAGCGTCCGCCCAGCTTCCGCGCTCCGAACCGGTGCCCGATTCGACGACGGCGTCGGCGATACCAGCAGCTGCCGCCTCGACGACCGACAGGCATTTCACGGCGGCCCAGCTCGACCAGATGCTGGCGCCGATCGCGCTCTATCCCGACGCCCTGATGGCACAGATCCTGATGGCGGCGACCTATCCGCTCGAGGTGGTCGAGGCGGCGCGCTGGTCGAGGGACAACCCGGCGCTCAAGGGCGAGGCCGCCCTCGCGGCGGTGAAGGACAAAGGCTGGGACGTCAGCGTCACCTCGCTGGTCGCCTTCCCTCAGGTCCTGCAGATGATGTCCAGCAAGGTCGACTGGGTTCAGAATGTCGGCGACGCGATGCTGTCGCAGCAGTCCGACGTCGCCGCGTCGATCCAGCGCCTGCGCGCGCAGGCCAGGGCGGCGGGCACGCTCAAGACCACGCCGCAGCAGACGGTCGTGGAGCAGCCGCCGAGCGCCGGCGCACCGGCAGGTACGCCGCCGGCCATCGTCATCCAACCGGCCAATCCCGACCTAGTCTACGTGCCGAGCTACGACCCTTCGACCACCTATGGCCGCTGGCCCTATGCGGACTATCCGCCGACCTACTTCCCGCCCTCGCCGGGCTGGGGTTACGGCGTCGGCCCGGCCGTGATGGGCGGCTTGGCGTTCGGCGTCGGCCTGGCCATCGGCGGCGCCTTTTTCGGCGGCTGGGGCTGGGGTGGCGGCTGGGGCGGCGGCTGGGGCTGGCGAGGCTGGGATGCCTGGGGCGGCCGCCATAGCTGGACGACCGTGAATGTCGACCGGTCGACGCGCATCGTGAACAACTTCAACGGCGACCGCTATCGCGACGGCCGCTGGCAGCACGATCCGGCGCACCGCCGAGGCGCTCCCTATCGCAATGCCGCGGACCGCGAAAGATATGGCCAGCATCACCCCGGTGCCGCCGGGCGGGCCGGTTTCCGGGGCGGGCACGATGGTGAGAGGCGGGGCGAACGTCATGGCGCGGGAGACCACGGCGCCCTGCATGGCGTGAATCACGCCGATCATACGAGGCACGCGGCGGCGCGCGGCCATACCTCGGCGCATCACGCCGCCGCCCATCACGGCGGTGGTGGGCATCGCGGTGGCGGGCATCATGGTGGTGGGCATCATGGTGGCGGCGGACATCATGGCGGCGGACATGGAGGTCGGCGATGAGCGGCCTGGTTCAGCGGCGTGCGCTCCTGGCGCCCGCCGCCCTGATCATGACGACGGTCGGCGCAGCCCGGCAACAGGCCGCGGCCCAGCAGGCACCCGGGCTGCAGGGTTTTCCGACTCCCGAAGCGGCGGCAACGGCTCTCACCGAAGCTGTCCGCTCCCTGAACGACAAGGCCCTGGCAGCGATGCTGGGCGAAGACTGGGATGTCTTTGCGCCCACGCGTGACCGGGATTTCGGCATGGATCGCGAGGCCTATCTCGCGGCCTGGCAGGCCGGCAACAAGGCGATCGTCGACGGCACGAAGGCGAGCATCGAAGTCGGCCCGGATGGCTGGACGCTGCCCATCCCGCTCCGGAAGGACGGGGCGGAATGGCGCTTCGACATTGCAGCAGGCCGCGGGGAAATGAGGGCGCGGGTCATCGGCAACAACGAGCTGGGCGCCATCCAGACGCTGCTGGCGATCGGCGATGCCGAGCGTGAGTACGTCGATCTCAACCCCATGAAGGAGAAGGCGCCGACCTATGCCCGCCGGCTGATGAGTTCGGCCGGTCGCAAGGATGGGCTCTATTGGCCGACCAAGGCGGGCGAGCCGGCAAGCCCGCTCGGCCGGCAGGTCGCAGTGTCCCAGCCCGACGGCGCCTCGCCAGGCCTCCACTACGGCTACAACTACCGCCTGCTCTATGCGCAGGGGTCCGCGGCTCCCGGCGGCGCCCGCGATTATGTCCTGCAGGGTCGTATGATGGGCGGCTTCGCGGCCATCGCCTGGCCCGCACGCTACGGCGTGACCGGCGTCATGACCTTCATCATGGGCCACGACAATGTCGTCTGGGAGCAGGACCTCGGTCCCGGCACCGCAACGCGTGCCGGGCTGATGACCGTCTTCAATCCCGACACGGGGTGGAAGAAGGCCGACACCACCCCGTTGTGATCTTCATCGTGCAGGCCGATCAGGCCTTCACGATGAACGGCTTGGCCATGGTGTCGTAGTCGGCATAGCCCAGGGTCGCGCGCAGATCGGCGGGCGACAGCGCAGCCTTGCTCTCCGCCTCGCCGGCCTTGAGCGCGGCCAGGCCCGCTTTCATGCCGGCGGCGGCCGGCGAGAGCATGCCGGTCGGGTAGGTGCCGATCTTGAAGCCGAGCTTGAGGGCTTCCGTCTGCGAGGGGGTGGCGCGCGGCGCGCCGGGCGACAGCACGGCGAAGGACGGACGGCCCTTCGCGGCGGCGATGCCGCGCCGGATCTCCTCGTCGTCGGCCGGCGAGTCGAGGAACAGGATGTCGGCGCCCTCCTCGACATACATCTCAATGCGCGCGACGGCCTCGTCGATGCCCTGCGTCGGGCGGCAGTCGGTGCGGGCCAGCACGAGGATGCCCGACTCCTGGGCGGCCTCGACAGCCGCGCGGATCTTCATCCTCGCTTCCTCGCGCGGCAGGCAGGGCTTGCCGGCGGCGGTGAGCGCGCGCGGCGTGATCTTGTCCTCGATGAGCACGGCGGCGGCGCCGGCGCGGCCATAGGCGCGCACCGTGCGCTGGACGTTCATCGCATTGCCGTAGCCGTGATCGCCATCGGCCAGGACCAGCAGGTCCGGCGCCGCGCCGTGCACCATGTTGAACGAGTCGAACATCTCGCCGAACGAGACCAGATCGAGATCGGGACCGCCCAGCCGGCTTGCCGCGACGCACGAACCCGAGAGGAATGCCGTCTTGAAGCCCTCGCCGAACGCCAGCTTCGCCGTAAGGCCGTCCCACACCGCCGGCATGACGACGAGGCCGGGCTCGGCCAGCAGGGCGCGCAGACGCTGAGGGGCAGTGGTCACGACGATCTCCTCGAGTTTCTCAGAACGGGCGGCGGACGATAGCAGACCCCTGCCGCTGGTCGACACATCGCGTGCACCCGGTCTAGGCTTTCAGCCGCACTGCAATCCAACGGAGACCAAAAGTACCAACAGCAATTGATCGTCGGGAGGAAACCAAAATGAAAGTCGACAAGACGCTTTTCATTTCGATCTGCATCGCGGCCGGACTCATCGGGTGGGCCGGCACCGGATGGGCACAGAAAAGCGGCGGCACGCTGCGCATACAGCACATGGACACGCCGCCCAGCGCCTCCATCCACGAGGAATCGACCGTCTCGGTCGCCGTCCCCTTCATGGCGATCTACAACAACCTCGTCATTTTCGATCAGAACGTTCCGAAGAACAGCCTCGAGTCCATCGTACCCGACCTCGCGACGAGCTGGGAGACGAAGGACGGTGGCCGCAAGCTGGTCTTCAGGACACGCGACGGCGTGAAGTGGCACGACGGCAAGCCGTTCTCGGCGGCCGACGTGGCCTGTACCTTCGATCTCATCCTCACGCCCGACCGACTGCGCCGCAATCCGCGCAGCGCCTGGTACACCAATCTCGAGAAGGTGACTGCCGACGGCCCCTCGGAAGTGACCTTCCATCTGAAGCAGCCGCAACCCTCGCTGCTGGCGCTGCTGGCCTCAGGCTACACGCCGATCTATCCCTGCCACGTGCCGGCCGCCGACATGCGGCGCAAGCCGGTCGGCACCGGCCCGTTCAAGCTGGCCGACTTCAGGATGAACGAGGGCATCAAGCTGGTGAAGAACCCGGACTACTGGAAGCCGGGACGCCCCTATCTCGATGCCATCGAGTTCTCGATCATCGCCGACCGCTCGACACGCATGCTGTCGTTCGTCGCCGGCCGGTTCGACATGACGTTCCCGGCCGACGTCACCGTGCCGCTGCTGAAGAACATCAAACGTGACGCGCCCCAGGCGCAGTGCACGATGCGCGAGAGCGGCGTCAGCACCAACCTGATCGTCAATCGCGAGGTCGCCCCCTTCGACGATCCGAAGATCCGCCGCGCCATGGCGCTGACGCTCGACCGCGACGCCTTCATCAGGATCCTGAGCGAAGGCGAAGGCAGGATGGGCGGCGCCCTGCTGCCGCCGCCCGACGGCGTCTGGGGCCTGCCTGCGGCGAAGCTGGAGGGCCTGATCGGCTATGGCGACGTCGAGAAGGCCCGCGAAGAGGCCCGGGCTCT
>JAESFK010000804.1_pt1 | contig 12270 bp, 12 predicted proteins | sample 9269391 | NCBI WGS metagenome assembly JAESFK01 (sample SAMN14506231, study PRJNA617097) | algae metagenome | isolation source: Drouetiella hepatica UHER 2000/2452 and co-occurring heterotrophs from... | place: Slovakia: Slovak Paradise National Park, Hrabusice, Kosice Region | collected 2000-01-01
GTGCTCGCCGTCCTTCAGGCTCTGCTCAAGATTGGCGACCTCGGCCATCAGCGCCTCGGCATTCTCGCCCTTGCGCTTGGCCATGCCGATCTGCTGGCTCAGCGCCTTGCGCCTGGCCTGGATGGCTTCGCTGTCCGAGATCGCGGCGCGGCGGCGCCTGTCGATGTCCAGGATCTCGGCCGAGAGCGGCGCCAGGCCGCGCTTCGTCAGGCCCGCGTCGAACGCCTCGGGGCTTTCGCGGATGAAACGTATGTCATGCATGGCTAGCTGCCGGATCCTTCGCCGGCCTTGGCGGCTTCCTCGGCCTTCTGTTCGGCCTCCTCGGCGGCCTTGTCCTCACGCGCCCGCTTCCGCTCGATGACGCCGCCGATCAGGATGCTGATCTCGTAGAAGGCCATCAGAGGAATCGCCAGCGCGATCTGGCTCACCACGTCGGGCGGCGCCAGGACGGCAGCGATGACGAAGGCCACGACGACGGCATAACGGCGCTTGGACCTCAGCCCCTCGGAGGTGGCGATGCCGACCTGGATCAGCAGAGTCAGCAGGACCGGGACCTCGAAGGCGAAACCGAAGGCGAAGACGAGCTGCAGGATGCGTTCGAGATAGTCCGACGATCGGAGCGTCTTCTCGATGTCGGGCGGCGCATACTGCGTCAGCATGAAGTTGATCACGTACGGCAGCACGACGTAGTACATCAGCGCGCAGCCGGCATAGAACATGAACGGCGTGGCGACGAGGAACGGCACGAAGGCGCGCTTCTCGTGGCGATAAAGTCCCGGCGCGACGAACAGCCAGATCTGCACCGCGATCAGCGGGAATCCCACGATCAGCGCCACGAAGGCCGACAGCTTCACCGTGACGAAGAAGAACTCGAAGATGTCGAGGACGACGACCTTGTAGCCGTCGGCCAGCGCCGGCTGGATCAGGAACGAGAAGATCGGCTTGGCGAAATAGAACGTGATGAAGAAGACCAGGAAGAAGCACACGAGCGCGTAGATCAGGCGCTTGCGCAGCTCGACCAGATGATCGAGCAGCGGCATCGGCTTGTCGTCTTCGGGTCCGTCGTATGCCTGGGTCACGGATTGGGTCGCAGCATGGGAGCCGCGTTATGCCGCCCTTTGGAGCGCAATTCAAAGCGCAAGTTGGCGCTCAGGCGGCCGCGACGGCCTTGGCCGCCTTTTCTTCGGCTGAAACGACCGGCGCTGGCGATTCGGATACGGCCGTTTCGGCAACCATCGGCGCCATCGCCGGGGTCGCTTCGGCGGCCGCGAGGGGCATTGCCGGGGCGCTTTCGAGCGCCGGCTGGGGCTCGGCCGCGATCTGCGGTGCCGATTCCGGCTCGACGAGCGGATTGTCGAAGGTGGCCTTGGCGTCGGCCATGGCCTTCTCGCCCTCGGCCATGCCTTCCTGCAGCGCGCTCTTGATCTCCCGGGTGGGGTCGAGCGCCTGCAGGTCGAGACCGGGCGTGGCCGTGAGCTGTTTCTTCACGTCATCGAGGTCGGCCTGACGCACCATCTCGTCGACATGGCCGCGGAATTCCGAAGCCATGCCGCGCATCTGGGCCATCCACTTGCCCCAGCTCCGCAGCATGCCCGGCAGTTCCTTGGGGCCGATGACGACGAGCGCCACGACCGCAATGACTAGCAGCTCAGGACTATCGATACCGAACATGGCCGGTCAGGCCCTCACGTCGCCCGCGTCTCAGATCTTGGCGGCGCTGTCCTGGTGGTGGACCGTTCCGCTCGGCGAGGTTGTCGTCGCCTGAGCCGAGATCGGCTTGGCGCTGTCGCCCGGCTGCGTACCCGGCTGAGCCTGCGGCGGTGTCTCGTCCTCTTTGGCCCCGACGCCCTTCTTGAAGGCCGAGAGGCCCTTGCCGAAGTCGCCCATGAGCTGCGAGACCTTGCCGCGACCGCCGAACAGCAGCAGCACGACGGCCAGCACGATCAGCCAGTGCCAAATGCTGAAGCTTCCCATTTCACAATGCTCCCAAGATCGATTGCAATCGGCGTGTCGAATTACGTGTAGCGATTATGGCATCCGTTAAGAAGCCCCGGCAACCTGTCGAATAAGGCGCTTCCGGGGCGTCAGCGCCCGGGGTCCGCAGGGCTTTCCTCGACGGCGAGAGGCTCATCGGCCTCGTCCTCCGTCGGCTCGAGCGGCAGATCGGGCTCGTCTGGACGGAATATGGGGGGCTGCGAGCGGGCATCCAAGAGGCCGGCGGCCTTCAATTCCTCCTGGCCGGGCAGATCGTCCAGGCTCGGCAGGCCGAAATGTTCGAGGAAGAAGTCGGTCGTGCCCCAAGTCACGGGCTTGCCCGGCGCCCGGCGGCGGCCCATCGGCTTGATCCAGTTCTGCTCGAACAGCAGGTCGAGCGTGCCCTTGCTCAAGCCGACGCCGCGCACCTGTTCGATTTCGGCGCGCGTCACCGGCTGGTGATAGGCGATGATGGCCAGCGTCTCGACCGACGCCCGCGACAGTTTGCGCGTCACCGGCTTCTCGATCTTGAGCTTCTCGGACAGATCGGACGCCGTCCGGAAGGCATAGCCGCCCGCCACCTGCACGAGGTTGACCCCCCGGCCGGCATAGAGTTCCGCCAGATCGGCCAGCAGGCGCTTCACGTCGGCATCGTTGGGCAGGCGGTCGACCAGTTCCTTTTCATCCAGCGCCTGGGTGCCGGCGAAGATCAGCGCCTCGAGCAGGCGCAGATGCTGGGCATGATCGGGCGAGACGACGTCGGTAACGTTCTCGCCGCTCGCCGGCGCGACAGCAGCCGACGCGGCAATGGCCTCGATCGCAACGGCTTCGGCGGCGACGGTCTCGATGACGGCGTCGGCAGAGATTTCGACCGGCTCTGACGTGTCGGCGGCGGCGGCAGCCTTAGCGGGCTTTTCGTCCTCGTCGTCTTCGGACTCGTCGTCGTCGGAATCATCGTCGTCGCCCGACTCGTCGTCGTCCTCCGACTCCGCCTCGTCGTCATCGTCATCGTCATCGTCATCGTCTTTTTCTTCCTCCTCCTTCCCGGCCTTCTCCTTGGCGGCGGCCTGGTCGCGGACGAGCGCGAGCGCGTCGGGTTCTTCGACGGCGGGGGTGGGGTTTTCGATATCTGACATGGCGGGAACCGTCACTGCTGCTCGGTACGTTTACGCAGATGGATGGGGCCGAAACGCTCGGTCTGACGCAGCTCGATCTGGCCGTCCTTGGCGAGCTGAAGGCCCGCCACGAAGGTCGCGGCGATCGCCGAGCGGCGACGCGCCGGATCGGTGAGGCCGGCCGGCAGGAAGGCTTCGAGCGACTGCCAGTCGATGGCGATGCCCAGCATGCGCCCCAGTCGCTCCGCCGCCTCCTCGACCGAGAAGAACTGCATCGGCTCGATCTGGTAGGTGTCGGCGTCCTTCGGCCGGACCTGAGAGCCGTAGGCGCTGAGCAGGTCGTAGAGCTTCACGTCCCAGACCGCGCGGCGCACGACGACAATGCCTTCGGGCTGACCGCGCGCGAAAATGTCCCGGCCGAGCTGCGGCCGCGCCATCAGGCGGGCACCGGCCTCCTGCATCGCCTCGAGGCGACGCAGCTGCCACTGCAGCGCGTCCGCCATCTCCTGGCCCGACGGCTCCTCGCCGGCCGGCGGCTCCGGCAGCAGCAGCCGCGACTTCAGGTAGGCAAGCCAGGCCGCCATCACCAGATAGTCCGCGGCCAGTTCGAGCCGCATGCGGCGGGCCTGATGGATGTGGGCAAGATACTGGTCGACCAGCGCCACCATCGAGATCTTGCGCAGATCGACCTTCTGATCGCGCGCCAGGCTCAGCAGCAGGTCGAGCGGACCCTCGAATCCTTCCAGATTGACGATCAGCTCGCCCTCGCCCGGCGCGATGACGTCGGGGCCCCCGGCCGCAAAATTGTCCGCGGCGGCCCCGCCGTCGCCGCCCGGCGCTGCTTCGCCAGGCGCAACGGTGCCGTCGGCGATGGCTGCCTCCTCAGGGGGCGGGCTGGCGGGTTCGGTCATGCAGTCCCGGTTTAGTGAGCGGAAGCGCCTACCGCCACATGATTTGGCCCTGCCTTATCCCCATTCCGGCAGGAGTTCGGCGACCCGGCGGGCGGCTTCGGCCAGCCCCCGGGCACCGGCGGGATCGCAATGGCGCGCGAGAAAGCTGCGCCCGTCCTGAAAACGTCGATGGGCCCGTTCGGTCATCGGACCGGTGCGGCCCACGATCTCCACCATTTCGGCCATCCGGCCGTTGCAGTGGAGGGCGATGTCGCAGCCGGCGGCCAGCGCCCGTGCCGCCCGGTCGCCCAGCGACCCGCCCAAGGCCTGCATCGAGAGATCGTCCGACAGCAGGAGCCCGTCGAAGCCGATATGGGAGCGTATCACGTCCTGCACGCCCCCTGCCGAAACCGTGATGCAGTCCTTCGGATCCACCGCGTCGAACAGGAGGTGACCGGTCATCGCCCAGGGCAGGTCCGACAGCAGCTTGAAGGGCACGAAGTCGGTCCGCTCCAGCTCGGCACGCGACGCCGTGACCCTGGGCAGCGCCTCGTGGCTGTCGACCGTGGCGCGGCCATGTCCGGGAATGTGCTTGATCACCGGCATCACGCCCTCGGCGATCAGCCCCTCGGCAGCCGCCCGGCCCAACGCCGCCACGGGCTCGGGCCGGTCGGCATAGGCGCGATCACCGATCACGGCGTGAGTTTCGGGAAAGGCGATGTCGAGCACGGGCAGGCAATCGACGTCGCAGCCGATCGACGCCACGTCCGCCGCGAGCAGCCGTGAATTGAGCTTCGTCGCCTCCAGCCCGGCGTCGGGGTCGCGGGCGTAGAGGTCGCCCAGCAGCCGGGCGGGCGGCGCCTTGCGCCAGGTCGGCGGGCGCAACCGGGCAACCCGGCCTCCCTCCTGGTCGATCAGCACCGGCGCCTCGCCGCGCGCCACGCACGAGCGCAGCTCGTCGACCAGGTGGCGGGTGCCCTCGACCGTGCCGACATTGCGCGCAAATAGGATGAAGCCCAGCGGATCGGCGTCGCGGAAGAAGGCGCGCTCCTCCGCCGACAGCTCGGTCCCGGCGCAGCCCAGGATCAGGGCGCGCGGCCGGCTCATCGTAGAGACCTCACCCGGCCAGCCTCAGCGCGCGGGCGGGACCGAGACGCAGTCGGCCTTGCGGGCCTTCAGCGAAGCGCAGACCGAATGGGCCTGCTTCTCGTCGAGCGGGCCGGCCTGCACGCGATACCAGACGCCGCGATCGCCGAGATCGACGCGGACCGCCTGCATGCGCAGGCTCGCCAGCTGCTCGCCGTGCGCGCTCTGCAGCCGCGCCCAGGTCGATTTGGCGACGTCCTCGTTCTTCACCGAGGCGACCTGGATGCGCCAGCCGCCGGTCGGACCGGACATGTTCTCGATCAGGCTGGCGATGCTGGGACCACTCTCCGTCGTGGTCGGGGTGTTGGTCGCGGGCTGCATGTTGGGCGGATTGGCCGGCACCTTCGGCTCGTTCACGCCCGGTGCCGGCGTCGGGCCGCCGGTGGTCGACGCGGGCTGCAGCGGCGTCGGCGTCCGGACCGCTTCCGCTTCCCTCGGCGGCGAGGCCGGCAGCGGCAGGCCGTTGGCCGGCAGCTTCGGGGTCACCGCGACCGGCAAGAGCTTCTCGGGCTGGGCGGGCACGGCACCGGGAGCAATGCGGTTGAAGACTTCCTTGTCCTGGTTAGGCACCACCAGGCCGCCGGCATTCTCGGGCTTGATACGGGCCGGGGTGGTCGGCGCCTGCACGACCAGCGGCTCCAGTCCCCGGCCGCCCGCCTTGACGTCCTGGTTGTGAGCCCACCACACGACCGAGCCGAAGCTTGCGATGGCGGCGACAGAGACCATCACCGTGAGGATCTGGCCGCGGCGTCTGTTGACCCGCATGAGCAGCGAGTCCCGGGGCGGCGGGGGAATTGAATCGGGTTCATGCGCGACGGGCCGAGGCGGAGGATCGAGCCGCACAGCTACCGACTCGTTGGGCCGGTAGATCGTTGGTCCGTCGCCGGAGGGGGACCGGCGAACATGCATTTTTTATCTCATTTCATCGACGGGTGTTACGCCGAAGACCTTTAGACCTGATCCTATCACAAATCCGATTCCCTGTACCAATGCCAGTCGCGCCCGCGTGAGATCGGAATCACCCTCGATCACGAAACGCAGGCCCGGCTCCTCCCGTCCCCGGTTCCAGTGGGAATGGAAGGCGGCCGCCAGGTCGTAGAGATAGAACGCGACGCGATGGGGCTCGTGAGCCACCGCCGCCGCTTCGACCTGGCGCGGCCACTGGGCGATCATGCGGATCAGTGCGAGCTCGCCTGCGTCCGACAGACGATCGAGCGGCGCACCGGCCAGACCCTCGACCGCGATGCCCGCGGCGGTCGCCTGGCGCATCACGGAGCGCGTCCGCGCATGGCCATACTGGACATACCAGACCGGGTTGTCGCGTGACTGTTCGGTGGCCTTCACCAGGTCGAAGTCGAACGGCGCGTCGTTCTTGCGCGTGAGCATGGTGAAGCGCACGACGTCGGGCCCGACCTCGTCGAGGAGATCGCGCAGGGTCACGAACGTACCGGCGCGCTTGGACATCCGCACCAGCTCGCCGTTGCGCATCACGCGCACCAGCTGACAGAGCTTCACGTCGAGTTCGCCCTGCTTGCCGGTGATGGCGCTGACCGCCGCCTTCATGCGCTTGACGTAGCCGCCATGGTCGGCGCCCCAGACGTCGATCATGTCGGCGAAGCCGCGGCGGTACTTGTCGTGATGGTAGGCGATGTCGTTGGCGAAGTAGGTCCAGCTGCCGTCCGACTTCTTGAGCGGCCGGTCGACCTCGTCGCCGAACTTCGTGGCCCGGAAGAGCGTCTGCTCGCGGTCTTCCCAATCGTCGGGAAGCTGACCCTTCGGCGGCTCCAGCCGGCCCTGGTAGATGAGGCCCTGGCTCGTCAGCTCCTCGAAGGCGCGGTCGACGGCGCCGCTCTCGACCAGCGCGCGCTCCGACGAGAAGACGTCGATATGGACGCCGAGCGTCTCAAGGTCGGTCTTGATCTCCGTCATCAGGGTGGCGATGGCAAAGGCCCGCATTTCCGGCAGCCAGTCGGCCTCGGGCTTGCCGATCCAGCGCGCGCCGTCCCGTTTGGCGATCGCGGCGCCCACGTCCTTCAGATACTCGCCCGGGTAGAGGCCTTCGGGTATCGAGTCGATCGTCTCGCCGAGCGCTTCACGGTAGCGCAGGTAGGTCGACTGGCCGAGCTTGTCGACCTGCGCGCCCGCGTCGTTGATGTAGTATTCCTTGGTGACGTCGTAGCCCGCCTTGTGCAGCAGGTTGGCCAGCGCATCGCCCACGATGGCGCCGCGCGCATGCGCGACGTGCAATGGGCCGGTCGGGTTCGCCGAGACATACTCGACATTCACCTTGGCGCCCTTGCCCATCGTCGAATCGCCATAGGCGACGCCGGCCTTCAGGCAATCTCCGAGGCGCGCGCGCCAGAATCCGTCGGCGATCTTGAGGTTGAGAAAGCCCGGCCCCGCCACTGCGCCGTCGATTACGTCGGGATTGGCCTTGAGACGCGCGAGCAGCGGCTCGGCGATGTCGCGCGGCTTCTTGCCCGCCGCCTTGGACAGGACCATCGCGGCATTGGTGGCGATGTCGCCATGCGCGGGATCGCGCGGCGGCTCGGCCGTGATGGCGGAAAAATCGAGCTTTTCGGGCAATTCCCCCGCGGCCTGCAGGGACTGGAGAGCCGCGACGATCTCGCCGATGAAATGACGGTAGGGATTCATGGGCCGGGTATTGCCGAATCCGCGCGCTTTGTCATCCGGGAGCCGAACTCCCTCATGGGAGCGCGCGACTCCAGTGGCGCTCGGATTTCACTAGGCGCCACTGGAGTGGCGCGCTCCAATGAACGTCAGGAATAGAGGTCGAACAGGCGGCGGTGTTCGTCGAGGGCGAAGCGGTCGGTCATGCCGGCAATGTAGTCGGCGACGACGCGGGCGCGGGCGCGGGTGCCGGCCTGCTCGGCCTTCTCGCGCCACGGCGAGGGCAGGCAGTTGGGTTCGGCGAACAGGAGGTTGAACAGGTCGACCACGACGCGGCGGGCCTTGGAATGCGAGCGGTTGAGCTTCCAGTGCTCGTACATGCGCGTGTAGAGGAAGCGCTTCACGGTCTTTTCGGTCTCGGCCATCGCCTCGGAAAAGGCCACGACCGGGCGGCCGAGCGCACGGATGTCGGCCACGGATTTCGGGGCGGCATCGCCGAGCCGGCGCCGCGTCTCGGCCACGAGATCCTCGACCATGGCGTTGATCACGCGCCGCACCGCCTCGTGGATCAGGCGGGTCTGGTCGATGCCCGGATACTTGGCGCTCACCAGCGCGAACATCTCGCCGACCAGCGGCAGGTCGAGCAGGTCCCCCACCTCGAACAGGCCGGCCCGCAGCCCGTCATCGATGTCGTGATTGTTGTAGGCGATGTCGTCGCTCAGCGCCGCCACCTGCGCCTCCGGCCCGGCATGGCCGTCGAGTTCGAGGTCGTGGTCCTTGCAATAGTCGACGATGGCGGCGGGCAGTTCGCCGAGCGCCCGGCCCGGCTTCAGCAGCGGGCCGTTGTGCTTGACCGCGCCCTCGAGCGTCTCCCAGGTGAGGTTCAGCCCGTTGAACTCGGCGTAGCGGTCCTCGAGCTTGGTGAGGATGCGCAGCGTCTGGGCATTGTGGTCGAAGCCGGCATAGGGCGCCATGACGCCGTGCAGCGCTTCCTCGCCCGCATGGCCGAACGGCGTGTGGCCGAGATCGTGGGCGAGCGCCACGGCCTCGCCGAGATCCTCGTCGAGGCGCAGCACGCGGCAGATGGTGCGCGTGATCTGCGCGACTTCCAGGGAATGGGTGAGTCGGGTGCGGTAGTGGTCGCCTTCGTGGAACACGAAGACCTGCGTCTTGTGCTTCAGCCGCCGGAACGCCGTCGAATGGATGATGCGGTCGCGGTCGCGCTGGAACGGGCTGCGGCTCGGCGACTCAGCCTCGCGATGATAGCGTCCCTTGCTCTGCCACGGCAGCGTCGCATAGGGCGCCAGCGCCTCGTGTCGCCACATCTCCTCGGCCAAACGCGGTCCTCCTGCAGGGCCGAGTTTCTACGCCGTCCGGATCGGAATGGCTACTTGACGAGGGTGACGGGCACCTTCGCGTGGGCGATCACGTCCTGCGCCACCGAGCCCAGCAGGACACCGGTGAGACCGGTATGGCCGCGCGTGCCCATGACGACCAGGCCCGCGCCAGTCTTCCGGGCGAAGTCGGCGACGATCTCGCCCTGGCGGCCGACGCCGACATGCGTCTTGGCCGTCACCGAGGCCTTCTGGGCCAGTGCCACCGCCGAGGCGAGGGCTTTCTCGCCCTCTTCCCGGTGATAGGAATCGATCTGCTCGCGCGACACGAAGGTCGAGACGGCGCCGCCGACGCTCGGCTGCACGTTCAGCAGATGCAGCTCGGCCGCGCAGCCGGTGGCGATCATGTCCAACGCATGCTGGACGGCGCGATCGGAGGTCTCCGAACCGTCCACCGCGACGAGGATGGCATTGATCTTGTGCATGGTCGCTACTCCTTGCCCTTGTCGGCCGCGAGGTCCACCGGATCGTGTGTCCTGTGCTTCTGCTTCGCCCGGTGCTGCAGGAAGAAGCCGACCGCGACGACCAGCACGGCACAGCCGACCTCGAGGATCGTCTTGGCGTGCGGCGTGAGGGCGGTGAGCTTGGCGGCATAACCCGGGTCGGTGGCCAGCACCTCACCCGCGATCCAGCCCAGCAGCGCGCCACCGGCGACGACGATGACCGGGAAGCGGTTGAGCAGCGCCATGATCAGCGTGGCGCCGAACACGATCAGCGGGATGGAGATGATGAGGCCCAGTACCATCAGCGTCGTGTCGCCCTTGGCGGCGGCGGCGATGGCGATGGCATTGTCGAGGCTCATCACGGCATCGGCGATGATGATGGTGCGGATGGCCGAGCCCAGGGAGCTGGCCGCCTTGACGCCGTCCTCGCCCTCTTCCTCGCCCTGCACCAGCTTGACGCCGATCCACAGCAGCAGCATGCCGCCGATGAGCTTCAGGAAGGGGACCGACAGCAGGTAATCGACGATCAGGACAAACAGGATTCGCAGCAGGATAGCGCCGCCGCTGCCGATGATGATGGCCGGCCGCTGGTGCTTCTTTTCCAGGTTCCGGCACGCCAGCGCGATGACCAGCGCATTGTCGCCCGACAGGATGATGTTCACCAGAATGATCTGGGTCAGGCCGCTCCAAAAAGCGGGCGTCAGCTCAAATCCCATTTTTCAGCGGTCCCCTGCCGAATTTCCCTGTGGCCTATGCTTCTAAGCTTCGGCCGAAGGTGTTAGTGCAGCCCTCCCGAAGGGGCAAGCCAAACCGGACAGGATCCAGGGACGAAATCGCATGGCGGGCAGTGCTGGCTACAACAGGATGTTCCCCGTCTCGTGGACGGAACTTCATCGCGACGCCCGGGCGCTCGCCTGGCGGCTGGCCGACCTCGGGCCGTTCAAGGGCCTGGTCGCGATCACCCGCGGCGGCCTCGTGCCGGCGGCCATCGTTGCACGCGAACTGAACCTTCGGCTGATCGATACGATCTGCTGCTCGACCTACGACCGCATGGAACGCGGCGCCAAGGTGGAACTGCTGAAGGGCACCTCCGCCGAGCAGGAAAAGGGGGCCGGCTGGCTGATCGTCGACGACCTGGTCGACACGGGCGTGACCGCCCGCGCGGTCCGCGCCATGCTGCCCGAGGCTCATTTCGCCACGGTCTATGCAAAGCCCGCCGGCCGCCCGGTGGTCGACAGCTACGTCACCGAGGTGAGCCAGGACACGTGGATCCTGTTCCCCTGGGACCAGGAGGCCGTCATGGCCAAGACCATCATCGAACTCAAGGGCGACGCCAAGTGACGATGGCGCACCCCGCCTGCACCGGCACCATTGTCATCCCGAGCGCAGCGAGGGACCTTTCTGGCCGCCAACCAAAGTCCCTCGCTGCGCTCGGGATGACAATGTGCGGGGTGCCATGATGTGCGCCCTTCAAGCGCCTGCGTTTACTGGAGCCGAACGATGAAGTGCTACGTCATCCCCGCCCCCAAGGGCATCGAGTCGCTCTCCCTGGCCGAGCGGCCGGATCCGACGCCGGGACCGCGGCAGGTGCTGGTGCGGGTCATGGCGACGTCGCTGAACTACCGCGACCTGCTCACCATCGAGGCGCAGTATGCGCGGTCGGCGCCAAGGCCCGACCTGATCCCGCTGTCGGACGGCGCGGGCGAGGTGGTTGCGGTCGGGCCCGGGGTCAGCCGCGTCAACGTCGGCGATCGGGTCGCGGGCTGCTTCATGCAGCGCTGGTTCGGCGGCGCCATCAGCGAGAGCGCCATGCCCTCCGCCATGGGCGGCGCGATCGACGGCATGCTGACCGAGCTCGCGGTGCTGGAGGAAGAAGGCGTCGTGAAGCTGCCGGCCCATCTCAGCTACGAGGAAGGCGCCACCCTGCCCTGCGCCGCCGTCACGGCGTGGAACGCCCTGGTTGAGATCGGCCACATCAAGGCGGGCGACGTCGTGCAAATCCAGGGCACCGGCGGCGTCTCCATCTTTGCACTGCAGTTTGCGCGGATGTTCGGCGCCCGCGTCATCGGCACCTCGAGTTCCGCCGCCAAGGCCGAGCGGCTGAAGCAGATGGGGGCCGAGGCGGTGATCGACTACAACGCGACGCCGGACTGGGACAAGGAAGCGCTGAAGCTCACCGGCGGACGCGGTGCCGACATCACGGTCGAGGTCGGCGGCGCCGGCACGCTGCCGCGCTCGTTCATGGCCACCCGGCTGGGCGGCTCGATCGCGGTGATCGGCCTGCTGTCGGGCATGGCGACGCTCGATCCCATGCCGATCCTGCGCCGCAACCTCAAGGTCCAGGGCCTCTATGTCGGCAGCACGCAGATGTTCGAGGCCATGAACCGCGCCATCGAGGCGAATGGCCTGAAGCCCGTCATCGACAAGGTCTTCCCGTTCGCCGAAGCCCAGGCCGCCTACCGGCACCTCAAGAGCCAGAAGCATTTCGGTAAGATCGTCATTTCACACGCCTAGGAAGCAGATCCCATGATCAAGCGTCGTCTGTTCAGCGCCGGCCTGCTCGCCGCGCCCTTCGTGAAGCCCGCTTTTGCTCAGGCTTGGCAGCCCTCCGGGCCCGTCAAGATGGTCGTGGCCTATCCGGCCGGTGGCCCCACCGACGTGATCGCCCGCATCGTGG